>Ga0101944_10004109_pt1 | contig 18697 bp, 18 predicted proteins | sample DewCreD2012metaG_FD_75245 | JGI IMG/M metagenome (GOLD analysis project Ga0101944, IMG submission 75245) | Hot spring sediment bacterial and archeal communities from British Columbia, Canada, to study Microbial Dark Matter (Phase II) - Dewar... ... | reverse complement strand
AAGATGAAGTTGCTGGTGCCTGACTGTGGGGGCCCAGCAGACGGAGCGCGGTGAATCCTAGGTCACCATCGCCACGCTGAGAGCCACGGCCTAACCGGTCGAGAGAACCACCGGTCCCTGACGCGCGCCGACGGGGGTGAGCAGTCGGCGGGAGGCCTCCCAACTTTTCTTGAAAAAGAACGACTCACGAGCAACGACATCAATTAGCCGGCCGCGGCGGCCCCGGGCAGTGGTGAGCCCCGATATTCCCCGGCCTCCCCGCCTGCCAAGCTGCTGAACCCGAATCTTCCGGCGGCGTCGGCATACCCTCGGCTGTCCGGGTGCCTCTTCTCTTTCTCAAACCCGAATACTGCCTTGTGCGCCTGCTACCTCCCGGTGTCCGAATCAGCGGAACTCCAGGTACCGGATTCGCCCCACCGTTTCCGTCGCCGCATCTGCCTGTGTCTGGTAGCCGACAATCACCTCGCGCCGCTGTGGCCCGCAGGCAAACTCCAGCGGTTTCCCACCCTCGCCTCCGCTGGTCACCTCGCCCGGATCCGCAACCAACAGCTTCAGCGTTGTCTTCCCGGCCTGCACCCAAAAGCGTGCCTGCCTGCCCAGACAGTCCACGCGGGTCACCACTCCATCGACTCGTTCCAGCTTCCGCAGAATCCTCCGCGGGTATGGCTCCTCGACGCGGTTCGCTTTCTGCCGCGCGCGCTCGATGTCCTCGGCCGTAACGTCCGCCGTCTGCTTCTCGTGGGTTGCCTGCGCCATCGCCTTGAGCCTGTCCACCGCGGCCTGCGCCTCGTCAAACCTGTTGGTCTGGGCGAAAGCGAGCGCTTCAAACCGTGTCATCCGGAACTCGTCGGAGTGCGACAACTTCTTGATCTCCCGAAATGCGCCCAGTGCTCCCTCGTAATCGCCGTCGAAGAACCGCCCCGTGCCCTCCATGAACTTCGCGAAGTCCACCCCGGCTTCCAGCGACAGGACCTCCATCCCGCTCGAAGCGACCTCCGGCCGGTGGCTCAGCGCCGCCTGGAGTCCTTCCGCGAGCTCATCTTTGCTCATGCCGCATCCAATCGCCGCGCGGTAATGGGCCGAAGCTTGCGGCCACAGGCGCGACGCGAACGCCAGGTCTCCCAGCGCGGATTGAACCTCGCAGCGCTCGCCCGCCAGCCGCGCCAGCCGGGAATACTCAGTGCGCGACTCGGGAGGAGGAACGCGGCCGGCGGTGACCGTAGCCCGCGCGATGTCCACCTCCACTTCGCCAATCACCCTGACCTCCGGCTTCGCGGCCGGGCCTCCCGGCGGCTTGAGCCGCTCGACCGGAAAAGAGGACCGTTGAACCCAGGCCCTGGCGTCCAGGTCCCACTGCTCGGGGGACTTGCCGTAAGCCTGCCGCAAGGCCGCCTCCGTGGCTGTGCCCTCGCCCAGCAAACCGCGAAACTGGGAAAACATGTCCTTGTACGCCGGCGATAGCCGCATCATGTGAACATACAGCCAGGACTGCGTGTAGAACCGCTGCATGGTCGCAGTGTCTTTGATTCCACTGGGGGGTCCGATCGAAAGAAAGTAACTTACCGGCAGCCAGGTGTTCTTCTTGAGAAGGACTTGCGAGGTCTTGAGCGGCGCTCCGGCGATGGGGCTGTCCCTCTCGTTGCGAATCGACGCGAAGTACTCGGCCGTGCCCTCCTGAAACCAGACAGGCCACTCCCTGGACTCGTGGTGCAGCACAAGGTGCGTGTATTCGTGGAACAGCGCGTGGCGGGCATTAAACCATTGCCTTAATACGATAATGTCCCTCCACGGAAGCCCCGCATAGTAGCCATCCGCCAGAGGCGTCGGGCTTGTCTTCTCGAACTCGTAAGGGGAATCCGGGATGTACACCAGCGCGCGGCGGCCCAGCCGCGAAGTCGCGCCGTAGTTGGCCTCGAAAACTCCGCGCACCCACTCCAGTTCGGAAAGAACCAGGACCGTCAGCGCGGGGTCGTATCTGGAAACCAGCTCGAAATGGTCCGTCTTCACGCTATGCCAGTCCCGGACCAGTTGTGCCGGCGCCGCTGCCGCCACCGCCAGCCCCAGCACCAGAAACCGGATGACCATGCCTGGATATTACTCCGATTTACGGATCCGGTCAAGAGTAAGTTAGAAACGATCGAATTCCAGCACCGCCCCGGCGGAGGGAATGATCGGAAACATCCGGTCCAGGGTCAGCGTGACCCTCCCGGTCCGCGTGTTGTAGCCGTTGAGGGAGTCAAAACGGTAGTTTGAGCGGTTCAGCAGGTTGACGATCTCCCCATACAACGTGAGCCGGCAACGGTTGAAGGTGTAAGTCTTGTTCATTCGCACGTCAATCCGGCTGTATGCGTCCAGCCGCAGGGCGTTCTTTTCCGCGGACAGGTAGTAGACGCCGTCCGCCAGGCGGAAGAACCCCGGCAAGGGGAAGCCGCTGCCGTACAGCCCCCGCAGGCTCAGGTTCACCGTCGGACGCAGCCGGTGGCTGGCAAACGCATTGATCGTGTGTCGCTGGTCCAAATCGGCCGGGTAGGACACGCGCGCCTCGCCGTCGCGAAGCCGGGTCCGCCCATAGGCGTACGAGACCCAGCCCGAAAGGCGGTTGGCCGTCCGCCTTTGCAGGAAAACCTCGAAGCCTCTGGCGTATCCTCGGACGGAGTTCCGGATGGGCGGCGACTGGGACGGGTTGAAAATAACCCCGTTGATCAGCCGCGGCTCGTAGAACGGCCGCGCCAGCAGGTCGCGGTCGTCGCGCTGGTAGAACTCAGCCCGGATTCTGGTTCGCTCTCCGATCCGTTGCTCGATCGAGGCAACCGCGTGATTGGCGCGCTCGGGCAGAAGCCGCTTGCTGCCCGCCGTGGAGAACAGGAACTGGAGTTCCGGATACTGCGCATACTGGCCCCAGCCGAAGCGCAGGATCGTGCCCGGGAATGCCGTCAGAGCCAGCGCAGCGTGTGGCGACACGCTCTGTATCCCGTTGACATCGTACCGGTCCCAACGGGCGCCCAGAGAGGCATGGAGACGTCCTCCGGCCGTGGCCGCCGACTGCTGGAGAAATCCTCCCCACCGCTTCCCGTTCCCGCCGTATTCGTCCAGCAGGCGCACGGAGAACGGCGTGGCCTGATAGCGCTGCAATGAGCCGGTGTCGCGCAGGCGGCGCGCCGACCAGCCTCCCTCGATCGTCTGGCCCGATCTCCAAATCCACGTCAACCGGGTCTCGGAGGCCCATTCCCCGTAATAACCCGCGCCCAGCGGGAGGGAATCGCGGTTGGTATTGTTGAACCGCTCTCTCAGAAACGCCACGCGGCTGCTCAGCAGCAACCGGTCCCCGGATGAGTAACGCCACCCCGCATTCGCCAGGGTGAGATGGTACTTGCTCCAGATCAGGGCGTTGATGCCCAGCTTCGGGATTGCGCGGGCCCGATCGAGATCGGACAATCCGTCAATCAGCCCAAGGCTCAACTGGTGTTTCGGACTCAGGTCATAGGTCACTTTGCCCTGGGCGTCGGTGAATCCGAACGCCAGAGAAGCGTCCGGCGCTGTGCGGCGGATGATGTACTGCAAATAACTCTTGCGCGCTGAAACCAGCCAGGAAGCGCGGCGGCGCCGGCCGAAGGGGCCTTCCGCGAGGATCCCCGCGTTCGAAGCGCTGGCGGTCCCGCGCAGCCTCACCGAGTCTCGAGACCCTTGGCGCACCGTCGCATCCAGGGCGCCCGCGGTGCGGTCCGAGTAGCGGACAGGAAAGGCGCCGCTGTGCAACGAGATGCTCTCCAGCATGTCGCCGTTGAAGGCGGTGAGGCTGCCGGAGGCCGGTTCGCCGGCCACCATGTGGAACGGGTTGTGAAGCAGGATGTCGTCAAGGTAGAGTCCCACCCGGTAATAATCGGCGCCGCGGATGGAGAAGCGGCTGTCGAAGTCGTCGTTGGAGGCCACGCCGGGAAGGGTCTGCACGGCCCTCAGCGGGTCGTCGGCCAGGACGCTGGCCAGATTCTTGGCTTCGACGCCGTTCAGGGTCAGCTCGGACGGGCTGTCCTGACGCAACGGCTCGAAAGGCCCGGCCGTCACCTCCACGGCGTCGGTGCGTTTCAGAATTTCCGCTGTGAGGGCGACCTCGAATTCCTTGGATTCGCCTTCGCTCAGGGCGAACGGCCGCCGCACGAGACGGTAACCGACGGTGGCGGCACGCAGCTCGTACTGCCCCGGCGGCACGCCGCCGATCTGGAAACGCCCCCGTTCGTCCGTGAGGGTCCGAAACCCGGCGCCCGTCAAGTCCACCTGCACGCGGGCCAGGGGCTCGCCGCCTTGCGAGTCCACGACCACGCCTCGAATCTCGCCGGTCCCCGGCTGAACCAACAAAGCCGCCGCGATCAGAACCGCTCCGGAGGCGATCATGGATGCATTATATTGGACGGATAGCGCGGAATAGTACTGGTAGCGGATTGATCCGGTACTGTCTGAAAGATGGTTCCAGGCACCCCGCGTTCATGACTACACTGCAAAGGAAGCCGGCTCAAGAAAAATGTTTTATCTCCCGATAGCCCATATGGTTCTGCTGGCCGCGATCGCCCTGCTGGCGGCCATTTACGATTTCCGGTTCCGGCGGATTCCGAACTGGCTCACGCTCGGAGGCGTGCTGGTGGGGATCGGACTGAACGCGTTCCTGAACGCGAAGGGAGAGACTTGGTACGGCGGATTCACATGGCTCACGGCGCTGGCCGGGATGGCGGTTGGCTTCGCGGTCTATTTCCCGTTGTATCTGGTACGGGGGATGGGGGCGGGGGACGTCAAGCTGATGGCGGCGATCGGGGCGCTGGTCGGCCCGGTGAACTGGTTCGGCGTGTTTGTGCTGAGCAATGTTGTGGGCGGCCTTGTGGCGGTGGTCATGCTGGCGACGAAAGGCAGAGCGCGTCGGACGCTCTCCAACGTGGCCTATCTGTTGAACGAGCTGTTGCACTTCAGACCGCCGTACATGCGCCGCGAGGAACTGGATGTGAAGAATCCGAAGGGGATGACCATGCCTCACGGCGTGGCGATCGCCATCGGCTGCGCGGTGTTTCTGGCGGCTTTGGCCTGGCCAAAGTGACGTTCTGGGGTGAGATGGCTCAGATTTACTTTTTTCTCTATGTGCAGTTACTGGATGCTCTGACCACGATCATCGGCCTGCGGCTGGGACTAAGCGAGCTCAGCCCGCTGGTGCGCTGGATGCTTCAGTTTGGGCCGGCCACGGGCATGCTGATCTGCAAACTCGCGGCGCTGGCCTTGCTGGGCCTGTGTTTTCTGCTGAACCGGCGGCGGGTGATCCGGTGGGTGAATTACGGGTTCGCCGGCCTGATCTTGTGGAACATGGGCTGGATCCTGTTCGCGCTCAGGGCGGCGCATTCGTAGGCCGGGCGCCGCGGGGCGGAGGCCGGTCAGGCGGGGGAGAGACGCAATCGCCGGAATTCCGGGATGAGTTCGAAGTCCGTCCGGACGGCGCGCGGTTCCTCGCCGATCTGCCGGACGTTGCCCTCCTCGGTCTGGCCGGCGGTTTCAGCCATGCGCAGGTAGCGGATGCGGCCGGGGTCGATTCCCATGACGCGGCAGGCCGTGGCGTCGACGGCCACGCGGTCCGCGCCGGCCACAATGACGCCGGCGTGCTTGCGGCGGCCCTGGATGGGTCCGTTGCCCTCCATGCCCTCGATGCCGTCCACGAGGGTGAACATGGCCGGCACGGCGGAATTGACGGCCAGGATGCTCTCGTGGATTCCGGCCCAGTGCAGTATGTTTTTCGGCCAGCCATAGACCTGGCCGGGCACGATTCCGAATAAGTTCTTCATGCCCAAAGTCGCACCGACCCAGTGGTGCGTCTTCATCTTAGGCAAAGAAATTACTAAGTCACAGCGAAGAATTGTATGTGGAAGGTACAGGGATGATACTCCGGGCGCGGATTTGGCCAGGGTAACGTTCGATATCTCATCCAGGTTCAAGTCCACGAACAGATCTTCGAATCCGCCGATGGCGCCGAAGTAACCGGCGGCCTCGGCGAGGTCCCAGGCGGGGCGGCGGTGCCCCGGCCCTTCGGCGATCCGGACGCTGGCGGCGCCCAGCCCGCGGCAGGCCTCCAGGGCCGCCAGGACCAGTTGCGGGCTGGTGTTGACGGCCGTGCTCTCGTCGTATTCGACGAGGTTGGGCTTCAGCACCACGTGGCGGTCTTTCAGGGGAACTTTGTGCTCCTCCAATACCTCCCGGACGGTTTCGAGCAGGCCGGACCCATAGGAGGCCTTGCGCACCGAAACCCGCGGCTCGCGGCCGGGAAGGGGACGGCGGGAACAGCCTGCGCCTGCGGCCGCGCACGCCGAGGCCAGCATCCAGCGCCGCCGGGTGAGGTCATGCGGCATGGGCAGCCTCCAGAAGCGGGTTTTGTCCTGCCGCCGCGCGGGCGGCGATGAGGCTCAGAGCCTGGTCGAGGACGGTGCGGGGCCGTGAGAGATGGACTGGGACACTCGGCAGGGGCTGCCGGTGGGCGAGCAATCCAAGCTGCAACCAGGAGGCGGCTTCCGCGGACCGGCAGGCGCGCAGGTGGCGTTCCGCGGCGGCGAGGGCGCGAGGAAGCCTCTCATCGCGCGTGCCGGACAGGGCGAGGAGAGCTTGTCCTGTGGTTTCGGGATAGGAATCCGCTTCGTACCCCAGGGCCTTGGAGGAGCCGTGGTTCCAGCCGCCATCGCGGCAGAGCCGGGACCAGAGGTAAGCCTCTCCGGAGGCAAGCCGCTTTCGGACGGGCTCCCGCAGGGGGGAGTCACGCCACGGCCGGAGGGCCAGCATGGCCAAAGCGGTGGGGGTCACCCAGGCTGCCGTGGAGGGGAACCAGGACCAGGCTTCCTCGCTGGGGAGGTCCCGGCGGGTTCCCAGGAGCATCATGCGGATCCGGTAGATGGTGCTGGCGTCGCGGTTGGACTGGTTCAATAGCCACTCGGCGCCGCGCCGCAATACATCGCTGGCAGCGTTGCCCTGGAGCGCCAGGAGCGCCAGCGAGGTCACGTAGTTGCTCTGGGCGATGGACGGGCGCGGCGGCCAGCCGCCGTCCGGACGCTGGATGCGAAGAAGCCACCCCCGCCCGCGCTGGACGGGCTCGCCGGACGCTCCCGCGGCTGCCAGAGCGAGCACAGCGCAGGCGGTCGGTTCGGTGGCGGAAGTCCCGCGGGCGAAGCTCCAGCCCCCGTCGGGATTTTGCGCGGCCAGAAGCGTTTCGGCCGTGACTGGGCCCGCGTACGTCATGGAATACTCCGCCGGCCGGCGAGGGGTTGAAATCCGGGCGGCCGGCGGTATTGTCGGTCTCACGCGCTCGCCAACTATTTATTGGTGAGACGCTTGCGCCGGCGAAACAGATAGAGGCCCAGAATCCCTCCGGCCGCTATCCAAAGAATCGCTTGAATGGTGCTATCCATAGTGTCTATCTCCCTTCTTTGCAGTTATTTGCCAAAACTGTCCATCATCGGATACAAATTCCTGAAGAGCTGAAGCACGCCAGGCCCTGCGGTGACAAGCATCATAGAAGGCATGATGCAGAAGAAGATGGGAAAGACCAGCTTCACGCCCACCTTGGCGGCCCGTTCCTCCGCCTCCTGGCGCCTTCGGATGCGCATGAAGTCCGAGTGGGTTCGCAGGGAATCCGCCACGCTGACGCCGAACCGGTCCGCTTGAACCAGGATGGCGACCAGCTTTCGCAATTCCGCTTCACCCGTGCGCTCAGCCAGATTACGGAGCGCTTCGGCGCGCTGCTTGCCGGCCCGCATCTCCAGGTTGACCAGGCTGAGTTCCTCGCTGATGTCCTTGTGAGTGCGCTTCAATTCCTGGCTGACGTTGTTGATGGCCTGGTCCAGGCCCAGGCCCGCCTCCACGCAGACCACGAGCAGGTCCAGGGCATCCGGCAGGGAAAGACGGAGACGATCCTGGCGGGCCGCGACCATGCGCTCCAGGATAAAGCCCGGCCCGAAGTAGCCCGCCAGACCGGCTGCGGGAACCAGGACATTGCGCAGGATGGGATTGGCGGTGATCGAATCGCGGAAGATTACGGCCAGGACCACGAGCGACACGCAGGCCAAAACCTTGGCGCCATAGAGCACCCGGACGGCGGTGTCTGAGCGGTAGCCGGCGGCGATCAGGTACCGGCGGGTCAGCGAGGCGTCCTGGGGAGAAATGGGCAGCTTTTCCCCGATGGATCGGGCGGCCCGGACCAGCAGGTTCTCCTTTGGGGGTTCGTCCAGTCCGATGAGGACCGGCCCGGTTTCCGTGGCGGCATCTCCCAGACGGTCCAGGACGCGGCCGGGGCGGGCGTAGCGCCGGTAGCCGTATAGGGTAATGCTCCCCATTAACAAGAAAAACAGGACCGCAGCGACCAGTAGTGCCATGGCTTATACCTTTATGTTGATGATCTTCTTCATGATCAGATATCCGAGAAATTGCGCGGCTATGGCGGCGACAATCAGCCATTTGCCGAGCGGGTCATCGGCCATCGTACGAAGGTAATCCGGCGACACCATCATCAATCCCATGGCGGTTGCAATGGGCAGGACTGTCAGAACCAGACCCGTAACGCGTCCGTGGGCGCTGGCGGCTTTCACCTGGCCCTTCAGTTTGAAGCGCTCCCGGATGACGTAGGAGAGCTTGTTCAGAATCTCGCTCAGATTTCCGCCCGTCTCCTTCTGAAGGGTGACGGCGGAGACGAAGAAGCCGACATCGAGGAGCGGAACCCGCTCCGCCAGGTTCTTCAGCGCGGTTTCCACGGGCGCGCCCAGGTTCTGTTCGTTAAACACCTTGCGGAACTCGCGCGCCAGCGGTTCCGGCGATTCGTCCGAGAGCAACTCGAGGCTGACCGAGAACGCGTGGCCGGCCCTCATGGCGCGAGCCAGGAAATCCAGGGCATCCGGGAACTGGGACTCGAAGGCAGCGAGCCGTTTGGATCGCTTCCGCAACACGTACAGGTAGGGCAGGATGCAGAAGGCCGCCGCAAGCACAACCATGCTGGCGGAGGCGACTAGGGCGACCTTGGCCTTGAGCCCGAGAAGCGCGCCGATGGCGGCGGAAGCCAGCATCATAACGGCGAGCTTCCCCACGCTCCAATCGAGCCCGGCTTGCTGAATCTGCGTCTGGACCTTGTTGGCAAGATCCAGGTTCCGGAGGATGCTCTCAATGAGACTGGCCCGAGACCCGGTGGCATCCTTGAGGATGGTGGTTTCAGTAACGATGGTCTTGCCGGCGACGGCGTCCAACATGCCGACGACCTTCTTCTTGCGGCGGGCCTCGAGCACCGCCCAGCCCACGCTGAAGCACAGCAGCAGGAGGGCGAAGAAGCCGGCGAAGACCAGGATCAGGATCGAGGCGTTCATCAGCGCAGCTCCACGGTGGTCTGGAATATGGATGCGGGCAACTGGATGCCGGAAGCGACCAGCCGCTCATGGAATTTGGGGCGGATGCCCGTAGCGCGGAAGCGGCCTCGCACCTTGCCGTTCTCGCCGATGCCGGTGCGCTCGAAGACGAAGATGTCCTGCGTAGTCACCTGGTCTCCCTCCATGCCCACGCATTCGGTCAGGTGGGTAACGCGGCGGCTGCCGTCGCTCAGCCGCGCGATCTGGACAAAGAGGTCGATGGCCGAAGCCACCTGCTGGCGGATGGAGCGGATCCCCATGTTGGAGTTCGCCATGCCGACCATGACCTCGAGCCGGCCGATGGCGTCACGGGGGCTGTTGGCGTGGATGGTAGTCAAGGAGCCGTCGTGGCCGGTGTTCATGGCCTGCAACATGTCCAGGGCTTCCTCGCCGCGGACCTCACCCACGATGATGCGGTCGGGCCTCATTCGGAGGGCATTGATGACCAGGTTGCGGATCTTGATGGCTCCTTGACCCTCAATGTTGGGGGGGCGGGTTTCCATGCGCGCCACGTGAACCTGGCGAAGCTGGAGTTCGGCGGCGTCTTCGATGGTGACGATGCGCTCGTCTTCCGGGATGAAACCGGAGAGGACGTTGAGCAGGGTGGTTTTGCCGGCGCCGGTCCCTCCGGTGATGATCAGATTCAGGCGGGCCTTGACGCAAGCCTGGAGAAGCTGCATCATGCCGTCGGTCATGCTGAGATTCCGGACCAGGTCTTCCGCTTGCAGAGGGTCCCGGCCGAAGCGTCGGATGGAGAGCAGCGGCCCGTCGACCGCCACCGGCGGGATCACGGCGTTGACCCGGGAGCCGTCCGGCAGGCGCGCGTCCACCATGGGCGAGGCTTCGTCGATCCGGCGCCCGACGCGCGACACGATCCGCTCCAGGATGCGCAGCAGGTGGGCGTTGTCCTTGAACTCGACGGAGGTCTTGTACAGCTTGCCGGCGCGCTCCACATGAACCAGGCGCGGGGTCGTGACCAGGATGTCGTTGACCGTGGGGTCATTGAGCAGCGGCTCCAGCGGACCCAGTCCGAAAACTTCGTGGAGAACCTCGTCGATGACCTGGTCTTTCTCAACCAGGCTCAGTGGGGTGCGCTCTTCGTCGATGAGCTTGGAGAGGGCCCCGCGGATTTCGGTGCGCACGCGCTCGCCGGCCATGGAGGAAAGCGTCTCCAGGTTGATGCGGTCGAGCAACTTGCGATGCAGGGAGAACTTGAGTTCCTGGTATTCGGGGCTGTAGGAGTGCCTGACGGCGGGTTTCGAAAAGGCGCTTCCTTCCCGCCCGGCTGCCGGCCTTCCCGTCAAGTTGGGTTGTGTCGCCATAGTCTTCCTCTAGTCGCCGAATAGTGAAAATCTTTTCTTGCCGGTCTGTTCCTGGACGCCGGCGATCCTGGCGGCGGTGCGCACAAGCTGCTTGCCGAGCGGGGTTGCGGCGGAGAGCAACTGCCCTTCCGCGTAGGCCTCGTAGATGGAGCCGTAATCGTCCGGCAGCATGGCGTAAACCTTGATACCCAGAAGGTCCTCGAGCTCGGAGGGCAGGACGTCCGGGTTCTTGGGCACGCGGTTCAGAACCAGGTGCAGGCGTTCGCTGGAGTATCCGTTTTCGATGAGGCCGCGCACAATCTCTTTCGCCTGGTGCAAGGCCGGCACGTCCAGGGTCGTGACCAGGAACGCATCATCCACTTCCTCCAGTCCGCTGAGCACCAGCGGGTTTATGCCGCGGCCAAGGTCCAACACGATCCAATCGTACTGGTAGCGGACGAAACGGAGGACGGTGCGGACGTCGTTCTGGCCCGGTTCCGGCCGGTGAGGCTGGACGCCGGGCGCGCGGACAATCTGGAGGCGCGGGATGCCGTTGGAGATGATGGCCCGCCAGTAGCTGAGGTCGAGCCGGTCGGTGTTGGTCAAGGCGTCCAGAACCGTGAACCGGGACTTGGATTTCATGAGGAAGCCGATCAGGCCGGCATCCAGGTCGAAGTCGGCGAGCAGAACCTCCTTGGTTCCCAGCCGCGCCAGTTCGACAGCGAGATGACAGGCGATGGTGGTTGCGCCGCACCCGCCCTTCACGGAAAGAAAGCCGATCGTCTTTCCGCCGGAGCCGCTGGAGGAGTAGCGCTGCCGTTCGACGCCCGCCATCACCCGCTCCAGGGCCTTGGGAAGGTTGGCGGCGAGCGGCGGATACACGTAGGCGTCGGCGCCGGCGTGCATCACCGAGAGGATGGTTTCGGGGTCGGCCGTGTTGTGCAAGGCGACCAGTTGCGGGGAGCAGGCTGTCTCTTTGATGGGGGTGACGAAGTCTTCGTAAGGTTCCTTGAGGGCGCGGAAATCGGCCAGGAGGACATCGGGGCGAACGCGGTCGATATTGGCGAGCAGATTCTCCAGGTCGGAGGTTCCCTGGTGCTCGAAGAGAACGCGGACGGGGAGCGCTTGAAGCGCGGCCCGCGCCTCGGCGGCGAATTCCATGCCTTCCAGCACCAGCCCGACTGTGACCGATTCCGTCAATGGCATCCTCGATCAGAACGCATCCATCTTCAACAAAGAACTCTTCGTGGCCCGGCGGCCCCAAGCGGCGGAGAAACTGCGCCGCCGGCAAGACGGCGCGCTCCACTTGTCGGTCACCCTTTGTTCTCGTGTCATAGACATCTAAGCCTTCCAGACAGTGTTCCGACGCGTTACATGCGGCCCGGCGCGGCGCCGGGCTCAGCCGCGGCCGGCTGGGCCGGAGGCGGATTGGGGATCGCCGGGCTCGGCGCAAAGGTCTGCGCCGGCTGAGAGGCCGCCGCGGGCCGCAGGAGTTCGATCAACCGTTCCACGGGAATGGTCTTGCTGGCCGGCAGGGCCGGCGCCGCGCCGGCCACCTCCGAGCCGGGGGTGCGCGGAAGCTGGCTCGCGCCCCATTCCATGGGCGGCATGGGAGGCATGTTGACCTCCGGCAGCGGTTGTCCGGCGGGGATGGGACGCACGAGTTCCGGCGTCACCACCACCAGCAGTTCGTTGTTGTTCCGGGTCTTGCTCTGGCTTTGGAACAGTTTTCCCAGGATGGGAATGTCGCCGATGCCAGGCACCTTGCTCCAGATCTCCACCATGCGGTTGTCCAGCAGGCCGGCAATGGCGAAGCTCTGCTGGCTCTCCAGCTCGATTTCGGTCTGCACGCGGCGGGTGGAAATTGCCGGAATGGTGAAGCCCTGGAAGAGAAGGCCATTGGCGAAGTCGAGCGAGCTGACTTCCGGAGTCACCTGCAACCGGATGGTTCCTCTGGGCGTGACTCGCGGCAGGAAGTTGATGCGGACGCCGAACTCGCGGAACTGGATGGTGACCGCGCCGGCGTTGGCGCCGCCCTGCACCACGGGGAAGGGAAACTCGCCGCCCGCCAGGAAGCTGGCCGGCTTGCCGTCGATGGCCAGGACGTTGGGTTCGGCCAGGATTTCCAACATGCGCTTGCTCTGGAGGGCGCGGATGGTGACGCCGAGGTCGAGGTCCGGGCGGAACAGGAACAGGTTCAACGCGTCGGTCAACGTGAACGTGCCGCTGGAACTCACCTCTTCCGCCCTGGGCGGACTGAATTGCCCGGTGGTGATGCGTCCGGGCGTTCTGTTGACGCCGCCGGTGCTGACGAAGTTGGCGCCCAGTTCGCGCGCCGCGGCGCGGTCCACGTTGGCGAAGCGCACCTTGAGCAGGATTTGCGTGTCGGCCTCCGGGACCACCACTTGCAGCAGGTTGACCACCTTGCCCAGGGTGGAGGCGATGGCGGCGGCGCGATCGGCGCTGGTCAGGTCCTTCACGGCGCCGCGCAGGAATACGTTCTTGTTCTCGATGGTGATCTGGATGTCCTCTCCAGGAAACTCCTTGGCAAGCTCGCGGCGCACCGATTCCAGGGAGGCTTCGTTGGCTCGAACGTTGAGATCGAACATGAGCCGGTTGCCGCCCTGCTGCCAGATAATGAGGCTGGTTTCGCCTGGGGACCGGCCATTGATGAGGACTTCCCTGGGAGTCACGGCGACAGCTTCAGCGAGTTCCGGGTCCGCAACGGCCACGCGCTGGATCACGACGGGACTGTCGACGACCAGTGACTTGCCGGTGGTGACAAACAGGTCGCGGGCCGCCGCGCCAGGCGCCGGCTGGGCCAGGGCCGCTCCCGCCAGGGTCAGCGTCAGAACGAAGACAAGGGCTTGCGAGGGGTGCTTCATTTCTTCTCCTCCGATGCTTCCGCGGGGTCGGCTTCCTGCTGGAACTTCGACGAGCTTCGCTTGCTGCCCTGGATCACCTCCACGGTGATGGGAATCACCACCGGCTGGGCCTGCCTGACGGGAGGCGCCGCCCGCGGCGCGGCGGCGACCCTGGGCCGCGGCGGCTGGGGGGCGGCGGGTTGCGGAGCGAATCCCGTGAAGACGCTGGACTCGGCGATGCCCCCGGTGGTCACTTCCTTGGTGTCCAAGGGGTTCCTGAGCACCAACTGGATGCGCATCTCGTTGCTGATGAGGCTGAGAATCTCGGCCTGCTCGGGGGTCACCAGAAGGTTGACGACCTGCGCGGTGATGGGTTTGCCTTCGGCATCCCGCTGGATGTTCTGGCCGGCGGAAAGAACTTCAATGTTTTGGAGCACGGTCTTGGTGAAACTCCCCGAACCGGAGCCGCCGCCCGGCGGGACCCCGGTGACCAGAATGTCGACGCGCTGGCCGGGCGAGACGAATCCCGCCACTCCCACGACGTCATTGACGCGGACGGCCACGGCGCGCATTCCCGGGGGAATGGTGGCGGCCAGGCCGGCGCCGCCGCCCTTGGGGGCCAGCCGGGTTTCGAGCAAGGGCTCGCCCTCATAGACCGCGGAGACCACGCCGCGGCCGATGGCGTCTTCTTTCTTGGTGACCGCGCCCGCGGGCAAGGCGCCGGCCCAGGCGCCCAGCTTGAGGTCCGCTTCGGAGATCATGGCGCCGATCGCCAGGTTGCGCGCCGCCACCAGAATCTGGGCCGTGGGCTGCTTGGCTTCGGCGGTGACGCGGGAGGCCACCAGGCGGTAGACCAGCACCGTCGCCCCGGCGGAAACGATGAAGGCGAAAATCAGAACCGAGATGAGTCGCTTGCTCATAAATCATGCCTTTCGCGGGCGGATTCACGCCGCCGCGCGGAATTCAATCAAACCTCGCCGCCTCCAGGCGCGGGCGGCAATACAGGCACTCAGCCGTCAGTCCCTTGCCGGCAGTGACAGGTTCGAAACCGTCGGCTGAGTGCATTGGACATCAGCGCAGGGGTATAAGCGCGTTTGAACACGCCTCCCGCGCTGCTCGGGGCGTTCCGCTAGCTGGCGGCGCCTGCGAGTTGGCCGGCAGCATTGGTCCAAATCGTGCTGATGCTTCCGCTCATGCCAACAAACAGAGCCGCCACGGCGAGCGCCACGAACGCCAGAAGCAGGGTGTATTCGATCAAGTCCTGGCCTTCTTCTTCTCTCAGAAAGTTCCACAACATGTTGGTTCACTCCTTCGGTTGAGATTCATGATCCTCGGATCACGGTTAGAAGAGTTGATACGGGCGGCCGCGCGGCCGCCATAGTCTTCTCTGTCCTCTGAGTGAGAGGGGACAGAAACTTGTTCGCCCAGCGGGATAGACGGCGGGCATTTCTGCCGGTCTGCCTGCGCCGAGGCGCCGAAATCGAAATGCGCGGAAGCCGTGCTCGTGCGGGCGAGCGGGACCTCCGGTTGAGGGCCAGTACGTCGGAAGACAACCGTCATGCCGTCTTCGAAGGCCGCGCACCAGAGGGCGCTCTCTTTCAGCGCGCCGGTGAGCGGCGAGTCGACCGGCAGCAAAACGGTGTCCACCCCGTGCTGAGCTAGAGTCTCACGCCAGCCGGGTTTGGCGTTCATCACGTCCAGGAACTGCCGGTTGAAGGCCTCGCCGTACATGTCGCTGCGGCCGTCGACGAATACTTTGAGACGGGGAGAGAGCTTGTAAATCAAGTAATCCCCCCACTCGTCATGGGTGAAGATCCGGCCCGCATGCGCCGTTTCGCCGAGGACGGCCAAAGCCTTTTCCGGGTAGCGCTTGGGATCGTAACGCGCGATGAATTTTTCCGGCGGGGCGGGCAGGAAGTGCAAGAAGGCGGCGGCCAGGAAAGCCACGGCGCTCGCCAGGTGCAGCCTCCAGGGACGGTCCAGGGCGGCGAATTCCGCCGACAGTTCCTGGAATGCCGCGGCGGAACGGTTCCACCAACTGGCCATTTGCGCCTGTTTCAGCCTGCTCAGCCAGGAGTCCAGCATCCGGGCCACGGCCGGGGCGCATACCAGCATGGCGATGGGGACATTCCGCACCGCGTAAAGCCCCAGCCAGATCCAGGCGCTCAACAGGAGCGTTTGCTCGAAACGGCGCTCCCGGGCGCTCCAGGCAGCCGCAAGCACGCCAAGTAGGAGCAGAGGTCCGTAGTAGTACGCGGTAGGATGCTGAAAGCTCGCAGCCTGAAACTCCTGTATGTGCTGGAACAAGTAAGGATCCCGGAGGTAATTCCAGATATGCAGGTGCAGGTGGTAGGAGTACGGATTTAGGAAGCTGGCCGCAAGGCAGCCCGAAGCGGCGTACACGTAAGGCCGTGCTCCCTGAAGCGCGATTCGGGCCGCGGCGCGATCCCGCTCAATCAGCCAAGCAAAGATTCCGCCTGCGGCATAGCAACCCGCCAGGAAAATTCCCACAAAGAAGCCGCCGTGCAGATTGACCCAGAGGACCGTCAAGGCGGGCAGCAGCCACAACAGCCGGATGCGTCCCTCCCGCGCCCGTTCCAGCAAGTGCAGGAACAGCACGACGAACAGGAGCGTGAACAGGTGCGGCCGGGCCAGCCAGTGCGGACTGGATCCAGCCGCAGCCACGGCTGTAATCAGGAACGCCAGCAGATCGTTGGAGCAATGCCGGCGGACCAGCCGGTAGAAGAGCGCGAAGGTGAAGCACAGCACGAGCAGACTGCCCAGCACCACCGCCGCCAGTCCACCCCACTGGTGCAGCCGGGCGAAGATTACGTCCCAAAGCCACTCCCAAGCGAACCAGGGCGCGCCTTCTTTGGTGTAGGAGAAGATGTCGTGCTGCGGCACCCGGCCGTTGGCCAGGATCCACTCGCCGGCGCGGATGTGCCAGCCGGTGTCTCCATCGCCGAGGAGCAACTTAGCGCCTTGCAGGTAGCCATAGATGATGATGACGGGCAGTAGGAACGCCGCGTCGGTGAGCGAGGGGAACAGGCGCAAGATCGGATTGGGTTTGGCGTTCTGCATGATCCCGCTCACATGAGGAGCCGCTCCCTGGGCTCCATGTCGCTCAGCAGGTCAACGCCGGCTTGAGCGCTGTCCTGGAAGCGCATCTTGTGAATGCGCATGGCAATCTGCAAGTTGCCGGTGCGGCCGCTGGCCATCCGGACCACCGTGGTCTGGCACTGCATGCACTTGCGGCCGAAGGCATGGTTGGCGGGAAGATCGATCTCAACCAGCAGCGGATCGCCTATGTTGGGCGAGATCCCGGCGATCTGCTCGGCGGCCACCGACACCAGCAGGTCGCCGCGGCTCATGTTCTCGGTAACCGCGATCCAGGGATGGTCACCGGAGCGGCTGGAAGTGATCCGGCACTGGAGGTTGATATCGAGTCTTGCGTTGCGCCGTCTTTCCATCTGAAGAAACGAATTTAAAGCGGGAAGTCCGAAAAATATAGATCGTAAATGGGTAGTAATGTAGCGCTGACGAAGGTTAACATCGTTCTGCGCTTTTGAAATGAGGAGCATACGGGACGGGGTTAGCATTGGCGGCCGGCTGGTACCGGCCGCGCCGAAGTACTACAGCAATTCACGAATAATTCCGAGATTTTTATCAAAAACATCTGGCATTTTTTCCCCATTCATGTTATGTTGAAACTCCCATGGTGTGCGCGGGACTTCGTGTCCGCGCCTCGGTGGGCGCAGGGCGCGGAACTCGCCGCCCCTCGGAGGATGGACATGATACGCGTTGTGCTTTACACAGACGAGCCGGTGCTGGCGAGGGGACTCGAGAGCGTAATGGCGTCGGCGGAGGGTTTCGATCTGTCGGCCACGGCGCGGCTGGCGAATGAGCTGGGCGCGGCGATTCAGAGTCTCGAGCCCGACGCGGTGCTGGTGGATTTCACGCCGGATCTGAGCTTCAGCCTTCTGGTGGAGTTGCAGAAACTGGTTCCCGGCACAAAGATCGTGCTCTGGGTGCGGAGCATCTCCACCGAGCTGGCCTACCAGGCGATGGAGCACGGGGTGCGGGGCATTCTAAGAAAGACGCATCCACCGGAGATTCTGCTGAAGTGTCTGCGCATGGTGGCCGAGGGCGGGCTGTGGTTTGAGGAGACCCTCAAGGCCAGCTTCACGAGCATGCGCACGATCTCGCTGACGCGGCGGGAAAGCCAGCTTGTGAGCTTGCTGAGCCAGGGCCTTAAAAACAAAGAAATCGCCGCGACGCTTTTCATATCGGAAGGGACGGTGAAGGTTTACCTGTCACGACTTTTCCAAAAACTCGGCGTGAAGGACCGGTTCGAACTGGCGTTGTTCGGACTGAAGAACATGCCCTCGGGCGAAGGGGTCGTGGAACTCCCCGAACCGCGTGAACCGGTGCCGTTCCGCAAGGATGCCGGCCAGTCGCAGTGGTTGCGGTCCCTGGTGATGGAGAAACCGCAGGCCAAGGTGCGGGGCGTTGGAGGCTTGCTCGACTGACACGCAAGAGGGGCGGGTGGTTGAGCCTGTGGGGGTGGTATGCAGCCGGCGCCGGCATGGGAATGGGACGAGGAGGTCGCTGACCAGTCTGGCCCGTGTTCCGGCATTGAGGTCCATTTCTATTGGGGACCTCTGCTCCCGCGGCGGCGCTACTGGCGCAGTTTTCTGTTATCGGTCGCTTTTCACTGTCTTCTGATTTTCGGCCTGCCGCCTCTGCTGGATCTCCTTCCGGAAAGCGATTCGGCGGCCTGGCGGCGTCAGATGGCGGCGATGCGCGCCCTGGAAATCCGGGTACCCGAGCGCCTCTACCTGTCTCCGGTGGCGCCGGAAAAGAAGAGGGAACCGCTCCGTCCGCCTCGCCCCAAAGACGAGCCGAAACCGGTCGAGGTGGCGAAGTCTCAGCTCACGGCCCCGGCGCCCGCCGCAGCGCGCCCGAAGGCCGCTCCGCGCGAGTTCACACCTCCGGTTGGCATTCGCAGGACCAACGAAGACCTGACGCTGATCTAATCCCACCTTCCCCCGGAACTGGCGCTCGCCAGACAGGTGAAGTTGCCGCAATTGGCGTTGATGTCCGGCCCGGTTCTGCCGCGCCCGGCGCCGCG
>Ga0101944_10004108_pt1 | contig 18697 bp, 14 predicted proteins | sample DewCreD2012metaG_FD_75245 | JGI IMG/M metagenome (GOLD analysis project Ga0101944, IMG submission 75245) | Hot spring sediment bacterial and archeal communities from British Columbia, Canada, to study Microbial Dark Matter (Phase II) - Dewar... ... | reverse complement strand
GACGCCGCCCTGCGCCGGCCGGAGCTGTTTCGGGCCATCGTGCTCATCGATCCCGTGATCTTCCGGCAGCGTTTCCTCTGGCTGTGGGAGACCGTGAAAGGCCTGGGCCTGGGCGATCGCCTGCACCCGCTGATCTCGGGCGCGCTGCGCCGCCGCCGCCTCTTCCCCGGCGCGGACGAGATGTTCGCGCGCTATCGCCGCGCGCCGGTCTTCAGCCGCATCGACGACCGCGGCCTGCGCGCCTACGTGGACGCGCTCGCCCGGCCGCGGGCCGACGGCCAGGTGGAACTGGCTTATCCGCCGGAGTGGGAGGCCGCCATCTACCGCCACGGCCCGCTCAACCTGTGGGACCGCATGCCGCGGCTCAGGGTTCCGCTGCTGGTGATCTACGGCGCCGAGTCGGATACGTTCCGGGCTCCGGCCGTGCGCAAGATGCAGCGCCTGATCCCGCACGCGCGATTCCAGTCGGTGCCGGGCGCCGGCCATCTGGTGCCGCTGGAGAAGCCGGCCGAGGTGGCCGGGGCGATCCTCGCCTTCCTGCAAGACCGCTGACGCGCGGACCGCCAGCTTGCACGCTCCCCGGCGGTGTGGCATAATCCCCCCAATCGAATCAACTTAAAGGCGACGACGGAAACGAGTAGGCCGCCGCGAACCGACAGCGAGTCCGGGCCAGGTGTGAGCCGGACCGGGGAGCGTGGTCGAAAATCCTTCTCGAGCCGCAGGATGAAAGCCGCAGGCGAGTAGTCCGCGCCGGGGCCGCCCCCCGTGATCAACGCGCAGGCGTGTTAGCGCCTGACCGAGCGACCGGCCGCCGGCCGGTCAGCAGGGTGGTACCACGGGTGTCCTGACTCCCGTCCCTGGGTGGGGCGGGAGTTTTCGTTTCTCTCACCGCATGACGCCGATGACCGAACTGCTTTACCAATTCGACGCCTACCTGAAGGAGTTCGACGCTGTGGTCACGGCCGTGGACGGGAACGCCGTGGCCCTGGACCGCACGGCGTTCTACCCCGGCGGCGGCGGCCAGCCGCACGACCGGGGCCGGCTGCGCGTGGCGGACGCGGATTTCGACGTGCTCAAGGTGCGCCGGGCGGGGGCGGAGGTGTGGCATGAGCTGGGCGGGGACCTGACAGGTCTTAAACACCTGACAGGTCTTAACGCCCGCGGGATCCTGGAGTGGGACCGCCGTTACCGCCTGATGCGCACGCACACCGCCATGCACATCCTGTGCGGCGTGATCTTCCGCGATTACGGCGCCAGCGTCACCGGCGGCAACATGGAACCGCTGCGCGGGCGCATGGACTTCGAGTTCGAGACCATGCGCCAGGAGTTCGTGCGCGTCATCGAAGAGAAGATCAACCGGGAGGTGGCGGCGGCCCGCGAGGTGCGCGTGAGGCGCCTGCCGCGCGCCGAGGCCTTCCAGATCCCGGACCTGATCCGCACCAGGATCAACCTGCTGCCGGAGGGCATCGCCGAGGTGCGCACGGTGGAGATCGTCGGCCTGGACCTGCAGGCCGACGGCGGCACCCACGTCGCCAACACGCGCGAGGTCGGGCCGATCAGGATTGTGGATTACAAGAGCAAGGGCAAGATCAACAAGCGGCTGGAAGTGGCCCTTGAGGAGTAAAGCACGCATGTTCCAACCTGTCCCCGCCAACCCGGATTTCCCCGCCCTGGAGCGCGAGGTCCTGCAGTTCTGGAAGGAGACCGGCGCCTTCGCGAAGCTGCGGAAATTGCGCGCCGGCGGCCCCACCTGGTCGTTCATGGACGGCCCGATCACGGCCAACAACCCGATGGGCGTCCACCACGCCTGGGGCCGCACGTACAAGGACCTGTTCCAGCGCTACAAGGCCATGCGCGGCTTCGACCAGCGCTGGCAGAACGGCTTCGACTGCCAGGGCCTGTGGGTGGAGGTCAACGTCGAGAAGGACCTGGGTTTCAAGACCAAGAAGGACATCGAGGATTACGGCCTGGCGCCGTTCGTCATCCTGTGCAAGCAGCGCGTGCTGAATTTCGCGGCGGTGCAGACCGAGCAGTCGGTGCGCCTGGGGATGTGGATGGACTGGAACGACCCGGAAGTCCTGCGCTACCTGCGCGATAAACTGGGCGAGGACCCGGACGCCACCCTCACCCTGCACGGCCCGCGCGGCAAGGTGACCGGCACCGTCGAGCAGCTCGTCGGGCAGCTGGGCCTGCCGCAATTGGGCGGCTCATACTTCACGTTCAGCGACAAAAACAACTACGACATCTGGAAGTTCCTCAAGACCTGCCACGAGCACCACTGGGTCTACAAAGGCACCGATGTCATGCCCTGGTGCTGGCGCTGCGGCACCGGCATCAGCCAGCATGAGATCGTCACCGAAGGCTACGTCGAGAAAACCGATCCCGGCCTCACGGTGCGCTTCCCGCTAATCGGTCACTGGGGTGACGGCGAAACGAAAGAATCGCTGCTGGTCTGGACGACGACGCCGTGGACGCTGACCTCGAACGTGGCGGCGGCGGTTGGGCCAGAATTGACCTACGTCAAGGTCAAGCAAGGCGATGAATATTTCTACCTGTCCAAGGGCACAACGAAGATGCTCAAGGGCAAGTTCGAAATCGTCGGCGAGTTGAAGGGCCGCGAGATGGAAGGCTGGCGTTACTACGGCCCGTTCGATGATCTACCCATTGTCCGGCAGCGGAACATCGCCGAGGCGCATCGCGTGATCGTCTGGGATGAAGTCGGCGAGGAAGAAGGCACCGGCATCGTCCACATCGCGCCGGGCTGCGGCGCAGAAGACTTTGCCCTGGGCAAACGCGATGGTCTGCCCGTGCTTGCGCCGCTGGATGAAAGCGGCGTGTATATCGACGGTTTCGACTGGTTGACCGGCCGGCACGTCAACGATGTGACAGATCCGATCGTGGAAGCGTTGAAAGTGAAGGGCCGCTTCTATCGCATCGACGATTACGTGCATCGGTATCCGGTGTGTTGGCGTTGCCAGAAGCCGCTGATCTTCCGCCTCGTCGACGAGTGGTACATCAGCATGGACGGCCTGCGCCAGCCGATGATGGATGTCACCAACAACATCCGCTGGATCCCCGACTTTGGCAAAGATCGCGAACTCGATTGGCTGCGCAACATGCACGACTGGATGATCAGCAAGAAGCGCTACTATGGCCTGGCGCTGCCCATCTACGATTGCCAGAAATGCGGCCACTTCGAAGTGATCGGTTCACGCGAAGAGTTAAAGGAACGCGCCGTCGAGGGTTGGGCAGAATTCGTCGGGCATTCGCCGCACCGCCCGTACATCGACGCGGTCAAGATCAAGTGCAGTCACTGTGGTGAACCGGTCGAGCGTATCAAAGACGTGGGCAATCCGTGGCTCGACGCCGGCATCGTCTCGATGAGCACGATGGGCTATCGGCTCGATCCCGACTACTGGCGCACGTGGTTTCCGGCCGACTTCATCACGGAGTCGTTTCCCGGTCAGTTCCGCAACTGGTTTTATGCGCTGCTGGCGATGAGCACCGCCGTCACCGGCGAACGGCCCACCAAGACGATATTGGGCTTCGCAACGCTGTTGGGCGAAGACGGCCGCCCCATGCACAAGAGTTGGGGCAACGCCATCGAGTTCAACGAAGCCGCCGATACCATCGGCGCGGATGTGATGCGGTGGATGTTTGCCAATCAACGCTATGAGGCCGACATGCTCTTCGGCTATCACCTGGCCGATGAGACGCGCCGCCGCTTCTTCATCCCGCTGTGGAACGTGTATTCGTTCTTTGTGACGTATGCGAACCTGGACGGCTGGACGCCGAACGGATCAGGCAGCGCGCTGTCCGCGCTCGATCGATGGATCCGCGCCCGATTGGCCGAAGTGTGCAATGAGATGTCGGCGGCGCTGGCCGACTATGATATGTCGCGCGCGGCGAAGGCGGCCGAAGTATTCGTGGACGATCTGAGCAACTGGTACGTGCGCCGCTCGCGCCGCCGCTTCTGGAAGAGCACGGGCGATGCTGACAAGCAAGCGGCGTATGCGACTTTGTATGATGTGCTGATGACGTTGGCCAAAGCGCTCGCGCCGCTGCTGCCCTTCCTGACCGAAGCGATCTATCAGAACTTGGTCCGCTCGGTGGCGGCGGACGCGCCCGAATCGATCCATCACTGCGCATATCCCACGTTTGAGGAAGCCACGATCGATCACGAACTGCTGAACGACGTCGCGATCAGCCGCGCCGTGGTGGCGCTCGGCCACTCGATCCGCGCGGCGTCAAACGTGAAAGTACGCCAGCCGTTGGGCAAAGCCATCGTCGTCGTCACACCCGATCGGCGCGACAGCGTGGCGCGCACCAAAGACATCATCGCCGACGAACTTAACGTGAAAGCCGTGGAATTGGCCGAAAATGAGGCCGATTTCGTGACTTACAAGCTGCTGCCCGATAACAAGAAACTCGGCCCGAAGTTTGGGCCAAAGTTCCCGCAAGTGCGCGCTGCACTGCAAAGCGCCGACGGGTTCGCGGTCGCCTCAGCCGTGCGATCGGGGCAAAGTGTCACCGTCGGCGAGTTCACCCTCGCGCCGGATGAAATCCTCGTCACGCCGCAGCCGCGTGAGGGATTTGCCATTGCGTCGGAAGGCGGGGTGGTCGTCGCGCTCGATACGCACATCACGCCCGAACTAAAGCGTGAAGGGCAGGCGCGTGAAGTGGTGCGCCGCGTGCAAGAGCTGCGCAAGACCGCCGGCCTCGAGATCAGCGATCACATCGCGCTGACGTATCAAGCCGGCGGCGACGTGACGGCGGCCATCGAGCAATGGGCGGCCTACATCCGATCGGAGACGCTGGCGGACTCCATGATCGAAGGTGAACCGCAGGGCGCGATCGACGCCGGTGAAATCGACGGCGTGACGGTGACGCTGGGTGTAATGAAGGTGCCGAGTGAGAAGTAAGTTCACACCTCACCGATCACTCATCACTTGTCCCGTTTCACTGTGGTAGAATGAGGCGGCCAAAGGGAAGGAGAGCGCCACCATCACCCGGCGGCAGCCGTGCACGCGCTGGCCGCGGTGGGGGGAAGGGCAGGGTGCATCGGCGAGGGTTTCGCCCGGGACGATGCGCCGTCCCCCCCCGCCACCCGCACGGCGAACCGCCGCCCCGCCGCCGCTACTCCCCACCGTCCGCCTCCCGCGACGCGCCGCGCCCGCCGAACATCCTCCGCACCGCCTCCGCCCCCAGCAGCCCGCCGGCGCAGAGCCCCAGCACCGCCGTCCCCACCCGACGGTCGGCCAGCAGGTCGAGCGACCCGACGATCGGCACCAGCGCCGCCGCAAACAACAACGCGCCGATCAACCTGCGGGCGGACGCCCACCGCCTCGCCGCCATCACCCCTCCCCACCGGCCGGCGCCTCCGCCGCCCGCAGCAGGTCGGCCGGGTCGAGCGCCAGACCGGCCAACAGCCGCATCTGCGCCGCCCCCTGGTGCGCCCAGTGCGCCAGCCCGGAAATCGCCCGCCCCCCGGCCTGCGCCGCCGCCCGGAGCAGCGGCGTGCGCGGCGGGTCGAGCACCAGGTCGAGCACCACGCGGCCGGCCAGCGTCGCCGCATCGGCCACCGGACACGATACGCCGTCCGCCCCCAACGGCGTCGCGTTCACCAGCACGTCGAACGGCAACGCCGCCGCCTCCGACCACTCCACCCACCCCGCCCCCAACGCCTCCGCCACCGCCGCGGCCCGACCCGACCGCCGCGCCGCCAGCGTCACCGTCGCCCCCGCGTCGAGCAGCGCGCGCGCCACCGCCCGCGCCGCCCCGCCCGCCCCCAGCACCACCACACGGCGACCGGCGACCGCGGCGGGACCGCCCAGCGCCCCCAGCGCTCCCGCGCCGTCCGTGGAATGACCGACCAGCCGCCCCGCCACCGGCACGATCGTGTTCACCGACCCCGCCCGCCGCGCCGACGGCGCCTCCTCGTCCAGCAGGTCGCGGACCGCCTCCTTGTGCGGCATCGTCACCGACAACCCCGCCAAGACCTCGGCCCGCAACAGCTCCAGCACCGGACCGGGACGCGACGTCGGCAGCGCCACGTAGGCCGCCGACTGCCCCGAACGAGACAACAGCGCGTTGTACACGCGCGGCCCGGGCGAACGCAGCGCCGCCGGCCCCCCGAGCAGCCCGTAGACCCGCGGCGCCTGCCGGTCCAGCCCCGCGCGGCGCGCCTCCGCCAACGTCCACTGCCCCGCCGCCGTCCGCGACCGCTCGTCCGCCGCCACGTACGTCCACTCGCTCCCGAACGCCCGGTACGCCACCCGCGACAACACGCCGGCCGGCCCCGTCCCGATCGCCACCACCTTGCGCCGCGTCGCCGCCGCGGCGTCGCGCAGCGCCGCCAGGTCGGCGGCGTCCTCGATCGGCAACGCCAGCTTCAACACGTGGGCCCGGTGCGCCCCCAGCCGCGCCAGTACCCCCAGCGCCGTCTCCCCGTCGCCCGCCGCCGGATGCGCCGACACGATCCGCCGCGTCGGCCCCGGCATCCCCAACAACTCCTCCAGCAGTTCCCCCGGCGTCGAACCCTCGACGTCGATCCAACCCACCCCCGCCTCCACCGCCTCCCGCAACCGCCGGACGCGCCGCTCCTCCGCCCCGTCCCACCCGCCGCCTTCCCGCTTCGGCCGGCACGTCACGATCAGCTTCTCGCGCCCCGGCAGCCGCCCGCACACCCCGGACGGGATCCCCTCCAGCAGGTCCAACCGCACCTCGTGCAGCCCGACTTCCGGCGCACTCTCGATCCGCCGCACCAGCTCCGCCACCGACCGCTCGTTGCCCGTCACGCACAGCATCCGCTCGCCCTCCCGCCCGCCGCAGGGACCGGAGACGCACGGATCGGGAGCTACCCGGTCGGAGCGGGCGGGTCAAGAGCGTCGGACATGGACCGCCGGCCGAAGCCGGCGCGGCGGGAACGAAGCGGGACGGGTCAGCCGTCGCGCTGGCAGGCGCCCAACTGCGCCGCGCAGTTGGTCGTGATGCAGTTCTGGCACTCGGTCTCGGTGCCGGTCGTGCACTGCGTCTCGCAGTGGTCCATCGCGCACTGGTTGAACCCCAGGTAGAGGTCGATCGCGTTCTGGTCCGCCGCGACGAAGCAGTCGTTGTAGCAGGCAATGCCCGCGTTCGTCGGACACGTGCTCGCCGTCCCCGAACCGTCGGCCGGCAGGTCCGGGCACTCCTGCAAGCACAACGCCATCGTCAGACAGCCGCTCGTGCCCGCCGCCCCGAGGTCGCACGCGTCGGCCTCCGCCGAGCAGTGGGCCTCGACGCAGGCGTTGCACGCGTCCGCCGTGCCGCCCGACCCGCACGGGGTCGCGCAGTTCGTCGAGAGGCAGCCGAAGAAGTCGGCCATCTGCGTCTGCGCCTCCGTCGAACCCGCCGCGTCACACGCCGTGTAGCACGCCTCGTCGTCCGGACAGCAGTCGTAGCAGACGAAGACCATCTGGCACGACAGGTCGCCCGCGGCCGTCGAACAATCCGCCGGGCACGTCGCCGCCGTCTCGCCCGCCTCGCACGTGCCGTTGCCGCAGACCGGTCCGGTCGTCTCGTCCGGCGTGACGTCGGCGTCCGCATCCGCGTCCGCATCCGCGTCCGCGTCCGCGTCCGCGTCCGCGTCCGCACCACCCTCGGTCGTCCCGTCGTCGCGCGCGTCCGGTCGCGGGGTGACGGTGTCGTCGTCATCCGCGCAGTTCGCGGCCAGCGCGAAGATCGTGAACGTGGCGACCACGGCCATCCAACGAAGGTTCCTCATGGCTTCTCTCCTCTCCGCGTGGGCGACGCCTCTCCGGGCGGGCCCGGCTTTCGGTGCGCGATCCGTACTCCGCGAATCGACGTTCGTCAAGGGCCCCCTCGCCCCGCCCCCGCCCGCCAATCGCAAAACCCTATTGTGCGATCCCTTGGAGCCGTTGTAGCCTCCGCGCCATGACGCACCCGGCACAGACCGCCCGCGAGTACCTGATGAAGGCGCTCGAGGCGACGCAGCGGGATCCGGCACTCGAGTCGGAACTGGGCCGCCTCACCCCGATCATCGCCAAGGCGCAAGGACTGCTGTTCCAGGCGACGAAGGAACCGCCGGACAGCTTCGAGTGCGGCGGCATCCTCAAAGGGGCGATGGAACACCTCGCGCAGGCGCTCCAGATCTTCCAGGACGTCCAGAACGGCGGCCCCGCCGTCCAGGAAGCCGCCAGCGCCGTGGCCAAGACCCTCGCCCTCCTGTTCCCGATCGTCCAGGACGCCAAGAAACGCTTCGTCGAAGAAAAACAACGCCTCTCCCTCATCCCCCCCGAACAGCGACCCCCGTCCCAGGCCCCGCCCTCCACCGGCGGCGCCTTCGCCGGCCAGCACGTTCCCGCACGGACGATCAACTGGAACGTCCTCCAGCAGCTCACCCTGGACAGCGAGACGCAGTTCTATACCGGCTTCTCCCAGAACCTCGACGAAGGCGGCCTGTTCGTCGCCACCTTCGACGTCAAACCGATCGGCTCCAAGGTGCTGTTCACCTTCGAACTGCCCGGCGGCCGCCAGATCACCGCCAAGGGACGCGTGATGTGGGTCCGCGAATACGACCCCAAGGCCCCCGACGTCACCCCGGGCATGGGCCTCAAGTTCATCATGCTGCGGGACGACGATCGCAAGCTGATCGAAGGCTTCCTCAAGAAACGCGTCCCGATGTTCTTCGAACAGGAATAGCCCGCGGGACAGGGGAGGGCCCTCGAACTTGCCGCTTCCGCCCCTTCCCTGGCGCCGCATCGCCCTCGCCGCCGCCGCCACTCTCGGAGGTCTCCTCGCCTTGACGTCCGCCTTCCTCCTCTGGGCCTCCTCCGGCTTCGACGACACCGACCCGCTCCACGTCCGCCCCGAACGCTACGGCGGACCGGCCGCCGAACGACCGCCCGCCGCCCCGCCCGCCCGCCTCCGCGTCATCGCCTGGAACATCGCCTACGGCCGCGGCCGCCCCGACGACGCCGGCGACCTCCGCTCCGCCGACACCATCCGCGCCAACCTCGCGGGCATCGCCCGGGTCCTCCGCGAACTCCACCCCGATGTCGTCGCCCTCCAGGAAGTCGATTTCGACTCCGCCCGCACCCACGGCATCGACCAACTCGCCTGGCTCGCCCGCGAGGCCGGCTACCCCTGGGCCGCCCGCGTCGAAACCTGGACCTGCCGCTACGTCCCCTACCCCTACTGGCCCCCCTCCCAACACTACGGCCGCATGCGCTCCGGCCAGGCCATCCTCTCCCGCTTCCCCATCCGCTCCAACGTCCGCCGCCTCCTCCCCCAACCCCCCAACCCGTTCTGGTACAACTGGTTCTACATCCACCGCGCCCTCCAACACGCCGAACTCGACCTCGGCGGCGGCCTCCTGCTCGACGCGATCAACGTCCACACCGAGGCCTTCCACCAGCGCAACCGCGAAGAACACGCCGACCGCATCGCCGCCTACGTCCGCTCCCTCCCCCCCGACCGCCCCCGCCTGCTCCTCGGCGACTTCAACGCCATCCCCCCCGAGGCGACCCTGCGGCGCGGCTTCCCCGACGAACCCGAAACCGACATGACCACCGACCGCACCATCGCCACCATCCGCTCCCTCGGCCTCGCCGAAGCCCTCGACCCCGCGACCCCCCTCCCCGACACCTTCACCTTCCCCGCCGACGCCCCCAACCGACGCCTCGACTACGTCTGGTTCTCCCCCACCCTCCGCCGCCTCGACGGACGAGTCGTCCGCGAGGCCGGCAGCCTGTCCGACCACCTCCCCGTCGTCGTCGATCTGGCGCTCGAACCCCGCCTGCGATAGGCTCCCCCCCGGCCCGGAGGCCCCATGTCCGACGAACTGCTCGGCACCGTCATCGACAAGCGCTACCGCGTCGATCGCAAGATCGGCGAGGGCGGCATGGGGGTCGTGTTCCAGGGCGAACACGTCACCGTCGGCAACAAGGTCGCGATCAAGGTCCTCCACCCCGAGTACTCCAAGGACGAGGAAGTCGTGCGACGCCTGGCCCAAGAAGCCCGCGTCGCCGGCACCCTCGGCCACAAGAACATCGTCCAGGTCTTCGACTTCTCCCAGACCGACGACGGCACCCACTACCTCGTCATGGAGTACCTCGAAGGCGAAACCCTCGCCGACTACCTGGCCCGCGAAGGCCCCGTCGCCCCCCGCTTCATCGTCCCCGTCGCCCTCCAGGTTCTCGACGCCCTCGCCGCCGCCCACGCCCGCGGCATCATCCACCGCGACCTCAAGCCCGAGAACGTCTTCCTCACCTCCGGCACCGACCCCACCGCCCACGTCAAGGTCCTCGACTTCGGTATCTCCAAGATCCGCACCGGCGGCGCCGACCTCCACCTCACCAAGACCGGCACCGTCCTCGGCACCCCCTACTTCATGTCCCCCGAACAGGCCTCCGGCAAGAAGGACATCGACGCCCGCACCGATATCTACGCCCTCGGCGTCATCCTCTACCAGGCCCTCACCGGCCGATACCCGTTCACCGGCGAGACCTACAACGAACTGATCATCAACATCTTCTCCACCGAGGCCCCGGCGCCCCGCGAATTGCGGCCCGACCTGCCCGAACCCGTCGAACGCGTGATCCTCCAGGCGATGGCCAAGCAGCGCGAAGACCGCTTCGCCAGCGCCCGCGAGTTCTCCGAAGCGCTCAGCGCCCTCATCGCCGACCCGGACCTGCGCGAACACTTCGGCGGCCTGTCCCGCTCCGCCCTCATGCGCTCCGCCCAACGCACCGCCCTCGCCTCCGCCCCGCCCCCGCCGCCCAAGGGGCTGCCCCGCACCGGCCGCGACGCCCTCGCCTCCGGCGTCGGCGCGACCACCGACCTCGCCGCCCCCCGCCGCCGCACCGGCCTCTGGACCGCCGTCGCCCTCGCCGCCCTCGCCGCCGCCGCCGCCGTCTGGTACCTCTTCCTCCGCGGCAGCCCCGCCGGCCCCGCCGCCGCCGGCCCGAACGCCGCCGACGTTTCCGTCGTCGCCGCCCACGCCTCGACCGACGCCGCCTCGGGCGCACTCCCCGAAACCACCCCGCCGCCCGCGGAACTCGACGCCGCCCCGCGCGACGCCGCCCCCGAGACGACCGCGACCGCCGCATCCGCCGACACCGCGGGCGACGCGCCCGATACACCGCCACCCCCCGCCGACGTCGTCGTGCTCCGCATCGCCGCTCGGCCCCCCGAGGCCGAGATCCATGTCGACGGCGCCAAGGTCGACAACCCGTACGAGGGACGCTTCCGCCGCGGCGCCCCCGACGTCAAGGTCGAAGTCTCCGCGCGCGGCTACGAAACCGCCGCCCAACTGGTGACCCTGTCCCAGGATCGCGAACTCGAGATCACTCTCGAACGGCGCACCTCCGCCCCCCGCCGCGACGCCGGCCCCGCCGTCGCCGATGCTTCCGCCCCACCACCGCCGCCGCCGCCGCCTCCCCCGCCGCCGCCGGCGGACTCGGGCCGCCCCGGCATCGATCAGAACAACCCCTTCACCCGCCGCGACGCCGGCTCGACCTCGATCGATCGTTCCCGCCCCTTCCCCTGAACCCGCATCCGCCCCGTTGCGACCTCGCCCGCAGGCCCGCCGGGCCCCGCGCCCACGGGTCGCCCGTTCCATCCCGGTCGCACGGGTCGCGGCCGGGTTGCGACCCGCCCCGACTTCCGGCTAGATTCCGCTCCGCCCGGCGGCTCGCCCGCCGGCGCGGGAGGTTTGCGCAAGATGCAGAACCGCAACGGGATCGACCGCCACGTCCGCCTCGGACTCGGCGCCGGACACGTCATCCTCGGCATCGGCCTCGCCCTCGTGCCGCTCGTGGCCCTCCGCGCCCGCTACCTGCCCGTCGATCTCACCCTCGGCGTCGTCGCCACCCTGCTCGCCGGCTCCGGTGCCGCTCTGCTCTGCGGCCTGCGCCAGGCCCCGCTGTTCGCCCGCGTCTCCGCCGCCGTCGCCCTCGTCGCCGGCCTCGCCTTCACCACCGCGCTGATCTGGACCGCCGCCTACCTCAAGGGGATCTACGGCGACCTCGGCCGCGGCGCCTCCGCCTTCTTCACCCTCCTCGTCTTCACCGTCCTCCCCTACCTCGTCGTCTACCCCGGCCTCGCCCTCACCCTCCTGCGACCCGCCGCCGCCGCCCCGGCCGCCGCCGAGACCGCGCCGCCCCCCGCCGCCGCGCCGGAACCCGACGCCCAGGCCGGCGACCCCAAGGCCGCCGCCGATACCGGCGCCAGGCACGACGCCCCCGAGAAGGACGACCGGAGGCCCGCATGAACGACGCCCATCCCGCACGCACGACCGCCACCCCATGGTGGCGCCGCCGCCCCTGGCTGCGCGACGGCCTCGCCGCCTGGGCCGCCATCACCCTCCTCGGCTCGATCGCCGTCACCCGCTGCGCACGCCTCGACCCGGCCGAACCCCCCCCGCCCGAACAGGTCGCGGCCCTGCTGGCCGCGCTGCGCGACGCCGCCGAAGGCCGCGTCCCGGGCGATCTCGGCCAGGCGGCCCGGACCCCCCTGCCGGGCCCGGTCCGCGTCCTGCTCTGGCACGACGGCCTCCCGGCCTTCCGCCACGAATTCGAAGCCCCCACCCTCGGTGAACTCGCCGACCAGGCCGCCCGCGCGCTCGGCGAAGCCCGCGCCGCCGGACGCTTCGAAAAGCTCGAACTCGCCCGCGCCCGGTTCCACCTCTCGTTCGTCGTCGGCGAACAGGCGATCCTCGAATGGCCCGTCCTCGCCGCCTCCGCCTCCTTCGTCACCACCCTCGACGGCGTCGCCCTCCGCCTCGCCGATCAGACCCCCCGCCTCTACCCGGACGACCTGCTGCGCGCCCGCATGTACTCCGCCTTCCTCCCCCTCCCCGGCGGCCAGATGAAGGCCGGCCTCGACGTCCCCCGGGCCGTCGAGTCGCTCTGGCTCGGCACCCACCTGCCGGACGAGGCGTGGGACGAGCAACACCCGTCCCTCCGGCGCTTCCGCACCGCCGAGTTCGTCGAACGCCCCGGACACCCCCCCGAACGCCTCGTCGCCGGCCGCATCCTCAACCCGCCGCCCCGGAGCGTCGACGACTACCGCGCCGCCGCCCTCGACGGCGTCCGCTGGCTCGACCGCATGCTCCAACCCAACGGCCGCTTCCAGTACGACTACGACCCGCTCGCCGACGCCCCGTTCGACTTCGGCTACTCGCTCCCCCGCCACGCCGGCGCCGCCTACTTCCTCGCCTTCGCCCACCGCAAGACCGGCGACCCCACCGCCCGCGCCGCCGCCGCCCGCGCGCTGGACTACGTCGTCGAACGCGAACTGCGCGACTGCAACCCCGCCCCGGGCCGCTGCGTCGGTCAGGGCGGCGTCGTCGATGCCGGCTCCACCGCCCTCACCGTCGTCGCCATGGCCGAGTACGAACGCGGCACGCACGAGGGGAAGTACCTCGAGCCGCTGCGGCAGATTACCGAGTTCCTGGTGTGGCTCCAGGAGCCGAACGGCGACTTCGTGCACCTGTACGACGTGACGCAGAACCGCCGCTTCCCCGACCGGCTGCTCTACTACTCCGGCGAGGCCGCGCTCGCCCTGGTCGAAGCCTACCGCGTCCTCCAGGACCCCGACCTCCTCGACCGCGTCCGCGCCGCCCTCGACTTCCTCACCACCGAGAACTGGTCCTTCTTCGGCTCGGCCTACTTCTACGGCGAGGAACACTGGACCTGCATCGCGGCGTTCGAGGCCTTCCCCGAGGTGCAGAGCGACGCGTACCTCGAGTTCTGCGAGGAGTTCGCCGCGTTCCTGCGCGAGATGCAGACCGAAGAGGGCGAGCCGCCGTTCGGCTTCGAGGGCGCCTACGTCGTCACCCCGTTCCTCGCCCCCCGCACCACCCCCGTCGCCGGCCGCACCGAGGCCACCGTCGCGACCTACAAGCTCGGCGCGGCGATGGGCCGGCCGAACCTCGTCGTCCTCGAACAGGTGCGCCGGTCGCTGTCGTTCCTGATCCGCCTGCGCTACGCCCCCGACGCCAGCCCGCTGTTCCCGCGACCCGATCGCGCCGCCGGCGGCATGCCCGGCGGCTTCGACGACCCCGTCGTGCGCATCGATTACGTCCAGCACGCCGGCAACGCCCTGCTCGGCGGCGCCGACATCCTCGCCGACTACGAACTGGCGCCGCCCTGAACGAGCGGCGCGGGACGGGACCGCCGTGCAGTTCATCGATGAAGTCACCGTCGAGGTCCGCGCCGGGGACGGCGGCGACGGCTGCGTCGCCTTCCGCCGCGAACGCTACCGCCCCCGCGGCGGACCCTCCGGCGGCGACGGCGGCCACGGCGGCGACGTCGTCCTCGAAGCCGCCGAGAACGTCCGCACCCTCCTCCAACTCAGCCTCGCCCCGCGCCTCGAAGCACCCCGCGGCGGGCACGGACAGGGCAACGACCGCTTCGGCCGCAACGCCGAACCGCTCGTCGTCCGCGTCCCCGTCGGCACCGTCGCCACCGACCTCGCCACCGGCCAACTCCTCGCCGACCTCCGCCGCCCCGGCGACCGCGTCGTCCTCGCCCGCGGCGGCCGCGGCGGCCGCGGCAACATGAGCTTCGCCACCCCGGGCAACCGCTCGCCCCACAAGGCCGAACCCGGCGCCCCGGGCGAGGAACGCCGCGTCCGCCTCGAACTCAAGGTCCTCGCCGACGTCGGACTCCTCGGCTTCCCCAATACCGGCAAGTCGACCCTGATTCGCGCCGTCTCGCGCGCCCGACCCAAGGTCGCCCCGTACCCCTTCACCACCCTCACCCCCCACGTCGGCGTCGTCACCCTCGGCCCCGAACGCACCTTCGTCGTCGCCGACATCCCCGGCCTGATCCCCGGCGCCGCCCGCGGCGCCGGCCTCGGCTTCCGCTTCCTCCGCCACGTCGAACGGACCGCCGTCCTCCTCCACCTCGTCACCCTCGACCCCGCCCCCGGCCGCAAGCCCCTCGCCGACTACGACGCCCTCAACGCCGAACTCCGCGCCTACTCGGCCGCCCTCGCCGCCAAACCCCAGCTCGTCGTCCTCACCAAGCTCGACCTGCCCGACGTCCGCGCCGCCCGCCCGCGCCTCGAACGCTTCTTCGCCCGCCGCGGCGTCGAACTGCTCGCCGTGTCCGCCGCCACCGGCGAAGGAGTTCACGACCTCCTCCTGCGCGTCGAAACCCTGCTGCGCGAAACCCACGCCCCCCGGCCGCCGGACTACCGCGCCGACGACCCCGGAAACAACGACACCCCCCCCTCCGCCGAATAGGACGCCTCGCCCGCGCAGCTCGCGAAACGCTCCACCCGCCGCGCCACCGCGTGGAAGCGCCGTCCCTTCCTCGGCCCCGCCCGCTCAGGCGCGCGGGCGGAAGGGGCCCTCGGGCGGCGGACCGATCCTCTCGCAGGCGAAGGCGAACGCATCCTCGGCGGCCCGCACCGCGCTCGACGCCTGTTCCTCGGTGCAGAGGATCTCCAGGTAGAGCGCCGGGGCGCGCTTGTCCGCGAGCTCCGCGGAGGCCCGCTCCAGCCCCGCCAGGCGCTCCTCGTCGAACGCCACCCCCCGCTGCCGGAGCAGCGCCACCAGGGCCGGCGCCACGTCGTGCACGCGAGGGCAATCGGCGCCCAGGTGCAGCAGCACCGCCTTCAGGCTCATCTCCAGCGCCTCCTGGCCGCGCCGCACCGCGCCGTTCCATACCCCCGCGCCGAACGCCGCGCGTGCCTCGGCGAGAACGCCCCGCGCGTACCAGAGCAGGTCCCGCGCCCGGAGATCGCTCGTCATATCTCGACCACGTCCCCCGGCTTCCAGTCCGGCTTGAGATCCCAGTACCAGGTGCCGTCGGGCAGCCGAACCCGCCGCGATCCGAGCGCCGCGAGCCGGCGCCGGACCGCCTCCATCTCCCGGCCCAGCACGCCGTCGTCGAGCAGCACGATGCCGTCGACGGCGACGTCGATCAACAGCCACGGGTGACCGGCCAGATCGACGTCGGACCAGATCACCGCCGAAATGAAGGGCGGCTCCCGCAGACCGTGCCCCCCCAGCGACCTCGTCAGGGCACCGTAGTCGTCCGCGCCCCTCCCCGACACCACAATCGCCAGGTCGACGTCGCTCCGGGCCGTCGCCTCTCCGCGCGCCTGCGAGCCGAACAGCGCGACCGATCGCAATCGGCCGGGGAAGGCGTCCCGCACCGCAAGCATCGCCCGATCGATCACCTCCCGAATCGCCGGCGGAACCGCAGTCACGCCGAAAGGCTACCCCGAGCGCCGACGACCATCAAGCGACCCACGCCTCGGCGGGAACGACCGCGCTCCCCCGTTTCCCCTCGCCGGCTCGGACCGGCCGGGTCGGCGCCTATGGATCCCCACCCCGCCCGCCGGACACTCCCGACGAGAACCCCGGAAACAACGACACCCCCCCCTCCGCCGAATAGGACGCCTCGTCCGCGTAGCTCGCGAAACGCTCCACCCGCCGCACCGTCAACCGATCCACAAAGCCCCGCGCCGGCTCCACCTGGTAGTGCCACGCCCGCCGCGTCCCGCCCGGAACCCGCCGCGCCACCGTCCGCAACACCACCGACCGCTCGTCGAACGGCATCGCCCCGACCGACCGGCGGAACGCCTCGCTGTAGGCGAAGTACTCCTCCGCGTTCGACAGGTACACCACCCGCATCGGCACCCCCAGCGCCCCCTGCGCCGCCGCGATCGCCGGCATCGCCCCCGCGCCCAACAGATCGCCGAGCACGACGCGGACGCGGTCCGCCGCGAACATCGCCCGCACCCGGCGGTACCACGCCGGGTCCGCCAGCCACGAACCCGGCCCGCCGTCCGGCGCCCGCCGCGCCGCCACCCGCTCGAAGTAGCGCCCCGCCGCCGGCCGCAACGCCGCGAACAGATCGAGCAGCTCCGCCCGGTCCGGGTCGCCCGCGAACGCCGCCTCGAGCAACTCCCGCGTCGCCGGCTCGTCGAACGGCTCCCAGCGCAACAGGAACTCGTCCGGCGACACCGACTCCACGATCAACGCCCGGTAGATCCGATGCGCCTGCGTCACCACCGCGTCGTAGTCGATCAGCCACGCGAACTCCGATCGCGCCGCCGCGAACAGCGTGTAGTTCTGGTCCGCCCCGACCCCCAGGTACCCGCCGCCGAGGCCGGCGACGTACGGCAGCCACAACGCATGGTCGCTCTCGTTCGACAGCGCGAAGTGCCGGTCGTCGAAACGCCGCCGCGGCAGCGGCTCCCCCGCCACGCCGAACAACGTCTCCCGCTCCGCCGCCGTCAACGGCCCGACCCCCGTCCCGGGCGGCGACGGCGGCTCCGGCCGACGCTCGTACGGGGCGTCCAGCGCGCAACGGAAACCGAGCCGGTGGCCGCCGGAGTCGGGTCGCATCCCCCGCCGGTTCGCCACCCGCAACTGCTCCGCCGGCCAGAACCACGAACCGCCCCGCAACACCCGCCGCTCCCGCCCGGGACACTCCTCCAACCCGCCGCACGGCCCCCGCGGGTCGCGGCCGAAACACGCCGCACCGCACTCCCCCGCACAACCTCGGTAACAGGGCGCGTACCAGTCCTGCACGAACTCGTACGCGTTGCCCGACAGGTCGAACACCCCCCACGGATTCGCCGCGAACGAACCCACCGGCCGCGCCCACGCCGGCTCGCACCCCCGGTACATCGACCGCTCGCACGTCGGCGGCTCGTTCCCCCACGCGTACACCCGACCGTCCCCCCCGCGCGCCGCCTTCTCCCACTCCGCCTCCGTCGGCAGCCGCTTCCCCGCCCACGCGCAGTAGGCCCGCGCGTCCTCCCACGTCACCGCCACCACCGGCTGCTCCGGGTCCTGGAAGCGCGGATAGTGGTGCCGCAGCCGACACGCCCCCGCCTCCATGCACCGCCGGTACGCGGCGTTCGTCACCTCGTGCCGATCCAGGTAGAACGTCGAAACCTCGATCTCCGCCGCCGGCCGCTCGTCCGGCTCCCCCCGGTCGTCGCCCCGCACGAACGGCCCGCCCGGAATGCACGCCATCCCCGGCGGCGGCTCGCCGCACAGCACCCACCCGTCCGGCCCCAGCAGCCCCAGCCGTGCCGCCCCCGCCTCGGCCTCTTCCGCCTCGCCCCGAGCATCGCCGCCCGTACCGACCGCCCCGTCCGCGACCCCGTCGCCCCCGCCGTCCCGGTCGCCGGCCCCGTCCCACCCGCTCGCGGGCCGATCCGCCCGCGCCTCCCCGCTCCCCCCGCCCGCCTCCTCCGCACCTCCCCCGGCCCACTCGCGCCGCTCCGCTCCGCACCCGCACATCCAGACCACCACCACCCACGGCAAGAACCCCCACCCCCTCCGTCCCACCCCCCCTCTTCCATCGGGGTCGGGGTCGTGGTCGTCGGTGTGACGGGATTCGATTCGGACGCTGGGCCGGTTGATTCGTCTGACATTGGTTTACCTGCGCAAACGGAGCCAAGCCGGGCGCTGCGGCGCACCGGACACAATGATTGTAGCGCAGAGCATACGATCGAGACAGGCCCCGCCCGCCTAGGGGACGATGCGGGTCATTCCAACGGTTTGCAGCACGTCGCCCCCGGACGCCGCGGCGACGGAAATGGGCAGCGAGGCATTCAGGCCGGGCCCGCGGGCGGCCACTGCATCGGGCTGGACCTGCCCCACCAGGCCCCGCACCGGAGTGCCATCGGCCAGATTGAAGACGGGGAAGCGCTGCAGCTCCACCAG
>Ga0101944_10004107_pt1 | contig 18697 bp, 19 predicted proteins | sample DewCreD2012metaG_FD_75245 | JGI IMG/M metagenome (GOLD analysis project Ga0101944, IMG submission 75245) | Hot spring sediment bacterial and archeal communities from British Columbia, Canada, to study Microbial Dark Matter (Phase II) - Dewar... ... | reverse complement strand
CATCCAGAAATTTAACAGCAATTCTGTTCAACACCTCGCCTTTGTAAGGAATGCCCTTAGGCAACACCACGTCAAAGGCTGAGATGCGGTCGGTTACGATCATCACCAGATATTTCCCTCTGATGTTGTACACATCACGTACTTTTCCCACGTATTTGCTTTGCTGACCCGGAAAAGTAAAATTGGTTTCTACAATGGCTTTTCTCATTTTTCTTTGTTTTTTCAACTGCTCAAAATTATATGATAATTTCCGGATTACACACAACAAAAAATAAAGCACATAAAAAATGAAAATTGTAAATTTGCTTAATCAGAAAAAATCATTAAAGGATGGCTTATCAGGCAGCAAAACCCTTTTTAAAGTGGGCCGGCGGAAAAACACAGCTCATTGGCGAAATTCAAAAGGTTTTGCCCGATTATGTTTACAAAGAAAAATTCATATACATTGAGCCTTTTGTGGGCAGCGGAGCAGTCCTCTTCTTTATGCTGAACAATTTTCATCATCTTGAAAAGGCAGTCATCAACGACATCAATGAAGACCTGATGAACACCTACAAAGCAATTGCCTCAAAGCCGGAAGAACTTATTTCCATCCTCGAAGTTTTACAACATGAATTCCATGCGTTAGAAAAAAAAGAGGAAGACAAAAAAAAATATTATTATCAAAAAAGAGATTTGTTTAATAAAAGGAAAGAAGGGAAAATTGTGCAAGCTGCTTTGTTTATTTTTCTCAACAGAACCTGTTTCAATGGACTTTACAGAGTGAACCGCCAAAACGAATTTAATGTTCCCATGGGAACATATAAACGACCTACTATATGTGATAAGGACAATATCCTTGCTGTAAGTAAAGCCCTGCAGAAAGTTGAAATTCTCTGTGGTGATTTTGAAAAAACATTGCATTTTGCCGGCAACAATACGTTGTTTTATTTTGATCCTCCCTATAAGCCATTAAGTAAAACCTCAAGCTTTAATTCATACGCAAAAGATGAATTTGATGACAAAGAGCAAATCCGGTTAAGAGATTTTTGTCAAAGAATTGACGCCTTAGGACATACATGGATTTTAAGCAACTCAGACGTCAAAAGCAAAAACGAAGACGACAATTTCTTTGATGATTTATATTCAGCTTATACCATCCGGCGTGTAGATGCCCGAAGAAGCATAAATGCCAATCCGGAAAAAAGAGGGGTATTGAAAGAGTTATTAATTACAAATCAAAAGTTGAATTCAGAATATGTCAAAGCCATTTGAAAAATTTATAAACCAGTTGTCAGAAACCAATGCCACTCTTGATTATTTTACCGACTTCAAGAAGATAAAAGGCAATGTAAATAAAATAGAAATCAAACTAAACCAGCTCAATTATCTGATTGGTAAGAAAGACTTAAAAAAAGCAATTCAGGAACTTTATGAAGAGAACCCAAAAGTCTTTGAAGTTTTAGATATTCTTATTGCTGTCCGAAAAAATAAAAAAGCAAAAACTTTCAACAAAAAAGGCGAGATTGTTCCTCTTGATTCATATTTTAGTTCTCCTGAAGACATTCATGAATTTATTGAAGAAACAGGTTTGGGTGAAGTCTTTAGAAATAAAGAAGTCAAAAATCTGGTGGATTATGTTTTTGGAATTGAAGTTGGTTTAGATTCCAACGCAAGAAAAAACAGAGGTGGTGAAAATATGTCAAAAACTGTTTCCCTATTTTTTGATAAAGCAAATATCTTTTATAAAAAGGAAGTCAGCAGTGAAATTTTCCCTGAAATAAAAAGTTTAGGAAGTGATGTTAAACGGTTTGATTTCGTAATCAAAACAAAGAAAAAAACTTATTTAATTGAAACGAACTTTTATAACGGAGGCGGATCAAAACTTAATGAAACAGCAAGATCCTATTCAGAACTTGCTCCTAAAATTAATCAATACAAAAAATATGAATTTGTGTGGATAACAGACGGTCAAGGGTGGTTGTCTGCAAAAAATAAATTAAAAGAAGCCTGCCATATAATTCCAAATGTCTACAATCTTGCTACATTAAAATTTTTTATTAAGAAAGTTAAATCTGAAAGCATAATAAAACAATGGTAAAAATATGCTTGTTCCCTATTTTATATCCTCCGACAGAAATTTTTATCTCCTCCACGGAGACACATTTGAACTTCTGCCTCAAATTGACCACAAGTTCGATATGATATTTGCTGATCCACCCTATTTTTTATCCAATGATGGACTCACTATTCAAAACGGAGAAATAACGAGTGTAAATAAAGGAAATTGGGACAAATCTTATGGCATTGAATACATCAATGACTTTAATCGAAAGTGGCTTTCGTTGGTTCGTGCTAAAATGAAAAAAGATGCAACTATCTGGATAAGTGGCACAATGCATAATATTTTTTCAGTGGGTCAAATTCTTACCGAATTGGGATTTAAAATCTTAAATATAATCACCTGGGAGAAAACTAATCCGCCACCTAATTTTTCATGCCGTTACTTTACTCATTCCTCAGAACAAATTATCTGGGCAAGAAAATCTGAAAAAATTCCTCACTACTTTAATTATGAACTCATGAAACAACTCAACGGTGGTAAACAAATGAAAGATGTGTGGAAACTACCGGCAATAGCTCCATGGGAAAAATCCTGTGGAAAACATCCTACACAAAAACCCCTGTCTGTTTTAACAAGAATAATTTTGGCTTCAACAAAACAAGGGGCATGGATTCTGGATCCCTTTACAGGAAGCTCAACAACAGGTATTGCAGCTAATCTGGTAAATAGACATTTTCTGGGAATTGACAAGGAAGAAGAATTTTTAAAAATTAGCCGGAACAGAAAACATGAAATTGAAAACTTAAAAACAGCCGAAACATTTCGACAGAAAATCGGAGGTTTTAACAATAAAAAAGAACTTGAATTATTCTTATTGAAAGAACCCCCATGTGGAATATAAAACAAAACTTAATTTAACCAGAAAACATTCCGGCGAATTAATTGATTAACTTAAAAAATAAAAACAGATAACCAGACCACCAACATGGCTATAGGGCTAAAAAACAAAGAAACGAAATACGAGGCAACGGCGTACCTTTTATTGTCGGGAGGACAGGATTCTTTTGCCTGTCTTTTGTGGGCAAGGGAACGGTTTGCCCGGCTTGAAGCCATTGGCATTGAATACGGACAACGGCATGCCATTGAAGTGCAATACGCCAAAAAAATGACTGAGAAATTTAGCGTTTCTTATGTCTGTTATCCCCTCGACGATTTTCTGAGCCGTATGGCCGACAGCAGTCTCTTTACCGGCGGTTCTCATCACACGCCTCACCGGCAGGCTTCCACATTGCCGGCCAGTTTTGTCCCCAACCGCAACGGCCTTTTCCTTACCATTGCCGCCAGTCATGCTTTCCGCAAAGGTGAAGCCCATATTCATCTCATCACCGGCGTATGCCAGACGGATTATTCGGGGTACCCCGACTGCCGGCATGCATACATCAAAGCCAAAGAAAGGGAACTGGCGCTGGGACTGGACAAACCGGTAAGCATTCACACGCCGCTGATGTACAAAACCAAAGCCGAAACTTTTGCCATGGCCGAAAAAGCAGGTTATCTGAAAGAGATGATCGAAGACACTCTGTCGTGCTACAACGGGCAGGAAACCCTTCATCCCTGGGGACGCGGATGTGGAGAATGTCCTGCCTGCCGGTTAAGAAAAAAAGGATATGAAGAATTCATGAAAGGGAAACAATGAAATTTCCTGTGTCGGAAATATTCTGTTCTGTTCAGGGAGAAGGCAACTATGCAGGAGTCAATGCCCTGTTTGTCCGTTTTCAGTTTTGCAACCTCGCCTGCCGGTGGTGCGACAGCAAGTATACATGGGCAGGCAACAAAAAAAATTATAAAGAATTTACAGATTCCCGGTTAAAAGACATCATCCGTCATGCCCGTCCTTACCATATCATCCTCACAGGGGGAGAACCTGCCCTGTACCGCATTGACAAACTGGCTGTGGCAGGGAAAAGATTTCATGTGGAAAGCAACGGCACATTGCTCCCCCTCGAAGACATTGTTGTGCAGCTGCCCAATGGCCTGACGGTTTCGCGTAAAGCCATGAAAGAAGATATTATTCAACATTTCAACTGGGTGATTTCGCCAAAATTAAAAAATGCCCATCAGCAATTTCCTGAAGAAACGCTATCCTTCTGGGCTCATAAGGATTACGCTGTATTTAAATTCGTGGTACAAAAAGCTGGTGATCTTGAAGAAGCAGGGCAACTGATAAAACGGTACAAGATTGACAACCGCAAGGTATACATTTGCCTTGAAGGCACTACCCTTGCATCCCAGATCAATCCCGCGCTGGTAAAAAAGATCATTGCACGGGGATGGAATTTTTCTCCCCGTTTGCAGGTAATTTTATGGAACAACCGGCGGAAACATTAAAAATCCCTCCCACAGATTATTCAAAAAATCCTTACTTTTGTTTTTGGGATTTAATACCCACATGCCGTGAAATACCAGGTAGTAAAAGAATTCCGTTTTGAAGCAGCTCACCGGATAGTAAAAAACTATGCCGGCAAATGCAGCCACAATCACGGCCATTCATGGAAAGTATTGTTGTACATCGAAAATGTCTCGCTGGACGAAAAAGGGATGGTTCTTGATTTTAACGAAATGAAAGTCCTGGGAAAATGGATCGATGAAAATCTGGACCACAGCACGCTGTTATGGGAAGGGGATGACTTTGCCCGCTACCTTGCCAGCCAGGGACACAAAGTTTTCCTCACAAAAGAAAACCCGACGTCTGAACATCTTGCCATGATTTTGCTGAAAAAAGCAAAGGAATTGTTCAAAGAAAAAAAGGTAAAGGTGGCAGGCATTGAAGTATCAGAAACCTGCACTTCTGCGGCAAAAATATTTGTATAACATTTTCTGCCAGTCTCTCATAAAAAACCGAAAGGAATGAAAAAAAATTTTACCTATCTTGGGAAGAAAAGTGTACAGCCCACGCGGCAACTTGATGTTTTTGACTGTCCCCCCGATGTCAGCCTGGTTCGTTTTGAAAGTAATGAACTCACCACCTTTTGTCCGGTCACAGGGCAACCTGATTTTAACACCATCGTCATTGAATACCAGCCTCGCAAAAAATGCATCGAAAGTAAAAGTTTAAAGCTATACCTGTGGTCGTACCGCAACGAGGCGATGTTTGCCGAGGAACTTGCTCATTCCATTGCCAGAGACATCTACCAGGCCATTCGTCCTTTTCACTGCATGGTGATTCTCAGACAGAACATCCGTGGAGGGTTACAGCTTACCGTCACAGCCGAAAAAGGAAAGAAAAGAAAGACTACCCTTTCTTAAAATACATTTTCCATCATCCCCTCATTGTTGTGATTATTCTCTTCCTGCTGGCGATTCTGCCGTTGACGTTGCTGGCTTTGCTGAGCTGGTTCCCCAAAACGGTAAGTAAATCCAAGATAAAGTACCCGCGATTCACGTTTACGAACCATTTCCTGACTGAAAGTGACATCGCTTGCCTTCATGCTGAAACGCATGGTATTGAAAATATCGGAAACATTAAAGATGATAGTTCCTTTCCCTTTCAGCACATCCTTTCGCAGGCCTGCATCCACCGAATAAAAAGGACTCATCTCACCCTGCGGGGTGATAAAACCTGTCCGGTAAAAACCTGATACCTGAAAATTAATCACCCGGGGAACCATGATGTTTGAAATGAGTTTGAAACTGTAATTCATTTTTTGCTTGCTCACGCCATTCACATTGGTGGCATCAATGCGGTAATTGAACACCGAGGAACTGGCATTGATAAACCACCAGCGGGCAAGATAAACAATGGCATTTACATCAAAACCATACGCACTGGATTTATTCATGTTGACACTGGTTATCATCGTTTTCACCGTGTCGACGATCATGGACATGCGGGTGATTTGATTGACGGTTTGACGGTAGTAAAGAGTTGTAGATATTGAATTTTTCTCCCATTTGTATGTGTGTCCTGCTTCAAAAGAATTCACGTACTCAGGATTCAGGGCAGGGTTTCCTTTGGCAAACGTAAGAGGACTGTAATAATGAACAAAGGGGTTGAGTGAACGGGGATCTGGCCTGAACACACGTCGGCTGTAGCTGAGCATTATTTCGTTAGATTCATTGAGTTTTTGCTGAAGATGAACGGTAGGATAAAGGTTCCAGAATGTCTTTGCATGATTTTCGCCGGTGTTGATTAATTCAAACTGTCGTCCGAAATATTCACCCCGCAAACCCACCTGATAGCCAAAAGAACCTATTTCCTGTTTTAAAGTAGCATAGGCAGCATGAATCTGTGAATGATAGATAAAATGATTGGTTTGGTTTACATCGGTTTTCCATACATTATTCAACAAACTGTCGTAACGGTAATCATTTTCCTGGGTACCAAAAATACTTTTCCATCCCGACTCAAGGGTTATTTTTTCAGTCACAGGATGGGTATAATCAAGCTGGAGGGTGGTGAGAGCCTGTCTTCCCTCGAGGGCATCACGTTGGTAGGCCAGGTAGGAAAGAGGCACCATATGTTCCTGGCTGAATTGTGTGTGATGGAAACCTTTTGAGTCAGACCGGCTAAGGTTGAACCGGAGTTCCTGGCCCTTCTTATCATATTTCCGAACCAGATAGATTGTATGATCGGAATTCCAGCCTCCTCCTTTTTCATCATTGGTGTTGTGTGAAGAATCAGCAAGCACTTTCATCATTTCTTTGTTGTACCATGCCTCATCCAGATCCGTAGAATGACGCTGCATAAATGAACCCATGTAGCCGGCCGAGGTCTTTTCGCTGAAAGTGTAATCCATGCTTAGTCGTCCCATGTGGGAATAGTCTATATCAGTAGATACATCGTGCTGGCGGGTTGATGCTGTAGTGGTATCATTCAGATAACTTTCTTTCCATGAATTTCCCCATCCGCTCCATTCGTTGTACCGTCCCGCATAAGAAGCGCTGAGATTCATCTTGCCCACCTGATAATTCAGCGTAACATTGCCATTGTATTTATTGTTTGTCCCTGCATTGAATGTCACAGAACCATAGGTGCCCATTCTTACATTCTTCTTCAGATTAATGTTGATGATTCCGGTCACTCCGTCAGGGTCGTATTTGGCCGAAGGATTGGTGATGACTTCGATGTTCTCAATCATGTTGGCCGGCATCTGCTGGAGAATGGCGGCACTGTTTTCCCCTGAAATGGTTGACGGTTTTCCATTGATAAGTATCACCACATTTTCAGAACCACGGAGACTGATGTTTCCTTCAGCATCCACCGACACAGAAGGCACCTGTTTGAGAATATCAGTGGCCGTGCCTGTGGCCGCCATCATGCTTTCGCTTACGTTAAATACTTTCCGGTCGATTTTATTTTCAATCAAGGGCTTCTCGCCGGTCACCGTGACAGTTTGTAAATCCACCGAAGAGATGTCCAGCTTCACGGGACCAAGGTGAACTTCCGGTTTTGACGCTGTAATCTCTACAGGAATGTAACGGTTATTGTATCCCACCAGGGAAAAGCGAAGAATATATTTCCCCTCTTGCACATTTTGCAGGGAAAATTTTCCGCCCTTTCCGGTCATCATTCCTGTCACAAGCGAAGAATCACGTGCCGACAGAAGAGCCACCACCGAAAAATCCACCGGTTGCCCCGTACTTCCGTCCACCACACTGCCTGTTACTGAACCATGCTGGGAAAAAACCGGAACCGTCACAAGAGCTATCAGCAAAGAGGTAAAATAGTTTTTCACATTTTAGAATTTAATCCGTACAAAAGTAAAACTTTTTGCTCCAGCCAATTGTTAAAAAAACATAAAAGAGGGAAAAAAGAAAAGGATAAAAAGAGAAGTTGACCTACCAGGATTCGAACCTGGACTAACAGAACCAAAATCTGCTGTGCTACCGTTACACAATAGGTCAATCCGAAAAATTCCGGTGCAAAAATACACCGTTCAGGTTATTTTCACAAACATTTTGCTCCATAAAAAATAACTATCTTTGAGCCCTGATTGTTGTAAATGAGGAAGAATGAACCGGATCAGAAATTTTTGCATCATTGCCCATATCGATCACGGGAAAAGCACGCTGGCCGACCGTTTAATTCAGGCCACTCACACCCTCAATGAAAGGGAATTCCAGGATCAGGTGCTTGATAACATGGACCTGGAACGTGAACGTGGCATTACCATTAAAAGCCATGCCATTCAGATGCAATACCAGAAAGACGGGGCCACCTACATTTTAAATCTTATCGACACCCCCGGTCATGTTGACTTTTCCTATGAAGTGTCGCGTGCCATTGCTGCCTGCGAGGGAGCTCTTCTGGTAGTAGATGCTACCCAGGGCATTCAGGCCCAGACCATTTCCAACCTGTACAAAGCCATTGACCACAACCTGGTTATTATTCCCATCATTAACAAAATTGACATGGAGGCTGCGCGGCCTGAGGAAGTAAAAGACGATATTGTTGACCTGCTGGGATGCAAAAAAGAAGAAATTATCGAAGCAAGTGCCAAAGAAGGAATTGGCATAGAAGCCATTCTGGATGCCATCGTGGAAAGGATTCCTCCTCCTGCCGGCGATCCGGAAGCTCCTCTTCAGGCCCTCATTTTCGATTCGGTGTTTAACACCTATCGCGGAGTGGTTGCTTATTTCAAAGTGGTCAACGGCACCCTCCGCACCAACGATTATGTGAAATTCTACAACACCGGCAAAGAATACCATGCCGACGAAATAGGTGTATTGAAACTGCGGTATGAACCGCAGAACGAAATTTCGGCCGGCAATGTGGGATACATCATCTCGGGAATTAAAACAGCCGCCGAAGCGAAGGTGGGCGATACCATTACCCATGTGGAAAGACCTTGCGACAAAGCCATTGAAGGATTTGAAGACGTTAAACCCATGGTTTTTGCCGGTGTGTATCCGGTAGATCCCGATAAATACGAGGACCTGCGGGATTCTCTTGAAAAACTCCAGCTCAACGACGCCTCCCTTTCTTTTGTCCCTGAATCGTCGGCCGCACTGGGATTTGGGTTCCGTTGCGGCTTTCTTGGTTTGCTCCACATGGAAATTGTCCAGGAACGGCTCGACCGTGAATTTAACATGGATGTCATCACCACGGTGCCCAACGTGTCGTACCTTGTTCACACCACCAAAGGAGAAACTCTTGAAGTTCACAATCCATCGGGGCTTCCTCCTGTTACCAGCATCGACTACATTGAAGAACCCTACATCACGGCTGAGATTATTTGTACCACCGAATACCTCGGGAACATCATGAAGTTATGCCTGAACAAACGGGGCATTCTGAAGAATCAACTGTTCGGGCATAACAACAGGGTGGAACTGACGTTTGAGATGCCGCTGGCAGAGATTGTATTTGACTTTTACGACAAACTGAAAAGCATTTCCAAAGGATATGCTTCTTTTGATTATCATCCCTGCGGCTACCGTCAGGCCGATCTGGTGAAACTCGATATTCTCATCAACGGGGATCAGGTGGATGCCCTCTCAACCCTTATTCACCGCGACAATGCTTATGCCCTTGGCCGCCGCATGTGTGAAAAACTCAAAGAACTCATTCCCCGGCAGCAGTTTGAAGTGGCTATTCAGGCAGCCATCGGATCAAAGATCATTGCCCGGGAAACCGTGAAAGCCGTCAGGAAAGATGTGACAGCAAAATGCTATGGCGGCGACATCACGCGTAAACGCAAGCTGCTTGAAAAGCAGAAAGAAGGAAAGAAAAGAATGCGCCAGATAGGCACCGTGGAAGTGCCCCAGTCGGCCTTTCTTGCTGTACTTAAACTGGACTGAAAAAAATCCGTTTCATGCCCCCTGCATCCAGCGGTAAAGCCCATAGATGCTTACCTTGCTGAAGATTTCGGCAAGAAGAAGAACGGCAACAAAAGACACCACCCCCCGCTGCCCTTTTACATTGCAGGAAACACGATAGGCATGATACAACAAAGTCACCGTCCATATCTCTGCCACAACAAGCAGGAGGATGGCAGGCAGCAGCCATGGCAGAAGTTCCATGAGCCGGGCGGTTGCCTCTTTTACTGAAGAAACCTCCAGTGAAGCCATTTCCTGCATGGCAGGAATAAACCCCACAAAAACTGTCAGCATCAGCGGGAGTCTTGCGAGGGCCATGGTACCAAAGACATCAACAGCACGAATGGCCGATGAAGAAAAAATTCTGCCGGCAATGTAAAAAAGCAAGGCAGGAAGCAGCCATGAAACAAGCGACTCAAGGTAATGCAACGCCGCTTTCGTTTGCATTCCAGTGTGCACATCCAGCACCCCGTCGAAGTGGGTATGATTGAGGGTGCCCACGTATGTTGCTGCGGCCATGCCTGCAAGCCCTGTCAGCAAAGCTTTCCAGCCGGCAACATATTCAAACGGATTGTAAAGCCAGGTTTTCATTTTCATGGTAAGTTGATTTTTATATTCATCATTTTTCCATTTCCGCCGAAATATTTCGTTTTGTAGTCTCAGAGCATGTTGCTTTCTTTTTCCAGTTGTTTTATTTTCTCAATCAGTTCATCGAGCCGGTTGCGGACGGTGGGATAACTTAGTTTCATGTGGGCTGCCATGTCTTTGATGCTGCCGCTGTACTTGATAAACGAGACGATAAACTCCTGTTCTTCGGGGAGCAGGCAGGCCAGCAACGGAAGTTCAAACAATCCTGTGACCTCCGTGCTGCACGAAGGACAATGCAGAATTTTCACTTTCAGTTGTCGGCCACAGCCGGGACACTGCCGGGGAAAATTTATCTTTTTCATAACCTCTATAACGACAAATGACACACTGCAAATTTAATTATTTTTTAAAAAAATAAAAAATTTATTTAATATTTTTAATCTTAAATTTATTTTTAACAAATGTTAATTTATTTATTTTTAAAACAATCATGATAAAATTCATAATCATGCCTTTGTAAGGAAAAATAAATTTTGAATTGCCTCGTGGATAAGTTGTGCAATATTTTGTCTGTGATTTTTTTAAGCCACTGTTCCTCGTTTTCAGACAATCATTCAGAGATAATGGATCTGGTTCTTGAGGATTTTTTAGTTTTTTCTTCAGCCGTGGCTTATTTAATTTTACAGCAACAAAATTAAACTACCTCTGGTTTAAATAAAGGAACAAATCTGTGATGCCATGAGAAAGATAAAAGAAGATATTCTTATTGTGAAAAATGACACTGACGAGGGGGCGGGTTTATTGGAAATTGAGCTTAAAGAACGTGGCATTGGATACACCATCATTGATCTCGATCAGAAGCAAAGTTTTCCTCCTGTCCAAGACTATAAGGCAATCGTAGTTCTCGGTGGCCCCGACAGTGCAAACGACGAAACTGAAAAGATGAAAAATGAACTCACTCGTATTCGTGAGGCCATTACGGCCAATATTCCATATCTTGGCATTTGTCTTGGGCTTCAGGTTCTTGTGAAAGCTGCCGGAGGCAAAGTGGTTAAAAGTCCTGTCAAAGAAGTTGGGTTCATTGATCCGGAAAACAATTATTTTACCGTAGAGCTTACTGCTGAAGGCAGGCAAGATCCTTTATTTGAAGGTCTCGGTCAAACACTCACTGTTTTTCAGCTTCACGGCGAAACCGTTGAACTGACAGACAAAATGACCCTATTGGCAACGGGAAAATTTTGCCGGAACCAAATCGTCAAAGTTGGTCAGAATGCCTATGGGATCCAAAGCCACTTTGAACTTACTCCAGCAATGTTTGAAGCCTGGATAAACGAAGACCCCGATCTTCTTAAACTCGACAAAGAACAACTTGGGGCACACTATGCGACCATCCGGGATGAATACACACGGACAGGACAGCAATTATTTAAAAACTTTTTAAAGGCAGCAGGGTTTTGAATAACACGTAAACAACTTACACTGTTTGCGTTTCTGTCCCTGCTGATTCAAATAGTCAATATAAAGCTGCCGGGATTATTCCCTCCCATAAAATTCTCCCCTCATCTGAATCACGGGATTTTCTCCATAGAAACGAAAAAATTCTTTGCCGGTAATCAAAAGATGAGTGGCTTTATGCTGAAAAGCTTCTTTTTTCATTACTTTCACACATCCTTTTTCCAGCTCCTCGTTGGTTGAATTATATTTTCCGGTAAAATCAGTGGTGTATGTTCCCTTAAAAACTGCATCGGCAGGAAGCTCCTCACGCCGGAAACACACAACGATCTGTTCTTCTCCGGCATCTACATTCCCTTTGTCGGAAGACGAAGATTTGTTTTTAGACTTTTTAGATTGTTTAAATTGTTTCTTTTCCTTCGTTGCGGTGAGGTCAGGTGCTCCGGAATGAATCACTCCTCCGGCAAGGCGAAGTTCCCGTATTCCTGACATCCTCTCACGTTTTACCACTTTATTGTAAGGTGACAGGTAAATGACTTCTTCAAAGTCTTTGTATTTCACCAGGGCAATGAGGGTATCACCTCCTGTTGTGATCAGGGTATCCACTTCTCCTCCTGCCATCCGGCTTATTGCCGCTTTAAGGGAATCTTCTCGCGGCACTTCCTGGCAAAACGAGATCTGCAGTCCTGAAACAAGAAATAACAATATAAAAACCCGACGCCACCGCATGCTAATAGATAATGATTTTTTCGCCAAGGGTTTTGGAGAGATTTTTCCTCAGAAAACAAATCCGCATAAAGGCTCTTATTGATTCTTCCATCTTGCTTTCGTCATGGGTATTTTCAGCAATCTCCTGCTGAAGTTTATTCATTTGTTTTTTCAATACTTTTTCCTTATAAGACATGAGCGTAAGAGGAACAAGTTCATTCAGACGGTCGGTCTCACTGGCACAGGAAGCGTTGAATTTTTTCCAGATACGACTTTCTTTGTACCGTTCATAATAGGAAAGAATGTCGGTAACGGTGGTGCTGATTTCTTTTTCCTGATGATGAATAAAATATTTTTCACTCACAGGAAGATGATTCTTAAAACAATAAAGATACTCTTCATAAATTTGTTTGTACACGGGGTGATAAAGGGTAAGTTCATCGTATTCAAAATCCATAAAGATGTATTCGGCCACGGTAATCTGAGAGCTTCCGCCGGCATCTTTCAGCATCATAGGATGATTGCCGTACATCAGCAGCAGGCGGATAATTTCCCGTTCCACGGCCTCGGTCTCGCTCCGTGGCAAAGGCTGTACCAGCGCTGCCGGAACATTGTCTTCCGGATATGAAACAGAAATGTTCTGTGAGCGGTAATACTGTTCGGCTTTTTTGCGGCGGATTTCATTAACCCGTGAATAGATCACCTTTTCATCGGTTTCCAGCAGCACGGAACATTCTTTAATATACACCGAACGTTTAATGGGATCGGGGATCTGGGCAATGGAACCAATGACGTCGTGAATGAGGGTGGCTTTTTTTACAGGATCATGCTGAGCCTCATCCATCAGCAGTCTGGTTTTAAACAACACAAAATCGGTTTCGTTATGGCGGATAAAATCAACCACTTCCGACGCACTGCGGGTACGGGAAAAAGAATCGGGGTCTTCATTATCGGGGAAAAGAAGCACCCTTACATTCATTCCTTCCTCAAGAATCATGTCGATGCCCCGCAGGGATGCTTTAATGCCTGCCGGATCGCCATCGTACAGAATGGTAATGTTGCTGGTAAAACGCTTGATCAGGCGAATCTGATCCACGGTAAGAGAAGTTCCTGAGGAAGCCACTACATTTTCAATCCCTGCCTGATGAAGGGAAATCACATCGGTATATCCTTCCACCAGATAACATTTATCCTGCCGGATAATTTCATTTCGTGCATGATAAATGCCATACAATATCTTGCTTTTATGATACAGTTCGCTTTCAGGAGAGTTGATGTATTTGGCAGTGTTTTTATCGCTCCTGAGTATTCTTCCGCCAAAAGCAATGACCTTTCCGGACAAACTGTGCACAGGAAAAATCACCCGCCCGTGAAACCTGTCGTACATGCCCCGTTCATTTTCAATGACAAGACCGCTTTTGACCAGATATTCTTTTTTGAATCCCTGCCGCAATGCTTCCTGCAAAAAAGCATCGCTCTGTGCAGGAGAATAACCAAGCTGAAATTTTTCAATGATGTCGTCACGGAACCCTCTCTCTCTGAAATAAGACAGGCCTATCTGTTTCCCTTCATCAGTATGCAGCAGTTGTTCCCTGAAATAACGGCAGGCGTATTCAGTTACGACCGAAAGACTTTCTCTTTCATTTTCGCGCTGAATATCTTCGGGCGACTTTTCAGTTTCCTGTATTTCAATGTGATACTTCCGCGCAAGATAACGAAGGGCTTCGACATAGGAAAAGTGCTCATGTTCCATGAGGAATTGCACCACATTGCCCCCTTTTCCGCAACCAAAGCATTTAAAAATATTCTTTGAAGGAGAAACATTAAACGAAGGGGTTTTTTCGTGATGAAAAGGACATAAACCAACGTAATTCGCACCCCGTTTTTTGAGTGACACAAAATCCTGCACGACTTCCACCACACGCGCAGTTTCAAGAATCCGTTCTACAACCGATTGATCTATCATCCCTTTACCTTTTTCTGCCTATCAAAGTTAAGTGTTTTTAAACTATCTTTAAACACATTTTTTTCTTGCAGAAATATCATGAATCAACCACTTTTGCCGGACGGGAAGAAAATTTTTCCAGCAATACCAATATGAAACGATGTTGCCTGTTTTTTTGAATAAATAAAATTTTTTTGATAATGAAACATCTTGTTGTTCTTACCGGTGCAGGGATGAGTGCAGAAAGCGGGATAAAAACATTCCGCGACAGCGGAGGCCTGTGGGAAGAATATGATGTGATGGAAGTGGCCAGTTACGAAGGCTGGCTCCGGAATAAAGAACTGGTATTGAAATTTTACAATGAACGCCGCCGGCAACTGGAAAAATGTGAACCTAATGAAGGACATAAAGGACTGGCAAAACTGCAGGAACATTTTGATATGGATATCATTACCCAGAATGTCGACAACCTGCACGAAAGGGCAGGGAGTAAAAAAGTTCTCCATCTGCATGGGGAACTAACGAAAGCCCGCAGTACAGCCGATGAAAATTACATTGCAGACATTGGCTACCGTGACATTCTGCCCGGCGACTGTTGTCCCCGCGGCGCCCAGTTGCGCCCTCACATTGTGTGGTTTGGCGAGCCTGTTCCCATGATAGAAGAAGCTGCCATGCTCTGCTCGAAAAGTGATATTTTCTGCATCATCGGCACCTCTCTTAACGTGTATCCTGCGGCCGGTCTGATTCATCATGTCCCTCTTCACGTACCGGTGTTTGTTATTGACCCCAATCCCGTGCCTGTGGCTTCAGGCCACCGGGTAGAATTCATCCGCACCGGGGCTTCAGAAGGAGTACGGAGACTGACAGAAAAATTATTGTCCATGAAACAATAAAAAAATTTAAATACACTATGAAACACTACAGATTGAAACCTTCCGGCATGCTTGTTTTCGTGAGCAGCCTTTTTTTCTTTTTCCCCCCGGTAAAGGCACAACTGTTTGAAGGAGGCATGATGGGAGGAATTACCGGCAGCCAGGTAGACGGAGATAATTACGGCGGTTATCATAAATTAAACCTTGCTGCAGGCGTGTATGTGCGGCTTCATACAGCGACACACCGAGCCATTCAGATGGAAATCAAATATGAAGGGAAAGGTGCTGCGGCATATAATTTTTTTGATCCCAACCGGGTCACTCCCAATGACATGTACCGCCTGGCACTGCAATACGTTGAAATCCCCCTGTTATGGATGTATGATTTTCATCCCCGTTTTTCTTTTCATCTGGGACTGCAACCGGCCTATCTTTTCAAAGGTACGGTGAGGGATCAATATGGGGATGTATTCAACGTATTTGATTATGCCGACTTCAGAAAATTTGAAATGGCAGGACTAACAGGATTGTCTTACCGGATAAATCCACGTATTGAAGGATGGGTGCGTTTTTCTTACTCCATTACCCCCATCATGCAATACGAAGGCGGGGTGGCCACCCGGCCATGGTTCCGGAATCTTTACAACAACGGCATCGGATTGTGTGTATATTACCGTCTCGACCAATAAAGATCCATGAGATCATTTTTTGAAAGTTTTCTGAATCTTATTTATCCGCGTCTCTGTGTGTGTTGCGGAGCTCCCCTGGTAAAGCATGAGCATTTCATCTGCAGCGCCTGCGAATACGAACTCCCGCTCACCCGTTTTCATCATCAGGAAGACAATCCTGTTGCCCGTCTGTTCTGGGGACGTGTATATTTTCAGTACGCCTCAGCCTATCTGCAATTTCAAAAACATTCTCGGGTACAGAAAATCATTCATCACATCAAATACCACGAAGGGAAAGCGCTGGCGATTGAGATGGGCCGGCGAGCCGGCATGGAATTAATTTCTTCGCCATTGCAGACAGTGGACATGATTGTCCCTGTCCCGCTGCATTCTTCAAAAGAACGCCTGAGAGGCTTTAATCAGAGCCTGTTGATTGCCGAAGGAATGGCCCAGGTCATGCAAAAACCTGTTCACAACACCTGTCTGGTGCGGACCAAAGCCTCAGGAACACAAACCCATCATTCACGATACGCCCGATGGGAGAATGTCGAAGGCATTTTTGCTGTCCGTCATCCTGAACAGATTGCAGGCAAACATCTTTTGCTGGTAGACGATGTGGTTACCACGGGAGCTACTGCCGAAGCCTGCGGCACAGCTTTATTAACGGTAACCGGTGTAAAAGTAAGTTTCATGGCGCTGGCCATGGCTGTAAACTAAAGATTTCTCCGCAGCATGGAATCAGAAAAAATCATTCTGAACGGCATCGGAGAAGTGCAAATCTGCCGATCGGCCAAAGCACGAAACATCAGCATTCGCATTGCCCCTTTTAAAGGCATCAAAGTTACCCTTCCCCGTCATGCTTCTCTGAAAGAAGCAGAGGATTTTCTGGAAGAAAAGAAAAAATGGATTCTCAAAAATCTTGCCCAGATCCGTAAATATGAAGCCCGGCACCGTCTTATCGATGAAACCACCCCTGTGTCAACTCATCATCATACGCTGAAAATTCTTTTTGAAAAACGCGATAACATTGGTGTGATCGTTACTCCCCTTACCCTTTACATTCGCTTTCCTGAAGGCACAGACCTGCGAACGCCTCGGATGCAGAAAATCATTCATCAGGCGCTGGAACACACCCTGAAACTTGAGGCCGAAGCATATCTTCCCCAACGCCTTCATGAACTTGCCCTGCAACATGGTTTTTCCTACCGGAAAGTTTCGTTACGCAACAGCAAAACCCGCTGGGGAAGCTGTTCGCCCGACAACTCTATCAATCTAAGCATTCACCTGATGCGATTGCCCAATGACCTGATCGATTACGTGCTCCTTCACGAACTGGTCCATACGGTGCATAAAAATCATGGCAAACGTTTCTGGCAGGCACTCGAAAAAATAATCACTGATGTGAAAGAACGAAGAAAACGAATAAGAGCCTATTCCATAGGAATGTATTAAATTTATCAACCCCTAAAAAATAAGTTTTATGAAACAAAGAAGAACATTTATCTCTGACAGGCAGGACAAAAAAATAATTGCCCTGAAGGTTTTTATTCTTCTGTTTGCAGGTCTTTCTGCCCAGGAACAACAGAGTCATTCCGGAAAAGATTAAATAATTTGTTTCTTTTTTCTCTCCGGCACTGACGTTACTGTATTTCCGGCAGTAAATTTTTGCAACAGATTCTTTTAAATTACCTTTGCGGAAAAATCAACGATATGGAAATCCGTGAACTGGCTGCCCGGGCAAGAAATGCCTCCCTGCAACTGGCTGCTGCCGACACCAAAACTAAAAACAAGGCTTTGCGGGCCATCGCAGAAATCCTCACCCAGAAAAGCAATGAAATTGAAAAAGCCAATGAAACCGACCGGCAAATAAGCGAACAAAACCATCTGGCTGCTCCTTTACTCAAACGGCTGAAGTTTGATGCAGCCAAGATCAAAGAAACCGTTCAGGGCATAGAAAGTCTTATTTCCCTGCCCGATCCTGTAGGACAAACCCTTTCTGCCACAGAACTGGATAAAGGCCTTGAGTTATACCGTGTGAGTTGTCCCATCGGTGTCATCGGCGTTATTTTTGAATCCCGTCCCGATGCCCTGGTACAGATTTCTACGCTCTGTCTCAAAAGTGGAAATGCCGTGCTGCTTAAAGGTGGAAGCGAAGCATCCCACACCAACCGTATTCTCGCCGGGCTTATTTCGGAAGCCTCAGCACAGGCAGGCATCCCGCAGGGATGGATCCAGTTGCTCGAAACACGGGCCGAAGTAAATGAAATGTTAAAACTGGATGAGTACATCGACCTTATCATTCCGCGTGGTTCAAATGAATTTGTCCGCTATATCATGGAACATTCCTCCATCCCTGTCCTGGGACATGCCGATGGCATCTGCCATGTATATGTGGACAAGGAAGCCGATCCTGGCATGGCTGTGAGCATTACCGTGGATTCAAAAACACAATACGTGGCTGTATGCAACGCTGCCGAAACCTTGCTGGTTCATGAAGCCATTGCCCCCATCTTCCTGCCAGCAGCTCAGAAAGCCCTTGAATCACTTCATGTGGAACTCAGGGGATGTGAAAAAACACGACAAATAATTTCCGTTAAGCCTG
>Ga0101944_10004106_pt1 | contig 18697 bp, 16 predicted proteins | sample DewCreD2012metaG_FD_75245 | JGI IMG/M metagenome (GOLD analysis project Ga0101944, IMG submission 75245) | Hot spring sediment bacterial and archeal communities from British Columbia, Canada, to study Microbial Dark Matter (Phase II) - Dewar... ... | reverse complement strand
CCCCTCCCTCTGGTCGTAAGAAGTCAGAATCCGTTCCCTCAGGTCCACCGAAAGCGTTCGCCTGCCCGAACGCTACCACCGGCATTGCCGAGTGGCTACAGTATTATTTAACACGCTCTAGCAACTCGCGGTCCGGCACGCACGGCGCGGGGCACGCGTAGCATGGCCGCAGTAGTCAGGGGGCTGGCGCAGGCGAAGTACCGGTTGCCGGCGCGGACGGTGGGTGGGAGAGGAATCGGTTCGCCCAGGCGAGGAAGTATTTCATGTTCGAGCGATCCTCGTGGCCGCCGTCGTGCTGGCGCCAGGCGAGATGGCCGTCCAGCAGGCCGACGTTTACCGGCGGCATGCGGGCGGTGTGGTAATCCTCCATCACCCCCAGGTCGCGCGCGCCAAGCAGGCGAAATACCGGCCCGGCAGCGATGGCGGCCATGAAACTGCCCTGGTGATCCAGCCAATGGGCGTCGCCCTTTTCCGGAATGCCGTAGCTGATGAAGACCAGCCGCGGCGCGCACAGGGCGATGAGCTGGTGGGCGTCCACGGGAAGATCCCCGGCGTTCTGGCTGCCGAAGGATGACTCCGCAGCGCCGTACTTGAGGAAGTTCCCGGCGAACCAGTGGTATTCGCCGGCGCTGGCCAGGTTTTCCACCGCTTCCCCAAAGTTACGGCGAAAAAGCTTGGCGCCGCCCGCACCCGAGGAACCGATCAGCCCCATCGCGAAGCGCGGCTCGAAGGCCAGCGTGACCAGAGCCGCTTTGCCGAAGCGCGAGACCCCCTCGATGCCGACCTTGCGGGCATCCACGGTGGGGTCGGTCTCCAGATGATCCAAGGCCCGCGCGGCGCCCCAGGCCCACGCGCGGAGGGCGCCCCAGTCGTCCGGCTTGCGCGGCTGGCCCCGGTTGCAGAGGCCGATGATGCCCCGGGTCAGGCCCGCACCGTTGTCCGCCTGAATGCTGACCGGGTTGAGAACGGCGTAACCCCAGCCGGCGGCGATCAACTGCTCGGTCGCGGGCGGGTCGGCGAACGTGACGTTGCCGAAGCCCCGAAAGCGGTTGGTTGGTTCGGGCTCGTCAGCACGCCGGGGAAATCCGCCACCACCGAAGCCGCCGAACATCATCAGCACCGGCACCGGGCGGGACGCGTTCAGCGGCGTGACGAGCGTCATCTGGATGTTCACCTCGATGGCCGGGCAGGTGGAATTGTCCACGTGGCCGACGAGTTGCCGGGCATGGACCGGGAGACCGCCGACGACGCGGTCCACGGCTTGCGTCACAATGGTCCAGGTCACCTTGGGCGCGTTCCGGGGGACGCGGCCATAGACTTCGCGCTCGAAGTCCTCCACGATTTCGGGGCGGCGCTCCTGCCACCACTGCTCGGCGGAGGTGACGCGCCGGCCGTCCTTCAACGTGAGCGGGTCGGGCAGGTCGGGGAAGGGATTGGCCAGGGCGGGGTCGTAGTTGGCCGAGTTGGTGGCGCCGGGCTGGCCGCTGGGGCCGGGCCGAAGGCGTTTGATGCCCAACTGCTCCATCATGTGCTGGTGGTCCTGCCGGGTCGTCCAGTTCAAGGGTGCGGGAGGCGTGCCAGCGTCCGCCGCCCGCGCAAGAGGCGCCTGTCGGTGCAGGCCGGCTGCGGATGCCGTCAATAAGAGTCCGGCCGCAAGATAACGGCGCGAGCAATTCAAGGAGCGGCGAGCCCGTGACATGGGTCAAGTTTGGCGCAACGGCCGGCCACGGGAAAGGATTCGTTCGAGAACGGACCGTCCCTGGAATCGGATCTGGTCCGAGGCGGAGGGAGCGTGCTTTAGTTTGAGAACCTAAGTGGAGGAGACGGGACACATGGCACCACGGCAATCTCGGCTTTCGGGTTTGCCCGCGCCTCCGGCCTTTGCAGCCGGGTTCGGCGCGGCTAGTCTGCGGAGGCAATGCAACCGGCCAGCGAATACCTGCGGCAATGTCAGACGCTCCTCGAAGCGGTCGCTGCGCAGCTTCCCGCCATTGGCCGCGCGGCGGATTGGTTCGCCGCAACGATCCTCGCGGGCCGGATGGTCCACCTTTTCGGCTCCGGCCACAGCCGCATTCTTGTCGAGGAGATGTGGCCGCGCTACGGCTCGTTCCCCGGCTTCAACCCGATCGTCGAACTGTCGTTGAGCTTTCACAACCTGGTGGTCGGCCCCAACGGCCAGCGCCAGGCGATGTTCCTCGAAAACGTGTCGGGCTTCGCGGAGCGGATTCTGCGCAACTTCGACATTCACCACGAAGACGCGGCGCTGGTGATCTCGTCGAGCGGCTGCAACGTGGTGCCGGTGGAGATGGCCGAAGGCTTCCGGGAGCGCGGCGTGAAGGTGGTAGCGATCATCTCGCGCCGGCACAGCGAGGCCAGTCGCAGCCAGCGAGCAGATGGCAAGAAGCTTCAAGACTTCGCCGACCTGGTGCTGGACACGGGCGCGCCGGTGGGCGACGCGATGGTGCGCGTGCCCGGCCTGGACCTGCCAGTGGCGCCAGGCTCGACCGTGGGGGGGTGCATCTTGATCAACGCCATCAAGGCCGAGGTCGCGGCGCGCCTGACCGCCGCCGGCCAACCGCCCAAGGTCCTGACCGCCGGCGCGGTGGTGGGCGGCGCGCGCGCCACCGAATTGTTTGAAGCGGCGTACGACGAGCACGCCCGGCGGCTGGCACGGCTTTACCAGGAACTGGGCGCGTGACGGATCGCGTGTCCAAACCGGCGTCACGGCCGGCGGTTATGGTCGTCGCAAGCGGAAGAAGCGCGCGCCGAGGCCGACTGTGACTTCCACCGCGCCGGTTCCAGCCACGGGACGCCACGTCGTGCCCAATTGATCGGATGCCTCCAGCGTGGTTCCTGCCGGGACGCTCAAATGCAGCGTGCCAGCCGCCGGCCGGGCGTACTGCAGCACCAGCGGCTCGTCGTTCACCGGGCCGACGTTTGCATAAAACGCCTGCCCGCCGGCTTCGAGGAACACCGAGACCAAAATCCGCTCGCTGTCCACGCCCACGAGGTCCATCCGGCTGATGCGCCGGGCATCGAGTTTGGTGGCGAAAAACACCGGCTCGAGGCCGGAGGCATTCGCTGCCAGGAGGCCGTGCCGCACGGTGCCATCGGGAGTGGTCAGGCGCCCGGTGAACCAGGCCCGGCCGCCGAAGGCGCGCAGGGACAGGTGTTCGATGCCCTGGAGAATTCCCTCGCCCACCACGTCCATCCCGGGGTTGGCAATTCGCCGGGGGCGGTCTGGCTGCAATTCGAGCACGTGTTGGGCGCCGGCTACGGATTGCACCACCGTGAAGAATTTGCCTTCGTTGGCCGCCGCGGCCCGGAACCTGAGCACCATGCTCTCGGTGTCGGGGATGATGTCTCCCTTGGTCAACAGCGCCGTGACGCCGCCATTCATTTGGCCGCGCAACAAGACCTCCTGTTCGTAGCGGAGGGTGGCCGCGCTCGTCAGGTATTCTCCGCCCGCGTCCAGCGCCAGGCTGGTTAAGTTCGCGGTCGCGCTGCCCACCACCGGCAGTTCCTGAGCCGGGGCGATCAGGCGCCGGAGCATCGTCCCGTCATGCAAAAACAGGGCGGGCTTTCCGCTCAGATTGATGGCGAACAACGTGCGGCCGGCTGTATGCACCACTTCACCCAGGAAATTCGCAAACGTGGCGCCGCCGCCCTCGGGGATGGCCGTGGTGGTGTCAGCAATGGCCTCCAGTGCCGCGCCGTTCCAGCGGTAAATGCCCACCGGAATCCCGGCCTTGAGTCCGAGAAGCACGAGCGATTCTGCCGCGTCGGTCCGCACCAGGCTGAAGCCCTGGGCCGGTCCGAGGCCGTGGGGCAGCTCCGCATCCGGCGCGAGCAACCGGCTCCATTGACCAGCGTCCCACACAAACACTCCCAGCCACTGGCGGAGCGCGTTTTGGGCCGCAAAGACGAACCGGGTTCCCCAAAGCCGCGCGTTGGCAGATGAAACCACCAGCGGCACGTCCAACCCCGGCGGGGGCACGCTTCCGTCCAGCACCGGCACGAGCCGTTTGCCGGCCACCACCGGGTTGGGCGGTGCAGGCGTCACGATCACCACGGCCTCGGCGCTGGTCACCTGGCCCCAGGCGTTGCTCACCGTGACCCGGTAGCGGCCCGCGTCGGTGGCCGCGGCCGCGGCCCGGGCAAACTGCCAGCTTGTCGAAGATACGTCGCTCAAGGGCGCGCCGTCCTTTTCCCAAGAGTAGGCCAGCGGCAGTCCGCCCACGGCACCGACCTGCAGCCGAAGGGATTCCCCGGCTTCGACGGTGACACTGTCCGGCCCGGACACGATGAGCGGCGGCACCTCGACATTCAGGAGAAAGCTGCTGCTCGCGATGCCAAATGCGTTCGTCACCACGAGGTCGTAATAACCGCTGTCCAGCGCGCCGGCGGACTCGATCACCAGCCGGTCAGTGGTTGCGCGGATCACAACGCCGGTGGGGCTGTTCACCCGCCACTCGAAGGCCAGGGGCGCGTCGCCCAGCGCGTTGACCTGCAACTCCACGCGGGCGCCGCCAGCCACGGTGAGATTGGTGGGCGCCGAGACGATGACCGGTATGGCGGGCCGGGCGAGGTTGGCCAAGAGCCGGCGGTTGCCCGCGGTGTCGGCCGCCATCAGAACGATGGTGTCACCCGCCACGTCCTGCAGGACATAGGCGGCCGGGGAGATGCCCGCGAGGCCTCCGCTGAATCCGGGCGAGATCACCGTCTGCAAGGCGGGGCCATCGAGGACATACAAACCCGGCCCGCGCGCGGTGTTGGCCGGGAAGAACACCTTGCCGCCCTCCACCACCAGGCCGAATTGGCCGAGGCCCTGGAGCGCGTCGTTTTCCGCGGTCAACGCGCCGTCTTTAGTCAACACGGTGAGTGCACCGCCGGCGTATTTCAGCAGGCGCGCCACGTTGGCCGCATCGTAGGCGAAGAAATACACCGCTCCCTCGGCCACAAACGGGGGGCTGTAAAAGCCTTTGATTGTGCCCCCATCCGGAAACGCGTCGCCGTCGCGCGCGATGAGCACCAACGCCTGGCCCGCCGCCGGCTGGACGAACATGCCCTGGCTTGCGCCGGTCGGCCCTTTGGCTGCCCAGAACGCCACGGCCTGTCCGTCAAAGCCCACTTGGCTGCTGAAGGTATCCGGCACCCCCAGGCCGGGCAGCGCGGTGGCGGTATCAGCCACCGGCACCAGCGCACCAGCCTCGACCCGATACACGCCGCGAAAAGTGTCTGCACCGGCGGTGGTTTGATTCCCGGCGATCACGGCCGGCGCGTTGCCCGCGAGAAATGGTTCGCCGAGGAAGTTCGCCGCTTTGCCCCCAGAGTTGGGCAGCACGGTGCCCGGCGCCAGGCGCACCGTGAAGTTGGCGCCGTCGGTCCATAGCAGCGCGTCGGGCTGAGCCGGGCCTGCAGCGAAGACGAAATCCGTGCCGCCGGAGGTGTCGCGGGCGAAACCGCGATGAAAGGACTGGAGTGTGCCTGCGGGCGTGGAGGTGCCCAAACCGGCGATGCGGGTCAGGTAGCCGCCGCGGCTGCTGAACACGCCGCCGGGTTTGAAATCCGGCATCAACGGCACGAACACCACGGCATCGCCGACCACCTGCGCGCGCGCGAAGTCGGTGATCTGGAAACCCGCGGCGGGGTCGGTGACCTTGTTGCGCGCCACGAGCACGAACGGCCGGCCCGCGTATTGCGGCACCGCTTGCGCCTGCAGGGTCCAGTCCAAGGTGCTGGCCAGGGCCAGCCCCAACAGCAGTGCCGAGATGCCCGGGCCGGGGCGGCGCGAAGCACGCCCATGGCGACCGGCCAAAACGGACGCGGGGGCGGGCGGGTGTGGGTTGGTGGTCGTGTGAAACTTCCCCGACGGAAGCGCTTCCATAAGTCTCATACGTCGCGCCGATTACCTATCCGGTCTTCCGCCGCAACACAAGCCGCCATTACGCGCTGCATGAGACCTTGCCGCTGTGGCCGCGCCTGTGCCACGATGCGGCGCCCCGGTTACCAACATGGCCGCCGAAACGCCGACCCCGCAGGTGCTGTTGGTGGAATGTGCCGACCGCCCCGGCTTGGTGCACGCCATCACCGGCGTGCTTTTCCGCCACGGCGTAAACGTGGTGGGCAATCAGGAGTTCGTGGACCGGCCCACGCGGCGCTTTTTCATGCGCACCGAGTTCGACGGAGAGGTGGACGCCCCGGCCTTAGTGGGAGCCGTCCGGGCCGAACTGCCGGCCGATGCCGCGGTGCGCCTGTCCCGGCTGGAACCCAAGCGGGTGGTGGTCCTCGCCAGCCGCGAGCATCATTGCCTGGGGGACATCCTCATCCGCCACGCCTTCGGCGAGATCAACGCCCGCCTGCTGGCCGTGGTGAGCAATCACGCTGCGCTGGCGCCGCTGACCACCCGGTTCGACCTGCCGTTCCATCACGTGGACGCCGCGGGCTTGAGCCGCGAGGCCCACGAGGCCGCCGTGCTGGAGGTGTTGGACAGCTACCAGCCGGAGTACCTGGTTCTGGCCAAGTACATGCGCATTCTGAGCCCGGCGTTTGTGGCGCGGTACCCGAAGCGCATCATCAACATCCATCACTCGTTCCTGCCGGCTTTCGTCGGCGCGCGCCCCTATTACCAGGCCTTCGAGCGCGGGGTGAAGATCATCGGCGCGACGGCGCATTTTGTGACCGAGGCCCTCGACGAAGGTCCCATCATCGCCCAGCAGGTCATCCCCGTTGACCACACCCACACGGCCGAGGACCTGCAACGCGCCGGACGCGACATCGAACAACTGGTTCTGGCCCGCGCGCTCAAGCTGGTCTTCGAGGACCGCGTGTTCCTTTGCGGCCGGCGCACCGTGATCTTCGATTGACCATGCAAACCTGCCCGCTGCGCACCTCGGTCATCGGGAGCTACCCCTTTCCGGGCTGGCTGGAATTCGCCACGCAACACCTGGACCGGTTCGGCCCGGCCGACCGCGCGGAGTTGCAGGACGACGCCGTCCGCTGCGCGCTCCACGACCAACTGGCCGCCGGCCTGGACGTAGTGACCGACGGCGAGCAGACGCGCCTGGACTTCAACCTGTCGTTTTACGGCTACCTGGAGGGGATCGAGCTGGAGTCCGCCCCGCCGCGGCGCTTCGGGCCGCCCGCCCACGATCAGCGGGGCCAGCACCGCGTCCTCGCACCGCTGGCCGCCCCGCGGGGGCTGGGCGTGGTCGAGGAGTTCCAACGGCTCCAACGCTTGGCGGCCGGCTTTGGGGCCGCCGCGGCGGGGGTCACCCTCAAGGCCAGCGTGCCGGGGCCGTACACCCTGTCCGGCCGGTTGGTGCCCAATCCGGCGCTCGGCTACCCGGACCGCTGGGTGCTGGCCGAGGCACTGGTGCCGATCGTGCGCCGGGAGCTGCAGGCACTGGTGGCCGCCGGCTGCACCGAGGTCAGCGTGGACGAGCCGAGCATGAGCTGCTACGCGCACCGCGAGGACCCGCGGCGGTTCGTGGACCTGTTCAACCGCACGGTGGAACCGGTGGTCGGCCGCACCCGGCTGTGCACGCACCTGTGCTTCGGCAACTACAAGGGCCGGGCCGTGGGCCCGCGCCAACTGGCGCCGATGTTCCCCGCCTTTCTGGATTTTCAGTGCGACGAAATGCACGTCGAGATGGCCAGCCGGGAGTTCGCCGAGCTGGAGCTGATCGGCGAAATCGCCCGGCGCCGCGACGCCGCCGTGGGCATCGTGGACGTAAAGAGCTACTACCTCGAAACGCCGGAGGACATTGCCCGCCGCGTCCGGCGTTGCCTCGAGTGGGCGCCCGCCGACCGGCTGGTGTTCGCGCCCGACTGCGGGCTGAGCCAGACGGCCCGCTGGGCCGCGCGCCAGAAACTCGTGAACCTGGTCGCCGGCGTCCGCCGGGTGCGGCGCGAACTCGGGTTGCCCGGCGCCTGAAGCCCGGCGCTGACCGGGTCGCCCTCCGGTGAAGTTGTTGCTGGCCATTCTGGGCGTGCTGGCGCGCAAGGCGGTGGCGGCCACGCTCCTATTCCTGGTCCTGTTGCTGGCGGTGGTGGCGTGGAACTGGGCGCGCGCCCAGGCGCGCCTCACTCAGCGCGTCGAGGAGGCGCGGCTGCAGATCAACGCCGCCCGCCTGGAGTGGCGCAGCGCACGGACCGAGCTGCTCGGGCTGGAACGTCAGTTGGCGCAACTGCGCGCCGCGGAGCCGCCCTGGTATCGCCCCGTGGAGCGCGTTCAGTGGAGTGCTCGCGTGGCCGCGCTCGAGCAGGCCGTGCAGACCTCACGCGCTGCACGCGACCAAGCCCACGCTGCGTGGCAAGGCGCCGTGGAGGAGCTGGCGCGGATCGAACGCCAGGTGGACACCACCTGGACCGCCCTGCTGGCGGCCGCCCGCCGCACGGGCTGGCAGGTGCTGGGCATCGTGGCGCTGGTGCTGCTGGGCCCGCCGGTTTGGAAGGCCTTTTGGTATTACGGCCTGGCCGCGTTGGCCTCGGCCCGACCGCCGGCGCGGATTCTGCCGGCGGAGACGCCCGGAGAACTACGGCCCGGCCCGGCTGACAAGACACTTACCATTTCGGTCACACCTGAACGGCCGCTTTTGGCACGCATGGATTGGGTGCAGCAGTACTCGCCGGCGCTCGGCAAGCGCACCCGGTTTTTGTTCGAGTGGCGCTCGCCGTTCACCAGCTTCGCGGCAGGCCTGGCCGAAATGACCGAATTGACCGTGCAAGCGCCGGCGGCCTCTGGAACGGTCGGCCTGGCCGCCGGCGATGACCCGAACGCTTACCTGCTCGCGTTGGAGCTCGAACAGCATCCGGGCGTGGTGCTCAAGCCGGGCGCGGTGGTGGCCGTGTCCGGCGCGGTCACGCTGCGGCCGCGCTGGCACGTGGGCAGCCTGCATCACTGGATTGCCGGGCGGGTGCGGCACATCCTGTTTTGCGGGACGGGCACGGTGTACGTGGCCGGGCATGGCGGATTGGAAACCTGCGGGGTGCGGGAGCCGGTGGTACTCGAGGAGACGCTGGTGCTGGGCTACGACGCGCGGGCGGCCTTTGCCACGGTGCGGACCGAAACCTTCTGGCCGTATCTGCGGGGGCGGACCTCGCTGTTTGATTACCGCTTTGCGGGCGGCCACCTGGCGATCCGACAAACCAGCGCGCCGGCCGCCGCCCGTCGCGGCAACCCGTTCGTCCGCGCCGTGGACGCCCTGCTCAACGGAATCGGCAAACTGCTGGGCTTTTAGGCAGTGGCGATACAGTTCAAAATATTTGAAGAATATGGTGTTAATTCCATACTTTCGCCATGTGAAGGTGGCCATGCACTTTGACGAGGCCTTGCTCGAAAAGGCCATGGCCCTGGCGAGTATCGAGAGCAAGACCGCCGCCGTGGATATGGCCCTGCGCGAGTTCGTCCGCCGCGGGTCGCTGGTCAAAGAACTCAAAACCGTCCTGGACCTCAGCCCGGCTGAGCTCAAGGAAGTTTGATCCCGGTTACGATCTCGAAACTCTGAGACGGGCCGAAACCCCGGCGTCGTATGGTCGCAAATCCCGTACTCGTAAATAGCAGCTACTACTTCGGCCCAGCGCGCGAACGACGTGATCCGCTGCGCGCGCTGGCCGTGGTGGGTGCCCTGCGCGACGTGGCCACGTGCGGGGTGGGGCGCTCCGAGGTCGCCCACAGCATCAAGGCGGAGGCGGTGCTCGGACGTTTCCGCCGGGCCCGGGATGTGATGCTGTACGTGCCGACCGACAACCGTTTGTGGCTCGAGGTGGAGCGGACAGTCAGGGAACTCGACCGCCGGGGTGTCTGCCAGCCGTTGACCGACGTGTTGATCGCCTGCTGCGCCCGGCACATCCAGGCCGTGGTGATCACCTTCGATGCGCTTCTCCAAGCGATTCCAGGCATCCGGGCGGTCAGAAAAATCGTGTACCAACCCCTCGCCTCGCGAGCCGCACACCCATGATTCATCCTGCCTACCAAGACGACACCTTCCTTGCCGACGTGGCCGCGACCCGCTCGGACACCGACCGCCTGCACGTCTGGTGGCTGGGGCAAAGTGGGTTTCTCGTCGCGTGGGCTGGCCGTCACCTGCTGCTTGACCCGTATCTCTCCGATTCGCTCACCCGGAAGTACGCCGGCACAGACAAGCCGCATGTCCGCATGTCCGAGCGCGTGATCGCACCCGGGCGCCTCGACTTTGTGGACGTGGTCACCTCGAGCCACAACCACACCGACCACCTCGATCCGGACACCTTGCAGCCACTGGCCCGAGTCAACGTGGGTCTGCGTCTGGTGTGCGCCCGGGCCAACCTCGCCGAGGCGCTCAGCCGCTCCGGTCTCGATCCGGCCCAGGTGGTCAGTCTCGACCCGGATGAACCGCCACGCGCGGTGGACATCGGCGTCTTCAAGCTGCACGCCGTGCCGGCCGCGCACGAGACGATCGAGCGCGACACGGCCGGCCGGTATCGGTTTGTCGGTTACGTCGTGCAGGCCGGGCCGTTCACGATCTACCACAGCGGCGACACGGTGCTTTACGACGGCCAGGTCGAACGGCTGCGGCCATTTCGCCCGGACCTGGCGCTGCTGCCCATCAACGGTCGCGCGCCCGAACGGCGGGTGGCGGGAAACCTGTGGGGCCGCGAGGCCGCGCAACTCGCAAAGGACATCGGTGCCGGGCTCGCGGTCCCCTGCCACTACGATATGTTTGCGTTCAACACGGCCACGCCGGATGAATTCGTGACCGAATGCCGGCGGCTGGCCCAACCGTTCCGCGTGCTTCGGCAAGGCGAACGCCTGAGTCTGGCCGCGCGCGCCTGAGTCAGGCGGACTCGGACAAGCGGGCGGGCCCGCGTGCCGCGCCAGCCAAGGCCAACAAACCGGTGCTTGTCTGACGCACCTGCGGCGTTGTCGAACCGTGCCGGCCCGGGCAAACTCCATTTCCGGATGCAGATGCAGAACCCGCCGCCGCAGAAACTCGAATGGCTCGTCTGGACCGGCCTGGGCCTGGCCATGGGCCTGGTGCTGGGTGCTTTTGCCTACGCGCGATGGGGTCCGGCGCGCGTGGCCGATTCACCCCTGCCCGTCCTGAGCCAGGTGACCGGTTTCAACCTGACCAACCAGTTCGGGGAAGTGGTGACCGCCGAGACATTGCGCGGCCGGCCCTGGCTGGGCGAAATCATCTTCACCCGCTGCCCCGGCCCTTGCGTGCGCATGACTCGAAACCTCGCGGAACTTCAAAGCCGCCTGCCGCGCGACGCGGACCTGCGCCTCGTCACCTTGACCGCCGACCCCGCCTACGATACGCCGGCCGTGCTGCGCGCATACGCGGAGCGTTTCGGTGCCGACTCGAACCGCTGGCATTTCCTGACCGGATCGCAGGTCCAGCTTTACGAGCTGGCCACAAAGCAACTGCTGCTCGCGGTGGCCGAAAACCCCGATCCCGCGAACGCGCCGCCCGACGAGCTGTTCATCCATAGCACGCGGATGGTGCTGGTGGACCCCGCGGGGCGCGTGCGTGCCGCTTACGACGGCGAATCGCCCGCCGCGCAAGACCAAGTGCTGGCGGATTTGCGGCGGCTGGCCGCGGAGCCGCGTTGACCCGCGAAGACCCCCGGCATGAATGTCACCGACCTGCCCGCGCTGAACGCCGTCTTGAACACCACCAGCATGGTGCTGCTGGTGGTCGGCTACGTGTTCATCCGGCACCGGCGACCTGCGGCCCACCGCAATTGCATGCTGGCAGCCTGCACAACGTCGCTGGCCTTTCTGGTTTCTTATCTGGTGTACCACTACCACGTCGGGCACACCCGGTTCGTGGAGCCGGCATGGTTTCGCCCGATCTACCTGACGATCCTGTTCACGCACCTGGTGCTGGCCATCGCCATCGTGCCACTGGTGCTGCTAACGCTGACGCGGGCGCTGCGCGGGCAGTTCGAGCGGCATCGCGCGGTGGCGCGCTGGACCTGGCCGCTGTGGATGTACGTCAGCGTGACCGGCGTACTGATCTACTGGCTGCTGTACCACCAGTTCCCGCAACGGTGACACGCCGCCACGCGGGACCGCCTTCAGGACTCAGAAGACGGCTAGCGTGTCCAGGACCGCCTTTGTGCGTGGGATTTCGTGAGTGCGAAACAGGTCCGTCCTGCCCAGCGCCGCGAGCACGGCGAAGAACGGCTCCGCGCAGCGCACCTCCTCCGCGAAGTACTCGAAGGCGTGCGGCAGCGCGTGGCAGACCGGATAGCCCAGCCGGCGGAGACGGAAGGTGTTCAAAAAGACGCGCATCTGATGACGCACACGCGTGGCGCTGTCCTGCAGGTTCCGGTAGTAGAAGCCCAGTCCCGGGTCCACGAAGATTTTTTCAACGCCACAGCGGGTGGCGGCCTCGATCTGCCGGGCGAAGAAGTCGTGCATCAGCGTGGTCGGGTCGGCACCGAAATCGAAATCGCCCACTTCACGGACGTTCGCGCCCTGGACGTAACAGATGATCACCGCCGCGTCGTGCGCCGCGACCAGGTGGAACATTTCGTCGTTGCCCGCGGTACCGGTGAGGTTCAAGACCGCCGCACCGGCTTCCAAGCAGCTCCGAGTCACCGCGGGTTGATACGTCTCGACCGACACCGCGATGCCGGCGGCCGCGAGTTCCCTCACCACCGGCAGCAGCTTGCTGCGCTGGCCGGCGTCGTCCACGCGCGCGGCGTGGGCCAGCGAAGATTCGGCCCCGAGGTCCACAATGTCCGCCCCTTGCGCGGCGAGCACGCGGCCACGTCGGATCGCCGCCTCGGCCGTGAGGCACACACTTTCGCGATACCATGAGTCGGGCGAAAGATTCACCACCCCCATGAGGGCGGGGCGGGTGTTGAAGGCGAGCTGGCGGCCGGCGATCGCGAATTCCTTCACTTGGGCGGCCGCCGCGTCTCGGTGGGCTTCCAGCAACTGGGCCAGGTGCTCCAGAGTCAGCATGGGAGTAAGAATGGGTGCGCGGGGTAAAAAACCAATCCGCGAAACTGGTGCGCCCGCCGCGAGTCGAACGCGGGACCGTCTGCTTAGAAGGCAGATGCTCTATCCAACTGAGCTACGGGCGCCAAAGCACGGGCCTGGGCTTGGAGGCCCTTGCAACCAAGCCGTGGAGGACGCCGGGGAACCGGCGCCGATCCATTCCATCCGGGTCGGATTATGCGCGGGACCGCGCCCACGGCAAGCTCCCGGTCCGGGCCTCAGGCAAACTGTCCCTTGACAAACGGTCCCGGCAGGACGAGGGGTACCATGACCCGAGTAGAAGCCCGTACACAGAACACATATTCAACTAAACAATCAGCCAGGAGATTCCATGACCGCGCAAGAACTGAGACTCGATTACTTCAAACTCTACGACGTGGAGAACCGGGAAGCGCAAGGCGACCTGCTGCTCCGCGGACAATTCGACCGCCGCCCCATGAAGATGCGGTTGCGGTTGCTGGACTTCTTCGCCAACCCGGTGTCGAAAAACGGCGAACCCCTCTATGACAAGCACGCCCACCTGGCCTGGTACCGGGGCATCCAGCCGCCGGAGCCCATGCGGCGGGTGGTGCTGGAGAACCAGTTTGGTAAATTCGACATCCGCACCGGGACGGGCTACGGGCTGCTGGTGCCCACCCAAAAGCTTGAGCGGGGCAGCGTCTTTCCGGAACAGCTCGACCATTACAAGGTGTACCGGCTGGTGGACGTGGAACAGGTGCCCAACGCGGTCCTCAAATTGCGGGACCAGTTCGGCGCTGACGAGGTGAAGCTCCGCTGGCCGCTGTTCTTCGCCGTGCCGGTGATGAAGCGTCACGGCACCAAGACCTACCCCATCCGCAACGACCGCGCGCACCTGCTGATCTTCTCAATCACCGCCCGCGACCTGAAAAAAAGCATCAAGCTGCGGAACCAGTTTGGCAGCGGCGTCCCTGTCCGTGTGGTGCGGAGCCTGATGCTCGCCGTGCCCAGCCTCAAGCGGGAGTGGAAACCGGTCTGAGCCGGTGTGATGCAGTTGGATGGGTGAGCGCACCGGCCCTGGGTGCCGTGGCGGGTGCCTCGCCGGTCTCCTCCCGCACGGCGGGGTGGGGCGCCGCTCAGTTCGGTTCGAGCATGGAGAGCCGGCCGGCGTGGGCGCCGATCGGAAGGAACACGCGCGGGTGCGTGTGCTCCCCTTCCTCATTTGAACCAGCCCGGCGAAGAACCGGCGGAGGCACCGACGAACGCCGCAGGTGACGTTCAGTTGTTTGCAGCGCGTTCGGGTGGCGAGCCGGCGGGCGGGCGAATCGCGCGCGGCACAAAATTGACAGCGCTGGGCTGGCCTACCGAATGTCTGGGCGAGACGGCGATGGAACCGGCATTGACGCCCCGCCCGGCCCCGCCTCATGCTGCGCGCGTGAAAACTCCCGCGCTTTTGCTCGCCTTCGCCGCGTCCGGTTTACTCTTCACGTCGCCCGCAACCGCCGCTTCCGGCCCGCGTTTCTACGGCGACCCGCCGGATGACCACCATCCGTGGGCCGTACATGACGGCAACCGTCCCCAGCCGCCGCGCGTGAGCCCGGGCACCTTCAGCCAACCCGACCAGGCCGGACGGCCGCCTTCGGACGCGATCATTCTCTTTGACGGCACGGACCTTTCCCAATGGCAGGGCGAGAAAGGCGCGCCCGCGAAGTGGTTGGTGAAGGACGGCTACATGGAAGTGCTCCCCGGCTCGGGTGAAATCCGCACCAAGGAGCAGTTCGGCGACTGCCAGTTGCACCTCGAGTGGGCCGCGCCGGCCAAGGTCGAGGGCGACGGCCAGGGCCGTGGCAACAGCGGTGTGTTCCTCATGGGCCGGCTGGAAATCCAGGTGCTCGATTCGTACAACAACGTCACCTACGCGGACGGCCACGCCGGCGCCTATTACGGCGTGAATCCACCGCTGTGCCTGCCGCTGAACCCGCCCGGCCAGTTTCAAGTTTACGACATCGTCTTTCGACGGCCGATTTACCGCGACGGCAAGGTTGCGGACCCCGGATACATCACCGTGTTTCTGAATGGCGTGCTGGTGCAGGATCACACGCCCCTGGAAGGCGCGGGCGGGCACATGGGTCGCTCCAAGCCCGGTCCCTTCCCGGAGAAAGGCCCGCTCTCGTTGCAGGATCACGGCAACCCCACCCGCTTCCGCAACATCTGGTACCGGCCGCTTCCACCGCGCCCGGCCGAAGGCGGTACCGACGGTTGGCTTTCGACCGATGCCGCCCTGGCCAAACGCCAGGAAATCGCCGCCACGATCCGCGCCGACGCCGCCACGCTGCACAACACCGATAATCCCCTGCCGGAAATGCTGCGGCTCTTTGAATCGCTGGTGTACGCCGATGACACCGCGGCCCGGCAACGCGCCACCGAACTGGCTGCGGCTTACCTCGCCACCCTGAAGTCGCTGCCGGCCGAGAAGCTCACCCCGAAGCGCGACGAGGTGCGGTATCTGAACGACGTGTTCAGATACCTGGCCCGGCACAAGATCGTGCCGCAGGACTTCGCACCCAAAGCGGCGGTCGAGCAGTTGATCCGCGAGCAGGGCTGGGACAAAAGGCGGCCGTAACTGCCCGCGCGCGCAGCCGTCCAACATCGCTTTTTCAAGCCTGATCCATTGCCCAAGCCCGGCGCGAACTACCGGACAATTTCCTGTTCCGCGCGGGACAGGTTTGGAGACCCGTGCTGGAATCGGCGGGGGTTTGTCGGCTCGGCGGTCGGGCGCGAGCTACGGCGTTTGCGCCGGCGGGTGAGCGTCTGCCGCTTTGGCGACCCTGGGATCGGTGCTCAGGATGGCGATGTCGGCCAGCGCGGCGGTCGCGCCGGGTGTCGGGGCGCGCCGCAGCGCGATCACGGCGGTCATTCGCAAATGTGCGTCCTCCGATTGCAGTGCGATCGTCTTGAGCTCGGGAATCGCCACGGTGTCGAAGTACTCCACCACGGCCGGATTGTGTTGGCAGGCTCGCCCCAGGAAATCCAGACCACTGAGCCGGACGTCGGTCCGGGTTTCCTGCTGGACCAGCGGAATGACTGCGGTGGGGTCGAACGCTTCCTGATTGCCCAGCGCCTGGTACAGCCGGCTGCGGACGGCGGGATCGGATTCAGTCCGCAGGTGCGCGACCAGCAATTCACCAGCCCGGCCTGACTCCAACGTGGTGCTGAGCGCCCAGGCGGCGCTGGCGCGCACTTCGGGATCGGCGTCGCTGAGGAACTCAAGCAGCAACGGCGAAGCGTCTCCTTCCGCCTGGCCCAGTGCCTCCACCGCCGCGGAACGCAAGCTGCCCGGCAGGTCCGGGGTTGTGAGGTATTGGCGGAAGAACTCGTGTGTTTCACCGATTGGCCGCCGGCCCAGCCCTTCCAGGACGGCCGGGGCCAGCGCGTCATCGCGCAACTGCCAGGCCGCGTTGGTTAAGGCCGCGTAGGCTTGAGGTTGGTTGACCAGATCGCCCAGCGCGAGCGCCGCCGCCGTACGCACGCTTTCCGGGCGGTCTTCGCTGTACACCAGCGCCGTCAACACGTTGGCCGCCTCCGCACCACCCGCCAGCGCCCAGCCCCGCACCGCGCCCTGGGCCACGCTCTCGTCGGCATCAGTCACCAGGGCCGCCAGAAGCTGACGCGCTTCGGGCAGTGGCGACTCGCCCAATCCCTCGGCAATGGCTGTGCGGAGTGAGGGTGATCCGGTGCCCAGCGCGTGTTTCACGGCGGCCAACGCGCTCGCCGAGCCCAGACGGGCCAGCGCCCGGCCCGCCTCGCAGCGGCTCCGCAGGTCCAGATTGGGGTCGGCCAGCCGGGCAATGAGTTCGGGCTCGGAAACCACCCGGGGCCGGAGCAGTTCCTGAATCGCGGCCCGGGCCATGGCGCCGTCAACCGGAGTGCCCGGGGACGGCAGGCTTCCGACCTGGGTGGCGCGGATGGGCATGGATTCGTCCGCCCGGGGCGCGACGAGGGCTTGAGGGGCGGTGTCGCGCTCGTCCGCGGTGGTCGGCGGCCGGGGCGCCTTGAACCAGATCGCCATCCCGATGGCGCCGAACACCAGCAAGACCACCGCGGTCGCGTACTTGACCGTTATCCTGTCACGGTACTGGCGGGGCGGGCGAGCGGCTCTGGCTGACCACTGGCTTGATGGATCAGACCTCATGGTGGGAACCGTAAAACGTGGACAAGATGTCTCCCGCGCCCGGGCGATGGCGGGCAACCGCCGGCGGCGAGCCGCCAGTTGCCGATTTACCGAGATCTGGTCTGTCCTGTGGGTTTCAACGCTTGAAACTCTGCCCCAGGGCCTTGCCGCTGAGTTTCGATTTGGCGGGTTCGATCACTCCACCGGTGGCCTTGCCCGTAACTTCGACCTTTGCGCCGCTGCGGTCGGTGGCGGCAAGCTTCAGTTTGGTCTCGTCGCGCTTGGGGGTGTACGTGCCAGTAACTTTGAAGCCGGTGCCGAAGTGGCGTCCGCTCGACAACGACACCGTGCCCGTGCCCGTAATGCGGTTCTTTGAATCGGTGGCCAGGGTCAGCGCCGGAATCAGCCGCGCCGGGCCACCGTCCTGTGGTTCGAAATAGCTGCGCATGCTCGTGCTTTCGCATTGTTTCTTCCGCTCGACCGTAACGCATCCCTTGCCCTTCGCCGACCCGACGAACGCGGCGCTGGGCGGATCGAAGGTACCGCTGAAGCTGACATCCAGGGTGATCGGGAACGTCATGCCGCCACCACTGGCAGTGCCACTTCCTTTGAAGACCAAGTTCAAGCGCGGGGTCTTGTTGTTGCCGGAGATGGAGCCGGTGCAGTTCAGGGGGATGCGAGCGGTGATGCCCATTTCCCGGCCATAAGCCTGGCCGGTTCCCGTAATCTTCCCGGCGAGATCGCAGGCCAGGGTCAGGTCCACCGAAAGATCCGCCATGGATTCGGAGTAGTGACCGCTGGGATCAATCAGCGTGAGGTCAGCCGGTACCGATAGGCTGTACGCGCCGTTCGGCGCCTCCGCGCGAACGAACTGGACGAAGCCGGCCGCATTCAAAACGGCGAGGTAAAGCGTCAAAACCTTGAGAGAGGTCTTCATGATGCAATGGGGCGTTTGAGTTAGGAAAAATTGAGACCGCTGGGTTGATAGATGTCAATCTGTTTTCCGGCCTAATTCGTCTGCGCGGGCGCGCATGACAGATTCGCCAGCCGCGGGTGCCTGGCAACAGCCGGGGGCGCCTTGCGGTCCCCGGCCGCGTTCCATGCCAGGTGGCGTCATTCGTGGCCAGACGCAGCCCAACCTTGCGCGTTCTGTGTACTGGGCGGGTACGCCCCTTTGACAGGTCAGCGAGCCGGCGGAGAATTCAGCCCGAAAAACTAAGTTGAGGTGGTTTTCATAGGGGTTGGAGGGGCATCCACTCAGGTCGAGAGGCTCAAGATGGAGCCGCCGGAATCCAACTTCTCCGCAGTTGGTTTTCGCCATTGCAAGATGGCTTCCCGCAACGGCTGGCGCCGCTCCAGCCCACCCCAACTCAGCGACAGATACAGCACCGGCTGCCGCCCGTGCCGGCCCAACACCGCCCCACACAAAAAGACCTGCGCCCGCAAGGTGGCTGGCTGGCGATACGCTCCCTGCCCGCCAGCCTGCTGGAACAAGCTCAACAGGTTGAAGGTCGCCACCACCGCCAGAAACGCCGCTTCCGTCGCAAAGAACTGCTGCGTGCAAAAGTCGTCCG
>Ga0101944_10004105_pt1 | contig 18699 bp, 13 predicted proteins | sample DewCreD2012metaG_FD_75245 | JGI IMG/M metagenome (GOLD analysis project Ga0101944, IMG submission 75245) | Hot spring sediment bacterial and archeal communities from British Columbia, Canada, to study Microbial Dark Matter (Phase II) - Dewar... ... | reverse complement strand
AAGCTCTACTGACCGCGCGAAACCGTGACCTGAAGAACCGGATGCGTTAGTCGCGCTCGTCCGGGACTGTGGGGGCGCCGCCGGGCAACCGGCGGCGCTACCCGGACTCCCCCCGGCTCGTCGCTATCGCTCCTCGCCCCCACGCAAGGCGCGACGACGCGCCTTGCTACAGACTCCGCGCCCGGCTGGACGCCGGGCTTGGCAAGGACGGCGCTGGGCCGCGCCGCTCGTGCTCGGCACGCTGGCCGCGTGCCTGCGCTTCCGGCGTCAGCTTGGCCGCTGCCGCCGGTCGCCCCTCCTGAACGTCGGGGCGAGGCTGGCTGCCCCGGTCGCCGCTCACGCGACGACGGCGGCTCTCGCCGCCCGGTTCGTTCCGCCCGTCTTCTCGTCTTCGTTTTCGGGGGCGCGCGCGAAGAGGAAGAGGCTGCGGATTGACGGGCTCCACTCACCAACCGCCCCTATGCCGCCTCCGGCGGCAGCAGCCAGCCAAGACAAGAGCGCAAGCCGTGCGGTCTGAACGACCGCACAGCTTGCTTAGTGCGCCGCTTCGCGGCTTGGCCGCTGTCGCGTTTTCCAACGTCTGGATTTTCGGCCACAGTGTTTTCCAATGTCTGGACACCTTCATCGAATGCGGTCTCGCTTCACTCGTTGTTTCCCACCCGGCCGCGTTTCAAGTGCCGTTTTCGCCGTGCTCCGTAAACTCCACATGTCGAAAGCCGTCACTTCAAACACGGCCCCCCGAAGCCGCCGGGCAAATCGTCCCGACCACGCCGCAAGGCGGGTGTCGGGACCATTTGCTTTTCCGGCGGGAAGAGCCGCCTTCGCATGGCTACGGCGGGCCGAGCCTGCCGGGCGCTCTTCTCGTTCTCGCGCCCGGCACCGCTCCGGCTGGCGCGGGCTGGCCGTCGCTGGGGTCGGGCCGCTGGCCCTCCGCGGTTCGGCTTCGCCGGGTTCACTTCGCGCGCACCCGTCACGCCACGGCGAAACGCCGTGTCATGCCGGTTGCTATGCGCTCCGTTCACAGGATGCGGTAGAAACATGCCCGCAAGCGCCGGAAAGGAAGTGGGGCGCTTGCGAACATGTTTCGTTTCCATTTGGGTCGGTTCTGACCTGTTTCCGCTTGCTTGCGTGGACACGTTCTGCTATGCGTTTTCAACATATGTGCCGGGTGGTCCCGGCGCGGAGTGACAAGCGAAAATGACCATGCAACAAGAACGCTGGTTGTCGGTTGAAGAAATCGCCGCGCATCTGGGCGTGAACCCGGACACGGTTTACAAGTGGATCGAGCGGAAGAAACTCCCTGCCCATAAGGTGGGGCGGCTCTGGAAGTTCAAGGCTTCACAGGTTGATGAGTGGGTTCAGGCTGGCAAGGTGGCGGACACGGATCCCCCAAAGCAGACAGGTTGAAAGTTAATGGAATCGCAAGTCATATCGAAAAAGCGAGTCGCGGATCATGGCGAGGTATTGACCGGCAAGCGCGAGGTCAACGCTATGCTTGATCTGGTGAAGCAGGAAACGGAGCGGATTGACTCCCGTTTCCTCGAACCGGCCTGCGGTAACGGGAACTTCCTGACCGTCATTCTGGAGCGGAAACTGGCGGTGGTCGAGAAGCGCTACGGAAAGTCGCAACTGGACTTCGAGCGCTACGCTGTCCTGGCCGTCACCTCGATATACGGCATTGACATCCTGGAGGATAACGTCCGCACCTGTCGCGAAAGGCTGTATGAGGTTTTCAATACCGTCTACTCGCGCCTATTTAAGAAGAAGACCAAGGATAAATGCCGCGAGGCTGTGCGCTTCATCCTAGAGCGCAACATAGTATGGGGCGACGCCTTGACCCTGAAAACCGTTGGCCCCAAATCAGGCTACATCGTTTTTTCTGAGTGGTCGCCGGTCAACGGTAGCATGCTCAAGCGGCGGGATTTCACTTTTCACGCCCTGCTTCGACATGAGGAAACGCGGCAAGCACTTCTTTTCCCTGAATTGGAGAAAAAGAAGGTTGAGCAGCTCGCGCTCTTCTCCGACCTTGGCGAGGACGTGTTCATCCCCACGCCGGAGAAGGAATGTCCCCCGGTTCACTTCATGGAGATCGCCCATGTTGAGCAATAGCTACAACCCCGACGTGCTTTCCTGCATCGCCAACCTGAGCAGCGACGAAGTTTTCACGCCGCCGCAACTGGTCAACCGAATTCTCGACCTGCTACCGGAAGAACTCTGGAGCAACAAGAATGCCACCTTCCTCGATCCCGGCTGCAAGTCCGGCGTGTTTCTCCGCGAAATCGCCAAGCGCCTCGACAAGGGGCTTGAGAAGCAAATCACAGACCGCCAGAAGCGGATAAGCCATATCTTCAAGAATCAGCTATACGGTCTCGCCATCACGGAACTGACCGCCCTGCTGTCGCGCCGCTCCGTCTATTGTTCCAAGGCCGCCAACGGCAAATACTCCGTCTGCGAGGCCTTCGACACGCCCGACGGCAACATCCGCTTCGGGCGCGTAGAACACTCCTGGGAGAATGGGCGCTGCGTGTTCTGCGGGGCCAACAAGGAGAACTACGAGCGGGGCGGCGAACTCGAAAGCCACGCCTACGCCTTCATTCACACCGACCAGCCGGAGGAACTATTCAACATGAAATTTGATGTCATTGTCAGCAATCCACCGTATCAAATGGGTTCAGATGGCGGAACCCGCGACATCCCCATTTACAATAAATTCGTGGACCAGGCTAAGAAACTGAAACCACGTTTCCTTTCAATGATTATTCCGGCTCGCTGGATGGCGGGCGGCCTGGGGTTGTCGGATTTTCGCAGATCGATGTTGTCAGACCGCCGAATCCGGAAACTGGTGGACTATGAACGCATGGATGCCGTCTTCCCTGGCGTGGATTTCGAGGGTGGAGTCTGCTACTTCCTGTGGGACCGCGACAACGAGGGCGATTGCGAGGTCACGTCCATCAGCGCGGACGAGACCATTGGACCCGTGGCTCGCAATCTGAACGAATTCGATGTGTTTGTGCGAGACATTCGCGCGCTGAAAATACTCCGTAAAGTCCTCAAGGCAGGAGAACTGTCTATCACCGAAATACTCTCTGTGGACAAGGAGTTTGGCTGGACATCGAACTTTGACAGTTTCCACAAGAAGAAGCAGAGTCCGAACGATGTAGCATTGCACTACAACCGCAAGGGCAAGCGCCTGATCGGATGGATCAACCGCAGGGATATCGGCAAGAGCGCCCATCTGATCGACACATGGAAAGTCATGGTTCCCCAAGCCTACGGTGAGCGAGGGACGCGGCCCGCAACGGTGCTCGGCCCAAGTTTCGTCGCTGAATCGCCATCCGTCTGCACACAGACGTACTTATTCTTCTACGTCTCGTCAGAGAGGCAGGCGAAGAGTCTCAACAGCTACCTGCGTACACGATTCTTCCGATTCCTCGTCTCGCTACGTAAAATTACCCAGCATGCCACTCGCTCGACATACACATGGGTGCCCCGGCAATCGTGGAACCGCACTTGGACCGATGCAGCGCTGTACGCGAAATACAAGCTGACCCAAGACGAGATCGCGTTTATCGAGTCCATGGTCCGCCCGATGCCTGACAACCGCGAGGAGGCAGATGGGGAGGCGGCTGATGAGTAACGATTTCTTCCCGCCACGCCCGGACTCGCGGCCAACGATCTACGCCTACGAGGATACGAATCCGCAGTATGCAGGATTGCTGAAGGTCGGCTACACGACCGTGGACGCGCAATCCCGCGTGGCGCAACAGTACCCGACGCTTAGGCCCGGCATTCCGCCATACCGGATCGTTCTCGAAGAGACCGCGATGCGGAATGACGGGACGGTCTTCACTGACCACGACGTACACCGAATGCTCCGCCTGAACGGCGTCAAGAACCCGGAAGGCGAGTGGTTTCGCTGTACGGTGGACCAAGTCAAGGCGGCGATCATTGCGGTTCGGACCGGCCAACTGAACGAAGAGAACAGGTCGTTGGATTTCAAGATGCGTCCGGAGCAGGAAGCGGCGGTCGAGAAGACTGCCGCGTATTTCGCCAGTTGGCGCAAAGAGCGGGGCAACCGGAACAAGCCGCCGCATTTCCTCTGGAACGCGAAGATGCGCTTCGGGAAGACCTTTGCCGCCTATCAGTTGGCAAAGAAAATGGGCTGGCGCAAGGTGCTGGTGCTGACCTTCAAACCGGCTGTGCAAAGCGCATGGGAGGAGGACTTGAAATGTCATGTGGACTTCCGGGGCTGGCAGTTCATTTCGCCCGGCGGGTTGTCCTACGAGGATGCCGACAAGAAGAAGCCGTTCGTCTGTTTCGGTTCGTTTCAGGACTACCTCGGGCGCAACCCCAGCACCGGCGGCATCAAGACGAAAAATGAATGGGTGCATTCGACGCACTGGGATTGCGTGATTCTGGACGAATACCACTACGGCGCATGGCGGGAGAACGCGAAGGAGCTCTTTGAATCTGAAGACGAGAAGGAGCGCAGGTTTGCCGAGGGTGAAGGTCTCGAAGATTTCGACGAAGACATATTGCCGATTACTACGAATCACTACCTCTACCTGTCGGGCACGCCGTTCCGGGCTATCGCGTCGGGCGAGTTCATCGAAGAACAAATTTTCAACTGGACGTATTCCGACGAACAGCGCTCGAAACGGGACTGGAAGGGGGCGAACAATCCCTACGCCGCGCTGCCCCGGATGGTACTCCTGACCTACCAACTGCCGGACGCGATCCGGGAAATCGCCATGCAAGGCGAGTTCAACGAGTTTGATTTGAATGTTTTCTTCTCCGCCGAGGGCATCGGCGACAAGGCGAAGTTCAAGTATGAGGATGAGGTCCAGAAATGGCTGGACCTGATTCGCGGCGCGTTCATGCCGACCAGCGTAGACAACCTGAAACTTGGGGCGCAGAAACCGCCCATGCCGTTCTCGGATGCGCGGCTCTTGGGCGTTCTCTCTCATTCGTTCTGGTTCCTACCCAGCGTGGCGGCCTGTCACGCCATGCGCAACATGCTGGCAAAACGGCAAAACCGTTTCTACCACGACTACAAAGTCATCGTGGCGGCGGGGAGTGCCGCCGGAATCGGTGTGGATGCGTTGCCGCCGGTGCTAGAAGCGATGGACGACCCTCTCACGTCAAAGACCATCACGCTGTCTTGCGGCAAGCTGACCACGGGCGTGACCGTGAAGCCGTGGACGGGGATTCTCATGCTACGCAACTCATCCAGCCCGGAAACATATTTTCAGGCGGCCTTCCGTGTGCAATCGCCTTGGACAGTCCGCAACCCCGACGGCGCTTCCCCGAACGCCGAGCAGATCATCAAAGAGGAGTGCTACGTCTTCGACTTCGCCCCGGACCGCGCCTTGCGGCAGATTGCCGACTACAGTTGCCGGTTGAACGTCAACGAGGCCAACCCGGAAAAGAAGGTCGAGGAGTTCATCAGTTTCCTTCCGGTCCTCGCCTACGACGGCAGTTCCATGAAGCAGATTGACGCCGCCGGGATACTTGACATGGCAATGAGCGGCACGACGGCAACCCTGCTGGCGCGGCGCTGGGAAAGTGCCCTGCTCGTCAATGTGGACAACGACACCTTGCGCCGCCTGATGTCCGACAAGAAGGCGATGGATGCCCTCATGAGCATAGAGGGTTTCCGAAATCTCAATCAGGACATCGAGACAATCATTAACAAGTCGGAAGCCGTGAAGAAGGCCCGCAAGGAGGCCAACGACGAAGAACTGTCCGCGAAGGAGAAGAAGGAGCTTTCCGACGAGGAAAAGGAATACAAGAGCCTGCGAAAGCAGATTCAGGAGAAGCTCATCAAGTTCGCCACGCGGGTTCCGATTTTCATGTACCTGACCGACTACCGCGAGCGGACACTGAAGGACGTGATTACCCAATTGGAACCGGGCCTGTTCAAGAAGGTTACCGGCCTGACCGTGAAGGATTTCGAGTTGTTGGTCAGCCTCGGTGTCTTCAACAGCGCCCTGATGAACGATGCGGTGTACAAGTTCAAGCGCTACGAGGACGCCAGTCTGAGTTATACCGGGATCAACAAACACGAAGGCGAGGACATCGGCCTTTACGACACGGTGTTGACCCGCAAGGATGCAGCGAAAGTGTTTGAGAACGTCGCTGCCGGGAAGGTGTAACAGCACGCCGGGCTGTCGCCCGTTTGTGAGGCCGTTCCTTCAATTGCGCCCCTTCCATGACGGAGAGCGCAAGGCGCTTCTACGGCCTGTCCGGGGCGCAACCGACTTCACGGAAAATAGGGACAAGCGGCTGCGCCGCTTGCTGGACAAGATTTCGCGCGCGCCCCCGAAAACGAAGACGAGAAGACGGGCGGAACGAACCGGGCGGCGTCAGCCGCCTCGACGGTGTCAACCGGCGACGGGCAGCCAGCCTCGCCCCGACGTTCAGGAGGGGCGAACGGCGGCAGCGGCCAAGCTGACGCCGGAAGGGCAGGCACGCGGCCAGCGTGCCGAGCATGAGCCGCGCGGCCCAGCGCGGCACCTTGCTCCGAGCCGCGTCCAGCGGCGAGGAGTAGAAGCACGGCGCGTGTCGCGCCGTGCGTGGGGGCGAGGAGCGACAGCGACGAGCCGGGGGGAGCAAGAACCGTGACGCCTCCGGCGGCGCGGTTCTTGCGTACGTTCCGAGCGACGCGCCAGCGCCGCGAGGTTCCCGGCCTTGCGTACGTCAACCGGGTTTGCTTTACTCTGGCCCCAGTACGGCGGTTCGCACGAGGTTCAAGAGACACCGCCAGTTTTGATTTTTCCGATTTTCCGCGACGACCGACCACGGGGCCGGGAAGCGGACATGCAACACGGGATCGGTTCTCGATCCGAGCGACCGGAAGACTTCCCCCGACGACGCGACGGCGGACACGTCCGCCGGGAGGATGGGGAAGAAGCCGGACGGTGCGGGACGTGACGCGACAAACGCCCCGAATTGTTGAGGATTTTCCGAAGTCTGGAAGGCCGAGCGTGCGGCAGAGCCGCCGCGAGGCCCTCTGCTCGCCGGGGACGAATCGCCTGAAACGCTTTCCGACCGCGACGCGGCTTGCGCCGCGTCCGCCTGACCCGCTCCGCTTTCTTCCGCCAGATTCCGACCCGCAAAAATCAGGCTCGCGCGTTGCGCGAGTGCGGAAAGGCTCTTTCGATTTGTCGGCAAAGTCGGCATGCGGCGCGGGCTTGGCGGCTTCCGCCTTCGTCCCGGCCCCTGTGGGGCCGACACTACGGCGGACAAGCGTGACCTTGCAGCCCGCCTTGTCCCGCCATAGCCCCGGCGGCTTTGCCGCACGGGGCGACGGCGGATTGCGAGACCGACTTTGCAGAAGACAAACCGGACATTGACTTGTTTCCCCCGCAGGCATACCATGCCGTAAGTACAACTTACAACATGGTGTGAGTATGAATTACGAGATCACGCGGTTATCTTCAAAAGGACAGCTTGTCATTCCAAGCCACTTGCGCAAGCAGCTTGGATTCCGCACGGGTACCCGGCTTGCCATGTTCACCGACGGCGAGAACATCCTTTTGAAACCCATCCCGACCCCCGACGTGTCGGCCTTTCGGAAAATGGCCGACGAAGCCCGCAAGGTTGCAGACAAGGCCAAGAGCATGAGGAAGGAGGCCAAGCCATGAAGTTTTTTATCTACGCCCGCAAGAGCACCGACGACGAGGAACGGCAAATCCTCTCCATTCAATCGCAACTCGACGAGTTGCGCGAATTGGCCCGGAAAGAATCGCTCACAGTCGCCCGCGAGTACATCGAAGCGCAGACGGCCAAGGAACCGGGCCGCCCGGTCTTCAATGACATGATGAAGGCACTTGAGAAGGGCGAGGCCCAGGCAATTCTTTCCTGGCATCCCGACCGGCTGGCCCGGAACTCGATTGACGGCGGGCGCGTGATCTACGACCTCGACACGGGGAAACTTGCCACGCTCAAGTTTCCCACGTTCTGGTTTGAGAACACGCCGCAAGGCAAGTTCATGCTCCAGATTGCTTTCGGGCAGTCGAAATACTACGTGGACAACCTTTCCGAGAACATCAAACGGGGTATTCGGAAAAAGTTGCGGGACGGCATTTATCCCAACAAGCCACCCATCGGCTACTTGAACGATCCGAGGACGCGGGCAATCGTCATTGACCCCGAGCGCGGACCACTGGTCCGCCGCATGTTCGAGACCTACGCCACCGGGCAACACACCGCGTCACAGATCAAGGAGCTTGTCACGGCATGGGGCTTAGCGACGTTCAACGACCTGCCCTTGCCCTTGAGCAAAGTTCTTTGGACGCTCGATCAGGTCTTTTACATCGGCCTTTTCCGGTTCAATGGCGAGGTGTACGAGGGCAAGCACCCCGCCTTGATTTCGCGGGAATTGTTTGAGCGGGTTCAGAGAATCCGCAAGAACAAGGGCCGGGGCCGGTATGTGAAACACAACCGCTTTCCCTTTCGTGGCCTCATCACCTGCCACGAATGCGGATGCGCTATCACGTCCGACGAGCAGAAGGGGCACAACTATTACCGATGCGGGAAGCGGCGCGGACCTTGCGACCTGAAGACTATCCGGGAGGAATCGCTTGCCCAACTACTCCGGGCGAGTATCCGGCGAGTTTCGATTTCTGACGCATGGGCAGACAAGATGCTTGCCGAGGTTGACCGCTGGACGCTGGACGACACCGCGAAACAAGCCGACCTTGTGGCGCGTCAGAAAGTCGAACTCGCACGTATAACCGTCCGGCTGGACCGTCTGCTTGAGGTGTTCATTGATGGCACCATCGGCAAGGACGAATTCACCGCCCACAAGGAAAAGCTCACACACGAGAAATCGGCGCTGGCGGAGTCCATCGCCAATTTTGAGACGAAGGGCGCGAATCGGTTCAACCCTCTGGCGGATTTCATAACCGCCTCACGCCAAGCGAAGTACGACGCGCAGACCGAAGACCTTTCAGAATTGCGGAACTGGCACAAGAAGACCGGTTCAAACCTGATTTTTGCGGGTCGGAATCTGGCGGAAGAAAGCGGAGCGGGTCAGGCGGACGCGGCGCAAGCCGCGTCGCGTTCGGAAAGCGTTTCGGGCGATTCGTCCCCGGCGAGCAGAGGGCCTCGCGGCGGCTCTGCCGCACGCTCGGCCTTCCAGACTTCGGAAAATCCCCAGCAAATCGGGGCGTTTGTCGCGTCACGTCCCGCCCCGTCCGGCTTTTTCCCGATCCTCCCGGCGGACGTGTCCGCCGTCGCGTCGTCGGGGGAAGTCTTCCGCTCGCTCGGCTCGAGAACCGATCCCGTGTTGCACGTCCGGTTTCCCGCGCCGTGGTCGGTCGTTGCGGAATCCTCCTCCGCGCAAGGCGCTTCGGCGGACAAGAATCGCGGAATTTCAAATTGGCGGAGAGGGTGGGATTTGAACCCACGGTACGCTTTTGGCGTACACGGCATTTCCAGTGCCGCGCCTTAGGCCACTCGGCCACCTCTCCATACCGGTCAACCATTCCAGCCGCCTCGCCCGGCAGAACACCGCTGGATGCGCCTGCCGGTTCCGTCCTCAAGCCCAAGGCCCTCAGGGACGTTCCGCTGCTTTGTGGTTCGGCATAGAGCAGGTTAACAACCGCCGCGTCGGGGAACAAGCGGCAACTGTGATCAACCCGCCCGGCGGTCGCCACTCGTACACCTTCTTCGGGCCGAAGGCCCCGCGCCACCGCTAACGGTTGCGTTTCGCACTTGCGCGAAACATTGCGATTGTTATGCGCGCTTTGAGGCTGACGCGGCCGCGGACTTGTCCTACAATCGGCCGCCATGGACCTGAGAGGCAAAAGGGCGCTGGTGACCGGCGGCGCGGTGCGGATCGGTCGGGCCATCGTGGAGACGCTGGCGGCGGAAGGTTGCGACGTGGTGATCCACTACTGGCGCTCCGCCGCGGCCGCGCAACGGCTGGCGCGCGCCATCCGCGCGCGCGGCGGACAGGCCTGGACGGCCCGCTCGCGTTTGACCGGCGCGGCGGACTGCGAGCGGCTGATTGCCGGCGCGGCGCGCCGGGCGGGAGGGCTCGAAATTCTAATCAACAACGCCGCGGTGTTCCGCAAGTTCGATCTGGCGGCCAGCACGGAACGGCGGTTGCTGGCGGAACTGCGGGTCAATGCCCTGGCGCCCATTCTGCTGACGCGCGCGTTCGCGCGGCTGCGGCGCGCGCCGGCCTCCGGCGCTGCGCCGGCCGCCAAGGTCGTCAATCTGCTGGACCGGCGCGTCGCCGGCGTGGAGGCGGGCTGTCTGCCGTACCTGCTGTCCAAGAAACTGCTGGCGGAGTTTACCCGCGTGGCGGCGCTGGAATTGGCCCCCCACATCGCCGTCAACGGAGTGGCGCCGGGACCGATCCTGCCGCCGCCCGGCGGTCCAAGACGGATTGCCGACCGCGCCGGACGCCGGCCGCTGGCGGCGCCCTTGACGCCGAGGGACGTGGCCGCGGCGGTCGTCTATCTGTTGCAGTCCGATGCGCTCACGGGGCAGATTCTGTTTGTCGATGGCGGGCAGCATTTGCGTCCGCCGCCCTTGCCGTGAACAGCGCCCACTATCATCTGGCCGGCGTCGCCGGCGCGGGCATGAGCGCGCTGGCGCAGGCCTTGCTGCACGCCGGCCAGCGCGTCACGGGTTCGGACCGCTATTACGACGCCGGGCGGCCCCTGGAGACGCTCGAGAAGCTCCGCGCGGCAGGGGTGCGCCTGGTGCGGCAAGACGGCGGCGGCGTGACGCCCGAGACCGCCGGCCTGGTGGTCAGCACGGCGATCGAGGCCGAGAACGCCGATCTGGCGGCCGCGCGCCGGCTCAATGTGCCGGTGATCCACCGCGCGGAAATGCTGGCGCGGTTGCTGGAAGACAAGCGCGCCGTGGCGGTGACCGGCACCTCGGGCAAGAGCACGGTCACGGGCCTGATCGGCTGGATGCTGGAGCAGGCCGGATGGAACCCCACGGTGGTCAACGGCGCGCCGGTCCTGAATTGGACGAGCCCGAGCGCGATCGGCAACTTTCGGCCCGGCGGCGAGCTGTGGGTTTTCGAGGCGGACGAGAGCGACCGTTCGTTGCTGCGCTATCGCCCCGAGTGGGCCGTGATCACCAACGCCTCCAGCGATCATTTCGACCTGGAAAGCACGATCGAGTTGTTCCGGCGGTTTACCCAACAGGCGCGCAAAGGCGTCGTGAGCGCGCTGGACGAGGCGGAAGCGCCGGCGGCCGGCGAGGTCGCGCACACCGCGGCGGGGATGCGTTTCGTGTACCAGGGCGAGCGGTTCGACCTGCCGCTGCGCGGGGCGCACAACGTGGCCAACGCCTTGCTGGCCATTCGGCTGTGCGAGCGGCTGGGGCTGGCGCCGGCGTCGCTGCGCGGCGCGCTGCAAAGTTTTCGGGGCATTCAGCGGCGCTTGGAGACCGTGGGCCGCGCGCGGAGCGTGACGGTGGTGGACGACTACGCGCACAACCCGGCCAAGGTGCGGGCGGCCTGGCGCGCCCTGGCGGAGGGCTGCCCGCGGGTGCTGGGGGTGTGGCGGCCCCACGGCTACGGACCGCTGGCCCACATGCTGGGCGAACTGACCGAGGCCTTTGCCGAGGTCTGCCGCCCGCAGGACCGTTTGTTCGTTTTGCCGGTTTTCGACGCCGGCGGAACGGCCGACCGGTCGGTGCACGCCGGCCTGCTGGTGGATCGGTTGCGCGAGCGGGGCCTGGCGGCGGAAGAGGCGCCCGAAGGCGAGGAGCTGGCGGAACGCATCGCCGCGGCCGCGCGGCCGGGCGATACGGTGGCCGTCATGGGCGCGCGCGACCCCGGCCTGCCGGCGCTGGCGCGCCGAATTCTGGCCGCGCTGGGCTGAGCAGCGGCACCTGCATGCATTCGTTCATGGCGGGCACGACCTCGGCGAACACGGCGCAAATCGCTCGCACCAGTTCCAGTCCCGAGCAGCGCCGCACTTCGTCCGCCGGCATGGGGTAGTAAAGCTGAAAACCCGCCCACTCGCGCGGCGGGTAGCGCCGCGCCGCCGCGCGAATCTGAGCGGCGGAGCGGAAGTTGCGGCGGTCGAACACGGCGTTGGCTTCCCAGTCGCCGACTTCCGCCCGAAAACCCTCCCGGCCCAGCAGCCGTCGCAGTTCCCGGTCCAGCCGCGTGCCTTTGGCGCAGGCCCTCATCAACCGCTGCCAGTCCCAATCGGACTGCAACAGGCAGCCGGGGTACGGCGGCGGACCGAGGGCGTAGCCGCGCTCGATCTGCAGGCCGCTCTTGAACAGGGGCGGATCGCGGTCGGCGCTGATGAACAGCTTGGCGCAGCCGAAATTCACGCCCGCGGAAAGGGGTTTGGCTTCCCGATTGGCGCGGGGCAGCCAGCAAATCCACTGCCAAAACACGCCGCGGCCCCAGCGGTCGGTGACAAACGGCGTGCCATAGGCGGTTTCCAGGTGGTGCTTCAGAATCTGGGTGATGCGCTCATGGGGTTCCAGATTCCCGACCCGGATGCCGCGCTCGAAGTCGATCCACTCCGCGCGGAACGCTTCGCCGGTGGGCAGCTCGCCCGTGGGCGCGGCGACGCGCGCGCCGGGCAGCCAGTCGCGGACGGCAACCGGTTGGCGTTTCATGGCGGCGATAGACTAGGCGCAGCCGACGCCGCCGGCAAGTCCGGAAATGGGGGGGGGCGGCGAACCGGGGATCCGGCAGTTGGCGGACCGCGAGCGAAGGGCTGGCGCTTGCGCGGGCGAAGCGCGGCCGTTTGCCGCCGGCGGTTTTCGATTCCGTGCCGGGCGCGGGCGGGGTAAACTGTCGGCCGTTATGAAAGCCGATGCCGTCCGGCCGCCGGTGCGCGTGTTGATTGTCAAGCTCAGCTCGCTGGGCGATTTGTTTCACGCTTTGCCGGCGGTGCACAACCTCAAGACGGGCCTGGGCGCGCGGGTGGACTGGGTGACGCAGCCGGAGTATGTCGAACTGGTGCGCTGCTTCACGGACGTGGAGCGGGTGTTCGCCTTTCCGCGCCGCGGCTGGCCGCGCGGGCTGCGGCCCTTTCTGGCGGAGCTGCGCCGCGAGTCGTACGATTACGTCATTGATCTGCAAGGGCTGCTGAAAAGCGCGCTGGTGGCGTTCCTGGCGCGGGGCCGGCGGCGGATCGGGCCGTCCTATCGGCGCGAAGGCGCGGGCTGGTTTTACACCTCCGCCGCCGCGCCTCGCGACCGCCGCCGGCATGCGGTGGAGCAGGCGCTGGACGTCGTCGGCCACCTGCGCCTGGAGCCCGTGGGCGTGAAGTTTCCCGTCAAGTTTCCCGAGCGGCGGCTGACGGAGCCGCGGCCGCGCGTGGCGTTGTTGCCGCTTTCGCGTTGGGCGTCGAAAAACTGGCCGCTGCCGTCCTTCGTGGAGGTGGGCCAGCGGTTGCGGCAGCGCCGCGGCGCCTCGATGTTCATTTTGGGCGGACCGGCGGACAAGGATTGCGGCGTCGAACTCCAGCGCGCGCTGGGCGGCGGGGCGGTGAACCTGGCGGGCAAGCTCTCGCTGGTCGAAACCGGAGCGCTGCTCAAGCAGATGGATCTGGTCATTGCCAACGACTCGGGGCCGATCCACATGGCGGCGGCCGTGGGGACGCCGGTGTTGGCTATCTTTGGGCCGACGGATCCGCGGCGGACGGGTCCGTACGGGCCGCGGCACCGGGTGCTCACGGCGTCCTTGCCCTGCCAGCCTTGTTTCCGGCGGAACTGCCGGCGCCTGGGTCTGCCCTGTCTGGCCAACGTGCGGCCCGAGGAAGTGCTGGCTGCCGCGGAGCAGATGCTCGAGGCCGGAACGGCCCCGGGCTGATGGAATTCCGGCCGGCCAAGCCGCTGGCGGCGGAGGAACTGGATATCCGAATTGTGGACTCCGCTGAAAGACATAGCGGACGACACGGAGGTCGTCCCTCCAGCGTCGGTCAACATGCCGTGTCACGCCTGTCCGGTAGAAACGACGGTTGAGTTGCATAACGTGCTGGTAGAGAGCGAGTAGTTCATGGAAGAGGATGTGACGCATTTGAATCTTGCCAAGCGTCTTTCCGGTCGTCATGACCGGCAACATGAATGTTGGCAAGACGGTCTTCTCACAGGTGATGGACCTCGTCCATCGCGAAACGTTCCAGCGTTGCGTTCATCGTTATCACGGCGACGCGGTCTTCCGGTCGTTGTCCTGTCGGGATCAGTTCCTGTCCATGGCGTTTGCGCAGATGACGTTTCGGGAGAGTCTGCGCGACACCATCGATTGTCTGGAGGCGCGCTCCGACGTGCTCTATCACATGGGACTGCGCGGGGCAATCCGGCGCAGCACCTTGGCGGATGCCAACGAGCAACGCGACTGGCGGGTGTACGCGGCCTTGGCGCAACAGTTGATCCGCAAGGCTCGCCGCTTGTACGCCAACGAACCCTTGGCGGCGGACTTGGATGCGACGGTCTACGCGTTCGATTCGACGACCATCGATCTGTGCCTCAGTCTCTTTCGCTGGGCGCGATTTCGTCGGACCAAAGCGGCGATCAAACTGCACACGCTGCTGGACCTGCGTGGTCCGATCCCCACATTCGTGCATATCAGCGACGGGAAACTGCACGATGTCAACGCGCTCGACGAGTTGACCATCGAACCCGGCGCTTTCTATGTGATGGATCGCGGCTACCTGGATTTCGCCCGGCTGCACCTGATCGAAGCGCAAAGCGCCTTCTTCGTCATTCGTGCCAAGCGCGGCATGCGGTTCGTCCGTTTGCATTCGTTGCCGGTCGATCGATCGAGTGGTCTGCGTTCCGATCAGATCATCCGACTGACGGTCTACTACAGCCAGCAGGGCTACCCCGACCGCCTGCGGCGCATTCGCTTCTTCGATGCCGAGACGCAGCGGTTCTTCATCTACCTGACCAACAACTTCGCGCTGCCGGCGCTGACCATCGCCAAGCTGTACAAGAGTCGCTGGCAGGTCGAGTTGTTCTTCAAATGGATCAAGCAGAACCTGCACATCAAGAGCTTCTTCGGCACCTCGCCCAACGCGGTGAAGACCCAGGTGTGGATTGCCATCTGCGTCTACGTGCTGGTGGCTATCCTGAAAAAGCAACTCCATTTGGAAGAAAACCTCCACAAAATCCTCCAAATTCTGAGCGTCAACGCATTCGAGAAAGTGCCTGTAGATCAACTGCTTATGAAGTCACTGTCCCGATTTCCAGAACCAGACAATCCGAACCAACTGCGGCTGTTTGAGTTATGACCGGACACGCATGATCAACAACTAATACGGGAAGAAAAAAGGGAGAAAATCACGATATGTGCATTGATTTTCGGCGGCTATCGCCGTATATTTAGAACTAATTTTTGGCTGCTCAGGAGGAGCGGGATGTGGGATCGGGAAAAACAGGCAAGCATCGGACGTCCAGGATGTCAGCACCCCTGCTCTTGCCGGCTTTGGGGAGCGAATTTCCTGAATCCTGAGGCCCTGAAACCGGGAACCGGAGCGGGAGCGTAATCTATGGCGGAGGAGATCAAGAAAGGCGCGAAGTACGACGCCACCAACATCACCGTTTTGGAGGGCATCGAAGCCGTCCGCATGCGGCCGGCCATGTACATCGGCGATACCGGCGTCCGCGGCTTGCACCATTGCGTGTACGAGGCGGTGGACAACAGCATTGACGAAGCGCTGGCCGGTTACTGCGACCGCGTGCAGGTGGCGCTGAACGCCGACGGCTCCGTCTCGGTGGCGGACAACGGCCGCGGCATTCCGGTGGACATCCACGCCACCGAAAAGAAGCCCGCCGTCGAAGTCGTCCTGACCACCCTGCACGCCGGCGGCAAGTTCGACAACGAAAGCTACAAAGTCTCGGGCGGGTTGCACGGCGTCGGCATTTCGTGCGTCAACGCGCTGAGCGAGTGGTTCGAGGTCGAAGTCCGCCGCGACGGGCAGGTGTACCACCAACGCTACGAGCGCGGCCACACGGTCTCGCCGCTGACGGTCATCGGCAAGACCAAAACCACGGGGACCAAGGTGACCTTTTTCCCCGACGCCACGATCTTCTCCACCACCAAATTCGAGTGGGACATCCTGGCCAACCGGCTGCGGGAACTGGCCTTCCTCAACCGCGGGGTCGAAATCCGCCTCAGCCAGGAGGAGCCCGCCCGCGAGGAGATCTTCAAGTACAAGGGCGGCATCGTGGAGTTCGTGGAGCACTTGAACCGTTCGAAGGTCGCCCTGCATCCCAAGGTCATTTACTTCGAAAAGGAGAAGGACGGCATCCAGGTCGAAATTGCCCTGCAGTACACCGAAGCCTACAACGAAAGCGTGTTTTGCTACGCCAACAACATCAACACCATCGAGGGCGGCACGCACCTCAGCGGTTTTCGCTCCGCCCTGACGCGCACGATCAACGCCTACGGCAAGGCCAACAAGGTGTTCAAGAGCGACGACGAGGCGCTCTCGGGCGACGACGTGCGCGAGGGGTTGACGGCCATCGTCAGCGTGCGGCTGCCCCGCCCCCAGTTCGAAGGCCAGACCAAGACCAAGCTGGGCAACGGCGAGGTGGAAGGCATCGTTCGAGGAGCCGTAGCCGATGACCTCCGCGTAGACGTGGGCGCCACGGGCGCGCGCCCGTTCGAGGTCTTCGAGCACGAACATCGCGGAGCCCTCAGCCATCACGAACCCGTCGTGCTTGGCGTCGAAGGGTCGGGCGGCCTTCTCCGGCTGGTCGTTGTTGGTGGCAAGGACGCGCATCTGGATGAAGCCGGCGAGAACGACCGGGAGCAGGCAGGCGTCGGTGCCGCCGACGAGGGCGGTGTGGACGTCTCCGCGGCGGATCATCTCCATCGCCTCGCCGATGGCGTGGCCACCGCTGGCGCAGGCGGAGACGACAGTGTGGTTGGGACCGCGGATGCCGGTGCTGATGGCGATTTGGCCGGAGGCGCAGTCCGGCACCAGGTACTGGATGAAGTTGGGTGATGCGCGGGCCGGCCCGCGCTCTTCAAGCAGCTTGTTGTGGTCGAGGAGGATCTTGCAGCCGCCGATGGCGGTGCCGACGATGATGCCGATCTCGTCGCGGTTACTCTGGTCGACCTTCAGGCCGGAGTCCTCGATGGCTTCCTTCGCGGCGGCGACGGCGAAGAGCGTGCTGCGGTCGAGCCGGCGAGCCTCCTTAGGCTCGACGTAACGGGCCGGCTCGAAGCCCTTGACCTCGCCGAAGATGCGAACCGCAAATGGGGTAGGGTCGAACAGCGTTATGGTGGCGACGCCGGACTTGCCGGCGACGAGCGCGGACCAGGTGGACTCTCGGTCGTTGCCCAGCGGCGTGACAGCGCCGATGCCGGTAACAACAACGCGGGTCGGCAAAGGGGGCCTCCTAGACAAGGAACGTCAGCAGCGAGCTTCCGGCCAGGGCGCGCCGTGGCGCTGTCCTATCGGGTAACACCCGCCGCTCGGACGGGATACGAGGAATCGGGCCGGCGCGGCGGAGCCGCGGCACGGCCGATGTCGTCTTCGCAGGGCATTATATCGGACGCCCGGCGCCAGCGCGTTGGCCAATACCGAGCGACACCCCCCGTCTTCGGCTCGGGGTATACTGGGGAAAAGCACCCACCCACCACTCCCCGGAGATCACAGCGCCGCGCGAGATGGAGCAACACCGGATTCAGATCGAGGCGGCGTGTCGCCGATTCCACCAAACCGACTGACGAGGAGAACCGCTTGCCGCCGACGCCCGCCGACCAATCCCTTGCGCTCGCCGACTTCCTCCCCGTGCCGGCGCTCGTCACTCCCGACAACACGCCGGACCGCGCCCGTTTGCCCGCGATCGACGCCCACAACCACCTCGGCCTGCGCGGCTGGACCGACGCCCAAAGCGACCCTACTTCCGCCCGCTGGGCCGTCGAGGACGTGCCGGGGCTTGTCCAGATGATGGACGAGCTGAATCTGAGCGCCATATTCAACCTCGACGGTGGGTGGGGCGACATCCTCCAGCTCAACCTCGACCGCTACGATCGGGCCTGGCCCGGCCGCTTCGTCACACTCGCCAACCCGGACTGGCGGCTCGTCGAGCACGCGGACTTCGGCGACCGGCTCGCCCGGCAGTTCGAGTCCTCGGTCGCGGCCGGCGCCCGCGGGCTCAAGATCTTCAAGGCGCTCGGGCTGACCGTCCGCCTGCCCGACGGCTCGCTCCTCGCGCTCTCGGACCCGCGCCTGCGCCCGCTCTGGCAAACCGCCGCCGAGCTTAACGTGCCCGTACTCTTCCACGTCGCCGACCCGAAGGCGTTGCCCGCCGGGACGGTCTGGCATGCGTACGTCAGCGTCGGCGAACTCGAGCCGCGCGACGCCGCGCGCGTGCCGCCCGCCTGGCTGCGGCGACAACCCCGACTGGGGCACGCAGCGCGTCGATCACGCTGCGCCCGGCTGGGAGGATTTCTTCGCACGCCAGGTCATCGCGCCGCTGTGGCAGCGCGGCTGGCGCGCGTTCTTCCTGGACACGCTCGATGCGCACCGTGCCTTCGCCACCACGGAGGCCGCACGACGCGCGCAGGAAGACGCGCTGGTGGCCGCCGTCGAACGGCTGCATCGCGACTTCCCCGGCATCCGGCTGATCGCGAATCGCGGCTTCGAATGGCTGCCGCGCGTGCGCGGCAAGGTCGCCGCGGTGGCGGCCGAGTCGCTGTATCGCGGCTGGGACGCCGGCGCGCGGCGCTATGTCGAAGTAGCC
>Ga0101944_10004103_pt1 | contig 18704 bp, 13 predicted proteins | sample DewCreD2012metaG_FD_75245 | JGI IMG/M metagenome (GOLD analysis project Ga0101944, IMG submission 75245) | Hot spring sediment bacterial and archeal communities from British Columbia, Canada, to study Microbial Dark Matter (Phase II) - Dewar... ... | reverse complement strand
GGCCGCGATCACCTGAGTCTTCACGCGCGCAAGTTCCTCGGCGCTCACGCCTTCCTTCCGGACGCGCTCGATTTCGGCGCGCAGCGCGTCTTCCAGTTCGGCCACGGTTTTGCCCTCGGCCGGCGTGCCGATAGCGTCGCCAATCAACCCACCCAGCAGGCAGCCCAGCGTCTTGCTGTAGAGTACGGTTGCCTGCAGATTCTCTTCCACTTGGTTCACCTCCGTCGCGCTGCCTGGCCTACTCCGACGGATGCTCGAGTTGACCGGGCAGCGGTCGTCGAGCGCGAGGCAGCGCGTGCCGTAGTTGCCGGTTATCGGATGGGTCAGGGTGTCGAGGATGTTGCCGAGCGTGTCGTAGACGAAGACCCGCTGCGCAGTCTGACCCTGAAGTCGGCGGTCGCTCAAGTATACCTTGTGCTCGTCATCGTGCTCGACGATGCCGCAGGGATAGTCGGCCTGCGGCACGCTGAATTGACGCACGACCGAACCGGTAGGCGTTATCTTATAGACCCGCTTGCTTGAGTTCGCCACGACCCAGAAGGTATTGTCATACGCGCAGTAGTCGAGGTCGGTGCAGGAGTCTTCCGGCAGGGTCACCGTGCCTTGCGCAGTCAACATGCTGTCCGAGGAGTATTTGTAGATGGTCGGCGACATGAAGTACATCGCGTAGAGCAGGTTGTCGTTCGTGTTGTACGCCATGCCGTAAAGGCCCCATGCGGTCGGCATGCCGGGGCAGACCCGCGGGCCCCAGATAATCTGGCCGGGCTGGGGCGGCGGCGTGCCCACGCGCAGCGCCTCGTAGATCACGTGCGGGGAGGCGTCGAACCTCGCTGGCAACAGCAGGGCTGCGGCATCGCGGATCAGCGCCTGAACCTCGTCCGGCGGCAAGCCGGAGCGCACCCCGCGGAACCCGGGCCCGTCCGGGAAGTCCAAGTCGCCCGGCACGCCCACTCCGGCAGGATGTAGTGCGGAATGTTGGAGTGTTGCAGGATGCGGATTCCGCTGGCCACGTCGGCCGCGCCCATGAACGAGCAGGCGATGGGCTTGGCCGCTTCCCGGCGAATCGCGCAGATGCTCTGCGCGATGGCGTCGATGTCGGTCATCGACTGCGGGGTGAGGATGACGAGGACCTGGTCCACGTTGGGATCGGCCAGGACGTGGCGCAGCGCGGCCGCGTAGCGGTCGGCCCGGGCGTCGCCGATCAGATCGACCGGATTCTTGGTGTTCGCCGTGGGGGGGAGCACTTCCCGGAGGCGGGCCATCGTGCCGGCGTCCAGATGCGGCACGCTCAAGCCGGCGCGGACGGCGGCGTCGGTGGCCATCACCCCGGGCCCGCCCGCGTTCGTCACGATCGCCAACCGGTTGCCCGCCGGCAGGGGCTGATGGGCCAGGAGGATCGCCGCGTTGAACAGCTCGTCGATGCTCTCCACCCGCACGATGCCCGCCTCGCGGAACACGGCGTCGCACACGGCGTCTTCACCAGCCAGCGAGCCGGTATGGCTGGCCGCCGCGTCCGCCCCCTGCGGCGTGCGGCCGGATTTGATCGCCAGGATCGGCTTGGCATGGTCGCCGCGGGTGACGCGGCGCGCCACGTCGATGAGCCGGGCAACGTCGCGAAGCTCCTCCAGGTAAAGCAGGATCACGGCCGTCTGTTCGTCTTGGTGGAGGTAGTCCAAGAGTTCGACCTCGGTCACGCCGGCCTTGTTGCCGAAGCTGACGAACTTCGAGAACCCGATCTCCTTCTCCCTCGCGTAGTCCAGCACCGCGGTGCACAACGCCCCCGACTGGCTCAAGAACGCGATCCTTCCGCTGTGCGGCATCTTGCGCGCGAACGAGGCGTTCAGCCGCACGGCGGGGTCGGTGTTGATCACCCCCAGGCAATTCGGCCCCACCAAGGCGATCCCGTGCTCCGCGGCGATCTGCTTCAGCCGCATCTCCCGCGCCGCGCCCTCCGGCCCCAACTCCCGGAAGCCGGCGGAAATCACGATCACCGACTTGATCCCCTTCTGGCCGCACTGGACGAGGGCGCGGTCGACGACGTCGGCGGGAAAGACGATCACGGCCAGATCGACGGGATCGGGAATGTCGATCACGTAGCGGTACGCGCGGACCGCCGAAATGCTCCGCTTGCCGGGCGCCACCGGATACACCGTCCCCCGGTACCCGGCCGAGAGGATGTTGAAAAAGATGTCGTAGGGCACGGTGCCGGGCGTGGCGGTCACGCCCACCACGGCCACGCTTTGAGGACGAAAGACGCCGTCCAGCGGATGGCCGGGGGCCGACATGCCGGACGAGGACAGCCTGGACGCCATGGTCGTATTCGTGCTCATGACGACTCCTCGGGCCAAGGGCACGCGTCAGGATACCGCACGGCCCACGCCCCGCAAAGCCCTCCACGCCCGCGCGGACGACCGTCCAGCGCGGGGGCGCTTGCCAAACCCGGCCGGACCGGGCGATAATTTCCACTTTGCGAAAAAAAACCTGTTTGACCGCGAGGCGAAGCATGAAGATTTCCCGACGTTCGTTCCTTGGCCAATCAGCCCTGGGGGTGGCGGCCGCGTCGATCGTGCCGCGGCACGTGCTGGGCGGGCCGAAATTCGTTCCGCCCAGCGAGAAAGTCAACATCGCCTTGGTCGGCGCGGGCGGCCAGGGACGGACGAACCTGCGGGCCTTGTTCCAGGAGCCCGACGCCCAATGCATCGCCGTGGCCGATCCGATCGAGCAATTCAGTCTCGAGGCGTTCTACTACAAGGGGATGGGAGGGCGCAAACCGGTCAAGGCCGAGGTCGAATCGCATTACGCCCAGAAGACCCCCAACTTCCGCTGCGCCGAGTACGAGGATTTCCGCGCGATGCTGGAAAAGGAGAAGGCCATCGACGCGGTGCTGTGCGCCACGCCCGACCATCTCCACGCCTACGTGTCGATCGCGGCCATGCGGTCGGGCAAACACGTCTTCTGCGAGAAGCCGCTGACGCACAACATTTGGGAGGCCCGGCTCGTCGCCAAGGTGGCCAAGGAGACGGGGGTGGCGACGCAGATGGGCAACATCGGCCATTCGCGCGACGGCATCCGCCAGACGTGCGAGTGGATCTGGGACGGCGCCATCGGCCCGGTCCGCGAGGTCCACGCGTGGGTCGGCGCCGGACGTTGGAACAAGACGCTGACTGGTCTGCCGACCGACCGGCCGCCCACCCCGCCGGGCGTGAACTGGGACCTGTGGATCGGCCCGCGCGAGCCGGTGCCCTACCATCCCGCTTACACGCCGGTCACATGGCGCGACTTCTGGGCCTTTGGCACGGGCGCCCTGGGCGATTTCGGCTGCCACGACATGGACGCGGCCTGCTGGGCGCTGGATCTGCGCGCCCCGACGACCGTCGAGGCCCATCCGGCCGGACAAATGAACGACGACATTGCGCCGCACGGCGAACTGTGCTACTACCAGTTCGGCCCGCGCAACAACCAGCCGCCGGTCCGACTCACCTGGTACACCGGCGGCCTGAAACCCCCTTGCCCGGAAGAAATTGGCGAACTCAAGGCCTTGCCGGACCGAGGGGTGTTGTTCGTGGGGGACAAGGGTCTGATGCTGTGCGAGGGGGCGGGCGGGCCGCCTCGCCTCTTGCCCCTTCAAAAGACCCGCGAGTACAAGAAACCGCCGGCCACCTTGCCCCGCTCCAAGGGCCACCACCGCGATTGGCTCGACGCCTGCAAGGGCGGCCCGCCGGCCAGCAGCCATTTCGAATACGCCGCGCGCCTCACGGAGATCGTGCTCTTGGGGGTGCTTTCGCTCCGCACCCGTCGGAAGATCGCCTGGGACGCGGAAAACCTCGCCGCGCGGAATTTCCCCGACGCCAACCCGATCATCCGCGGCCACTATCGCAAAGGCTGGGAAATCGCCGGCTGAACCCGCAAGGCGTCCGCACGTTTTCGATCGGGGACCGGTCGGCGGACGATCCGTGCCGGCGCGGCGGCGAAGGCGGCGCGAACCGAGGCAGGTTGGCTTTGGGCGTTTCCGGTTCGCACCGCCCTTGCGATCAACGGCAACGCAAGAAAACGCCACGGCGGCGAGCCGAGCCGCGTCGGGCCGCCCGCCGCCGTGCAGCGAAACTACGGTTTTCGATCAGACGTCCAGCGTGTAGCCCTTGCGATAGGTCGGCTTGACAATGTGCTGGACTTCGGGGGCGTTGGTGGCCTTCAGTTGCTTGGCGTCCCACTCGATCTTCTTGCCCTTGCCCGGTTCCGACGCGGCCCAGACCGCCAGGTTGCCCAAGAGGATCGTCTCGGTGAGCGGGCCGGCATAGTCGGGGAAGTTCGACATGGCGGCCGGACCGCCCTTGATCGCCCGAATCCACTCCTCGAAGTGGCCGGGCGACTTGGTGAACTCGACCTCCGGCATCTGGGCGCCGCCGAGGACCTCGAACTCGGCCCCGTAGTCGTTGGGCGAATAGATCTTGCCTTTCTCGCCGATGACCAGGCAGCCGCTGCCGACGGGATCCTTGCCGTCGAGCAATTCCTTGGAAGGCCGCTTGCCGCCGTCGTACCAGACGACCTTGACGGGCCCGCGCCAATCATTGGCGGGGAACTGGAATTCGATGATCGACCACTTCGGATAGCTGTCTTTGTTGTGGCCGGAGGTCTCGGCCTGGACGGAGACGGGGTCGCGGAGGTCCAGTCCGGCGAACGGCATGTTGAACGTATGGCACGCCATGTCGCCCAACGCGCCAGTCCCAAAGTCCCACCACCCGCGCCAGGAAAACGGATGGTAACCCATCCCGTAGGGCCGCATCGGGGCGGGCCCGATCCACAGGTCCCACTTGAGGTGTTCGGGCACGGGGGCCTCCTTGGGCCGCTGGCCGCCCTGGGGCCAGATCGGCCGGTTGGTCCAGACGTGGACCTCGGAGACCTTGCCCAACGCGCCCTTGCGCAACAGCGCTGCGGCCCGGCGCAGGCCCGGCATCGCCGTGCCCTGATTGCCCATTTCCGTGGCGACCTTCTTTTCGCGGGCGACCTGGCCCAGGAGGCGGGCCTCGTAAATCGTGCGCGTGAGCGGCTTCTGGACAAAGGCGTGCTTGCCCATGCGCATCGCCATCAAGGTAGGGGCAGCGTGGGTGTGGTCCGGCGTGCTCACGGTCACCGCGTCGATGCTCTTTTCCATCTCTTCGAGCATCTTGCGGAAGTCAAAGTACTTTTTCGCCTTGGGGAATCGGGCGGCCGCGGCGTTCAGGGTCTTTTCGTCGACGTCGCAGATGGCCACCACGACGCCGTGGTTGCCCGAATCCGCCGCATCGCTGGAGCCCTTTCCCCCGCAACCGACGCAGGCGATCTGGATTTTCTCGTTGGGCGACTTGCTCTCTTGAGCCTGGACTCCCCCGGCCACCCAAAACCCGATGCCGGTGGCGGCGGTCGTTTGGAGGAAGTCGCGACGACTGGTTCGTTGAGGCATAGCATGAACTCCTGAAGTTTGAGTAGCGCGAATCCACGGAATCCAAGTTTCCCCCTTCCCGCGTTGCTTGTCCAGCGGGGCATGGTCCCCACGGGGCACTTAGGAGGGGTATGGCGTACAATATGAGAAGGGTTTGCGGCGGGCGATGCATCCGATAGGCTGAAAAATGGCCCGCTTCGGCCCACCGTCACGGCAATCACCTAGGAGCGATCCGATGCAACGAACGCAACTTACGGCGATGGCAACCGCGCTGGCAGGGATCCTGATCTTCCGAGCCGCTTTCACCCCGGTGGCCGGCGGCGGCGAGGCAAGCCCGGCCGCGGCGGTCATCGAACGCATCCAGCAACTTGGCGGGCAGATTGAGTACGATGGCGAGAAGAACGTGGTGGGCGTCGATCTGTTTGAACGCCAGACCACCAACGCGGACCTCGAAAAACTCAAGGCCCTGCCCACCATCACCCGGCTCAAACTCTGGGGCGCGGAGATCACGGACGCCGGGGCGCGGCACCTGGCCGACCTTCCCAAGCTGAAGGACCTGGTGCTGGAAAACACGGACATCACCGACGCCACGCTGGAAGTTCTTGCGCGCATCGCCACGTTGGAGTCGTTGAACCTTCGCCGCAGCACCAACGTCACGGACGCCGGCCTGGCCCACCTGAAGCGTCTGCCCAAACTCCAATCGCTGACGCTGCTTTACAACAACTTCACCGACGAGGGCATGGTCCACCTCAAGGAAATGACCCGGCTCAGGGCCCTCGACCTGCGGGGCTGCGTCCAGATCAGCGACGCGGGGCTCCAGCACCTCAAGGGCCTGGTCCAACTTCGGGCCTTGAAGCTTCGCAATCCCTACATCACCGACGCGGCGATCGACGTGCTGACCGGAATGAAGCAGCTCAAGTCGTTGGCCATCGAGGACGCCGCGGGGATCACCAACGAGGGGCTGGCCAAACTGGCGCCGTTGACCACCCTGGAGGAACTGGACGTGTTCCGCTGCCAGAGCGTGACCGACGAGGGCCTGGCCCACCTCAAGGCCCTGGTCAACCTTCGGCGGCTCAAGGTCCGCGACAACCCGATCGACGGCTCGGGCCTGAAGCACCTCAAGGACCTCGTCAAGCTCGAGGATCTGGAACTCAGCGAGACTTCGTGCACCGACGCCGGCATCGCGTGCCTGGCTTCGCTGACCAACCTCAGGCGCCTCGACCTCTGGCACACGAAGATCACCGACGTCGGCCTGGCCAGCCTCAAGGACCTCGCCAAACTGGAACGGCTCAGCCTCAAGGACACGGCAATCACCGACGCCGGTTTAGTGCACCTCAAGTCGCTGTCGAATCTGGTGTTCCTCGACTTGGAGCTGACCAAAGTGACCGACGCGGGACTCGCCCACCTGGAAGCCCTCCCCCGCCTTCAGTCGTTGAACTTGAAACTGACCGAGGCGACCGAGGCGGGCGTCAAGAGGCTCCGCCAAGCCCTGCCGAAGGCCAAGATCGCCTTCTAGCCGATGGGCGAACGCCCTGAAGCCGAGGAATTCGCCGTGGCGCGCTCGTCGGGCCGTGCGCGCCACCGCGTCGGCTGGAAACGAACGCCACGTGGCCGCGGGCCGTCGCGCCGCGGCCACGTGGGATGGCGAGGATTCGACGTTTTCGAGCTACCGCGTCTGGCCGAAGCCGGGACGGACGCGCTTCTGAATGTCGGTTTCCAGCACGCCGAACGTCGCCTCGTGGCGCTGGACGGTCAATTGGAGCGCATGGAGCATGCGCTTCGCCGTGTAGAAATTGGTGATGATCCGCTGCGTGATCACGATCGGCTGGGTCGGAATCCCGACCGGCTGCGGATTCAGCCCAAAGTCGATGATCAATTCCTCGGGCGTGCCGGTCACACGGCAAAAGTTGGCATAACTGGCCAAGGCCTTCGAATCATCAATCTGCACTTGAATCCGCTGCGGCTGTGCCGCCTGGCCCTCGGCTTGGGGCGCGGCGGGTGCCTCGGCCGGGGCTCCTTGAGCGGCGGCGGGGGTTTCTGGTTGGTTTTCAGGCTTCTCAGGGGTCGTGGCCACGAATCACATCCTTTCACAAGAGTTTGCGACTTTCCCCGGCCCTTGCCCACTTGCCGGCCGGGTCGATTTCCTTCGGATGAACGATACCGTCCTTTCGTCAGTCCAACGCGTGGGGATCGCGGTATCGTCCAGTCTTACAAACATATAGCCCACGAACGACGCACAGGCCAAAATCGCCGTTGACTACCCTCAGTTTATGCGCCTTTACGACGGAGTAAACTAACCCGAGAGAGGTAGCGACATCAGAACAATCCACCAATCTTGCCCAAGTTGCCGCTTGAGGGCTTGAAAGTCAGTGATCCGGTGGGGAAATCTGGAGGCAGCTTGCAAACAGGGGGGACGAATCGGAGATGGCGCGGTTTGCGCCTCGCTCGGCGCGGCGTATTGACTTCCGTTGGCGCGCCATCGGACAATCAGATGCACCGCAGGCGGTTCTCCCTCGGTTGCAATCGTTCAGGGAGTGTTCCGATTTCCGCGGCGAGGTCCGCGGAAATGGGCTGTCCCCCTAGCCGGTAAAGGGACAGGCACGTTTTTCGGCGCGAGACGGCCCGGAAAACGAGCCCGTCTCCGGCCTGGGAACGGTTACGCTCGGTTAGACCACGGGTTTCGGGTCGCCACCGTGTTGCCATCGGGGAGACCGTTTGCGGAAGGGTTCGCGTGGAGCGTCTCGCTCGGCGCGGCGATTGTCGGACCAGGCGGGCCGTTCCACGGCCAGGGGACGGTTGCGGCGCGCCGCTTCGCCCCGGGGCGCCGGCTCGAGCCTGGGCCCTGACCGCAGCAACACCACTGAAGGAGATTCTCATGAAGTCGCGTTCGTTTGTCTTGGCCCTGTTGGTTGCGAGCTGGGCGGCCCTGCTGGGCCCTGCGGCCGCGGAGGAGGGCGCCAAGGGTGCAATTCAATATCTGCCCCTCGACGCCCCGGCCGGCATGTCCCAAGCCGTGATCGTCCAAGGAATGCCGCTGGTGCATACCCGGCAACTCTTGCCGCTGGACCGCGACGGGAAACTCGTGGGCGAGGGGTCGGCTACGCGACAGATCGAGCAGGTGCTGGCCAATCTCGAGTCCGTGTTGAAGGAGTCGGGTTCGGGCATGGACAAGCTGGTTCGCGTCCACGTCTACGCGCTTTCCACGGCGGTCGTGGCCGAGTTCCAGCAGCATTTGGCCAAACGTGGTCTCCGTCCGGCAATGACCTCGGTCTTGACCCCCCTGCCGGAACGCAAGGCCTTGGTGGCGGTCGACGCGGTGGCCGGAGGGACCGGCGGTGGCAACGCCGTGGCCCTGAAGCGATGCTCGTCCGTGGCCGGCGAGGACTCCTGCGCCGACGCCGCCGTGCTGCCGCGGGGGAGCATTGCCTATCTTTCCGGACAGCCGGACGAAGGCACGTTGACGGCCTCGGCCACGACGCGGGCCATGGGCGCGCTGATGAAGACCCTCGGGCACCTCAAGCTCTCGCCGAAGCACGTGGCGCACGTGAAGGTGTTCCTGCGTCCGGCAACTTCGGCTCGGGAAGTGCTCCAGGACGTGCGGAAGTTCTTTCCGGATCAAATGACTCCGCCGGTGGTCTTCGTGGAATGGCTGGCGGCGGTGCCGGTGGAGATCGAGATGATTGCCCAGTTTCCCGTGGCCAGCCGGCCCGCCAAGGACGTGGAATACTTTACCCCGCCCGAGGTCCGGCCCTCGAACACTTTCAGCAAAGTGGCCCTGGTTCACGCGGACCGGCAAATCTACCTTTCCGGCATTTACGCGCGCGAGCCGAGCCGGGGCGAACCCCAAGGGGTGTTCGTGTTTGAGCAGTTGAAGGAGGTTTTGTCGCGGACGGGCAGCGACTTGCGCCATCTGGTCAAGGGCACGTATTACGTCAGCGACGACGACGCGGCCCGCTGGGTCGACCGACTCCGCCCGCGCTATTACGACCCCACCTGCCCGCCCGCCGCGTCCAAACTGATGGTCCACGGCGTCGGCCAGGCGCAGCGGACCATGACCGTGGACATGATCGCCGTGCCGGCGGGGAAGTGAGCGTGATCGTTCGGGTGAAGGGGCGCGGGCAAGGGGACGCGCGGGATGGCGCCCCGGCCGCGCGTCCTCACGCCGGTTGCTCCTCGCTGGGATGGGCGCCTTTGCGGGAACACCCCCGCCGCGCGATCGGTTCCACGGAGTCGAGATGACGGACGAGCCTCTTTTGATGCTGCGGGGCGTGACGAAGCGCTTCGGGGGCACGACGGCCCTCGACCGCGTCGATTTCGAGTTGCGGCGCGGCGAGATCCACGCCCTGTTGGGCGAGAACGGGGCGGGAAAGTCCACGCTCATCAAGGTCCTCGGCGGGATCCACGTGCCCGACCACGGCGCGATCGAGATCGAGGGCCGCCCGGCCCGCATCCGCGGCGTCGCCGATGCCGACCGGTACGGGATCCGCATCATCCATCAGGAATTGTCGCTGGCGGGCAACCTCAGCATCGCCGAGAACATCTTTCTCGGCCGCGAGCCCTCGCGGTTCGGTTGGTTGCGGCGAGGCCAAATGGATCGCGACGCGGCGGCCTTGATCGCCTCGCTCGGACTGGAAGAGCTTCAGGAGGGAAACCGGGCGGCGTCTGGCCGCAAACGGCGGGGCTTTCTCGGCCGAGGGCCGTCGGTCCGAACGCCGGTCTCCGCCCTCAGCATGGCCCATCAGCAGCTTGTCGAGATCGCCCGGGCCTTGTCCACCGAGGCCAAGATCCTGGTCCTCGACGAGCCGACCTCTGCCCTCTCCAAGACGGAAACGGAAGTCCTGTTCGCCACCTTGCGGCGGCTCCGCGCCCAAGGCGTCGGGATCATTTACATCTCGCACCGCCTCGAGGAAATCCTCCGCCTGGCCGATCGCATCACCGTGCTTCGCGACGGGCGGGCCATCGGCACCCAGGACGCGGCGAAAGTCAACCAACGCGACCTCGTGCGATGGATGGTCGGCCGCGACATCGTGGATCATTTCCACCGGCCGGCGGCGGGAAACGGGCCGATCGCCCTGGAGGTCCGCGACCTTTGGGGGCCGCGAACGTTCGGCGCCAGTTTCACGGTGCGGTACGGCGAGGTGTTTGGGCTGGCGGGGTTGGTCGGGGCGGGGCGCACGGAGCTCGCGAGGCTTCTGTTCGGCATCGACCCGATCCAGCGAGGCCAGGTGTTCGTCGACGGCCGCCCGGTCCGCATCGCCCATCCGTGCGACGCCCTCGAGGCCGGCATCGTCCTGGTGCCCGAGGACCGCAAGCGCGAGGGCCTGGTAATGATCCAATCCGTGGCGTTCAACCTGGCCCTGCCCTGGGTTCGCGAGTGGATCACCGGCTGCGTGCCCCATGGGCGTCGTCGGCGGGCGATCGTGGATCGGGCGATCCGCGATTTCGGCATCCGCGTGGCGGACCCGGAGCAGTGCGTGGCGGACCTCTCCGGCGGCAATCAACAGAAGACCCTGGTCGCCCGGTGGACCGAGCGCCGCCCCAAGGTGCTCATTCTCGACGAGCCGACCCGCGGCGTCGACGTCGGCGCCCGCGAGGAAATGTTCGGCATCCTCGGCGCGCTGGTCGAGTCGGGGATGGCGGTGGTGCTGATTTCCTCCGATCTGGCCGAGGTGCTCAACTTGTCGCACCGCCTGGCCCTCGTGCGCGACGGCCGGTTGCTCCGCACGGCCGCGGCCGAGGAAATCACCTTGGAAGCGATCGTCGCGGAACTGACGGGAGCCATTGCACGATGATCGTCGGCAAACGTTTCTTGCCGCTTTTGGCGGCCGTCGTGGTCTTGCAGCTTCTTTTCCGGTTCGGGATTCCGTTTGTCTGGGGCGGAATCCCTCGTTTCTGGCATTTCGAAAACCAGTTGGACATTGCCCAGCAGATTTCGGTCAACGCCATCCTCGCCTTCGGCATGACGCTGACCATCCTGATTGGCGGGATCGACCTTTCGGTCGGCGCGCTTTTGGCCCTGGTGGGGACGACCACCGTGTATCTGCTCGGGGCGACGGGCTTGGCCGGGTGGGAATTGCCCGCCTTCGCCCTGGCGGCCGGATTCGGCACGGAGGTCGTGCTTCGACTGGCGTCCGGGGCGCGGTCGAGGTCCCTCGGACGAACCGTTGCCACGGTGGCGGTCCGCGCGTCCCTGCTGGCCGCCGTCGCCTTCGCTTGCGGACGAGGCGACCTGGGCGGCGCGGGACGATTTGTCTTCGCCTTGTGGACCGGGCTGGCGGTGGCCGCCTTGTTCGGCGGATTCAACGGACTGTGCGCGGCCGGCACGCGAATGCCTCCGTTCATCATCACCTTGGCCACGATGTGGGTCGCCCGAGGCGCCGCCTTGCGATTCAACGAGGGGCGGCCCATGCACATTCCGGAGGAGCAAACCGTCTTCCTCGCCCTCGGCAACGGCCGTCTGGCCGACACGGTGCCGATTCCCGTCCTGGTCATGGTCTTGCTGTTTATCATAACGGCCGTGCTCTTGCACCGGACCCGCTTCGGTCAGCATCTCTACGCCATCGGCGGCAACCGCGAGGCCGCCCGCTATACGGGCATCCCGCTGGCGCAGCGGGAGGTGGCCGTCTACGTCCTCTGCTCGCTGTTGACCGGTGTGGCCGGCATGATCCACGCCTCCCAGCTTTACTCGGCCGAACCGGCCTCCGGCGTGGGCTTCGAGCTGAATGCCATCGCCGCGGCCGTGGTGGGCGGGACGAGCTTCACCGGGGGCATCGGCACGATGGCCGGAACCCTCATCGGCGCGGTCATCATCGGCATCCTCGACAAGGGCCTCAACCAGGCCGGCGTCCACTATTCCTTCCAATACATGGTCAAGGGCCTGGTGATCCTCGCGGCCGTGTATCTCGACGTCCGCCGCCAGGCGAAACGGACGTAAGTGGGTTCGGGGAGGGTGGGCAGCGCGGCGAAGGGGCGGCCAACGCCAACCGTCCGCGCCGGCCAGGCCCGGCGCCAACGGCCGATCTGCCGCCTTTCCACGCGCCGGCGCCGCTTTCCTTCGACCGAAAAGAACCTTTTCCTTCCCTCGGGCACGGAATAGGATAACAAGGCGACGAGGAAGCGACCCACGCTTCCTTCCGAGGGCTGTCTCCGCTTGGAAACAGAAACCCCCGAGCGTGCTGGGAAGTCTGACGCATCCACGACGCGTTTTCGGGTAATCGTTCACGGGGACTGTCCCGATTTTCCCGGCGAAGTCCGCGAAAATGGGACTGTCCCCCTGGCCGGTGAGCGGACCGGCACATTTTTCGGCGCGAAACGGGCTGGAAAACGAGCCAGTCGCCGGCCTGTGAATGGTTACGTTTTCGGCTGCCCGCGGCGAGGATCGCGAACGGGGGCTTGCCGAACGCCGCGCGGCGCGTTGCGGGCGTCCGGTCGTGAATCCTCCCTCGCGACGCCGCAAGAAGTGAATATCGACTGCGATGAGTCCCCGAAGCGGCTACAAGTACCTGGAGCCCGAGGCCCTCGCCCGCGTCAAAAACCTCTCCCTGGTCGCCCGCGGCGTGGTCGAGGGCTCGATGACCGGCTTGCACGCCAGCCCCTACAAGGGCTTCAGCGTCGAGTTCGCCGAGCACCGCGAGTACACGCCCGGCGACGACCCGCGCCACCTCGACTACAAAATGCTCGCCCGCACCGAGCGGCTGTACATCAAGCAGTACGAAGAAGAGACGAACATGCGGGTCCAGATCCTTCTGGACTCCAGCGGCTCGATGGGCTACAGCCACGCGGCGAAGATCACCAAGTTCGACTATGGCGCGTACTTGACCGCGATCCTCTCGTACATGATGACCCGCCAGCAGGACTCGGTGGGCCTGACCACGTTCGACACGCACATCCGGCTCGACATGCCTGCGCGAAGCTCGCCGCGGCACTTCAACGAGATGATGCACCAGCTCGAACAGATCAAGCCTGCAAGCGAGACCGGCATCGCCCAGACACTCCACGTCTTGGCCAATCGCTTCAAGAGACGCTGCCTGATCGTGCTGATCAGCGACCTGTACGACGAGCCGGACGCGGTGATGAGGGCGCTTCACCACTTCCGCCACCGCCGCCACGAGGTGATCGTCTTCCAGGTCTTCGACAAGGCCGAGATCGACTTCCCGTTCACCGACACGGTCGCATTCACGGACCTGGAAACCAACGAGCGGCTCCAAGTCGACCCGGCCTATGTCCGCGACGCGTACAAGGCCGAGATCGAACAGTTCATCGAGACCTACCGCCGCGGCTGCGCCGAGAGCAACATCGACTACGTGATGACCGACACCACGACGCCCTACGATTTCATGCTTTCGCGCTACCTGGCGAAACGTGCGAGAATGTAACCCCACCACCCCCCACAAATCTGAGGTATATTACTGCCTGGTTGGTGCATCGGATATGCTCTGGCCCGAGTTGTGTTGCCATGCGGATGCCAACGCGTTGGCGACACCATCCAGGCGGCGGCTCGTCAAGCGGCCCTTCCTGCTTCTCCTCGATTCGCGCGCCGTTCGTTGCCGATGCAGTGAAGGATGTGGTGCATAAGCTGCCGACAAGACGTGGTAGGGATGAAGACGCACGAGGCGGGGCGATTTGTCTGCCCCCGCTGCAAGACGGAGCTTTGTGATCGCATGGCGGCAATGCCACCCCGGGAAACGTCGCCCGATCCGGCAAAGTCTGCCGGCCCCCTGCCGCCTTCCCAAGCGGCCAACTTCGCGGAAACGCCGGAGGTGGCATCGCTCGACACCTGGGATCTGGATGAACAGCTCCGCCACGTTGCCCGGTTGCTCGGCCTCGATCCGGCCGACCCCGCGCAAGCTCGCGCCCGGCTCGATCCTGCCCAGCCAGCCGCCCAGGGTTGGCACCGCCAGCCCGGCCGCCGCGGGACGAAGAAAAAGCAGCCACGACTTCGTCGCAAGCTCCGGGTTGGCGAGGCCTTGAGCGCCGCTGCCACGTGGTTGGGCGTGGCGACGTTGACGTGCGGGCTGTGCCTGTTGGGCTGGTCGGAGTTGGCTTCTCGGGCCGAACTTCAAGCGGTCGGTTTGGTGATCGCGGTTGGCGGCATCCTGATGCTTGCGATCGGGATGACGCTCCGTCTAGGACAAAGCGACTCCCTTGCCCATTCGCCGCTGGCCCAACGCCGAGTCGACCCCCATTCGCCCGTCTCCCGCCACCATACGCATCTTGGCCGGCCGACAAGCCGTCGATCAAACCAGGCGGCTTGACCCCGACTTCTCCAGCGGTTTCTCGCCTGGAGTTTTCCCGCGAGGGCCGTGCGCAAATCGCTCGGCACGTGTTGCCTCTCGCGTGTGGGTACGCTCGTCCGCTCGTCCGCGCGTTGACCGGCAAACACATCCCGGCTATCCTGAGGGCCTATCCTGCCAATTCTCCCCTCCACCGTGTGGGACAGGGAGATTCTCGGATAAGCACCGGTCAAAACCAGGGGGGAACAGGAGAGTCCAGAGGGTGACATGCCGCACGACGTGACGTTGATAACCGGGGATGGGGTGGGGCCGGAGTTGGCCGAGGCCGCGCGAACCTGCGTGGATGCGACGGGGGTGGAGATCCGCTGGGATGTTCAGGAGGCCGGCGTGGACGTGATGGAGCGGACGGGAACCCCCTTGCCCGATCAGGTCATCGAAAGCATCCGCCGCACCCGCTGCGCCCTCAAGGCCCCGATCACCACCCCCGTCGGAACGGGTTTCCGAAGCATCAACGTCTACCTGCGGCAGGAGTTGGGGTTGTTCGCTTGCGTGCGCCCGTGCAAGTATTATCCGGGCGTGCGGACCTTCTTCAGCCATGTGCCGGTCGATCTGGTCATCGTGCGGGAGAACACCGAGGACCTGTATGCGGGCATCGAGTTCGAGGCGGGCAAGCCCAACACCGCGGAGTTGATCGACTATATCAACAAGGTGTCGAGCGACCGGCGGGTGAAGACGGGTCGGGAAGAGACGGGCATCTCGGTCAAGCCGATCAGCGTTTCGGCCACGGAACGGATTGTCCGCTACGCCTTTGGCTATGCCCTGCAAAACGGACGGCGCAAGGTCACCGCGGTCCACAAGGCGAACATCATGAAACACACCGACGGCCTTTTTCTGGCCACCGCCCGCCGCGTCGCCCAGGAGTTTGCCGATTCCGGCATCGAGTTCGAGGACCGCATCGTCGACAACATGTGCATGCAATTGGTGCAGAAGCCCGAGCTGTACGACGTGCTCGTGTTGCCCAACCTTTATGGCGACGTGGTCAGCGACCTGGCCGCCGGCCTGGTGGGGGGGTTGGGGGTGGCGCCCGGGGCGAACATCGGACCTGGCGGGGCCGTCTTCGAGGCTACCCACGGCAGCGCCCCCAAATACAAGGGCATGAACAAGGTCAATCCCACCGCCTTGATCCTGTCGGGCGTGCTGATGCTGAGACATCTGGGGGAGAAAGAGGCCGCGGACCGTCTGGAGCGGGCCGTGGCCGCCGTGATCGCCGAGGGCACGCACGTGACCTACGACATGAAGCCCCATCGCGACGATCCCACCGCCGTCGGCACCCGCGAAATGGCCGAGGCCATCTGCCGGAAAATGGCCTGACGCCGAACGCGAACAGGTCGCGGAGCGTGGGGAGGGCGGCCTTCGGGGGGGCGTCGGGCCCGGACGCCGCCTATCGCGGCAAGCTTGCCGCGTGGCGGGCAAGCGAGGTCTTGGCCTGGTGGATTTCCTCGAGCAGCTCCTCGTAGCCGGCGATCATCCGCTTCAGCGACCAGTGTTCGATCACGTGCCGTCGGCCGGCGCTGCCCAGCGCGGCCGCCTTTGCGCGATCGCCGAACAGCTCGGTCAGACGGTCGGCGATGGCTTGGGCATCGCCGGGCTTCACCAGGCAACCGGTCTTGCCGTCGATGACGGTCTCGGGAACGGAACCGACGGCGGTCGCCACGACCGGCCGTTCGCAGGCCAGGGCTTCGAGGATCGAAACCGGGTTGGCTTCCATGTGCGAGGTCAACACAAAGACATCCATCAGGGCGAGCAGGGCGGGGATGTCGTGCCGCGTGCCGGCCATGTGAACCACGTCGGCAAGTCCTAGCTCGCGCCGCAAGGCCTCGATCGCGCCGCGTTGCGGCCCATCGCCCACGATCAAAAAATGGGCGTCCGGCCTCCGCTCGAGCGTGCGTTGGGCGGCGGCGAGAAACAGGGGGTGGTTCTTCTCGGGCCGCAGCGCCGCGACGGTTCCCGCCAAAGGCGCGCCGGGTGGAATGCCCAGCTCCTGGCGCAGGGCCGGATCCGCCGCGCGCGGCCGGAATCGCTCGGTGTCGACGCCGTTGGGAACCACGCGCACCTTGCCCGCCGGACAGCCCTCGCCATCGACCAGGTATTGGCCGTGCGAACGGGCCACGGCGATGAAGGCGTCGGTGATGGGCGCCAGGAGCCGGTTGGGCCATTCGACATGGTCGGGCAGGCCCGTGCTGTGCAGCGCCGAACAAATCACCGGAACCCCCGCCAGCCACCCGGCCAGCCGACCCCAGAACATCTTGTCGCCGCCGGTGCCCACCGTGACCACGGCGTCGATCCGCCGCTGGCGCATCAGCCGCGTCAACCGGCCGAGGACGGCGAAATCGTACTTGTGGGCCAGGAGGCCCGTGAAGGCCGGGATTTCCGCGGCGAGCGTTTCGCCCAACGGACCGAGGTATTTGAGGCAGCACAGCTCGGGTTCGAACCGCGAACGGTCCATCCCGCGGATGAGGGCGACCAGCAGCGTCTCGGCCCCTCCCACCGGCATGCACGTGATGACGAACATGACTTTCATGGCCAAGGCCTCGCGTCAAGGGAGGGAACTTCCCGGCCGCCGACGCTCGGCGGCCCAGAAGAGGATGCCACGCGGGCCTTGCGGGGGTCGACGGTGACGCAGTTCTTGAGGAACGACATGCTGTCGTCCATGGGAATCCTGGCCAGCAGGAAAGGGTCTTGGCCGGGGAAGTTGTAGCCGCCGGAGCAGGAGCACACCCCCTCGTAGCCCGCTTGGCGCGCGGTAGCCACGGCCGCCGGACTCAGGTGCTCGCCGTGGCCGAAGGGAAAGGCGAAGTAGCGGACCGTCCGCCCCAGCAGTCTTCCGATCCGCAAACCGGACACGAGCACTTGCCGCTGGATTTCGCGAGGGTCGGAGATTCGGCCCATGTCGACGTGTTCGTAACCGTGCGAGCCGATCTCGATGCCCGCGTCGGCCATCGCCCGAAGCTGCTCCACGGTGTTGGGTGGGGCCGGTTTTCCCAACTTCAGGTCGTGGTCGAACGGCGCGCCGTCGAGCACGTTTCCGAGCGTGACGAAGTACGCGCAGGGGATCCGCCGCCGCACGAGCAGCGGAATGGCCGCCTGGCAATTGTCGGCGTAGCCGTCGTCGAACGTGATGCAGACCGCCGTGCGGTCGTTGTCGCCGGCACGGAGCCTGCGCTGGGCCTCTTCCAACGAGACGAGATCGAATCGGGGAGCGAGCCATTCCATCTGCCGTGCGAACATGCGGTTCGACATGGTCCACGGCGTGGCGCGGTCGTCGGCGACCCGGTGATAGGTGAGCACGACCACCGCGGCGCGATGGGCCGCCTCGGCCGCCCGCCGCGTCCACCAACGATACGGCAGCGTCGCCGCGTAATAGAAGGACCGAGCCGTTGTCTTGATGCAGCTCATGGCTGTTGCCCTTGCCGATGCGGCAAGCCGTTGCCGCGAAGCGCCCCGGCGGCCGCACGGCGGATTGTCGGCGACTTCCCGGCCGTCGCCGCCCGAGGAACGCGAACCGCGGCTTGCTTGTTCCATGCCCGGCCGGGAAACTCCCTGGCCGTCGACCGCCGATTCCGCGAATCCCGTCCCATGCGTTTTTCCCCAAATGTTGCCAACCTTACCGCGCGACCGCCGGTTCTTCTTGGCCGCACCGATCCAGAGCGGGCGGAAAGTCCGCGTCGCTCGGCTGCCATGGCATGGCGTCGGCGGACCGCCGCGGCGGCTCGGGGCGGCCCGCCGCGGTCCCGCCCGCCAGGCGATCGACGGGCGCGGCCGCCGTTTCCTCCCCGGGGCGCAGCAGGGCCTTGAGATGCCGTTTCACGCGGCTGCCCATCCGCCATGCCGCCAGGCGAAACCGGCCCAGGGGCCGGGGCCCGGCGACTCGGAACTCCAGGACGGGCCGGGGAGCCGCCCTCCAATGCGATTTGTACGGTTCGTCGCCGCGAAGAAAATCGAACTGGCGAAAACCGGCTCCAATCGCCCAGCGGAGCGTGGCGGTCAGGTTC
>Ga0101944_10004101_pt1 | contig 18709 bp, 11 predicted proteins | sample DewCreD2012metaG_FD_75245 | JGI IMG/M metagenome (GOLD analysis project Ga0101944, IMG submission 75245) | Hot spring sediment bacterial and archeal communities from British Columbia, Canada, to study Microbial Dark Matter (Phase II) - Dewar... ... | reverse complement strand
CCAAAATTTCTTGAAGCAACAATAAGACAATATGGATTTATGTTGAAAGGTCTTCAGCAGGTTGAAACAGAATTGCAAAAATTTAATATCCCTCTCTTCATCACAAAAGGAAATCCTGAAATTGAAATACCCAAATTACTTGATGAGTTAAAAGCTTCAATATTAATTTCGGATTTTGATCCTCTAAGAATAAAAAGAATATGGAAAAGAGATGTTGCTAAAAAAATCAGCATTCCTTTTTATGAAGTAGATGCCCATAATATTGTGCCTTGTCTTTTTGTATCAAATAAAGTTGAGTTTGGTGCTTATACTATTCGACCTAAAATTCATAAACTATTACCTGAATTTATGGATGACTTTCCTGATTTGATTAAAATGAAATCATCAGAACTTACAAGTGAAAAAATTAATTGGGCTGAGGCGAGTGACTCGTTGGAAATAAATCGAGTTGTTGAAGAAGTTGATTGGTTGAAACCAGGAGAAGTTAATGCACAACTTGCTTTAAAAGATTTTTTGGAAAACAGATTTGACAGATATGCCGAAGACAGAAATGATCCGAATAAAAATGCTCTATCAAATCTTTCACCTTATTTGCATTTCGGACAAATATCAGCTCAGAGAGTAGCACTTACAGTTGAACAGTTTTATCGTAAAAGTCCTTCAGCATCTGCATTTCTTGAAGAACTGATCATAAGAAGAGAATTATCTGACAACTACTGTTACTTTAATCCAAAGTATGATTCGTTTGAAGGTTTCCCTGAATGGGCAAGAAAAACCTTAAACGAGCATAGAAAAGATAAACGTGAATACATTTATTCACTTGAAAAGTTTGAACAAGCAAAAACTCACGAAGAATTATGGAACGCTGCTCAAATGGAAATGGTTACGACAGGCAAAATGCACGGATATATGAGAATGTATTGGGCAAAAAAGATTCTTGAATGGAGCAAAAGTCCCGAAGAAGCTTTAAGTATTGCAATTTATCTTAACGATAAATATGAATTAGATGGCAGAGACCCGAATGGTTATGTTGGTTGTGCATGGTCTGTTGGTGGTGTTCACGATCGTGCGTGGACGGAACGACCCGTATTCGGAAAAATCCGCTATATGAATTTCAACGGAGCTAAAAGAAAGTTCGATGTTCAGTCTTATATAAATAAATTCCTTAAGTAGTTAACAAGTTATTTTTTCAAAAATATTCTCAAATTGGTGCAAATTTTCTTCCCTTTGCCTTCATTTTATTCATTTATTCAAGGAATTTAATCGGTATAATCTTTGGGCAAAATGAATAACTTTAATTAACGGGATACTGGATTCATTGGGGCCAATTATGAAAAATTATTCTCAAAAACTGCAGTTAAAACTTACCATTGAATTTGCAATTTTCTTTATTATAGTTTCAGCTGTTATCTATGTTTTTACTACAGATAAATTTGAAACAGACCTCAGGGAAAAATTTGAATATAAAGCTTCCATTTTTGCAAACTACCTTGAACAAAATCCACAGTTCTTCTGGACTGATTCAATTGATAATAAAGAATTACTTGTTAAATTAGCTCAACTTAATGATGCCGAATATCTGGTAATTGAAAACAGCAGAGGCAGACCGATTGATGCAATTAATCTTGATATAGCTGAAAAGTATTTGTACATAAGATCAGATGTTGACGGAGGAATTTCTGCTGACAAACAAATTTACCGCACAGCCAAACCAATTTATCCGACAAAAATTCTTGCCGGGAAATTTTATGCAGGATTTAAGGCAGCTGATCAAATTTCAAAACTCGAAAGAATAAAATTATTAACGGCATTATTCAGTTTAACAATTCTTCTTACTGGAATTATTATAACTTACATTTTAAGTCTTATTTCATTCAGACCAATCATTGCGATTATAAATGCGTTGGATAGAACTATTAAGGGAAATTACACAGTTAAAATAAAATATGAAGGCAAAAATGAGTTAGGATTACTCGTTGAAAAAATTAATGATGTACTTGATGAGCTTCAGAAAAAAGCAGAGAATAATGAAAAACTCGATCAGAAAATTGCAGATGTTTTACGCGATAAATTATCTGAAGTAGGTGCTGAAATATCTGAACAGGAATATGCAAAAAGAATTTTAAGAAAAAGTGAAGAACAGTTTAAACTTCTTTTTGAAAATGCTCCAATCGGAATGGTGATAATTTCATCAGAAGGAAGAATTATGAGTATAAATAAATCCTTCTGTGAAACACTTGATTATGCTACCGATGAATTGCTCGGTGTCCCGATTAAATATCTTTTCGAGAAAGATGAGATTCCTTTCTTCATCACCAAGAATAGTAAAAATGAAAGTGTGATCAGAATTTCTGATATCAATGCTGAAAAGAAACTTATCAAGAAAGATGGAAAAGAAATTAATGTTATTGTGAAATCAGTTGGTGTTGAAGATGATAACGGCGATGTAGATCATTACATTATGCAGCTTTTGGATATTACAGCAATCAAAAAGGCTCAGCAGGAATTAATGAAAGCTCTTGAAAGGGCTGAACAATCAGATAAACTTAAAACTGCTTTTCTTGCTCAAATGTCTCATGAAATCAGAACTCCGCTTAATGTTATTCTTACATCTATTCCTCTGTTTGAAGATCTCATCCCTCAAGGTGATGATGAAATGAAAGTAATTCTTGATTCTGTAAAAAGTGCCGGTAAACGATTGCACAGAACAATTGATATGATACTAAATATGTCTTCTGTTCAGAGTGGCAATTATAAACCACACTATGAAAGTTTCAGTTTGTCTGATGACCTTAAAAAATTAACTGAAGAATTCCGTTCTTTAAGTGAGGATAAGGGACTTACATTAAACTTCACAAATCTTGCAGGAAGTACATTTATCACTGCTGACCGCTATACGGTTAATCAGATATTTCAGAATCTCATTGGAAATGCAATTAAGTATACTCAAAAAGGATTTATTGATGTTATTTTAAGAGAGCAGCCGAATAAAAAACTTAAAGTTGAGGTTCGTGATACAGGAATTGGAATGAGCAAAGAATATCTGCAAAATATTTTCACTCCATTTTCTCAGGAAAACATCGGACATAAAAGAGAGTACGAAGGAAACGGACTTGGATTAGCTTTAGTTAAAAAGTATGCTGAAATTAATCATGCTGAAATTCATGTTGAAAGCGAAAAAGGTAAAGGTTCAGTCTTTTCAGTTGTATTTGAAAGAGAAATTGACCTTTCAATTCTAAAAAATATGGATAGCAGCAAAACAGTAGAGAATAAATAGTTCACATTAAACTCTCTGTCTGTCATCTTCATTATATTTGCACACCGATTATTCTATAAAATAATTTCAAAGGTTCGTTAAATGTTTAAAGTTGTATTAATTAAAGGTGATGGCATCGGGCCGGAAATTTCCGATGCTGTTGTGAAAATATTTGAAGCTGCAAAAGTTCCAATTACATGGATAGAAAAACAAGCTGGTTTAAATGTTATTGATAATCATCCGACAGGAATTCCTGATGATACACTTAATGCAATTCAGGAATATAAAGTAGCTCTAAAAGGTCCTACAACAACACCTGTTGGAACAGGTCACAAGTCTGTTAATGTTACTCTGAGAAAATCGCTCGAACTTTATGCTAATGTAAGACCTGCAAAATCTTTACCCGGTGTAAGAACAAGATTTGATAATGTTGATTTGATAATTGTTCGCGAAAACATAGAAGATACTTACGGTGGAATTGAGCATCATCAAACCGCTGATGTGGCGCAGGCATTGAAACTTATAACTCGTCCCGGCTCAATAAGAATTGCAAAGTATGCATTTGAAATGGCAAGACTTTATGGAAGAAAAAAAGTTATGGCAGTTCATAAAGCAAATATTCATAAGCTAACTGATGGTCTTTTCCTCAAATGCTTTTATGAAGTTGCTGCTGATTATCCTGATATTCAATCCAGCGATTTGATCGTTGACAATACTTGTATGCAGCTTGTAACAAATCCCGAAAGATTTGATGTTCTCGTTTTACCAAATTTGTACGGAGATATTGTTAGTGACCTTTCTGCAGGTTTGGTTGGAGGTTTAGGTGTAGCGCCGGGTGGTAATATAGGAGATGATGTTGCAATATTTGAATCGGTTCATGGTTCGGCACCGGATATTGCCGGACAAGGAATTGCTAATCCGACTGCTCTCTTACTTTCCTCATTTCAAATGCTTCAGCATATCGGACTTCATCATACAAAAAACAGAATAGAGAAAGCTCTTATTGAAACTTTGAAAGATGGAATTAAAACCAGAGATCTTGGTGGTAAAGCCGGTACAATGGAATATGCTGACGCAATTATTAGTCACTTAGAGCCTCCAGCGAAAGATGAATTTAGGGAACCATCACCACTTAGGATATTTAGTGACTTACTTCCAACTCATAAAGAAGTAGTTGAAGATTGTCATGGCATAGATATCTTTGTGGAGAATCCTAATGGCATTCCACCAATGCCCGAGCAAGTTGGAAAATTAAAACTTAAAATGATATCTAACCGAGGAACTAAAGTATATCCTGGTCCAATGCCCAAAATCTGGTTAGTTGATCATCACAGGTGCAGATATGTTGCAAGAGATGAAAATGATAATTTTATCAATATAGGTGATGATGAAATTTTTGAACTTATCAGAGAAATTTCTGCGAGTGGAATTAAATGGATGCACATAGAAAAACTACAGTTGTTTGATGGAGAATTGGGTTATTCAAAAGCTCAGGGAGAGTAAAAACCCCCTGAGATTTAATGCTGACTGTAGTTTTCGATTTCTTTAATTCAATCGTTTCATTTACTATTTTTACGCCCCAAAATTTTTGATTGAGCAATGAGCAAATACAAAGTACTATTATTCTATAAATATGTTGATGTAAATAATCCGGAAAAACTTGTTGAAGAACATCTTTCCTGGTGTCTTCAGAATGATATTCGCGGCAGAGTATTCTTTGCTAAAGAAGGTGTTAACGGCACTGTTTCGGGTACAACAGAAAATATAGAAAGATATAAAACACACTTAACAAGTTATCCGGAATTTTCAGATATCTGGTTTAAAGAAGATGATGCCGAAGAACACTCCTTTAAAAAAATGCATGTCAGGTTAAAAAATGAAATTGTTCACGGTGATCTTGAGGATGTGAAACTTGACCACGGAGGCAAAAAACTTTCACCTGAAGAATTGCTGAAATTCTATGAGGAAGGAAAAGAGTTTGTAATTGTCGATGCCAGAAACTGGTACGAAAGCATGATAGGAAGATTCAAGAATGCAATCACTCCGCCATTAAAAAATTTCCGTGAATGGAAAAAATATGTTGATGAAGAATTAATAAAGTTTAAGGATAAACCAGTTATTACTTATTGCACAGGCGGAATCAGATGTGAGAAAGCATCAGCCTATCTTGTTGAAAAAGGGTTTAAGGAGGTTTATCAGATAAATGGCGGAATTTTTAATTTTATTAAAAAGTACCCGGATACTTATTGGGAAGGTGGAATGTTTGTTTTTGATGAAAGAAGGGTTGTTATTCCAAACTCAAAACCTGATCTGAAACATATTGCTAAATGCCATTTCTGCGGAGAACCGACTTCTTATTATATCAATTGTCATAATGTTGATTGCGATAAAATCATTGTTTGCTGTCACGATTGTAAGGTGAAGAATGATTACTGTTGTTCAGAAGAATGCCTTAGAAGTCCAAACAAAAGAAAAGTTTATCACGGGTAAGTTATTTAATCGCTCTAAGTTTGAAGTAAACTTCTTCCGGTGAGAATATTCCTGCAAAAAATCTTTCGTAAATAACAGGCTCAATATTTACTAATAAATCCATCCATTTAAGAACAGGAAAATGGGAAGTGATAAATTTCTTCTCGAGCACTTCAAACTGAGCTCCGGTCTCGTAATTAGTTCTGTGACTTAATTTCCATTTTTCATAAAACTTTAATTTACGATTTCCGATAAACTCATAATTATCAAAAGTCCTTATCGAAAAAGGAATTTTATGGTCTGGATCTCCAAAATATTTTGTGTTCAGAAAGAAAGGAGCATAAACTATCAGAATTCCGTTTGGCTTAAGTATTCTGTAAAGTTCAGTTATTGTTTTATTAAAGTTGTTAACATGTTCCAGTATATGGGAAGCGAAGATTTCATCAAAAGTGTTATCTTCAAAAGGATATGGAAAAGAATTTATGTCGTGAATTTGATTCCCGCCATAGTCAACGATATCAAGATTTATATATCCTTCTTTTATATCTTTTCCGCAGCCGAGATTTAGTTTTTTCATCATCCGTGCATTAGAGGTTTATTTAGTAAATTTTTAATTATTTCAGCTTCAATTGCTGTAAGTTCATCAAGGCGTTTTTTCACAACATTTTCATCAAAATAGATTTTAGCCAATCTCACAAAAGTAACATAATGGCCTGCTTCGGAATCAGATAATTCTTTATAAAACTTTCTTAGCTCCTGGTCATTTATATTTTCAGCTAAAATTTGTAGTCTTTCACAAGAACGGGCTTCAATAATTCCGGCGGTAAGTAATCTGTCAAGCATTCTTTCAGGTTCATTTTTATTTACGAACGATAAAAGCTTTTTGGCATATTCATCGCCTTCATCTCTTCCTAATGTAAGTCCCATTTTCTCCAAAATTTTAATGACTGAACGATAATGCCCAATTTCCTCCTCAACTAAATCAGACATTGAATAAGAAATCTCTTTTTTATCAAAATAGGTTGAAAGTAAGCTCATACCGGTACCAGCAGCTTTCTTTTCGCAGTGTGCGTGGTCCATAATAACCAAAGGCAGATTTTCCAGAGCAACTTTAATCCATTCAGCGTTAGATTTATTTTTTAGACAGAGCATACACAAATTTAGTAAAGAATATGAATAAGTAGGGCATAAAAAAGAGGCTGTCTCATAAGTCTTAAAAATCCGGTAGCCGCAACTTTTAAGTTGCGTATTTATTAAATTTTCGCAAGCTAAAGCTTGCGACTACCAATAAGAATTTGAGTTATGAGACAGCCTCTTAATATAGAAACAATATGTTTAATTGGTTACCATTTCGTCCAAACCGTTAATTTTCAGCTCTTCGACTTTTAGTCTGGCAACTCCTCGGCGCATAAGACCTAATTCATGAGCGGCAGCTTTAGATAAATCCAGGTCTCTGCCTTCGATGTAAGGGCCTCTATCGTTAATCCTGACAACGATAGATTTTCCGTTTTTAGGATTGGTTATTTTTAATAGAGTGCCAAACCTAAGACTTTTATGAGCTGCGGTATAGGACATTTGGTCAAATTTTTCACCATTTGCAGTCTTCCTGCCATGGAAGCCTGGTCCATACCAGGAAGCTTTCATTGTCCCAAGATCAACATAATCAACAAGTTCCGGGTCAACGCTTGGTAGTTTTGTTTCTAATGAGATCTCTTCGGCATCCGTGGTTGGTAATGCTGGTGTTTCATCGTCTGTAATTATAAATGTAAAACCAACCAACGCTATAAATACCAGAAATAATAACGCTTTTACAATCGATCTCAATAAGTACCTCACTATTTGTTTAACATAACTTACACTACAAATTTAACCCGACATTGCTGGCAGAACAATTTACTTCTTCACATATACCCTTTGTCTGATTGTACCTTAAATATTCGACTTTAATAGTATGAGAGTCAAATTTTAATAATATAATATCCGGAATGACCTCTCTGGCACTTTTAAAATTTATATTTGTATAAGCTTTTAAAATCCGGAGCCACTATGTTAACTAAAATTCTTTCGTCATTTGGAAAAGTTTTTCCTTTGGTCTTGTTAAGTTTCATTATTACTGCTTCATCCGATTTTGAAACCCTTAACAACCAGAATGAACCTCAATTCTATCTTTCAAATTATACAACATTTTCTCCGGGCGATGAAATTACCATAAATCTCAATTCTTATAGGTTAACCGATAATAGGATTACCTGCAAATTGCTTAAAATTAACGATGTTGAGAGCTTTTTTAATAAATTAAATGAAAATAGTCGTTTATATAATTTTGATGTTTGGAGTAATGAAAATGAATTATTATTGAATTATACAAAGTTGGTCAGGGAATGGAAAACGCAGATACAATCTGCCAGTTATTATAATAACCTGAAAGTCGGTAAAGTAGATGAACCAGGGGTTTACATACTTCAGGTTTTAATTAAGAATTCAGTGGCTTACTGTCCTATAGTAGTTGCAGATAAAGCAATCGTATTAAAAAACTCCGCAAACAAAACTTTAGCATTCCTAGCAGATGCAAAGTCCGGGAATATTATTCAAAAAGTGAAATTCAAATTTTATAAGGGAAAGAATTTAGTATTTGAAGGAAAGCCAGATAGGGAAGGAATTTTATTTGAGAAAAATCATTTTAATAGTTCTGAGCAGAAAGCTGTTCAAATTTTTGCGATCACTGATGACGAAACTGTAGTTTATAATCCTTACTATTACTTCGGGCAGCAATATTCAAGTAAGATAATCGCTTACATTTATACAAATCAGCCGGTTTATAGACCAGCACAGGAAGTAAATTTCAAGGCAATTTTAAGAAAAATTGCCGAAAATGAACTGGAGAATATTCCTGATAAAAAGGTTTCAGTTTCAATTAAGTCACCTAAGAATAAAGAGGTTTATTCAAGTGAATTAACCACAAATGAATTCGGAACATTCTCAGATAAATTTCTTCTTGATGAAGAGGCCGATTTAGGAAACTACTCCATAATTATTTCTCTGAATGAACAGGAATTTTATGGTTCGTTTTCCGTGGAGGAATATAAAAAGCCAGAATATAAAGTAAACATAAATATGGTTAAGAATCAGTTTTCGGCAGGAGATGAGATTAACGGAACAGTCTCTGCCGATTACTATTTTGGTTCACCAGTTCAGAATGCTCAGGTTGAAGTAAATATTTACAGAGAAATATTTTGGCGTCCCTGGTGGTATTTCTCTGAATACAGATGGTTCTATCGAAGCTTTGAAAAATGGAGTCCTTACTACCGGATGAACAAAGAACTTATTCAGCAATTAACTGGTGAACTTGGTGAAGATGGAAAATATCATTTCTCTTATCCTATAGAAGAAAAAATTGATCAGGACTTTAGATATTCCATCATAGCAATTGTTACTGACGCATCGAGAAGAGCAACAGAAGGGGCAACAGAATTTTTTGTAACCAGAGGAGCTTTCTCAATTTCAACTTCTCCAGAGAAATATTTTTTTGAGAAAGACTCTAAAGTTAAAATCAGAGCTAATGCATTTGATTTTAGTGACTTGCCAGTTAAAACAGATTTTAAAATTGTAGTTACTTATCCGGATGATAAATTAATGCGTCCGGGAATCTTGGCTGATACCATTTCGGGTAGTACAAACGATAGGGGAAATGCTCTAATTGAGTTCTTACCCAAATGGAATATTTCTGGTTATTATAAATATTCAGTTATTGCTTACGATAGCAAAGGCAGAGAAATCTACGCTTCAGGCAGTTTCTTTATAGGTGATTATAAAAACTACTATTACAACAGAACATCTTCTGGGATAGAAATAATAACTGATAAAGATGCTTATGATAATGGCGAAACATTCAGCGCCATTGTTTTTGTACCTTTTGAAAAACAGGAATTACTCCTTACTTATGAAGGTGATGATATTATTAATTACAGAAAAATCACTGTTGAGAATAATTCATTTCAGATAAAAGAGAAATTAACTGATAAATTTTCACCAAGCTTTAATCTTACAATAAACTTTATCAGAAACAGAACACTCTACACAACTACCAAAATGGTAGGAGTCTTACCAAAAGAAAAGTTTCTTAATATTGAATTAACATCATCAAAAGAGAAATATAAACCTGGAGAAAAAGCTTCATACAAAATTTTAGTTAAGGATAATAAAGGAAATCCTGTTCGTAATACTGAGCTTTCATTCGGAATTGTTGATGAAAGTATCTATGCAATTAAAGAAGATCAAACACAACCGATAGAGAATTTTTTCTATTCGCCTCGATATTCTTATATACCTGTCTATAATTCTTTGCAAAGCAATAGATTCAACACAAGAAGCAGAATGGCAACATATCTTGAAATGAATTACTTTGAGTCTGATCTTGATAAAGTTCCAGATGAACCCAGAAGTCTTAAGAGCTTCAAACTCTATGGTAAAGTAAGCTTTGGGAAATCATCTGAAAAATTCAGTGATTATAAAATTTCTCTTGTTGGCTCAAAAAGAAAATTTGAATCGGAAATTGACTCAAGCGGAAATTATTTTTTCAGGGATGTTGTTGAAGGAAAATATCAGGTCTATTTGATTCGCAAAGGCGGCGGAATGCGCTTGATTGACATACTAAAATTAACAAGCGATAAGCAATTTGATATAAAATTAAGTGCTGCTGAACTTGAAGAAATGAATGAAGTAATTGTAATTGGTGAAAGCCCAATGATAGAAGAAAGGTCAACAAATTCAATGAAAATTTCCGTTGCAGAAATGTTAGTTAATGATCGCAGTCTCTCGCCGGGAGTTGTTCAATCTGAAGAAGAAAAGAAAACAGATTTTGTTCCTGCTGAAATCCGCTCGAATTTTGTTGATGCTTTGATATGGAAAGCTCATCTCGTTACTGATTCTGAAGGCAAAGCAGTAGTTGAATTTAAAATACCTGATAATCTTACTACCTGGAGAACCACTGTAAAAGGAATTACTAAAAAAAACGCAGTCGGACAGAAAGTACACAAATTCATTAGCAGAAAAGATTTGTTGGTACGAATGGAAACTCCGCGCTTCTTTAGACAGGATGATGAGGTTGTGATTTCTACAATAGTTCACAATTATCTCTCAACTGCAAAGAAAACTAAAATTGAGTTTTCATCAGATAAACTTTTAATGATTGAATCAAAAATTAACTCTAAATGGTACGGCAGTAATTATTCAAAAAGAAATAACTACGAAGTTGAAATTCCTGCCAACTCTGAATTGCGAATTGATTGGAAGTGTAAAGTAAATTACCCAACAGGAGACGCAGTACTTATTGCCAAGGCATTAACAAATGAAGAATCAGATGCGCTCGAGTTAAAAGTACCTATCTTGTCTAATGGTGTAAAGATTATCAATCCTCTTGCAGCTAACTATTCAGAAAATATTTTCGATGAAACGATGGAATTTAACATTCCGTCCGACATTGATTTAAGAACTGCAAGGTTTTCATTATCAATTAATCCTTCTTTAGCAGGAACTATTCTTAAAGCTTTAGATGATTTAGCTGGTTATCCTTATGGATGCGTTGAACAAACAATGAGCAGATTTCTTCCAACAATAATCGTGGCAAATACTTTTAAGGAAATTTCAGTTCCGTTAAAATCAAAAACGATTGATGAACTTCCGAAATATGTGGAAGCAGGATTAAAACGACTTTACAATTTTCAGCACTCAGATGGTGGCTGGGGATGGTGGACAAATGATAATACTAATCCATATATGACAGCTTATGTTATTTATGGTTTAACTCTCGCTAAGCAAGCTGGTTATGATGTTGATGAAGATATTTATGAAGCAGGGTTGAAAAATCTCCGAAAGCAAATTGAGTTCGCTAATTCCAATATTGACGAAACAACTCTTGCTTATATGCTTTATGCATTAAGTTATGCCCTTAAGGATTATGACTATCAAAAGAAAATGTATTATCAAACGATTGATGTTTTACTAAAAAAGAATTTAAATTCATATCCTCTTGCTCTACTCTCGTTAGCACTAAATAATTTCGGTGAAAAGTCAAAAGCAATTCAGGTATCCGATAGATTATTAAGGATGGTTAAGGAAGAATCTGGTTTTGCTTTTTGGGGTGGAGAAACCTGGCATTACAGATGGCAAAATGATAATGTACAGGGAACAGCTTTTGCCGTTAAGGCAATTGTAAATGTTAAAGGTGATAGTGAGATTATTGAGAAAGCTGTAAAATGGTTATTAAAAAAGCGACAAGGTTTTTCGTGGCGCTCAACTCAGGAAACAGCGAGCATTGTTTTTGCTTTGACTGATTATCTGAAAATAACAAGAGAATTAAATCCGGATTATAGCGTAAAAGTATTTGTGAATGAAAAGGAAGTTCTCTCAAAGCAATTTTCTGCTAAAGATATTTATTCGGATAATTCAACAATGAAAATCGATGTTGATAAAGATAATTTATTAAAGACAGGTAAAAACAAAGTACGAATAGTAAAAAAAGGAAACGGCAAAGTATATTTTTCTGCTTTAACAGAATACTTTACTAAGAATATTAATTCCATTGAAAAAGAAAATGGATTTAAGATAAAGAGAGAATATTATTTACTTGAACCACAAGAAATTGATGGTAAAATAATTTATAGAAAAGAAAAGTTTGATGGTAAAATTACAAGCGGGAAGGAGTTATTCGTAAAAACTTTTGTTGAAACGAAGTCCACAGATATGGAATACTTTATACTTGAAGATATGCTTCCTTCCGGATTTGAAGTTGTGAAAGATATTGATCGTTATGCAATTGAAGGTGAGAATAATTATCCTGTTTATGATTATTGGGGTTACAGACCTTGGCGTTGGCATTATGCTGATAGAGAATATCGGGATGAAAAGGTTGCATTCTTTGTTACCTCCTGCAGTAATTTGATGGAGTTCTCGTACATAATCAAAGCTCAGATTCCCGGCGAGTATAAAATTATGCCTGCACAAGGTTACTTAATGTATTATCCGGAACTGAATGGTTTTAGTGATTTAGTAAATGTGAAAGTTGAAGATTTATAATAACTCTTTTGCAAGTTGGCGTCTCTGTATTGTGATAAAAAATTTATGGGAATTAAAACTTCAAGCAGAGACGCCAAGCCGCAAAAAATTGGTCTTTAAATTTTCAAACTATGTCCTTTATCTTCTCCGATTTTTCTTCCTAATGAATAAATCATTTGCTTTAATTCCTGAACATAAATAATCGGATCGTATGTTTTCTTATTAGCATAGATTCTGTATTTGTCTTTGTACTCATCCGGAGTGAAATTTGGCATTATAACATTTGCACCCACTTGCAATCCTAATTTTCTACCTTCAGGAGTTAGTGTTGATAAAGCAGTTGTAGCGGGAATATGAACATTCTTAAGAACGATTCTTGCTGCAGCCATTGTTTTTAATGTAAGAGTTAAATCTGCAGCAGGAACATCTTTGAATGGAGTTTCCGGTGAAGGAATAAACGGACTGAATGAACACATATCACAATCCAGTTCTTTGCATAGCAGAATATCATCGGCAATATCTTCAATTGTTTGCTTAGGCAATCCGATTATGTTTCCGCTTCCTGCCTGAAATCCAATTGACTTCAGATATCTGAGGTGAGTTATTCTTTCTTCAAGTTTTTGTTTTGAGTGTAATGCTGAATAAAGTTTTGGATTTGCAGTTTCGTGTTTGAGTAAATATCTGTCAGCTCCGGCAATTTTCCATTCGTCGTATTCATCAAAACTTCTTTCGCCAAGACTTAATGTAATTGCAACATCGCAACTCTCTTTAATTGCTCTGATAATTTTTGTTATATCATCTTTGGTGTAATGAAAATCTTCACCCGATTGTAAAACAACCGTTTTTATTCCTGCAGAATTAATTTTTATTGCAGTATTTATAATTTCATCAATGCTGATTCTGTAACGCTCGAGTGTATTATTACTTTTTCTTAATCCGCAATAAACACAATCCTGTTCACAATAATTTGAAAATTCTATTATGCCTCGAAGATGAATTTCATCACCGCAAAATTGTTTTCTTATCTCATCAGCACGATTAAATAATGCTTTTATATCTTCATCATCAGATAAAGAAAGTAAAAAAACAATTTCATCTTTTGATAATTCGTTTTTGTTTAGAATGTATTCAAGATTTGTTTTTTCAATATAACTTTTTGTATCTAAATCTGTTTTCATTTTAAAGAATCATTTTATAGATAGACATCTCTTTGTCCTTCATCAACTTTCTGAATCATCTCTTCGGTTCTGCGTTTTGTAGCACCAGAAAGTTTGCGCAATTCATTTTCAAGAAAATGTTTTCCAATCATTCTTGTTTCTTCTGATGCAAAGTCATTCAGATATTCTTCAAATGTTGCCATTGCATTCGGAACACAAATCTTTCCGATATTCCCTGATTTTGCTAATTCCATAAATCTATCACCGGTTCTGTTTGAACGATAGCAAGCAGTGCAGAAACTTGGCATATATCCGAGCGAAGTTATATCTTTTACAACTTCATCAAGACTTCTGTGGTCTCCAAGTTGAAATTGTTCAAGCTCATGTTCATCTAAACTCTCCTGAGATTCTTTATAAGCACCTGGAGCTGTTCTGCTTCCAGCACTAATTTGCGATACACCAACTTCAAATAATTCGCGACGAAGTTCTGGTCTTTCTCGTGTTGAAAGTATTATTCCTGTATATGGAACTGATAATCGGATTACAGCAACTAACTTCTTAAATGATAAATCATCAACTGCGTGAGGTGGATTCATTGCTGCTGGTGCATTCAATGCCGGTTCAAGTCGGGGAATTGAAATTGTGTGCGGACCAATTCCATATTTATAATCCAGATCAGCAGCGTGCATAAGCAGAGCAAGCGTTTCAAATTTATAATCAGTTAGTCCGAATAAAGCTCCGATTCCAACATCATCAATTCCTGCCTGCAAAGCTCTATCCATCGCATAAAGTCTCCAGGCAAAATCTGCTTTAGGTCCTGAAGGATGCATTTCCTTGTAAGTTTTGTAATGATAAGTTTCCTGAAAACATTGATAAGTGCCAATTCCAAAACTTTTCAGTAGTTTGAAATCCTGAAGAGTCAGAGGAGCAGTGTTTACATTCAGTCTTCGTATGTTATTTCCGTTTATATTAATACTGTAGATTCTTGAAATTGCCTCTCCCAAAAATTCCATACTTGCTTTTTTAGGATGCTCACCAGCAACAAGAAGAATTCTTTTCTGTCCCGTAAGTACAAGATATCTTGCTTCTTCTTCTATTTCATCAACAGTTAAAGTTCTTCTTTTAAGTTCTCTGTTATCTTTTCTGAAAGCACAATAAAGACAGTTATTTACACAAAGATTTGTGACATAAAGAGGAGCGAAAAGAACCAATCTGTTTCCGTAAATTTTTTCTTTAACTGCTTTTGCAGTGTGAAAAAGTTCATCAAGAATTTCCGGATCAGATATATTCAGCAAAGCTGCACTTTCTTTTAAGGTTAATCCTTTTGCATCAGCTGCTTTCTGAATTATTTCGCGTTGGAGATTTTTACTGGTGAGTTTTTCATCTTCCAATAATGAATTTATGTATGATTCGTTTATGAATTCCATTTCTACCCTCGAACTAATTTATTCTTAAAAAACCTGTGCATTCTGCCTTGCACATTTATTAATTAACTTAAGACAATTATAATACCACTGAACAGTTGGTTTTTTGTTCAATTAACACAATCGCTTTATAATATTTCTTGAAATAGAGAAAGCACTTTTTCAATTTTGTTATTGCTTAACGAATGTAAAATTATTTGCTTGTGAATTATCGAAAATAATAGTATCAAAACATCAATTTGGATGGAACACTATTTGTCTGATGATTTTAAAATATTATGAGAACAGAAAAAGACATATTTGGTTCAATTAATCTTTCTGATGAAATTCTTTACGGAATTCATACTTACAGAGCATTACAGAATTTTCCTCAGAGTGGTGAAAAAATTAATCCTTATTTGATTAAAGCTTATTTACAAGTCAAGCTTGCTGCCGCTGAAACTAACTTTAAAATTGGAATCCTTGACAGTGAAAAACATAAGTTTATATGTGAAGCAATTGAAAAACTGATTTTTGAAACCGACCTTGCAATTGAAGGAAAGTCATTCACTATTTATGAAAAAATTGTTGTTGATCCTTATCAGGGAGGCGCCGGTACTTCATTGAACATGAATATTAATGAGGTGATTGCTAATAAAGCACTTTTAATTGCCGGAAAAAATTCAGGAGAATATGAATTAATTCATCCTATCGATGATGTGAATCTTTCACAATCTACTAATGACACCTTTCCTACTGCCCTTAAGATTGCTTCCATTGTATCTTTGAGAAAGCTTACAAATTCATTTGCTGTATTACAATCTGAGCTTCAGAATAAAGAGAAAGAATTTGGTGGAATAATAAAACTTGCACGAACCCAATTTCAGGATGCAGTACCAATTATACTTGGTCAGGAATTCGGAGCTTATGCTCAAGCTATTGCAAGAGACAGATGGAGATTATATAATGGCGAAGAAAGATTACGCTCTGTTAATCTTGGCGGAACTGCTGTTGGCAATTCAATAAATGCTCATAGGGATTATATTCTTAAGATTAATTCTGAATTAAAAAAAATTACCGGTTTACCAATTTCTAAAGCTGAAGATTTCATTGATGCAACTCAAAATCTGGATGTATTTGTTGAAGTTCACGGATTGATAAAAGCCGGAGCCACTTCAGTAATTAAAATTTGTAACGACCTTAGGTTTCTTTCAAGTGGACCTTTTGGAGGAATTGGTGAAATAATTTTACCTGAACTGCAAGCCGGTTCATCTATTATGCCTTATAAAGTTAATCCAGTAATTCTTGAACATACAATTCAGATTGCTGAAGTTGTAAAAGGAAATGATGTTATAATTTCAAATCTTGTTAGTGCAGGAAATCTTGAACTGAATGCATTTCTTCCGGCAGTAGCTCATCTGTTCTTAAAATCAACCACAACTTTAAGAGATGCATTAAATAATCTTGCGGAAAAATGTATAAAGGGAATCAAAGCAAATCCTGAAAGATGTAAAGAGAATTTGATGAAGTCTTCTGCAATTGCAGCAGTGTTAATTAATGAATTTGGTTATGAGAAAATTTCTGAACTTGTAAAAGAAGCATACACAAAGCAAATAAATTTTGTTTCTTTACTAAGGCAAAAAAATCTTATTGAAGAAAAAAACTTAAATAAAATTATTAATCGTGAAATAGGTGTTGGAATTGAATAAAGTACCAGAAGCAAACAGACCGCATATTGCTATAGTTGGAAGAAGAAATGTTGGAAAATCTTCCTTGGTAAATGCATTACTCGGACAGGATTTATCGATAGTTTCTGATGTTCCCGGAACCACAACTGATCCGGTTAAAAAAGCTTTTGAGCTTTTGCCTTACGGTCCTGTTGTTTTAGTTGATACAGCCGGAATTGATGATGAAGGAGAACTTGGACAAAAGAGAATAAGCAAAACAATAAAAATACTTTCTCAGGCAGATTTTGCTTTAGTTGTTCTTGATGCCAGAGAAAGACTTCAAAGTAAAGAGCTTGAACTGTTGGCTTATCTCGATAAAATATCAGTAAACTATATTGTTGCAATAAACAAAATTGAATTTGGTGTTAATTCGGATTTGCTGGATGAACTTAAAGAACTTCGTATCACACACTTTGAAGTTTCCTGCAAAGAGAAAGTCGGTATTGATGAACTTAAAAGGAAAATGATTCGGATGCTTCCATCAGATTTTGGACCTCCTTTAATCGGTGATATTGTATCACAAGGAGATGTTGTTGTGATGGTAGTTCCGATTGACTTAGGCGCACCAAAAGGAAGATTGATATTGCCTCAGGTTCAAACAATTCGTGAAGCGCTTGATGAAGATACAATCGTAATTGTTTGCAAAGACAAAGAGCTGAAAGCTACTCTGGATAATTTGAAAAATTATCCTGATTTAGTCATAACAGATAGTCAGGCAATTATGCGTGTTGCAGCTGATGTTCCCGAAAAAGTAAAGTTGACTACATTCTCAATTCTTATGGCTCGTCATAAAGGAGATTTGCAAACTTTTGTAAAAGGACTTAAGAGAGTTGAAGAACTTGAAAACGGAGATAAAGTTTTAATTGCAGAAGCTTGTACACATCACGCACAAGCAGATGATATTGGTACTGTTAAAATACCGCGTTGGCTACGAAATCATACCAGAAAAAATCTTCAGATAGATATTGCTCACGGTGCCGATTACCCGGAAAACTTATCGGAATATAAACTAATAGTTCATTGTGGTGCTTGTATGCTAACAAGAAGAGCGATGCAAACCAGAATGAATGAAGCTAAACTTTTGGATGTTCCGATTGTCAATTATGGAATTTTAATTTCCTATATGCACGGTGCTATTCCCAGAGTTCTGACACCTTTCGAGGAAGCGATGTCAGAGTGGGAAAGAATAAAAGGTAAGTAAGAGTTGAAGTTTTCCTTTTAATGACAAACTTGAGAACATTCTTAATAGATCCCCCCAATTTACCTTAATCATATTATCTAAATTCCCTATTTATCGCTTCTTTGCTTTATCTCACAAATTCATTCCATAAATCAGTAAGCTACTTCTCAAATGCAAGAAAACTTAATTGCCGAATACGAATATTTGTTTTGAAATTTTTCTTCAGTCAAATCTTTTTATAAAAAATTGGTGGCATTTAATGTGTAAAAAATGAGTAGCTGCGATTTAATAAATTGAGGATAAAATGCACAAACAAATTTTCGAATCTTATCAACCTCTTGACAGAAGTAGTCTTATTCCACTTCTTCAGGATGTTCAGAATATTTATGGTTATTTACCCGAAAATGCTTTAAGAGATATTTCAGATTTTGTTGGAGTTCCTTTAAGCCGCGTTTATGGAGTTG
>Ga0101944_10004099_pt1 | contig 18723 bp, 11 predicted proteins | sample DewCreD2012metaG_FD_75245 | JGI IMG/M metagenome (GOLD analysis project Ga0101944, IMG submission 75245) | Hot spring sediment bacterial and archeal communities from British Columbia, Canada, to study Microbial Dark Matter (Phase II) - Dewar... ... | reverse complement strand
GCCCAAACCGGTGATCATCCTGGCCAAGGAACGCGACTACTTCGACGTCCGCGGGTCGCTGGAGACGTTCGCCCGCCTCAAGCGGCTGTACGCCCTATTAGGCCAGCCGGATAACATCGCCCTGTTCATCGGTCCGACTGAGCACGGCTATTCCCAGGAAAACCGCGAGGCGATGTACCGCTGGTTCAACAAGGTCACGGGCATCTCCGACGCGCAGACCGAGCCGGCGCTGACCATTGAGAAAGATGAAGACCTGTTCTGCACGCCGCGCGGCCAGGTGGCAGAGGTGAACGCGCGCACCGTCTTCTCGTTCACGCAGGAAAAGTCGCAGCAGCTTGCCAGCCGCCGGGGGCAGCCTGCCGGGGCGGCATTGCGCGAGGCGATCACGCGGGTGCTGCGCCTGCCCAGCCTGCCTGGCGACGTCCCCGACTATCGCATCTTGCGGCCGCTACGCGACCGCCGCTATCCCCGCCGGTTCCACACGCCCTACGCCGTCGAGACCGAAGCGGGCATCCAGGCCGTCGTGATCCGGCTCAGCGATGTGTCGCACCTCTCGCGGCCGCCGCAGGGGGACGATCGACCGGCGGTGCTCTATGTGTCGCACCACTCGGCAGACGCGGAGTTGCGTCGCGAAACGCTGGTTCGCGAGCTGGCTCAAGGAGATGGGCCGTTCTACGCCTGCGACCTGCGCGGGGTCGGCGACAGCCGGCCCGATACGTGCGGCAGCGACCAGTTCCTGCTCCCCTACGGCAGCGATTACTTCTATGCCGCCCACAGCATCATGCTCGACCGGCCGTACCTGGGCCAGAAGGTGTACGACCTGATGCGGGTCCTGGACTGGCTGGCCTCGCACGGGCACCGCGAGATCCACCTGGCGGCCAAAGGATGGGGGGCGCTGGCCGCGGCCTTCGCCGCCGTGCTGCACCCGAAAGTCACCCAAGTGACGCTCAAAGAGGGGCTGACCTCCTACACGGCGATCGCCGAAAGCGAGGAGTACAACTGGCCGCTGTCGGCGCTGGTTCCCGGCATCCTGACGCACTTGGACCTGCCCGATTGTTACCGCGAACTGAGTCGGACGAAAAAATTGCAGCTCTTGCAGATGCAAGGTCCCGTGGCGACCTTCAGTTGATCGGGCAGAGGCCCGCGTCGGCGTTTCCCGTGGCAAGCACGTGCGGCACGGGGTGCGAGAGGACGGGTGCTCGGCGCGGCCCAGACCGATGCTTGTCGCGGCAGGGCGCTTAGGGGCACTCCTCCTCCCCCGAAGCGGGCGTGCCGCGGCCGTCCTGGGAAGCCTGTCGCGAGCGGGCGGCCTCGCGGGCGCTGGGCGCCAGCCAGGCAGGCAGACGGGCCGGGCGACCGCGGCGGTCGACGCAGGCGATGGTGCTGCGTCCCTCGGCCAACAGCACGTCGTCGCGGAAGACCTCATAGCGGTGGACGATCCGCGCTCCCTTGGCCTGCATGGTCGTGGTCCTCAGCCGCACCAGGTCGTCGAAAAACGCCGGCGCGTGGTAGTGCACGTGCATCTCGACGACCACGAGGAACAACCCCGCCGCCTCCAGGTCACGATAGCTGTGCCCGGCCGCGCGGAGCAATTCGACCCGGCCCATCTCGAACCAGGTCAGATAGTTCGCATGGTGGACGCGCCCCTGGCCGTCGGTCTCCTGATAGCGCACGCGAAACTGGATTTCGTGCTCGGATTGCATGATGGAAACGTGGTGCGGCGTTGGGCAAGATTCGCCGCCGCCGGTGCAAGAGGTTGCCGGGCAACAACCAGCGCCGGAGCCAACGCGGCGGGGACTGGGACCGAGCGACTTACGATCCGGGGGCGGCAGCCGACCGTTTCCCTTTTTTCGCGGCCGGTGGCTCGGCCGGCGGGAAGCTCCAGTTCTCGTGCGGCCGCAGCGCTGATCGCATCAGCGCGGCCATCTCCTGCGCGACCTGCGGCTCGGTCGCGGCCAGGTCGTGTTCTTCGCCCAGGTCGCGATCCAGCCGGTACAGCCTCAGCGGGCTGTGGATCGGTTGCTGGACGGCCTTCCACGGGCCTTTGCGGGCCGCCTGCCCGCCTCCTCGTTCGTAAAAGACCCAGTACAGGTACTCGTGCTGCCGCTGGCGGTCCGGCTGGCCCAGCAGCGTCGGCACGATCGAGACACCGTCGGTGTCGCTTGGCACCGCCTGCGAGGCGCCGGCCAGTTCGGCCAGTGTCGGCAGGATGTCCTCGAAGGCGCCGATGAAGGCGCTGGTGCCTGGCTGGATCGTGCCTTTCCACCGAGCGATCATCGGCACGCGGATGCCTCCCTCGGTCAGGTCGCGCTTGATGCCGCGCAAGGGACCGTTGCTGTCGTTGAAATCGGGGTCGTTGCCGCCTTCGCGGTGCGGCCCGTTGTCCGAACTGAACAGCACCAGGGTGTTGCGGTCCAGCCCCTTTTGCTCGAGGAGTGCCAGCAGCCGGCCCACATCCGCATCCAGCCGCGAGATCATCGCCGCGTGGGCTTTTTGCGGGGCCGGCCAGTCGGTCGCAGCGTATTCGCCCAGGTCGGGCACCTCCATCCCCTCGCGGCCCGCTTCGTTGTTCGCGTGCGGGATCGTGGGGGCATAGTAGAGGAAGAACGGCCGGTCGCCTTGCTGTGCCAGCCAGTCCAGCGCGGCCTGCGTGATCAGGTCGGCACTATACTGCCGCTTCTCGGTGGCCACGCCGGTGCCGAACGGCTCCGGGCCGGGCACGACGTTGGCCAGCTTCACGCGGCGTTCGTTCTCGAAGAGATAGGCCGGGTAATAGTTGTGGGCGTGGAACTGATTGAGGTAGCCGAAGAAATAGTCGAACCCCTGCCGGGTAGGCACCCCGGGAGAGCCTTCGTCCCCCAGCCCCCATTTCCCGCACAGGGCGGTCGCGTAGCCCGCCTGCTGCAAGATCTCCGCCACGGTCAGATCGTCGGGCCGGAGCATCTGGATCTGGGGCCGGTCCCGACCCGCATTCCCGCGGATGTGGGCATGCCCGGTGTGGTAGCCGGTCATCAGCACACACCGTGAAGGAGCGCAAACGGTGCTGCCGGCGTAAAAATCGGTAAACCGCAGGCCCTCACGGGCCAACTGGTCCAGGTGCGGCGTGCGGATCCGCCGCTGGCCATAGCAGCCCAGATCGCCATAGCCCAGGTCGTCCGCCAGGATCAGCACGATGTTCGGACGACTGGGATGGGCGGCCTGTGCCGCCGCCTGCCGCAATGTGAGCGGAAGCGTGCCGAGGAGCACCCCCAGCACCCCTAACCCGGCAACGCGACCCACACGAACGAGCATGCTGCGACCCATGGAAACTCTGCGGTGGCGAGAATGGGATCGATGCGGAACCAGCGAGTGCAGCCTCGAGACTGGAGGACGCCTCCCAAGGCGCGCGGTCCCTCAAGCGGACCGAACGGCAACTATAAACCGGTTCCGTGCCATTGACCACCCGTCCGCCGTTGCGGGTGCCGGGAGCCATCCGCGCGGGCGGGGGTCACTCGATCTCAATCGTCAGTTCGTTGCGGTGGTTCGGCTGCACGGTCGCTTTCAGCCCGGAGGTGTCAAAGCTCTGGTAGCGCGGAGAGATGGGCGGCTTCTGGCCCACTTCCAGCAGCGGGGTGACGATCATCACCCGGTGTTCGCCCGCCACCGTTCCTTGTTTACCCAGGTCGGACCACAGCTCGAACGTGCCGTCCCGCTGGATTTCGCCGCTGGCCTGCACCGGCGGATCTGACAATGACCGGAAGAGGATGCTGCTGCCTTCGGGCAATGCCACCGGTTGCCCTTTGCGCACGAGCTTCCCCTTGACCTTCCAGGTGACCGGGCCCGCATCGCGCTGACAACCTGCCAGGACCACCAGCGCCGCGACGAGCCCCAGACCCATGAGCCGTGCGGGTGCCAGACGCCACGACGCGTTTGCGATCCGCCGCCGGCCGCTTGCAGTCTGCGTCATTTTCGTCCAGGAAATCGATGTGCCTGAGGATGTGACAGAGACTCTCCGCCGGGGTTGGGCGGCGGTTGGCCGGTGCTGCGCTCAGTCCAGACTGAGTGGATTACCGTCGTGCCGCGAGGCCAGTCGCGCCAGTGTCTCGTTGGTCACCTGGAGGTTGATGAACCGGATGCTGCCATCCACCATGCCGAACTGGCAGCCGCCGGGGTGATAGCTGCCGAAGAGATTGCTGGGCAGGAAGGCGTCGTGCGGGTGCTTGGCCAGCGGGCGTTCCGATCCGGCGATCACTCGCCCGGTCGCGTCGAAACTGTGTCCGGCCTCGCGCGAGACGGGGCCGGTCTCCGCATCGCCGTTGAAGACGCTGCGGTCTTCGCTGCGGCCGTGCAGGGACGTGAGGCGGATATGCTTTTCGCCGACCATGATCGTGTGGCTCGTGCCGTCGGTGATCATCGGCAGACGCACCCGGACCTGCCACTGCACGAGGATCGTGTCGGGGCTGGAATTAGCGCCGGTGTCGAACTCCGTCGCGCCGGTGCGGGCATTGACGAGCACCGTGGTGCCCCCATTGCGGACGCATTCGACGATCGCTCCGTCGTAGTTGGTGTACAGCGTCCCGCAGGCCGCCGCATAATCGGACAGGCCGCCGGGGCTGTCGGGGAACGCGGTCTGTGCCGTTCGAGCATCGCCGATGCTGTACGTGGTGGGACGCGTCCGCCGGGTGGGACAGAAATAGAAGGGCAGGTTCTGCTGCCGTGCCTGCGGGGTCTGCTGATAATACCGTTTGCGCAGGTCCCATAGCGTCAGGACGTTGCTCTGTTCCACATAGGGCAGGATGATCGCCGCCCAGGTCGCCCAATTGTCCGACAGCCGCAAGGGAGGTAGACCCTTGTACGCGCTTTCGAAGTTGTGACATGCCAGCGTGATCTGCCGCAGGTTGTTGGCGCACTGCGTCCGGCGGGCCGACTCCCGAGCCGCCTGCACCGCAGGCAACAGCAACGACACCAGCACGCCGATGATGGCGATGACCACCAATAGCTCGACGAGCGTAAAACCGTGCAAGACGTTGCGGCGAGCCATAGCGACGATCCTCCTTCCCGCGAACACGCTGGTCCACCATCCGGCACGCCTCATCTCTGCCCACGCGAGGGCTGGCAGCGACTGGACAGCGATTTCCTTTCGTTCCACCGCCCTCGTGGCTTGATTGTAAAAGTGGCTCAACGGCCCGATCAAGCAAAAAACATGTTGTTCGCGGCGTGTTCCGCACCGGCGCTGGCGTGGGTTTGTGGAGGACGTCATGATCGATTCGCAGGACTGCGCCAGGTCCGACTTGTGGCGTTTTGCGGCTGCTGCTCGCCAGGGAACGCTGGCCGGCCAGGTGACCTGGTCGCAGGTGGTCCGTCGCCGGGGTATGATCGACCGCAGATTTCCATCCTGGGAGGATCGCTCAGGTCGGGGAGCCGTGCATGGTCTGTTACGAGCCTGCAATGCGTCGCGGACGCGTCTGGGTGGGTTGGGGACTTTGTGGACTTTGGTTGGCGTGCGCCTTGGCTGCGCGTGCCGCGGAGCTGGAGTGGAAACCGGTCACGGTGCCAGACGACTGGAAACGGGCACCGGCCGGGAAAGACGGCCGGCTGTGGTACCGGGCCTGCGTGGAGATTCCCGCGGCCTGGCAGGGGCGGACACTGGAAATGATCGTCGAGTCGGTCGATGATGCGCGGGAAATCTACCTGGGCGGGCAGCTCGTGGGCCGGCTGGGGGAGTTCCCGCCGCATTACCGCAGTGGTCTAGGGACCACGGCTCGCTTTCCGGTGCCGGCGGCTGCCGTGCGCTACGGCGCGAAGAACCTGGTGGCCGTTCGAGTGGTGAATGTCGCAGGCCGCAGCGGGTTCAACGTGGCGGCTCCGGTCTTGATTGCCGGCTCCGAGGCGATCCGCCTGGCCGGCCTGTGGGAAATGGCGGCCGGGGACGACCCGGCCTGGGCCCATGCCGACCCGGCGGTGGTCCGTACGCCTTCGTTACGCGAGGTGCAAGACGCAGCCGTCGTCGAGCAGACGCTAAAGAAACTGCCCGGTGAGGAGGGGCCGCTGCCGCCAGCCCAGTCGCTGGCCCGAATGACCACGCCTCCCGACCTGGCCGTGGAGCTCGTACTCAGCGAACCGCAGATCGCCCAGCCGCTATCGATGAAGTGGGATCACCGCGGCCGGCTGTGGGTCGTGAACTATGTGCAATACCCCGAGCCGGCCGGGCTGACCGTGGTCAGCCGCGACAAGTTCCTGCGGAGCGTGTACGACAAGCTGCCTCAGCCTCCGCCGCATCATTTCCCAGGTGCCGACCGGATCACGATCCACGAAGATACCGACGGGGACGGCCAGTTCGACCGGCACAAGACGTTTCTGGAAGGCCTCAGCCTGGTCTCGTCGATCGAGCTAGGCGCCGGCGGGGTGTGGGTGCTCAACCCGCCTTATTTGCTGTTCTATCACGACGGCGACGGCGACGATCTGCCCGACGGCGATCCCGAGGTGCACCTGGAAGGTTTTGGCATCGAAGACTCGCACAGCATCGCCAACAACCTCCGCTGGGGACCGGATGGCTGGCTGTATGGCGTGCAGGGGAGCACGGTCACCGGAAAGATCCGTCGACCGGGCGAAAAGACGGTCGTGACGTCGCAGGGACAGCTCGTGTGGCGGTATCACCCGCAGCTTCGCCGCTACGAGATTTTCGCGGAGGGGGGCGGCAACGCCTTCGGGCTGGAGATCGACGGCCAGGGGCGGCTGTTCAGCGGCCACAACGGCGGCAATACCCGCGGGTTCCACTATGTCCAAGGGGGCTATTACCAGAAGAGCTTCGGCAAGCACGGCGACCTGTCCAACCCGTTCACGTTCGGCTACTTCGAGGCGATGCGGCATCACCACGTGCCGCGCTTCACGCACGCTTTTTTGATCTATGAAGGCGGGGCATTGCCGCCGACGTACGCCGGGCTGCTATTTGGCGTAGCCCCGCTGCAAGGACATGTGGTGCTCAGCGCGCTGGAGCCCGACGGCTCGACCTTCCGCACCCGGGATGTGGGCTACGCGCTACAGTCCAGCGACACGTGGTTCCGCCCGGTGGACATCCAGGCTGGGCCGGACGGGGCGGTGTACGTGGCCGATTTCTACGAGCAGCGGATCGACCATGCCAGCCACTACCAGGGGCGCGTCGATCGGAAGAGCGGGCGGATCTACCGCTTGCGGGCGCGGGATCGCCAGGTGGGCGCAGGCGGATTCGATCTCAAGAAAGCAACGACCACCGCCTTGCTGGATCGTCTCGCCTCTCCCAACAAGTGGTTCCGCCAGGCGGCGCGCCGCGAGCTGCTCATCCGCCGCGACCCGCAAACGGCCGCGCTGGCCCGCCAGCGGCTGGCCCAGGCAACAGGCCAGACCGCCTTGGAGCACCTGTGGGCCGCCCACGTGGCACAGCCGCTGACCGACGAAGAAACGATCGCGCTCTTGGAGCGGCCGGAGCCGGAGCTGCGCTGTTGGGCCGTGCGGCTGGCTTGCGACGACGGGACCGTCGGTCCCGCGCTGGCCGAGCGCCTGGCCGACCTGGCCTACCGCGAGCCGCAAGTCCAAGTGCGCAGCCAGCTTGCGTCCTCTGCCCGGCGGCTGCCTGCCGCGGTGGCCCTACCGATCCTGGCGGCTTTGGCCCGTCGCAGCGAGGACGCCCAGGACCCGCATCTGCCGCTGCTAGTCTGGTGGGGGCTGGAAGCGAAGGCCGACAGCGACCGCCAGGCGGTGCTGACCCTTTTTCGCGAGGCAGCGCTGTGGGATCAGCCGCTGGTCGCCCAGCACCTGATCGAGCGGCTGATGCGGCGGTATGCCTCGACCGGTTTGCGGAAGGACCTGGTCACGGCGGCCCAGCTTCTGGAACTGGCTCCAACGCCCGAACATGCCCGGCAATTGCTCGGCGGTCTGGAGGCGGCGTACGAGGGGCGGAGCATGGTCGATCTGCCGCCGGAGCTGGCGACCGCGATGGCGAAGGTCGGTGGCGGGTCGCTCCTCTTGCGGCTGCGGCAGGGGGACCCGCAGGCGGTGGCCGAAGCGCTGCGGACGATCGCCGACGAGCGGGCCGACCCGGCCCGGCGCAGCCGCTGGATCGGTGTGGTGGCCAGCCTGCACCCGCCCCAGGCGCTGGAGGTGCTGCTGGACGTGGCGGTTCGCGCGCGGAACGAAGCGCTGCAGAGCGCAGCGCTCTCCGCCCTCAGCACGTATGACGACCCGCGCATCCCGCAGTCCGTGCTCCGCCTGCATGGCGAGCTGCCGGAGAGCGTGCGGGACGTAGCGCAGTCGCTCTTGGCCAGCCGGCCGCACTGGGCCCAAGCGCTCTTGGCGGCCGTGGAAACCGGCCAGATCTTGCCAGAAAGCGTGGGCGAAGGGACGGTCCGCCGGCTGGTGCTGTATGACGATCCACAGATACTCGCCATCTGCCGCAAGCACTGGCCTGGCCTGCTGCAAGAGGCCTCACCGCAAAGTGTGCAGCAGGAGCTGGCGCGGCTGACCGCCGTGCTGCTGGCCGGCAAGGGGAACCCCTACCAGGGCAAGGTTTTGTATCACCAGACGTGCGGCAAATGCCACACGCTGTTCGGTCAAGGAGGCCAGGTCGGCCCCGACCTGACGGCCTACAAGCGCGACGATCTGACGGGGCTGTTGCTGAACGTCTTGCAGCCCAGTGCCGAAATCCGCGAGGGCTTCGAGAATTATGTGGTTCGCACGGCCGACGGTCGGCTGCTGTCGGGCCTCCTCGTCGATCAGGACCCCCAGGTCGTCGTGCTCCGCACGGCGGATGGGCAGTCCCACGCGCTGCCGCGGGATACGATCGAGGATTTGCGCGCCAGCCGCACGTCGCTGATGCCGGCGGGTCAGCTCCAGGCGCTCAGCGATGAGCAAATTCGGGATCTGTTCGCCTATCTGCGCTCGCCTCAGCCGCTGCCGGGTTCTGAATGAGCTGGGCCAGGCGCTGCACCTCCTCCCGGCTGCCGACGACGAGCGGGGTGCGCTGGTGCAGGCTGCGCGGCACGATTTCCAGAATCCGCCGCTGGCCGTCCAAGGCCATGCCCCCCGCCTGTTCCGCCAGAAAGGCGATCGGGTTGCATTCATACAATAGCCGCAATTTGCCTTGTGGGTGGCTCTCCGTCGGCGGATAGAGGAAGATGCCGCCTTTCAGCAGCGTGCGGTGGAAATCGGCCACCAGCGAGCCGATGTAGCGCGACACGTAGCGCCGCCCGCCCAGGCCGCTACGCAGCTCGTGGAGGAACTGCTGGTAGGGGCGGGGAAAGCTCTCCGCATACGCTTCGTTGCAGGAGTATGTCGTGCCGCACGAGGGCATCGTGATCCGCTCGTGGCTGAGCAGGTACGCGCCGATCGAAGGGTCGAGCGTAAACCCGTGGACGCCGTTGCCGGCCGAGTAGACCAGCATCGTCGAGCTGCCGTAGACCACATATCCGGCGGCGACCTGCTGCATGCCCGGCTGCAGTACATCCGCCATCACGTCCCGCTGTCCCGTCGGATCGACCTCCCGCCGCAGCACGGAGAAGATCGTGCCCACGCTGACGTTCACGTCGATGTTGCTGGAGCCGTCGAGCGGGTCGAACACCACCACATACTTGCCGTGCTGCCGGTCGCGCTCCACGATCACCGGGTCGGCATTCTCCTCGGAGGCCATCACGGCCACATTGCCCCGGTTGCCCAGGAATTTCAGCAGCGTCTGGTTGGCGATCACGTCCAGCTTCTGGACCGCCTCGCCCTGCACGTTGGTGTGCAGCGTCTCGCCCAGGATGCCGGACAGACCCGCCCGGCGGACTTGGGCGGCGATGATCTTCGTCGCCAGCGTGATCCCCGATAGCAGCCAGGAGAACTCGCCGCTGGCCTGCGGGTAGTGCCGGCGCTGCTCTTCGAGAATGTGCTGCTGGACCGTCATCAATTGGTTGGCGGCATCGGGCATGACAACCTCGCCGTACGGAGGAATGCTCTTTGCGGCATGATAATCCGGCGCCGGCTGCGAGGGCAGAGTGCCAGAAGCGGGAAAACCTCGCCCGAGAGCTGCCTGGCCGCACACGCCCCCTACGCCCGCCGCACGCCACTTCCTCCCTATACCCCCGGCCGCATACGCCTGGCCCCCACCACTGCCCGCGCGCCACTGGCCGCGCACGCGCAGGCACACACCTCCAAGCCGCACACGCCCCGGCAACGCACTCCTCGGCAGATGCCTTCCGGATGGGACCCATCGCTTCGGAGCAAGGCACGTCGAGAAAAAGCAATACGCCCATGGCCGGCTCGAATGCTTGCCGCCGGCCGCTCGTCCAGCCCTGCGGGGTACCGCCGAATCAAGATGTCTTGCGGCGTCGCATCAGCCGACTCCATAGCGGGACTGCGCGTTGCCAGAGTTGCCGGCCCACCCAGCGCACCCCGTACCGACGTGTCGCCACCATGAGGAGCACACCAGCCAGGACCACGGCCATCAGGGGCCAAAAGAACAGTCGCACCACCCCAAGCGCAAACTGGCCGGCCGCGGAAGCCACCGGCTTGACGGTGCTGTCCGCTACGGCCTTGGTGAGCTCGGCCGTGCCGCTGAGGAATGCCTCGGGATTGGCCAGGAATGCCGCCAGCGCCGTCCCGACCGTCAGCGCCCCTTTGTTCCGCCAGACGAAGTCGGCCGCCCGGTCGCCATAGCGGCCGATCACTTCCAGCAGCTCGGGCGTGCGGCCTATTTTCTGCAGCGTCCCGTCGTCGGCCATCATCGCCAGCCGCCGGGCATTTTGCGAGGAGATGGTTTTCAGCGCGGCCGCCGCCGGCTGGCCATACGCCTTCAGCAGCGGCTCGGCGATCTGGCCGTGGCGGAGCATGCTCTCCGCCGCGTCGTCGCCCAGTTTCGCAAACAGCGCCAGACGGTTCTTGTTGGAAATCACCCACACCGCCCGATCGCCGTGCTGCGCCATCAACCGGATCGCCTGGGGCGCGTGCTCGCCCGCTTCTTCCAAAAGCGTGATGCCATGCGGCCCGACCTTGGCCACCGCGCGGGCGGCGTCGTCGCCATGGCGGACCGCGATGCCCTCCAGCCTGCGGCTCAGCACCTCGACCCCCTCCTGGCCGGCCTTCTTCCCTGCCCGGCGGAGCATCTGCTCCGCCAGCTCACGCACCAGCGCCGCCCGCCCTTGGGCACGCCCCGCCGCCGGCATGCCCAGGACAGCCGCGATCGCCAGCGAAAGCCACACTATCCGTCTCATGACGCACCTCGCGGATCATGACGGGCTATCAAGCATTTGAAGGACCCCGGCACGCCGCTGCTCGCTGCGCTTTTGCGCCTGGTGCTCCAGACTCTGCCGGAGATGGGAGGTGAACTCCTTGTGCACCTCCTCGATGCGAGACTCGATCTGTTTGGTCATCTCCCCCACCGGGTCATACAGGGCGTTGTAGATCGCGTCGACGATCAGCCCTGCCGCCAACCCAATCCCGAACGAAGCCGCCCCCGAGGTGGCCCCCGCCCCCAAGATCCCGGCAGAAATGGCCAGGCGCGTGGCCACGTGCGCCACCACCTCGCTGATCAGGATCGACGCAACCTCTCGGAAGATCGCCTCCTTCAGCTCCTCTTGAGCCTGTTGCACAAACTGGGAAACCGACTGCTGGTACATCCGTGTCCACTCTTGCGAATCCAGCTTCAGCAACCGGTCATACCCCGGCACGTCCGCCAGATCGGCCCGCAGATCCACCAGCATCTGATTCTCGATGCTCTCCAGCTCCGCCTGGTACTGCTGGCAAACCGTCGCCTCCAGTTTTTCCAGATCTTCTGGAGCAAATGCATACTTCCGGAACGTCTGGGCAACGAACGCCTCCAGCGCCTTTTGACCGCTAAAAGATTTGAATTTACCCTCCCAACTGAGGATATGCTCGGCCATTGCGCGGCTGTTCTCTTTCGCTTGGGCGAAAAAGCGGTCGACGCTCTCCAGATGAGCAGCAATCGCCTCCTGCGCCCGCTCCTCGGCCTTCTTCAGATGCGGCCGGGCAAGCTCCTCCGGAGAAGGACGGGGAGCCGGCCAGACCACCGAAGGCTTCGTGGCAGGCTGGGTCGCCGGCCGCATCATCGACCGGATCCAAGGCGAGACCACCAGCACGGCGATCAGGACCCCGGCAAAGCCCATAATGCCAATCACAATTTTCTTGGAAAAAATGACATTCAATTGCGGGTTACGGATCATGGCCATGGGCCCTCACCATTGATGGCGCGGCATGCCTTGCAACCAGCCGCCAACGTGGCGGTTTGCAATCTGCCGCGACGACATCTTGAACTACGTAGCGCCTTGGCAATTTCTGACAGCGCTACGGAGGAACCCGAGACCAGCGGGGTTCACATGTCGCACTTCAGAGGGGGTGCAACACCGCGCACCAAGTCAACAAAAAAATCCCGTTTTTGTTGATTGCCTACTCAGCAAACGAGGCAGGGCAGCGTGGAAGTGGCCGCACGCCTATGGCCGGCTCAACAGCTCGCCGGCGGTCGCGACCGACAACGACAAAGACCGATGTCTTTTGTGGTCGTTGCGAGGCGTGCATCAGCTTGTAGCCGGCTCTAGCGTGACCTCGGTGGTCTCCCAGAGGCGGCCGACAAGCCACATGTTCACACCTGCCGCGGCGGCAACCACTGCCAGGAGCATCAGGCCGGGACCAAAAGAGCCGGTCAGTTCGCGTCCTAGTCCCAGGAAACTGGGGAGAAAGAAGCCGCCCAGCCCTCCCGCGGCCCCGACCAGCCCGGTCACCACGCCGATTTCCCTCTGGAATCGTTGCGGGATGAGCTGGAAGACGGCACCATTGCCCGCCCCTAGCAGCCCCATGACCAGTATCATCAGGGGCAGCGCCATCGCCAGAGGCGGAAGAGTCGCGACGACCGCCACCAGGCCGGCCACCGCCGCGAACAGCCCCGTCAACAAGCGCACCCCTCCGAAGCGGTCGGCCAGCCAGCCACCCACGGGCCGCAGCATCGAGCCGCTGAAGACGCAAGCCGCGGTGAGCGTGCCGGCCGTGACCCGGCTGAGACTGTATTGCTCGAAGAAAAACAGAGTGAGGAAGTTGGCCAGCCCGACGAAACCGCCGAAGGTAACGGCGTAAAAGCCGCAGAAGCGCCAGGCGTCAGCGGTGCGCAGCGGAGAAGCATAGTCGGAAAGTCGACGCGGGGGCGGCTGATGGGGGCTGTCTTTGGCCAACCAGGCGAAAACGATGAGCGTCAGCAAGATCAAAGCCGCCGCCGCACCCAGCACCGGCCTCCAGCCGACCACGGCGGCCAGCCGTGGGGCGAGCAGGGCGGCAAAGACGGTGCCGCTATTGCCGGCGCCGGCAATGCCCAGCGCCAGTCCCTGATGCTCTGGGGGATACCAGCGGCTGGCCAGCGGCAGGGCGACGGCAAAGCTGGCCCCAGCAATGCCCAATAGCAGTCCGACGATGAGCAGTTGCAGGTAGGATTCGGCCCAGAGCCAGCCCAGTAGCAGCGGCAGCGTGGTCAGGGCCAAGCCGAACATCCCGGCCCGTCGGCCGCCCCAGCGATCGGCAAGAATCCCCATCGGCAGCCGCAGCAACGCCCCTCCCAGGATCGGCGTGGCTACGAGCAGTCCCTTCTGGGCAGCCCCGAGCGGCAGTTCGGCCACAATGTCGTTGACCAGCACGCCCAGCACCCCCCAGACCATGAAGCTTACGTCGAAATACAGGAACGCAGCCAACAGCGTGGGCCAATGCCCGGAACGGACGAACGACGTGTGGGACATCGGTCAGACCTCGATCAACGATCGGGAGGTGAAAACACGCCAAAACGATCAACCACGGGGCAACGGTTTGCAGTGATTCGGGCAGGCACCCTCGTCCGCCGATGAACCACAGGTCAGCGCCACGCGAGGCGCGCGGCGATCGGCACAGGTCCGGTGGCATGGTGCCCAGCAGGACGGGGCTGGTGGGCTGCCTCTTCGCTTGCCGGCTGGGGGACGTCCGCGGGGACGTACGCTGGTTCGACCTGGACGGCACAGAACTTCAGCTCCGGCTGCTTGGCCACACGGCCGGTCGCGCTGATCGTCAGATAGTTGGCGGCGTTGCCGTCGCTCCACAGATCGCCCCAGTGCAGCGGCACGAAGACGGTTCCGGGACGGATGGCCGTCGTCAGGCGGGCGGGCAGGCGGATCGTGCCGCGGCGGCTGGTGAGCTGAACGAGACTGCCGTCGGCGATGTTCCGCGGCCGTGCATCCTCGGGATGGATCTCGACGTACGGTGCCGGATCGCGCTGGACCAGTTTGGGCGATTTGCCGGTGCGGGTCAGCGTGTGCCAGTGGGCGTAGATGCGGCCGGTCGTGAGCACCAGGGGGAATTCGTGGTCCGGCAGCTCGCGCGGCGGCCGGTGCGTGCGGGGCCAGAAGCGGGCGCGGCCATCGGGCGTGGGAAAGCGTCGATCCAGGTAGCGACGTTTCGTGCCCGGATGAGCCACGTCCGGGCAGGGCCATTGCACGTTCTTCTCGCGCCGCAGCCGCTGGGCGGTGATGCCCGACATGTCGCATGCGCGGCCGCTGGTGAGACGGATGAATTCGTTCCACACCTCATCGCGGTGCGCGTAGTCGAAGCCGGGCAGCCCCATCTGCCGGGCGACCGCCGCGAGGATTTCCCAATCCGGTCGGGCTGAGCCAGGCGGCGGGAGCACCCGCTCGCTGAAGGCCACCATCCGCTCGCTGTTGGTCGAGGTCCACTCCTTCTCCGCGAAGGTGGCCGCAGGGAAGAGCAGGTGGGCCTGCTGCGTCGTCTCCGTGGGATGGTAGGCATCCTGGACGATCACCAGCTCGGCCCGGGCCAGCGCCCGGCGGACCTGATGCAAGTCGGGCAGGCTGACCAGTGGGTTGGTCGCGGCGATCCAGATCGCTTTCAAACGCTGCGTTTCCAGCGCGCGAAACATTTCGATCGCGGTCAGGCCCGGGCGCGGCGAGATGCGTCCGGGAGGCAGCTCCCACAGCCGTTCGACCTGGCGCCGATCCTCGGGGTTCTCCACCAGCCGGTAACCGGGAAGCTGGTGCGCCAGCAGCCCCGCCTCCCGCCCGCCCATGGCGTTGGGCTGCCCCGTGAGCGAAAAAGGCCCCGCGCCGACACGCCCGATCTGCCCCGTCAGCAGATGCAGGTTGATGAGCGCATTGTGTTTCCACATGCCGACGGTGCTCTGTCCCAGCCCCATGCAGTACAGGCTCAGCCAGGCGCGGGCCGAGGCGATCCGCTGGGCCAGCCGGTCGAGCTGCTCAGCCGCCAGCCCGCAGGCCGCCTCTAGTTCCTGCGGGTCCTGGGCACGAAGCATCGCCAGGTATTCCTCGAAACCGCTGGTATGCTGGCGGATGAACGCCTCGTCCACGCAGCCGCGGGCAACAAGCCGCTGCGCCAGGGCGTTGAACAGTGCAATGTCGCCCCCAGGGGCCACCGGCAGATGCTCGTCGGCTGCCGCGGCGGTCGGCGTGCGGCGCGGGTCGATCACCACCAGCGCGGGCGGGTTGGGCTGCCGGCGGCGCTGGCGGATGCGGTCGAAGAGCACCGGATGCGCCTCGGCCATGTTGGAACCGACCACCAGTAGCAGGTCGGCCTCGTCCAAGTCGTCATAACAGGTGGGCGGGCCGTCCGAACCCAAGCTGCTGCGGTAGCCGGCCACGGCGGAGGCCATGCACAGGCGGCTGTTACTATCCGTGTTGTTGGTGCCCAGGGCTCCTTTGAACAGCTTGACCGCCACGTATACGGATTCCGTATCGAGCTGGCCGCTGCCATAGAACGCGATCGCGTCCGGGCCGTGCCGGCGGAGGATCTCGCCAAGCTGCGTGGCGGCCACGTCGAGCGCCCGATCCCAGGAGACCGGCCTCAGGCCGCTCGCCGTACGGATGTGCGGCTGGGTCAGGCGGTCGGGCGTGTGCAGCACCTGCGGCAGCGTGGCACCTTTGGCACAGATGCCGCCGCGGTTGGCCGGTGCCCCAGCGCACCCTTTGACCCGCAAGACCTGGCCGTAGGCAGCCTCCATCCATAATCGGCAGCCGACGCCGCAATACGGACAGATGGCCTCGCCGCTGGTCGCACGATGATTCTCGTAAGGACGCATCGCGGGCCCACCTTCACCCCTTGCGCGGCAGAAACTTGACGATCGGCAGCAGCGTCTGGGCCAGTTCCTCGCACGGCACATCGTGCAAAAGTTCCCGAGCGGGCTGGGCCTGGGGGCCGCTGGTGCCTCCCACAAAGACATGCGCGGCATCCACCACCTGCCCCTGATCCGTGCGGCAGCGGCACCCTTGCAGGCCGATCGTCCCGGCCTGGTGCAGTCCGCACCCTGCGGAACAGCCCGACCAGCGGATCGACAGCGGGGCCAGGTGGCGTGCTTCCTCCCCCAGTGCGGCTTCCAGTCGGCGTGCGACCTCGATCGCCCAACCTTTGGTTTCGATCAGGGCCAGATGGCAATAGTCGATGCCGGTGCAGGAGACCAGACCGCGAAAAATGGGCGACGGGTCGTAGGGCAGCTCCTGAAAGATCGGCTCGCGGCGCAAGGCGGCCAGCTTTTCCTCCGCGATGCCCGGCACCAGCACGTTCTGGTCCGTCGTGAGCCGGATCTCGCCCCACCCGTAGCGGTCGGCCAGGTCGGCCACTGCCCGCATCTGGGCGGTGGTGATCCGCCCTACCGGCACGAGCATGCCGACATAGTACAGGCCAGGCTGCTTTTGCGGCTGGATGCCCAAATGGTCGGTGTGCCCTTCGCGGCGCTGGTCCTGGCCGGCGGGCGGCAGCGGGCGGCCCCAGCGGCGGGCCAGTTCGTGCCGCAGCCAGTCGAGGCCGCGCTCGGCGATTAGGAACGCGAAGCGGGCACGGTTGCGGGCCTGCCGCGGACCGAAGTCGCGGAAGATCGTGATCAGGTGCAGGCATACTTCGGCGGCTTCGTCGGGCGTGACGAACAGGTCCAGCGGCACGGCCGGCGTCAGTCCGCCGGAGCCTTGCTTGCCTCCCGCCAGCACGTTGAAGCCCGCCACGGGCTGGCCGTCCCGCTCTGCCACGGCCGGCACCAGGCCGATGTCCTGGGTCTGCGGATGGCAGCAGTTGTCGCGGCAGCCAGTGACCGTGATATTGAACTTCCGCGGCAGGTTGGTGAATTGGCGATTGCCCAGAATCTGGTCGTTGATCGCCGCGGCCACCGGGGTGGCGTCGACTAGCTCGTGCGGGTCGATCCCCGCAGCCGGGCAGCCGCAGACGCCGCGCACGTTGTCCATGCCGGTTTGCAGCGAGGTCAGCCCCACGTCCAGCAGCCGTCGCCAGATCGGCAGCACATCGCCGATCGTGAACCACCGCAATTGCACCTGCTGCCGCGTGGTCAGGTCGCAGAATCCCTTGCCGAATTCATCGGACAGATCGGCGATCACCCGCCACTGGGTGCTGGTCATCCGCCCGGCCACCGACCGCAAACGCATCATCCAGTGGCCGGGCGTCTGCTTGCGCAGGAACAGCCCGTACCATTTCATCCGCTGCGCGTCGTCTTCGGGAATGTGGCGCGAACTCGCCAGGCTGTGCCGCTGGATGTCCTCCAGCGCATCCAGGCCGTCCTTGGCCTGTTTGATCTGCTCGATTTTGTTCAGCGCTGGCTCTGGCCGGCCGGCGGGCCGTGGCCTCCGAGCGGGGCCGTGTGGCGCGCTGGTCCGCGGTTGTGCGACTGTGGACATACCATCTCCCTCCCCGCGCCAGGCCCCGATCCGCCACGGCGCAGTCTGTACGAGGTCCTGTGCGATACTGGACATCGCCCGTAGCCGCAGGCGTTCCGCCAAGAGGGTGCCCGGCTGTGGTCCAGCCCGCACCTCACACCTGCCAGGTACAGCACCAAAAGGCCGCCGCGCGGGAGAGAAGAAGCGGCGGCTGGTCACGGTGCCGACGCTGCCCGGTTAGTGCAAACCACGTGCCGAAGGAGCCAAAGTCGCGACAAGCGCCGTGGGCAAGTACGGGCCTACTCGCTCGTAAGTCCAGATTGGCAATCCAGTTGCGATTGTTTATAGGCGACCCTAAGGGAGGCCGACCGCACGTTTGGAGCCGCGACGGCTTCGCGCGAGGCTGGCTCGTCCTCAGGCACGCAGTGCCCGAAAGTCGCGCAGCCCATGAGCTAGCCGCCTTCGTGCGCAGCAAGCCTATCCCAGAACCGAGACAAGAAGAAAAGCGGCGAAGCCCGCGCCAGGTCGCATTCTGCGGCTGCTTCGGACCTGCCGCTCATGGAGCGACGCTGCCTGTGATTTCGCCCAGGCGCTGGAAAAACGCGCGTTTCCGCGGGCTGGAGAGGCCCCAGTTCACTGGCACGCTCTGAAACCCGTCGTCAAACCCTTCCCCGGGCATCCGCCAGTCGAAATAGCCCCACGAGGCATATTCGGAAATGGCAGCCAGCAGGTTGTAGTCCGGCCGGTCGAAATCGAAATGGTCATCCTCATTGAACAGGATGGGCATTGGGCGGTAGCCGGGCACTTGCCGCGTCTGCCGGACCATCTGGCGGATGCGATCGGGCTGGTCCACTCCGTTGCCGTGCAACAGCAAAAAGTCGGAACTGCGGACGACGTTCTCCCGAGGAATCTGGCCGCCGCCGTAGCTCGTGCCCACCAGCAAGCGACGTCCGTCGCGGGTGTGCTGTTTGACACGCTCGATCAGCTCATGGACCCGCGGCGGCTGCAAGATCGCATGGTCGTAGCGGACGTTGCATTCGTTGTTGACCTCGATCAGGATGTTCCGGTAGCCCCGGTCCAG
>Ga0101944_10004098_pt1 | contig 18723 bp, 11 predicted proteins | sample DewCreD2012metaG_FD_75245 | JGI IMG/M metagenome (GOLD analysis project Ga0101944, IMG submission 75245) | Hot spring sediment bacterial and archeal communities from British Columbia, Canada, to study Microbial Dark Matter (Phase II) - Dewar... ... | reverse complement strand
AGCGGGAACATCGCGGCGGCGGAGTTCGTTGTACTGAAAGAGACCGGAGAGTAGAAAATCATCATGGCTTCAAACGGGAAGAACGGACGGAAGCGGCGCTGGTGGATTTGGGTCGTGGCTGGACTGCTCCTGATGACCGGGGCAGGCTGGGGTCTGCGGGCAGCCCTTAAGCCCAACCACATCATTGATTCCGCAAAACTCGGCACGGTGCAAAAGGGAGATATCGCCCGGTCCGTGGTGGCCACGGGAAAGATCCAACCGCGCACTAAGGTCGAGGTCAAATCCAAGGCGAGCGGCATCGTCAAGCGCATTTTCGTGGACTACGGCGAATATGTTCGCACCGGCCAAACTCTGGTCGAACTCGACAAGGAAGAATTACAGGCGCGCGTGCGCGAGGCTAGCGCCACGTTGATGGCGGCCCAAGCGGCTGAGGAGGCGGCTCAAGCGGCGCACGAGCGAAACAAAGTCGAAGCCGAAGGTCCGGACCTGCCATTTCTCCAATCCGCCATGGAGCGGGCCAAAAAACTGCACAGTCAAGGCCTGATTTCGAAGGCGGTCCTCGAAGAATCGGAAAAAGCCTACCAAATGAGCCTCAACCGCCAGATGACGGCGCTCAGGAACGTGGCGGTCACGCGCGCGGAGATGGCGAAGGCTAAGGCTCAGGTGGCGCAGGCGCGGGCGGCGCTCGAAAGAGCGGAGGAAGACCTTCGCAATTCGACCATCGTCAGTCCCATGGACGGCTTGGTGCTGTCCCGCAACGTGGAAGTGGGCGACGCGGTCAGCTCCATTCTGGTTCTGGGTTCCCAGGCGACCCTCGTGATGACGCTCGGCGACGTGGGGGATGTCTATGTGCTAGGCAAAGTGGACCAGGCAGATATTGGCAAGGTCTACCTGAACCAGCGGGCGCGCATCGTGGTGGAATCCTTCAAGGACAAGAAGTTCGAAGGGCAGGTAACCAAGATTTCGCCGCTCGGCGTAGAGAAGGACAACGTTACGACCTTCGAAGTGCGGGTTTCGATCAAGAACCCCGGCGGCGAATTGAAGGCCAACATGAGCGCCAACGCCGAAATCATCCTGGAGGAAAGAAATGGCGTTCTGCTCGTCCCCGAGACGGCTGTGATTTACGACAAAGATCGCCAGGCTTTCGTCGAGGTGCCGGATTCCACCAAGGAGAAAGGCAAGAGCCGCATGCCGGTTCAGCTCGGTATCTCAAACGGGCTGAAGACCGAAATCCTCGCCGGTCTTAAAGAAGGGCAGAAAATCGTACTGCCGTAAGTTCACTCTCGCTGCCAGCCTTCGTCCCACGGGAGGGGTAGCTGCACCGCTTGCCAGCGGCGGCTGCGGCGTTCGAGCGCCTTGGCTTCGGCGTCGCGCCCCCAGTGGTGCAACGTCCAAACGCGCTCCCGCGCATAGCGGTTGAGCGTGCGGTAGTCCTCGCGCTTTTCCGCCTCGGCGGCGAGGGTCTCCATCACCTCGAATGCCTCCGCCAGCCGCCCCGCGGTTTGCGTGAACGCCAGAATGCGCCGCGCGAGTTCGCATGCCAATTCCCAATGCTCAGGCTGGCCGACCAACCGGTGGAAAGCGAGGTAAAGATCGGGCAGGACGTCGGCGGTCACGGGATGGCGGATCACGGCTTGAGCATGTCGAAGCTGCAATTCGGGCGTAATATGGGTCTGGTCGATGACATACTGCGGGACGGTGCACCGGTAGCCCTCCGGGTCGAGGGGCTGAGCCGGAGCGGGGACCCCGTCCAGTTCCACGCCGGCGATTTCGGCGGCCAGCGAGAGAGGGAATCCCGCGGGAGCGCAAGTAGCCATGGCTGCGGTGATGACGCTTGGGTGAACTTCCCAATGGACAGCCGGCAAGCGCACGGATGGCGCTTTGGGCAGCATCCTTCTCTGCCGGGTGGTGATCAGGATGGAAGAATTGCCGCCCGGGAAAAACCGGGGCCTTCGCGGAACGTGATCCAGCACGAGCAGGTAGCGCTTCCATTCGAAAATGGCGCTTAGCTCGTAGAGAATGGACTCGGCGTCTCCCTCGGCGCGATGCCGCATCTGCGCCAAAATCTCGCCCCCGATCTCTACTGCCGGCCGGTCACCGGTGTAAATCCAAAAGACGCCCTCGAAAAACCTTGCATACCGATGCGCGAACTCGCACGCTAAAGAAGTCTTGCCTGCGCCCGGCCCGCCACGCACCAAAGCGACGCCAGGCTTTTCCACCAAAGCGAACCGCAATAGCTCAAAATCCGCCTCAGCCCCCCGGAACGCCGGGCTGCGAGCCGGGAAGAAGCCTGGTTTTTCCGCCGGCGCGGATGCTGATTCAAGGCGCAAGTTCAATCTTATCAACCGGACCCGCGGCTTGTGCTGTTGCGCCTCCTCCCGGCAAGCGGAACGTCTCTCTGGCGCTCATTTCGGGTAGTACCGTGAATGTCGCTCTTCGGCTCCGAGCATGAGGTAATTGCTTGTGTTGTAAGTGAAGCGTCTGCGAAATGGCTCACCCGGTTTTGGGTCCCAGTGCAGCCAACGTGTCGGGTCCGTATCCAAGACGGGCGACTTTGGACCTTCTCCATTTCCGTTCACAGCCGCCACTGCATACTGGTAAACGGTGCAGGCCGCCCTATCAATCAAAGCATTGGCCATGATTCCCGGCCTCTCGACGGGCTTGATGACGCCGGGAAGCCGCTCTTCGAATTTGCGAGCAAGACCGGAATACACCAACTGGAATTCTGCTTGGTGTTGCGCCCGGCGGTACAGGCGATACTCTCGCGCACCCAGCACTTCGCCCCACTCGGCTGCAACGCGGCCCGCATCCAAAGAGAGCTTTAAGCCATCCGGGTGCGGCGGAGGTTCGGCACTGGCGTAAATTGGGTATTCCGGTCCCGGCTGGCTCGACCGCTCCGCGTTCACCGCTGTCACCCGAACATGGTATTTCTTGCCGTTCCGCAGACCGGAAACCTTGAACTCGGTTTGATGGGAGTACCCCACCGCACGCCAAACCTCCCCGAGGTCTTCGCTAATCTCGATCCGATATCGATCGGCCCCTGCCGACCGCTGCCAGATCACTAACGCTTGTCCACTGGAATTCTCTGTTCGAAGGATGACCGGCGGTAATGGTGCCGGCAAGCCTCGGGTAACCTGCCAGCGGTGGTGGCCTGGAGGGATCATCCTTTCCCTAGGATGAGGGGCGCCGTCTATGTACAAAGTAGCGTCTGCACAAGCAGGGCACTCGACGTGGATCCGGCCGCCATTCCGCCCAAAACAATAGCCAAGAATGTCACCGGGACCGGCAAAGGAGGCGCTGGCTCCAAATCCGTCTCCATCCACAGAAAGCGCGACTCCTCCGGCCGCCACTCGAGTCCCTTGGAAAACAGCCATCTCCCAAACGCGCCCGCTCTTATGGCGAATAATCCCTATCTTTCCAGAGAACGCAACTTGGTCTTTGGAATAGGCAACGCCTTCGGGGTTCAGGAAAACGTAATCGGCGCCTGTGGTCTTTTGGACAGTACAGCCGAAAGATTCCGGCGTTACGGCCAGGCTGCTATTGTGAGACACCACAGCCATGGCGTCACCCTGCCCGTCGTACCAGATGCCCTTAACCTCAGGAGTCTCGACTCTCGTGAAATAGCGCTGCCGCTCCCGGATGCCGCCCTTGACCATATGGATAAATGGCATCTCATCGGCGGAGTGCGTAAACCACGAGAACCGGTGAGACACGGCAGGGTTGAAAACTTCGTCATAAATGACGAGGTACTCGCTTCCCGCGAGCATCACGCTCCGGCTTTGATACTCCGGCCAGGAGTAAGATTCCCGCCCCTGGCGGGGCGTGACTTGCGCGAATTTCAGGTCGCCCAAGTCGAACACCGGCTTGTCCAGGACGTTGCGTCCAATGGAACGGAACCGCCCCTCCTTCCATACGCCGAAGTTCGAACAGAAATCTGTATCATGCACCGGACGGTCGCCCACATCCTCTCTTCCGTTGTGGCTGTAAGACTTTCCACCAGCGTAGTAATAGATCACCCCGCAACCACCTTCACCGGCGATGCCCCAACGGTAGTTGGGCCCTTCATCGATTTGTTGCAAATGGACTGAAACTTCCTCCGGCGTGTCGACGCCCGCCCTGAGGACGATGCCATAGCCGGTGTACTTGCTGGTTGCAAGATGAGGATTGGTGCCCCGGTTGTCGCCCGGCGGGTACATGATGCGCCATGCGTCCGGTTCATCTCGGAAATGTTCTGCGTCGTCGTTCCCGGGTCGAGCGGCCCACATGAGATACTCAGCCAGCAGCGGACGGTAATTGCGCAAGGAGTGACCCAGCCACCAGAGCACACGCGGGGCCATCCGCCGGGCAGAGTGCGCGCCTTGCGGCGGATGGATTCGTCGCGGGGCTTGTTCAGGAGTCACCACACCCCAAAAATGGCGGTGAATCTGCCCGTCAGGCGTCCGATACCACGCGATGTCTTCGCCTGCGAACGGGGCCGAAAGCGCATTGAGCGCCCAGTCGCAGATCTCGGCGATCTGCGGAATGGCGAGGCGATTCTTCCCGTCGAAAAACGCTCGCAGAGCGAATTCTGCCCTCACTGCGGGCCGCAGAAAGGCCCAAACGTAAGTGCCGAGATTCTCGGTCCACCGGCCTCCTTTCGATTCCCACTGTTCCACCGCCGGGCGCGTGTGGTAACGAGTATTCATTTCAAGGAACTTTTCGAACTGATCTGCCCACTCGGCGGCCATGGGGTGTTCAGGAAACAGAAAAGCGGCGAGAGCAGGTATGCTCTTCACATCCGAAAGAAAGTTGGGATGTCCTGACAGCATCACGCGCATGGGCATCCACTCCTCTTCGGCGGCAACATACGCCAGCATCAAATACCATGCTGTGAGGCGCCTTCGCTGCTCTACATTCATTTGCGGGAGAAGACGTTGGAATCCGTCCGTGAGGCTGCCGTAGAAACTTCTGGCAGGCACCGGAGAAAACCCGGCGTTCTGACGAGTGCCGGAGGTCATCATTCCCCTACCAAGCTCGGAATCGAACACCCGCCGTTCCAACTCTGCCAAGCTGCGCACTTGGCCCTCCGTGAAAATCACCCCCGGGCGGCGTGCGCTGTCGGGATACTCCAAGATCCAGTCCTTCACCAAGTCTAGATCTACGGTGCCAAAACGGTTCTGAAGATACTGGGTGTGAGTAGCCGGGTACAAACGCGGGAGCTTCCCGAAAGACACGATGCGGTTGAGCGCAGCGATGTCGTTTGAATGGTCGTAAGCCGCGAGACCCGTGGAGCGTGTTCCGGTAACCAGCGGCCATCGCCAACTGAGCGCGCCTTCCCGGTAGTAGTAGCGCACCTGAAGCGTGTTGGACGCCGCCCAGATGGCATATTCGTGGTCTTGCCAGTCTACAACCCGGTCGATGAATACGCCCAGGGAATCCCCGGAACGCTCGTCCCAGAAACAAGCGGAGGTGAGGATGACGTAAGCGCCCCATGGCTGGTAAATTCCCAGGCGGAAAGGCAACTCGCCTTCCGGCGATACTCCTGGCGAAACACCGTGCTGAGTGTTTACAAAACCCTCGTCGATTCGTTCCCAAGGAATACGATCGAATTGGGCCGCGCCGCTTTCCGCTCCTCGCAACAAGAACGGATGATTCGGGGCATGGCGGTGCGTCGGGTGGAAGTCCGACCAGGTACTTTCCCAGAAAGCTCCTTCGTTGCGCTCGATGCCCCTCGCTTCCTCCTTCACAGACACGAAATCATATCCGGCGACAACCTTCAAGCGGACGATGTAGGAGGCGTTGCCTTCCAATTCATAAGCGACCCGATAGCAAATGAAGAGGGGGCCGTTCTCTTCCCGGGTGGTTTCAATCCGCAAGACTTTTCGCTTGGGGCTGACAATCCGGCTGGAGCCAAGCCAGCGGCCCCCGCGCGAGACCTGCATCACCGGACCCGGAGCTTCTGTCCGTACCGGCATCGAGCCAGGCAACCGTACCCGTATTCGACCTCCGTCCACAACGATTGTGTCAGCCTCCCGCCTCTCCGTGACAAGCGGAGCGAGCGCAGCATCAGGAGGCTTGGCGGTGAAAAGCTCGTATCTGCGCGCACCGCCGCTCGGCAGGTCTGACAGGAAACTCACAACCGCAAAGCCCAGATAGCCGTTTTCGAGCTTGACTTGAGAAAGCTGGAACGGAACCGGCCGTCCGGTGTCAAGCGAGCGTAAGCTGAGTTCTCCGGGACGGACCTTTACCTCAGCAAAGCGCACCGGATAATTCAGTAGCGTCTGCGGCCACCAGTAAAGCGGGTGACCAGTGAGTTCGCGCAGCTCAAAAGTCAGCTTCCCTTCGGGACCGAACGTCTTAACGGGGTTGTAAGCCGCAGCTAGACCGGCGAAAACGAAAAAGGTGACAGGCAGGGTTCGCATGTTAGAAGTACATCTTCAACCCTAACTGAATGGTTCGCCGGCCGGCGATGTTCGCCCCAATATCCGAGTACGCAGGGTGGACGTTTGCGGAAGTGACGGACGGTATCTCTGCCACTTGGTAGTTCAGGTTCTGATACACGGTGAAATTGTTGGCGTTGGTTCCCGGGAAAGGATGGTTCAGCGCGCCGAACAATTCCGCCCGGAAAGCGAAACGGATCCGTTCCTTAGCCCGAAACTCTTTCATGATCGACATGTTGTAACTTCCGTGGTTCGGCATCCGGATCTTGTCGAGCACCCGGGGAGCCGTCCCGGTTGTGAGGCGCGCCGGAGGCGAATAGACTGCCAAAACGTTCACGTACGGGGTCCGTTGCGTTACGGGGTTATTCAAGTTTTGCCTCCAGCCGGGAATGATCGGATCCACTCCGGCGATGATGTTGGCGCGAATACGGCCCACGTCGTCGGGAAACCCCGCGTTGTTCCCGAGAGACGCTTGAAGCGGGCTTCCGGTCTGCACGCCGCCTGTTCCGCTCACTTTCCAGTTGCCCACCACTTGATCGAGCCACCGTGGCGCGCCGGCGCCGAAAGTCTTCCCCCGTCCAAAGGGGAGATCCCAGTTGTAGTTGAAACGGAAGACGTGCGGAATGCTGAAGACAGAAACGGAACGCTCCAACTTGCGGTCGCCGCCCAAGAGCTGCGGCGCGCCTGTGCCCCAATTTTGAATGTTGTCGCTACAAAACTGGCCGTCGCAAGAAGAGGTATCGATGGATTTCATCCAAGTGTAGTTGGCGTGGAATTGTAAGCCCCGTGAAAAGCGTTTCCGGAAGTTGGCCTGTAGGGCGTTGTAAATCGAGTTATAGCCCTGGCCCAAGGGGTTGCCGATGCTACCCATCGTCGGGATAGGCCGCAAAAGATCCTGGCGGGCGACGGTGATGATGTTTCCGTTGGAGTCCCGCAGTCCCGCCGGGTTGGGCACACGCTCCGTCATGTTATAACCCGCGACGTATAGCTCGCGATATCGCGTTAAATCGATCGTGTTGTACTGCGATGTGGGTCCGAACAAGCTGGTGCCTTTCGAGCCCACATAGTTCAGCTCCAAACCGTAGTCTTTGCCGAACTGGAAGCCGAAGCCGAAGTTCCATTGCTGCATGTACGGCATGCTCACCTTGGGGTTCAGGTAGTAAATGGTGTTGACGTTAGCGAGGTCCACCACCTTTCCATCCTCAGGCCAGACAAACGGCCTCGTTGGCACGATCAGCGGGTTTCGATCCATCTGCACCCAAGCGCCATTGGCCGCTCCGTTGGCCGCCATCTGCGCGGACCGCGGGCTTAAGTCGGGGATTGGAATCCGAAAAAGCCCGTTGGTCGCGACATGCGAGATCGCATAGGCGCCTCGGATTACGGCGAGTTGCCTTAGCGCGCCGGGCGCCCTCCAGGCAAAGCCAATGCGCGGCTCGATCCCGTTGTAGCGCGTGTTCCAGAGAGTTTTCCGGGCGCCTCCGAGGCCGTTCAATTGCAAGTATCCCGCTTGCTGTGCGCCCGTCGCAGTCGCGACTGTCTCGGCGACGAAGTACCCCTGGTTGTTGTGCTTTTCCGAACGCGGAACCTCCACTTGGTAGCGCACGCCGAGGTTCAGAGTCAGCCGCGGTGTAATGCGGAAATCGTCCTGGAAGAATCCGGCGTAGTATTTCCACCGGTATTGATAAGGGATGACCGCCGGCGCCATGGTGACTGAGTTGGGATAGCCGAGCAAAAGGGAAGCCATCCCCATGCCAGTCTGAGCGTTGGGAATGCCGAGCACTGTCGCGGTATTACCGGAACCAATGTTCGTCATACTGGCGGTAAACTGCCAGCTTCCGCCCACGTTCGCGTAATCGATCAGATTCTGCTGGGGCGCGTGAAACTCGAAGCCCGCCTTGATGCTGTGCTTGCCCTTCGTCCAATTCAGAATGTTTGTGAGCTGATAGAAGTTGTCGATCTCATACTGACCCGGGTTACTCGACCACGCCTGCACTTGGCTGTCCCCCACGGAGAGTTGCGGAAACCCGCGGTCGAGGCGGGTGGGAAAACCATACTCTGCGTACCAGTTCTTGGACAACTGTAGATCCTTCTGCCGCCGGGCGATCACCGAGCGGTTGAAGCCCAGCCGCAGTTCGTTCACCTTATTCCCGCCCCAAGTGTGCGTGTCATTGAGCGCCAGGTTGGTGCCCAGGCTGGTGTCAGTCGGGACTTGCTCCTGCAATCCACCCATGAAATAACGCTCGCCTTTCACCGGTACGCGGGCGATGCGAAACGACATCCGGTTCGTATTCGTGATCACTTGGTCGAACTTGACCATGAAGCGGTTGTCGGTGTTACGAACATTCCGGAAAACCGAGTAATTCTGCCCGAGAGCATTGAGCGGCATATTGGGCATGGGCTGCATCTTCAAAATCCGCTGGCCGATGGGTGAGATGAAGCGTTTGGGAATGATGTTGTTCTCCCACCGCGGGTATGCCTCGCCGGGACGCAGTTGGATGCGCGTATTGGTTAGCGCCGTACCCGACTCATTGAATTCAAACTGCCGGAAGAGGAAAACCCGTTGATTGGTGGCCGTGTTATAGACCGATTGGGAAAAGTCGCCTTCGCGCTCAGCTTCTGTCGCCACGCGGGCGAACCCGCTCTGTTGAGTATATTGCCGTAAAGGCTCGAAACTGAAGAAGAAGAACGTGCGGTTGCGTCCATCGTAGAGCTTCGGCGCATATACCGGCCCTCCGACATTCACCCCTCCCCGCCAATACCGCACCATGCCTTTCTTTTCGAAACTGTTACGGTACGGAGCGGCATTGAGAACATCGTTCTGGCTGAACGAAAACACTGTGCCGCGCACTTGGTTTGTTCCGGACTTCGTGGTCATGTTGACGATGCCGCCGCCTACCCGGCCGTACTCTGCGCTGAATGCGTTCTGCTGCACGGAAACTTCGGCAAGGGCGTCAGAGCTAAACGAAAGCGAGATCCGCCCGAAAAACATACTGTTGTTCGAAACCCCATCCGCCTGATAAACGGTAGAACCCATGCGGCCGCCGGAGATTGACATGCCCCCTCCCGGAGTGACATATCCCGTCGTCACCGCCGCCGCTTCAGAACCCGGTTCCCCTACTACGCCCGGCAATAAAGACAGCACTTGCAGAGCGCTTTGATTGGGGAGCGGCAATTCTTCGATCTGTTTCTGGTTGATGGTGTACTGCACCGTGGAATTGGCCTGCTGGACAAGCGGCGCGTCCGCCGTCACCGTGACCTCAGTGGAAGTCGCGCCCACCTCCAACTCGAGATCCAGAGCTACGGCGCCGGACGTTTCCACAGTGACCGGTTCCTGAATTCGGCGTTTGAATCCAGCCATCTCGGCCGTAACGCGGTATTGCCCCGGCGGCAGCGCCGGCAAAGCATACACCCCCGCGCTGCTGGTCAGGCTGGTTTGGGTTACGTTCGTCGCCAGATTGGTAGCGGTCACCTTGACTCCCGCCACCACGGCCTTTTGTTGGTCTACGACCACGCCGGTAATCGATCCAGCGTTCGTTTGCGCCCATGCACCCTGCACGAGAGCGAGAAGAAGCAACCATCTTGAGTTCATACTCCCTCCTCTGGCACGGGCAATCCTATCAGAGCAGCAAGCCAAAGTCACGGGTAAAATCTCGCTCGGCGGTCATCTTGGGTGCGTGATTTGCCCCGGATGGCGATTTGCCCCATCGCGCCGGCCCACTATAACGGCTGACTGCCATTAATTATCAATGGCTTGCGCACATCGAGATTTTGGCATCCGGAATGCACTTTTAAGGGCAACTAAATAAGTCTTCATTGACTTAAGCATCCCCAAACGGGGCGACCCAGCGCCCCGTAAGCCCCTCTGAGTGGAGTCCCGGTTCCCCAAACCGGGACTCCCGCTTCAACCCCGAGCATTCTCCCCAGGGTAGACTTTGAAACAGGGGGCGAGGCGTTATGCCGAAACGAGTTCGCATCCACCGTGCGGCATGGGATATCATGGCCGAGCACGCGCGGGCTGCTTATCCGCGTGAGGGGTGCGGGGGGATGTGGGGACGGGATGCGGATAACGAAGTTCTGGTCCTCCACGCCGTGGCGCTCCCGAACCGGCTGGCGGAACAGCACCCCCGCCGTTACGAAGTGGATCCCGAACACCTTCTCCGTGCGGATCAGGCGGCGCGGGATCGCGGCTACCGTTTAGCCGGCATCTTCCATTCGCATCCCGACGCACCGGCGCATTTCTCCCTCACCGACCTTCGGAACTGCTGCCCATGGTATCTTTACGTCGTCCTTTCCGTGCGGGGAGGAACGGTGACCGAGGCGCGCTGTTGGAAGCCCACGCCGAACGCTTCCTCGGCATCCGAAACCGTGGTTTCCGTCTTCGATTGAATCCACATCAGAATTAGGGTGTTTTCCTGCCAACTTCAAGCATTTTCGCCACATCCTTTGGACAGTAACCGTGTTTGAAAATGGTAGGTAGCGATGAGAATCACCCGCATAATCTTGGCGTCATTGGTGTGCTTGCCCGCGCTTCAAGCCAGCGGCGTCCAGATTACTTTTGAGCCGGTCGTGCGGCGATGGACGCTCGCCAACGAAGTGATGCGGGCTCAGTTTGCAATCAGCCCCGAAGGGATCTTCGGGATGGAGAAGATCGAGCGAACCGACACGGGGGACGAGTGGTTGGCGGCCGGCCCTGGGTCCAACTCGCCGCTGCGGTTCACCGTGGGCGACCTGACGGTGGGGCCGCGCAGCCTCTTCCGCCTGGTCGCGCACCGGCAAGAGGATGCCGGCAAGGGCGGCAAGCGCCAAGTGATTGAATTGGAAGACGCCGCCGCCCGGGCGCGGATTCGTTTGAACCTGGAAATATACCCCGGTCATGCCGTGCTGCGTTACTGGACGGAAGTTCAAAATCTCACCTCCCGCCGCGTCTGGGCGCGGTTGGCTGACCTCGTCCCGTTCCGCCTCGCCGCTTCCGACGAGGGTCAGTTCCGGTGGTTCCGCGTAAATCAATGGACCATCGTGCCGAAGGAGCAGAATTTCGAACCGCTCGAGTCGCGCGTCAGAACCGACGGGACAACGCTCAGCATGCAGTCCGGAGCGCGCGGCACGCAGTGCGCTTGGTGGGCGCTGCGCGACGACAAGGACCGGGGGCTTTTCGCGGGTTGGGAATTCGATGGAAGGACGGCGGCGTCTGTGAAACAAGTAGGCGCCGAGGACTACATTCAGTTTTCGGCCACGATTCAGGAATTGAACCACCCGGTGGATCCAGGCGACACTTTCTTAATTCCTCCTGCATTTATCGGACTGTTCCGGGGAGATTGGGACGAAGCCGGCTACCGCACCCAGCGGTTTGTGGAGCAAGTTCTCGCCAAGCCGATGCCGGACGACGAGAAATTCCCTTACGTCGCCTGGGACACATGGGGTCACGAGCACGATTTCGACGAGACCACCTTGCGGCGCAGCGCCGAGATTGCAGCCAAGCTCGGCGTGGAGTTGTTTATCGTGGACTTGGGATGGGCGAGGGCGATAGGGGATTGGTATACCGACCGCACGAGGTTTCCGAGCGGAATGAAGGCCATTTCAGAGTATGTTCACTCACTCGGCATGAAGTTCGGTCTTCACCTTGCCTTCGCCGAGGCGGCGCCGGATTCGCCCGTTCTGAAAGAGAACCCGGATTGGACGACTTCGGAAGAGTACTACTACCATGGCGCCAAGTCACTGTGCCTTGCTCACACCCCGGCGCGGAATTGGGTGATCGAGGAGCTTACCCGCGTCATTCAAAACTACGGGGTGGATTGGGTGCTTCAGGATGGCGAAAACATGGTCAAGAAATGCACCAAGACCACGCACACCCACGACCCTAAGGACTCCAATTATTCGAACGCGATCGACGGCTTGAATTTTATCCTGCAAGAAGTGCAGCGCCGCACCCCGGACACGGTTTGGGAAAACTGCGAAGACGGCGGCAACATGATGACTTTCAACATGGTCCGCAACTACGTCACTTCCATCACCAACGACGCCAACGGGGCGCTCGGGGCGCGGCAGGCGGCTTATGGCGCCACCTACCCGTTCCCGCCTCGATATGTGGACCGCTACATGCCCGGAGAGACGGTGGACAAGTACAGCACCAGGAGCTACTTTTTCGGCGGGCCATGGATTCTAATGAACCGGCTCACCGAAATGAGCCAGGAGGATCTTGAACTGCTGGCTGCCGAAATCTCCGCCTTCAAGAAGATGCGGTCCACGGTGCGCGACGGAAAGGTTTTTCATCTTACGGCGCGTCCCGCTCCGGGGCGGATTGACGCCATGCAGGCGCACCATGAGAAGGCGAACCAGTCGGTAGCGTTGGTGACGCGCGATGGGGCGAATGCGAATTCATACCTGCTCAAACCCAGGGGTCTTCAGCCGGACACTACCTACCGGGTCACTTTTCTGGACGACCGCCGGGTGCTGTTGATGAACGGCAGTCAACTGATGAACTCCGGCGTCCGGGTCAATCTCCCCGACGCCGCCTCCGCCGAAGTCGTATTCATCGACCCTCGCGAATAGCCGCCCGCCTTGCCCCCGCTTTCTGTCTTGCGGCATGATGGCGGGGTGAAGCGGCGTTGGATCGTCATCGCGGCGGTATTCGTTCTGTTCGCCGTCCGTTTGGGCTACCGAGTGGAATCGAGCGGCATAGCCTCGGGGTGGGTGGACCCGGTGGGCAGAATAGCCGCACAGGACGAGGCGGTGTACAGCCATATCGCCCTTCGCATGGCGCGGACGGGCGAGTGGCTGACGCCAAGGTTTCTCGACCGTCTGGCGTTGTTCAAGCCTCCGATGCTGTACTGGCTGTCGGGCATCTCAGCCAAGCTGTTCGGACCATCCAATCTGTCCCTGAGGTTGCCTTCAATCCTGGCGGGCGCAGCCGTGGCGGCATTGGCGGTGGCGTGGGCTTTGAGTTGGGGTCCATGGCAGGCGCTCGCGGTGGCGCTCTTGCTGGCGGCCAATCCCTTGCTGCACCGCCTTTCGCGGTTGAATCTGATGGACGCTTTGCTGGCCGCGTTGTTTTTGGGCGGGGCTTGCATTATCCGCGCCGACCCGGCTCTGAAACTGAGGTCTTCGCGCATTGGTTTTGGCGCGCTGGTGGGTGCAGGCGTCTTGACCAAGGCAATCGCCGGCTGCCTCCCGCTGGTCATGCTGGCCCTTTACTGGGTCCTGGCTCTGCGCGAAGAACGCCCGCGCCTCAGGGCGCTGCTCGAAGTGGCCGGCTGGACTGCTCTCGCGGCGGCGCCGTGGCATCTCTATCAGTGGATCGTTCACCCGCAGTGGTTCTGGTCCGAATATATCATCGACGAGCACTTCCGCAGCGCAATTGCCCCATTGGGCCAGACTTCGAGGGAGGGGCAACTGGATTTCTACGTCCGCCGCTGGGCGCGCCTTGACCCGGTCCTGCTGGGCGCATGGCTTCTCGCTCTGCCGTGGCTGGCATGGGCGTTGTGGAAGCGGCGGAGCGCCGGGATTCTGGTGCCGTTGTGCGCCCTGGCGACCGTATGCGCGGCGGTCCTGGCGTTTCAGTATCGCAACGCCGCCTATCTTCTGCCGGCGATGGCGCCCGCAGCTCTGTGCGCAGTGGCGGCGGGTCCCTTGCGGCATCCCTGGGGCGCCGCGCTCGCTTCGGCGTTCCTGGCTGCCGCGCTCGTAGGGCGCGTCTTGCATCCAACGGAAGTCTGGGGGCTCCCGTTTCCGGAACAAGCGTCCGCTCCTTCGGCGCAAGACTTGGACCGTTACGCCGCCCAGAACCGCGGGCGCGATCTGATCATCGTTTTTCCTTCCGACGAATTCTACTCGACGCTCCTGCCGGCGCCGCGCGTCCGCTATGTGTTTACCGACGACGGACGCCACCGGGCGCGGCCGGCCATGGATTTCCGTTATCTCGGCATAACGCTCTCAGTGGAGGAGTTTCTCGACATCGACCGCCGCCGCCCGGTGTTTGAGGAAAGGTTGCGGCGGTTCAATCTCGATACTACTGCGCCGCTGGGCACGGTGATTGAACTCTCTTCCGAGGGGGAATTTCCCCGGCTCATCGCCGGCGCGCCGAAAGCGGATTTCTTCCTGCCGGGACACCTTTGCTACTCAGCCCCCCCGGGGCGCGCCGTAGTCCCCGCCTCGGGAGGGCGCTGCTTCGTGTACGGAAACTAAACCCCGGCTTACTCCGCCGCTGCGAGGTGGTTTACCGGACCGGACCCGTGCCCGAGACCGGGGTTTTCACGAATGGCGCGGGTGATGAATGCCTTAGCTCGGGAAACCGCATCTGGCAGCGCCATGCCTTTCGCCAGGCATGCCGTGATGGCGGCGGAATAGGTGCAGCCCGTGCCGTGCGTGTGCGGCGTGCCGATCCTTTCAGCCCGCAATTCGATCCAATCGGACCCATCGAAAAGGATGTCCACGGCTTCACCCCCGAGATGTCCGCCCTTTACCAGCACGGCTTTCGGCCCCAGGTCCAGGATGCGCCGGGCGGCTTCCCGCATGGATGCCAGATCCGACACTGGGATTCCGGCGAGAACCGCGGCTTCCGGCAAGTTGGGAGTTACCAGCCGGGCGAGCGGCAGAAGTTCTCTCCGGAGCACTTTCCCGCCCTCATCTGCGATGAGCGGCGCTCCGTGCTTGCTGATCATGACGGGATCCACCACGAGCAGGAGCGCAAAACGCCGAACCAGATCCGCCACCAAGCGGATGACCGCGGCATTCCCCAACGCCCCGGTCTTGACCGCCTGCGGGGGAATGTCCTCACAAACCGCCACACACTGCGCGGCCACGAGTTCCGGTTCCAGGACTTCCACGCGGTCCACGGCCACCGTATTCTGCACGGTGATCAACGTGATCACAGCTTCACCGTAGACTCCAAACTGATGAAAAGTTTTGAGATCGGCCTGGATGCCGGCGCCGCCGCTAGGGTCGGAGCCGGCGATAGTGAGCGCTACGGGCATCATTCCCGTAGCCCAGGATAGCAGAGAGGCCTCAGCGCGCCGCAGAGGCTGCCCGTGCGGGCTGCTCCGCAAGATACTGCGAAACGACAATGCCCGACCGAGTGCGGTCCTTCGCCGCAACGACTTTGATGTGCACGGGACCCGGCGTGCGTCCCCACAGAACCGTCCCCATGGCGGCTTTCCCGTCGGCGCCAGTGATCGCCACGTCGGTGTGAAGCCCGCCGCGGAAAAGTCCGCCCGGTCCGTCCTCAGGAAGACGGAAACTGACGGTCGCTCCTTGCACCGGGCGCCCCGTCTCATCGCTGACCTGCACTAAGAGCGGACTAGCCGACTTCGACCCCGCCGTACTGACCAGCCCTTCTCCGCGCAAGACGCGAATCTGAAGGATCAACACCTCCCGGCTCTCAGCCCCGGCTACGCTCCACAGCAAGCCCGCCAGCATCATGCCCATGGCCAGAGCGAGTACGCGGACCAGTCCCGGCAACAGAACGGACTCCATACCGTCTTCTTAGTGCGCCAGGAGCGAAAAAATCTCACTTCGCTTCGAGCAAGACGACCGTCACGTTGTCCGGCGCCCCCCGTTCGATGGCGGCGCCGATTAACAAGCGGCAGCGCTCTTCGAGAGATCCGCCCGCGCCTAACACCCGGCTGATCGAGTCCGCGTCCACTACGCCGTGCAATCCGTCGCTGCAAAGCAGGATCAGATTGCCGGGCTTAGGGTGAAGCTGGTAGGAATGGATACGTAGATCTTCCGTAATGCCGATCGCCATCGTCAGCACATGGCGCATGGGATGTTTCCGCAGGCTCGCCTCATCAATTCCCAAGCGCCTGCCCACCTCCTGGACCCATGTCTGGTCCTCGGTGATGGGGATCAGGGACGGGGCGTCATACAGATAAGCGCGGCTGTCGCCTACGCTTGCGACACAAATCTCCTGCCCGCTATCCAGTAAGGCTACCAGGGTGGTGCCCATGCCCTCGAACTCCCTGTCCCCCCCGGCAGCCCTCAATACAGCCATGTTGGCTTCTTCGAAGGCGCGCGCGAGGGTTTCGGGACCGGCATGCCCCACGCGTTGAATATGATCGCGAACCGTCTCTGCCGCCAAACGGGAGGCTCGCTCCCCGGCGCGGGCGCCCCCCATGCCGTCCGCCACCAAGTAAAGGCCCAACTGCCGGTCGATGATGAAAAAATCCTCGTTGTTCTGACGGACACATCCCTGGTCAGACAACCCGAAAACTTCGAGCATGAATGCTCCGATTATACAGGCTTCCGCGCCCTAATGTAGGCTCGATTGAGGTTGGCAAGCGCACCGGAGAACTGCGCCGCGGCAACTCGGGCAAAACTTCTGCCCGGGATTGGGTGAAATAGCGCACCGTGTCTGGGCATGACAGCGCAGCGCCAACGTTGTTCTGGGCGCTATGACCCGCCACACACGTACTCCTCGGCAGTAGTCTAGGTGGAAACGTGCACGAGTTCCGGCCCTGCTTTGACAGCCCTTCGGCTGCATTTTGCATTATTTTCCATCGCATTCGAGCAAGCAGCGCTGAGAGTGGTAACTCAATTGCTGACTTTCGCCAGAAACCTGTGGCTAGGGTGAACAGACGAGCATGTGGTGTTTTTCAACAGGAGGATATGGCTGTGAGTACACCCCCAACAGTTGAGGCGCCTGCCGAACAGCGCACAGGCACGCCGCGCCGGGGATTTTTCCAAGCGTTGGCGGCCATCGGCTCCGGCGCTGCGACGGCGTTGCTAGGATCCAAAGTCCTTGCTTCGCGGCAGGCGGAGGCAGCTCCCATTCCGCCGGTGGTGACCGAACCGGCAGGCAATCTTCTGGTGCGGATGCAACAGGATCTAGAGGCGTCGATGCGCAGCGGCAGGACGCCAAGCTGGATCATGGTGGTAGATACGCGCAAGTGCATCGGCTGTGACGCCTGCACCATCGCTTGCAAAGCGGAGAACCTTACCGGCCCTGCGGGCGGCTTCCGGCGCGTGATCAAGAAAGAGTTTCCCATCGGTCCGCGGCCTTGGGCGATTTACAAGCCCGCTAACTGCCTGCAATGCGACGATCCCCCGTGCGCCAAAGCGGTTCCCAAAGGCATGATCAACAAGCGGCCCGACGGCATCGTGGAGCTGGATACCGTCAACCTGAGGGGCCAGTGGGCTCAAACCGCGGCAAAGGCATGCCCTTTCAACGCACTGCATGTAGACGACGGCAAGACGTTCACCCAGGACACACCCAAACCTCAAGCTTATGAGTTGCGGCCATTCATTGAAAACGGGGCGGTGTTCACCCACCGCCCGGGCGCGAACCAGTTGGCGCAACTGGGCCGCAAGTGCACGTTTTGCAGTCACTTGCTGGAGGTAGGGGTGCTGCCGGCCTGTGTCACCACCTGTATCGGAGGCGCCATGTATTTCGGGGACGCGAATGTGCCGGGCAGCCTGGTCAACGAAATTACCGGCGGACGGCGCATCTTCCAAGGCCACCAAAACCGCGGGGTCAAACCGCGGGTGATCTATTTCGAGGAATCCATGCCCGGCGCGCCGCACATCGACTGCGCGGCTTGCCATTCCTGAGGGGGCGGCTATGAACTCCAATCAGAACCATGATCGTGAACCGGCGCCCGCGCGCCGGGAGATGTTGCGCGCGGGGGCGCTTTTAGGAGGCGCCTGCCTGGCTGCGCTCAGCAAGGCAGCGGCGCAGCCGGGCGGAGCCGCGCGCGCCACTCCTAAGCCAGTGGAAGCCTCCGACTTCATTTACACGACCTGTTTGCAGTGCAATACCGGCTGTGAAATCAAGGTGCGCATCCAGGATGGCTTGGCGGTCAAGATTGACGGTAACCCGTATGGGCCGCGCGCGATGGATCCGCACATCGACTGGCGCACTCCGGCATCCCAGGCGGCCAAGCTGAAGGGTTCGATCTGCCCGAAAGGTCAATCGGGCATCCAGACGGCCTACGACCCTTATCGCATCGTCAAGGTGCTGAAGCGGGCGGGCAAGCGTGGCGAGGGCAAGTGGGTCACGATTCCCTTTGACCAGGCCATCAACGAGATCGTCAATGGCGGCGTCTTGTTCCCTCAGGATGGGAACACGCCGGTGACCGGACTGCGCGAGCTGTGGGCGCTGAGAGACCCGAAATTATTCAGCGCCATGGCGGCGGACGCCGCCGCCGTGCAGAACAAGAAGCTCACCGTCGCGGAGTTTAAGGAAAAGTACAAGGAGCACCTGGATAAGCTGATCGACCCCGACCACCCGGATTTCGGGCCCAAGAACAATCAGTTCGTATTCAACTGGGGACGTTTGAAGGCGGGCCGGCAAGACTTCTTTTTGCGTTTCGTC
>Ga0101944_10004097_pt1 | contig 18724 bp, 11 predicted proteins | sample DewCreD2012metaG_FD_75245 | JGI IMG/M metagenome (GOLD analysis project Ga0101944, IMG submission 75245) | Hot spring sediment bacterial and archeal communities from British Columbia, Canada, to study Microbial Dark Matter (Phase II) - Dewar... ... | reverse complement strand
TCCGCTCAGGGCGTTTCCGCTGTGCCGGCAATACTCCCCGTAGGTGTCCACCGCATTCTTCCTCCCCGTGAGGCCCTAGTGATAGGACGGCCCTCCGAGAAAGGGCCCATCCGGGTTGATGAAGATTCGGGTGCTCTTGTCCGGCTTCAACGCCTGGTCCTCGAAGACCGTCTGGATCACGGTTTCCAGGATGTCGTTCTGGAGAGCCTTGAGGCTCGGCTCTTTGGAGCTCTTCTGGCTCGCCGTGACGGTGATGCTGTGAATCCGGACAGGCTTGCGGTCCTTGTACTCCACCCCCACCTGAACCTTGCCGTCCGGCATCAGGTAGGAGAGGATATTCTGAAGCCGGACATTGTTCAGCTGTCTGCAAATCCTGCGGGCCAGCCAAATGGGCAAAGGCATGAGATTCGGAGTCTGCTCACAGGCGAACCCGAAAAGCGTGGCCTGGCTTTTGGGCGCGATCTTTTCGATCTCCTGGCTGGAGAGCTTTCGCTCGTCAAAGACGAAATACTTGTCCGGAGGCGAGCCTTGGGGCGCCGTGAGGATGCTGCAGCTCTTGGAGTTGAAATCCGGCTGGTCATATCCGATGCGCTTGATCACCTTTCGCGCCACGTGGGTGAGATCCACCTTTCCGCTCGTGGCAAAATGACCGGCAATGAATACGATCGCGCTCGACACGGCGCATTCGATGCGAAGCCGCGCAAAAGGGTCCTGCGTGAGGAATTGGTCCACGATGGCATCGCTGATCTGGTCGCAAAGCTTGTCCGGATGCCCCTCCGTCACCGCTTCAGAGATAAAGATAAAATCTTTCATAGCATTACCTGCCTGTTGTCTTAGTCGTCTCGTTGGCGGCAAGGGACAAAAGCGCGCTCCCACCCACCACCGCCGCATCCACGAGACCGATGGGCGTGATTCCAAGGAAACCTCTCAACCCTGGAAGGATGGCTGTCAGGGCTTGGAGAACCAAGGACCCGCCTACGGCAAGAATGAGATATGTGTTGGGAGGCGGTGTCCGGTTCGAGACCAGGGTCTTTTTTTCGGACCGGCAGCTCAGGGCATGCAGAATCTGGCCGGCCATCAGGCTGTGAAACGCCAGGGTTCCCGCCCTGGCACCCAAACCATAGCGCGCCATCCCATAGCCGTAAACTCCAAGAGCACTCGCGCTGATCACCGCAGACTCCGTGACCATTCTCCGGTAGTCCTTGCCCGAGAGGAGCGGAGCCTGTGGATCCCTGGGCGGCTGCTCAAGAACGTCAGGCTCCGGCGCCTCCATGGACAGGGCCAACCCCGGAAAAATGTCCGACATGATGTTGATCCACAGGAGCTGCATCACGTTGAGGGGAAAGCCGATGCCCAAGGCCAGAGAAGCGAACATCACCATGAGCTCCGTGAAATTGGTGGAAAGAAAGAAATGAACCGACTTGCGGATGTTCTGGTAGGTGGTACGGCCGTCGCGCACGGCAAGCACGAGGGTTTCCAGGTTGTCGTCCTCCAAAACGATGTCGGCCACTTCCCTGGCCACGTCGGTTCCGCTCCGGCCCATGGCAATGCCGATATCCGCGGCCTTGAGCGCCGGGCCGTCATTGATCCCGTCGCCGGTCATGGCCACCACCAGCCCGGAGCGCTGAAGGGCCTGCACGATCTGAAGCTTGTTGGAGGGGCTGACCCGGGAGTACACATGGACCTTGCGGGCCAGGGCCTGGAACAGCTCCGGCGGGACGGAGCGAAGCTCGGAGGAGTCAAGGATTTCCAGCTGTTCGCTTCCGCTCAGCTTGAGATTCTTCGCCACCGTAAAGGCGGTGGGGCTCTGATCCCCGGTGATCATCACCGTGTTGATGCCGGCCCTGTGATACACCTCGATCAGCTCCCTCGCTCCTTCCCGGATAGGGTCCGCCATTCCCACAAGACCGAGCCAGGTGAGATCCCCATTCCTGTCCTTCTTCTTGCTGCCGTTAGAGGAAAAGGCCGCGCCCAGAACCCGCAACGCACCGATGGCCATTCGGTCGTTTTCTCTTTCAATGAGGAGCCTGTCCTGATCGGTGAGAGGAACCCTCTTGCCGTCTTTCATTTGCCAGGCGCACAGGGAAAGGACTTCAGGCGGGCTTCCTTTGACCGCACAAAAGGCCTCTTCCCCATCCGGCGCGGCGTGAAGGGTTTTCATGTAAAGACGGCTCTCCGTCCTGTATTCCACCGACACCAGGGGATGCTCTTCCCTGAGGCGCGGAACGTCGACACCGGCCAGAAACGCCAGGTCCATGAGCGCGCATTCCGTGGGCGACCCGGCCAGTTCGACGCCGTTGGGTCCGCAGCCGTTGATCTTGGTCTCATTGCAGAGAGCGCAGACGTCAATGAGCCGCCTCACCTCTTCGATGGCCAGGGGGTCTGAACTTCCCTCCTCTAAAAAAAGCGTTCCGTTCCGGACCCCGATCCGTTTATTCCCGGCATAAAGCTCCTGGATGGACATCCGGTTGCGGGTCAGGGTGCCGGTCTTGTCCAGGCACACGGTTTGGACCGACCCCAGGGTCTCGATGGCCTGGAGCCGGCGCACGAGCACGTGGTCCTTTCTCATTCGCTTGATGCCGAGGGAAAAATTGATGGTGGCCGCTGCAGGAAGCCCCTCGGGGACCGCCGACGCGGCAAGGGAAATGGACACGCGAAGCATCTGGAGAAAACCGTGCCCCCTCAGAAAGCCGATGAGAAAGACGACACCGCAAATCACGCCGCACAGCACCACGAGCTGATCTCCCACCTCCCTGAGCTGGCGTTCAAAGCTGGTTTCCGGCGCCTCGGTTTGGCCCAGGAGAACCTGCAGCCGGCCCATCTCCGTGAATCGTCCCGTGGCCGCCACAATCGCCGAGCCTTCCCCGCCTGTCACCAGCGTTCCCATGAACACCATGTTCAACCGGTCCGGAAGGGGAATGTTTTTGCCCTTGAGGGTTCCAGGGCTTTTGAAAACGGGCATGCTCTCCCCGGTGAGGACCGACTCGTCGATGCTCAGGTGCGACGCCTCCAGCACCCGGCAGTCGGCGGACACATAGGTCCCGGGTTTGAGGAGGAGAACATCCCCGGGAACAAGATCTTCAGCAGGGATCTCAAGGACTCGGCCGTCTCTGACCACTTCGGCCGTAGGATGAACCATGTGCTTGAGGGAGTTGATCGTTTTCTCCGCAGCGCTCTCGGTCCCGTAGCCGATCATCGCGTTGGCAACCACCACGCCTGCAATCACCACCGCATCCAGGATCCCGCCTGTAAAAAGAGAAATCCCTGCTGCGGCGCCCAGGAGAAGCACGGGAAGGGATTTGAACTGGCTGAAAAAAATGCTCCACCTGCTGCGGGGTTCCGCCTCGGGAAGCACATTGGGACCGTAACGCTGCAGGGTCTGGGTGACCGCCTCCGAAGAGAGCCCGTATTGCCTGTCCGTGCCCCAGAACTGAAGCACGGCTTCGGGTTTCATCAGGTGCCAGGGTTGAGGCCTTTGCTCTTCCCTGGGAGAGACGAGCCTGGCCAGTTTCTTTCCGATCTGTTCAGGGAGTTGTTTGATGCTCTTGGGAGAAGGGAGGGATTGGAGGATCCTCTTTCGGCTCTGAGGCTCGGGATCCAGAGGCGTCCCGGTGATCTCCTCCATGGCTTCCTTGAGATGACGGGCGATGGTTCTGTGGTCCACGGCCTTGTCGAAGAGCACCAGAACATTGGATGTGAGTGTGCTGGCGGAAACCTGAAAGATGATCTTGTGCCGGAGAAGCCGGGATTCCAGCGTCTCTTTGATCGCTCTGGAGCCGGAGAGTCCCCGGACTTTGTACCGGCCTCTTCCCGGGAGTTTCGCATGGACGGGGTGAATCATGGCTCTTAAACCAGCGGTCCCCGGGGCTCCTGAAAAGCCGGCCCCCTTTGGAGGACTTCCCATCGCTCAGCGGGCTTCTTCTTTTTGGGAAGCTTTGTCCACGATGGATTTTGTGAAGACGCCAAAGGCATACCAGAAGGCGGTGTACCAAGGGGGAGTCCTGAAATTCCCGCGAACAATCTCGAAGAGTCCCACGCCCAGGAGGAGCAGGAACGCCGCACCGGGAAGATCCAGAAATCCGCCTGTGGCGCGGCTGAGAAAAGCGTTGGTGCCGCTCAGGGGCTCCGCAATTCTGCGAGACAGGGGCACCGTGCGCGCTCCCTTGAGTCTGAGCTCGAACAGGCCGTTTTCACCGGCATACGCCTGAATGCCGCGGATATCCAGCCGCTCATCGATGAAGAGAACGCTTCCTGTCAAAGGATTCAGCTGGAGCACTTCATAGTCTTTGAACTTGACGAGCTTATCCCCGAGATTGCGGAAATAGCTCCAGTCTCCCTTCATGGAAGGAATTCTGATCCTCAGCCTTTTTGCGCTCTGGTGGCTGATCGTCGCCTCTGGGAGCATGGGGTCCGGATCTCCTACTTTGCCGCGGCCGCCGCTTTTCTTTTCTTGGGAACGGCTTCCACCTCTTGCTCCTCAGCCAGCTCGGCTTGCGCTTCGGCCGTAAGGTCCTCTATCGTCTCCCTGGCTTCGGCGACCGCCACTTTGCCCCTCTCATAAAGTATCAGGCCGCCTTTGATGCCCGCCTTGGTCAGGGTTTTGGCAACACCGGCTACGACGGGGACGACGACAGGAGCCAGCAATACCACTGCGGCACCGACGGCCAGGCCTGTGAGAAGCTGCATTCCCGTGGGAATAGGGATGAGTCTCATGCCTTACCTCCTTTACCTAGAGGCCGGTGAAAAATCCAGAAAAGCCTCCAGCCTCCGTTTCACGTTTCTACAGAGCTGCAAAAAATCTCGCACGTACACCGGCCGGGGTGTACACGCCGGCGCAGACAACGCTGTGCAAAGCAAGAATTTTCAAACTACCAGTTCAGTGAGTCGCAGTCGAGCAGAACTTTCATTACATGCCTAATGAACAAGAGCCTTGATAACCCCATGCAGGCCTTTGGCCGCAACCAAAGTCCGCCGGAGCCCGGGACAGGCGGGTGTGGTCTCCAGCTCCAGAGATCTACGCATCGTGCACAGAAGTTTCAGTTTAAGACTCTCAATATTGACGGCTTCGTAAAAAGTCCGGCGGAGTGAATCTGTCATTTCGACCGCAGGGAGAAATCTTCTCTTTTCAGCGTAATACTACTTCAAGATTTCTCGCTTCGCTCGAAATGACATGAAAATGGGACTTTTTACGAACGCATCAATATTCTCCATGAGACGAGAAGGGGGTGAGAGTTAGATTCTCAGGCGCAACGAGACCTCACCGGTCAGGATTCGCCGTTGATTCCCATCGGCCTCTTCAAGGATCAGGGCGCCGCAGTCGTCGATGCGCAAAGCCTTGCCTTCGATTCTCTCCTTCTCGGTAGCAACCACCACGGCCTTTCCCAGAACCAGGCAGTTCCGATTCCACTCCTCATAGAGCCGTTCCATCTCACCGGCCACAACGTCCTTGTAAAGGCCCTCAAACTCCGTCAGAAGCTCTATGAGCAAAGCATTTCTTGAAACCGGTCGCCCTGCTTCTTCCACGAGGCTGGTGGCCGGAGCCCCGCCTTGCTGCGGGACATCGGGACGCCATCCCACGTTGATCCCCATGCCCAGCACGACCCAGTCCACCTTCTTTTCCCTCACCGCGAATTCCGTCAGGATGCCGGCGAGTTTTCTGGTTCCCACATAGAGGTCATTGGGCCACTTGATCATGGCCTTGACCCCGCAAATCTTGTTCACGGCTTTGAGCCCTGCCAGGGCCAGAACCATGGTCAGAACAAAGACCCTGTCGCCCTCCAAGAAGGGTCTCAAGAGCAGGGAAAAAAGCAAATTGGCCCTTGCTGGGGAGACCCACGCCCGGCCTCTTCTCCCGCGTCCTGCGGTTTGCTCCTCCGCGATGACGAGGGTCCCTTCCGGCGCCCCCTGGCCGGCCAGCGCTTTGGCCAGGGCATTGGTGGAATCGATGGAAGGATGGTAGTGGATAGGGGATGAAAAAAGAGAACCGGCTAAACGCTTCCTCAAGAGCTCAGGCTGAATGGGCTCATCCACGCTCGTTTTTCCTTCAAGGTCCTGGGCTTTCCTCGGGATCTTCCTTCTCCGGCCTGCAAGCAAGCATTATGCAGTAAGCAGGGCAAACCACGAAAAGAGAATAACCACCCCAGATCTCTGCTTACTGCTTACTCCCTACTGCTTACTGCTTACTGCTTACCGCCTACTGTCTTCACTTAGTCTTCCATCACCTTGGCCACGGCAACCACCTTTTCCCCTTCGGCCAGGTCGATCAATTTGACGCCCTGAGTGTTCCGGCCGATGACGGAGATGTCCGCCACCTTCAGGCGAATGATCTTGCCCTGCTCGGTGATGATCATGAGCTGGTCGGGATCCGTCACCTGACAGGCGTACACCACGAGGCCGTTTCTCTGGGTGGTCTTGATGGTGAGGATGCCCTTGCCCCCTCTTCCCTGAACCCTGTATTCCTCGGTGCGCGTCCTCTTCCCAAACCCCTTCTCCGTGACCGTGAGGATGGTGGCGCCCTCATCCAGCACGTCCATTCCCACCACTTCGTCGCCGGACTCCATGCGAATGCCGATGTTGCCCGCCGCCACACGGCCCATCTCGCGGATTTCATCTTCATGGAAGCGGATGGATTTTCCCTGGCGGGTGGTGAGAAAAATGTCCTGGGAGCCTGTGGACACCCTGGCGCCGATGAGCTCGTCTTCCTCGTTGATCTTGATGGCCACAATACCCCCGGTTCTCGGGTTGCTGTAAGCGGTGAGTTCCGTCTTTTTCACCAGCCCTTCCTTGGTCGCCATGACTACATACTTTTTCTCTTCAAACGTCCTCACGGAAAGCGTGGTGGCCACCCGTTCGCCCTTCTGAAGCTCGAGGAGGTTCACGATGGCTTTACCCCGGGACATGCGGCCGGCTTCCGGAACCTCGTGAACCTTTTTCCAGTACACCCGACCCTTGTTGGTGAAGAAAAGAAGGTAATCGTGCGAAGAGGCCACAAAGAGCATTTCCACGAAATCCTCTTCCTTGGGCCTGGCGCCTGTGAGCCCCTTGCCTCCTCGCCGCTGAGCCCTGTAGAGGCTGATGGGGTTTCTCTTGATGTAGCCCTCGTGGCTGATGGTGACGACCATGTCCTCTTCGGCAATAAGGTCTTCCACATCAATTTCCCCCGCCTCGTGCAGGATCTCGGTCCGGCGCTCGTCGCCGAAGCTCTCCCGGATCTCCTTCATCTCGTCCTTGATGATCTGAAGCACCATGGCAGGGTTGGCCAGGATCGCCTTGTACCGGGAAATATTTTTCAGCAGCTCCTGGTACTCGGAGTGGATCTTCTCCCTTTCCAGTCCGGTCAGCCTCTGGAGCCTCATGTCCAGGATGGCCTGGGCCTGCACGTCGGTGAGGGAGAAATCCGCCATGAGCCTCGACTTGGCCTCTTTCGGATCCGCGGAGGACCGGATCGTTTCGATGATTTCGTCCAGGGCGTCCAGAGCCTTTTTGAGGCCCTCCAGAATGTGGGCTCGCTCTTCGGCCTTCCTGAGATCGTACATCGTTCGCCGGACGATAATCTCCCGGCGGTGCTCGACGAACAGGACGAGCATCTCCTTGAGATTGAGCACCTGAGGACGGCCTTTGACGATGGCCAGGAAGATGATGCCGAAGGAAACCTCCATCTGGGTGTACTTGTACAGACGATTCATGATGACCAGGGCGTTCGCCTCCCGCTTGATGTCCACGGCGACCCTCATGCCGTCCCGGTCGGATTCGTCCCGGATGTCCGAAATGCCCTCCACCTTTTTCTCTTTGACCAGCTCTGCAATGCGCTCCAGGAGCTTGGCCTTGTTCACCATAAAGGGAATCTCGGAGATGATGATCCGCTCCCTGTTCTGACCCACCTTTTCGATGAAGGCCCTGGCCCTGATCTTGATGATGCCCCTGCCTGTTTCATAGGCTTCCCTGATGCCCGCCGTGGCCAGGATAAACCCTGCGGTCGGAAAATCCGGGCCGGGAACGATCTTCATCAGGTCCTTGATGCCGACCTCCGGATCATCGATCACCCTTTCCACCGCCAGGGTCACCTCCGTGAGATTGTGGGGAGGGATGTTGGTGGCCATGCCCACGGCAATGCCGGAAGAGCCGTTGACCAGCAGGTTGGGAATCGACGTGGGCAGCAGAGCGGGTTCCTGAAGGGAGCCGTCGTAGTTCGGAACGAAATCCACGGTCTCCTTGTCGATGTCCTCCAGGAAGTTTTGGGCCAGGCGGGTCATGCGCACTTCCGTGTACCGCATGGCTGCGGGCGGGTCTCCGTCCACGGAGCCGAAGTTCCCCTGGCCGTCCACCAGCGGATACCTCATGGAGAAATCCTGAGCCAGCCTCACAATGGTGTCATAGACCGCCGTGTCGCCGTGGGGGTGATATTTGCCGATGACATCGCCGACCACCCTCGCCGATTTCTTGTAGGGCCGGTTGAAATAATTCTTCATCTCGTGCATGGCGTAGAGCACGCGGCGGTGAACCGGCTTGAGGCCGTCGCGCACGTCGGGAAGCGCTCTTCCCACAATGACGCTCATGGAGTACTCGAGGTAGGATTTCTTCATCTCCTCTTCAATATTGACCATGTCCAACGCCGGCTGGGCATCCATACAACAACTCCTCCATCAACAAGAAAAAAACCAAGAGTACCGTCTTAAAGGGCTTTTCCTCTTGGCGTCATTCTCTTTGTATTTTGCTGGCTCCACCTTCCCTTTTGCTCTTGGCTCGATGCTCCCTGCCCTGCGCGGACGATCCGCTTGCGGATCAAATGTCCAGTTCCTTCACTTCCAGGGCATTGTTGTAAATGAACTCTCTCCTGGGTTCCACCTTGTCTCCCATGAGGATATTGAAAACCTCATCGGCCTCCACCACATCCTCCACCCTCACCCGGAGGAGGCTCCTTTTTTCCGGATCCATGGTCGTCTCCCAGAGCTGGGAAGGATTCATTTCTCCGAGGCCCTTGTAGCGCTGGATCCCCAGGCCGCTTTTTCCCCGGTTCATGAGTTCATCGAGGAGCGAGGCCCAATCGGTGATCACTTTTCCGTTCTCCTCCCCGGCAAGCTTGAACTCGCGGCCCCGATAGTCCTTGAGCTGGCGTGCGATCTCCATCACCCGCCTCAGCTGCGGCGACACGAAAAAGTCCCACAGGACCGTGAAATGGTGCCCGCCGTTCTTTGGGTCCCCGACGCCGAATTCGTAGTGGCCGGCCTCCCCCAGTCGCAGGTCCCGCACCTCAAAGCCCTCATCGCTCAGAGCCTGGAGGAAGCTCTCCATGGACTCCTTGGTCTTGTAGAAATCCTTGTCTTTGACGGCGTAGGAGGCGATGAACTCTATGAATCGCGCGCTGTATCCCCTTCTCTCGAGCTCCTTCACATTGTCGTAATATCGGATGAGGTTCTTCAGAAAGGCGCTCAACTTCTGGCCTGAGACATCCTCTTTTTTCCCTACGAGGAGACGCTCTTTCTCGGCGATCCTTTTGATAATGAGCTCGTGAAAGGTTTCCTCGTCCTTGACATATTGCTCTTTTTTTCCATCCGCCACCCGGTACAGAGGCGGTTGGGCCACATAGAGATGTCCTTTCTCGATGAGATCCGGCATTTGACGGAAAAAGAAAGTGAGCAGAAGGGTCCGGATGTGAGCTCCGTCCACATCCGCATCCGTCATGATGATCACCTTGTGGTATCGAAGCTTTTGAATGTCGTACTCCTTGTCCCCGATTCCGGTGCCCAGGGCGGCGATCATGGTCTTGATTTCATCACTGGACATCATCTTGTCGAAACGGGACTTCTCCACATTCAGAATCTTGCCTTTGAGAGGCAGGATAGCCTGAAACCGCCTGTCGCGGCCCTGTTTGGCGGAGCCGCCCGCGGAATCGCCCTCCACAATAAAGACCTCGCTTCTTTCCGGATCTCTCTCCTGGCAATCCGCGAGCTTCCCGGGCAGGGAGAAATCCGCCAGGACCCCCTTTCGCCGAGCCAGCTCTTTGGCTTTGCGCGCCGCCTCCCGAGCCCTGGCCGCGTCGATGACTTTGGACACGATCGCCTTGGCCACAGAGGGGTTCTCTTCAAAAAACACGCTCAGCCCTTCATTGACCAAGGTCTCCATGAGGCCTTTGACTTCACTGTTCCCGAGCTTGCTCTTGGTCTGTCCTTCGTATTGCGGATTGGGCAGTTTCACGCTCACCACGGCAGTCAATCCTTCTCTCACGTCGTCTCCGGTCAGTTTTTCTTTGAAGGACTTGGACAGAGGGGAGCTTGCTAGGTACTGATTGATGCTCCTGGTCAGGGCGGATTTGAACCCGATGAGGTGGCTTCCCCCCTCCCGGGTGTTGATGTTGTTTGCAAAGGCGCAGATGATTTCATTATAGGAATCATTGTACTGAAAAGAGACCTCCATCATGACGTTGTTCTTTTCGCCGCTGATGTACACGGGCTGCGGGTGGAGGACCGCCTTGGTCTTATTCAGATACTGAACAAAAGATTTGATGCCTCCTTCGTAGGAAAATTCCTTGGATTTCCCGGTGCGCTCGTCCGAGATGCGAATCCTCACCCCCTTTGTCAGGAAAGCGAGTTCCCTCATCCGCCGCAACAGGGTGTCAAAGTCAAAATCCATGGTTTCGAAAATCTTCGGATCCGGCCTGAAGTGTATCCTCGTTCCCCGCTTGGGGCTATCGCCCCTGACCTGGAGTTCCGTCGCTTTGTCGCCTCTTTCAAAGCGCTGAAAATAGACCTTCCCGTCCCGATAGACTTCCACCTCCAGGAATTCCGACAGGGCGTTGACGACAGACACCCCCACCCCGTGCAGTCCCCCGGAAACCTTATAACTCTTGTTATCGAATTTTCCGCCGGCATGAAGCCTCGTCATCACCACTTCCAGAGCCGGGACCTTCTCCGTCTCGTGAATGTCCACCGGAATGCCTCGGCCGTTGTCTGAAACAACGACGCTGTTATCGGCCAGAAGCGTGATGTCGATCTCGGTGCAGGCCTCGGCCAAGGCCTCGTCGATGCTGTTGTCCACCACCTCGTAGACAAGATGATGCAGTCCCTCAAAAGCCGTATTTCCGATGTACATGGCAGGCCTTTTTCGAACCGCTTCAAGGCCCTCCAACACCTTGATGTCCGCCGCTCCGTAGCTTGTCGTTTGATCACCCATGTTAGAGCCTCATAGGCATAATCAGGCCGAGAAATCCCTCGTCCTCTTTTCCTTTAATGACACAAGGACTCGAATTATCGATAAACCCCAAATCCACAACCTCTGTAGCCATATTCTGAAGCACATCGATGAAATACCGGGGATTAAACCCTGCCTCCAGCCTCTCTCCCTTGTATTCCACCTCGATGTTTTCTTGCACATCCCCCAGATCCGGATTGATAGAGACCAATTCCAGTAAACCTTTATCCAGGGTGACTTTGACTCCTCTGTAGGTGTCCGTCGCCAGTATGATCATCTTCTTCATGCCGTCCAAGAGATCTTCTCTCTTCACCTTGACCAGCCCTTTGACTTTTTTTGGGATGACCGCAGTGTAGTCAGGGAATTTGCTTTCGAGCAACCGGATGATGATTAGAGAATTATCCTTCCTGGCCACGCAATTGGTCTGTTTAAAGCCCAGGTCCAGCGTACCTCCTTCGCTCGCCAGTTTGCTCAACTCCGCCATGCCCTTTTTAGGAATCATCACACCACCGTCAAGTTTTATTTTATCGATATCCCTGATTTCTTTATCGATGAGAGATAGGCGGTGACCGTCCGTCGACACCATTCGGAGATAAGATTTTCCCTCTCTAACGACTTTTTCTGTAAAAATACCGGAAAGCTTGAATCCCGCTTCCTCCAGCGTCACCGAATAGATTGTTTTATTGATCATTTCTCGAAGAATCTCCCCTTCCATAGAAGCCATGGGAACATCCTCGGGCTCCATAAAAGTCGGGTATTCTTCAGGCGACAGAGAGGCTAAATTGTACTTGGTCCTTTCATCAGAAAGGAACACCCAGTTGTTCTCCTTTTCTCGAATATGGATCTTCTCATATTTGCTTTCCTTTAAAATCTCGAAGAGCTTCCGTCCGGAAATGGTCACATTTCCCGGCTGGAGGACCTCCGCAGGAATTCGTTGCAAAAGGCTTATTTCAAGATCGGTCGCGGAAATCTGAAGGGATGCTTCTTGGGCCGACAGAAGAATCAAGGAGAGAATAGGCATATTGCTTCTTTTCTCGATGATGCTTTGCACTCTGGAGACCGCCTTAAGAAGTTCGTCTTTGTCTATTCTTATTTCCATCATAATAACCTCCAAGGTCTTTTAATAGTATATCATCAGGGATGTGTTTTTGTTCAAAACTCTCATAACCCTACGATCGAAGAGGAAATGTTCTTATGGCCCTCCGGCGGTCTTTTAGAGCACTTCGGCCGCCCCGCGGCCAAGGGTCGAATGTCAGCGGCCGGACTCCGAATGGAATCCAACATCACGAGAATGTTTGTCATAAAAATGTCAACCCAGGAGGTTCTCAATTTTTTCCAGGTCCCTCTGAATCTCTTTTTTTTGCTCTTTATTGTTTTCAATCTTTCTGATTGCGTGAATCACGGTTGAATGATCCTTATGATTGAAGGAGTTTCCAATCTCTTTAAGGGATAGATGGGTATGCTTCCTGGCGAGATACATGGCCAGTTGCCGCGGGTATGCATAGACACGGTTTTTCTTATTGGAAAGAAGGTCGCTCATGGAAATGTTAAAATACCCCGCGGTGCTGGTCATAATGTCTTCAAGGCCGATCTCGTTTCTGTTTTTGTCCCTGATGAGTGCTTTCACCGTGGAGATGGTTATGGCCCCGCTGTTGAGGGAGGCTACCGTTTCCACGCGGATGATATTCTTGAGAAGGCTTTTGATATCTCTGCTGGAATTGGCAAGGAAAAAGACGACATCCTCCGGCAAGGTGAAATGGTGTTCAGCCGTTTTGTGCTGAATGACCGAAGTCTTGAGGTGATGATCCGGTTCCTGAATCTCAGCCAAGAGACCCCAACCCAAACGAGACTTGAGCTCCGGGTGGATATCCCGAAGTTTGTTAGGCGCCGTGTCTCCGGAGACCACAATCTGTTTTTTTTGGGAATAGAGGGTGTTGAATATGGAAAGAAATTCCTCTTGCGTTTTTTCTCGGTTCGCCAGGTGATGGATGTCGTCGAAAAGCAGGAGATCGAGGTTTGAGAATTCAGACCTGAAATCATCAAGGCGGTCGGCCTTGATCGAATAAGTAAAATCCGAACTAAAGGCATCCGATGAGAGATATCTTAACCGGCAGCGGGAGTTTTTTCTGAGGCGGTGATTGCCGATGGCGTGAAGAAGGTGGGTTTTTCCCAATCCGCTCGTGCAATAGATGTAAAGGAGATTGTAATCTTCCGTCTTTTTCTCCGCCGCCTCTTGAGCCGTGTACCAGGCAAAGCGATTGCACTCTCCTGTGATGAAGGTGTCAAAAGTCATGGAACCATCCAGCCTGCGCTTTAGATAGATCTCGGTTTTCTCATTTTCACGAGGCGCCCTGTCTTTTCCCTCTCGACCGTAGGAAAAGTGGATGCTTGGGGAGAGATCCGTTATTCTCTTAAATGATTTCTTTATGTCAATCAGGTAGTTATCATTCAACCAGTTGGCCACGAATTTATTCGGCACGGCTAGCACCGCGATTTCCCGGTCAAACCTTTTTAAGGAGGCCCGGGAAAACCATGTCTTGAATTCTCCCTTGCCCATCTTAGATTTTAAAGTCTTGGATACTTCCGTCCAGATATCTTTTTTGTGATTCATAAGGGGTGATTTTTCCGGTTTAACGGTGCCCGAATATTAGAAAAATCTACTCTTGATGGCAACTAAAATCTCCGGTAACAGTTTAGCTCTATGAAATGGATGGGTTGGCCGTTTTCAAATAACCAGAGGGGTCAATGATGTTAAATCGAGGAGGGAATCATGGCGTATTCTATCGGTCTGGCCGGAAAGGGCGGCACAGGAAAAACCACTGTTGCCGGCCTGCTGATTAAATATCTGGTGGAGAAGGGGAAGGTACCTGTGCTGGCCGTCGACGCGGACGCCAATGCCAACCTCAACGAAGTTCTGGGCCTGGAGGTCCGGGAAACCATAGGGGATGCCCGGGAGGAAATGAAGAAGGGTGTGGCCACCGGAATGACCAAAGACATCTTCATGGAAATGAAGCTCGAGCAAGCCCTTGTGGAAGCGCAGGGCTATGATCTCCTTGTCATGGGAAGGCCTGAAGGCCCTGGGTGCTACTGTGCGGCCAATACCCTTCTGACCAATTACCTGGACAGGCTGATCAAAAATTACGCTTATGTGGTCATGGACAACGAAGCCGGAATGGAACACATCAGCCGGCTGACGACCAACAATGTCGATCTTCTCCTTGTGGTTTCCGACGCAAGCCGCAGGGGTATTCAGGCCGCTGCCAGGATTGTCGAGCTCACCCACCAGCTCCCCTTGACCATCCGTAAAAGGGCTTTCGTCGTCAACCAGGCCAAAGAGGGCCAGGAAAAGGACATTGAGAGGAGCGTTAGAGAATTCGGTCTTGAGCTCTCCGGGGTCATTCCGGAAGACCCCCTCATCCGGGAATTCGATCTCAACGGCAAGCCCACCTCTCAACTCACCATGGAAAGCAAAGCCCTCAAAGCCGCGTTCGGCATCTTTGAAAAGATTCTCCAATAAAAACGAGTCGGAAAGCGGAAACGGATTTCGTGCCGGCGGGCACAGTTGCCCGCCCTACAGGAATCTTCAAAGATGGATCGCTTCGTAGGGTCGGCCGCCGTGCAGAGCTTTGGCAGGCGGGGTCGCCTGCCCTACATCACGGTTACCAAGGATGATGCGTTCGTAAAAACTCCCGCGGAGTGAATCTGTCATTTCGACCGCAGGGAGAAATCTTCTCTTTTCAGCGTAATACCACTTCAAGATTTCTCGCTTCGCTCGAAATGACATGGAAATGGGACTTCCTGCGAACGCATCAAACTTCGCCCTTTCAACATTTGGTGGCCCTTTTGCGGACCCTACCATATGTTGATCGATTACCTGGGAAACACCTTCAATTTACAGGCAAAAAATCCTTGACAAGGCATTTGCGCTTCAATATGTTTGGGCTTCCTGTTTTGAAAGGATTTTTTCCTTTCCCCCACAGGGCCGCCGGGATGAAGCGTTATTGTTCAGCCTGTGCACCTCAACAAAACAGAAGGCTTCCAGACCATCAATGCGCCCTCGCTTTTTCATAAACCGAGAGCACTGATGATCTTTGTGCGCTCGTCTTTGATATGAATTTTTTGTAACCCTTTAGGACGACACTCTCATTTTGACAAGGAGGGAAAGACATTGGCCTTTGAAATACCAAAACAACCCTATTCCGGGAAGATAGGAACCACGACGATAGGCGCAGGAAAAAGCGCCCTCACCCTGGGAGGAGAAGATTCCTATCCCTTCTACCTCTTTGAGGGGAAAATGCCTCATCCGCCCAAAATCGCGATGGAGATTTGGGATTATGATCCTTCAAAGGACTGGCCTGCGGCGGCTGTGGAGCCTTTTAAGGACGTCATTTCCTCACCTGAAGCATGGGCCAAGAAGTGCGTGAAGGACTACGGCGCGGACCTCATTGTCCTGCAGATGAAGAGTACGGACCCTAACGGCATGGACCGAAAAGCCGATGAAGCGGCTGCCGTGGCCAAGAAGGTGATCGACGCCGTGGATGTTCCCGTGGTGATCTGGGGAACCGCCAACAACCAGAAGGACGAGGAATGCCTTAAAAAGATCTCTGAGGCTTGCCAGGGCAAGAACTTGGGCCTTTCGCCGGTTGAAGAAGGCAATCACAAAGGGGTGGGAGCCAGCGCTTTGGCTTACGGACATGTGGTTGTCGCCTCGTCTCCGATTGACGTCAATTTGGCCAAGCAGTTGAACATTCTGCTCGGGAACCTCGGCGTGGCGGCCAACAAGATCCTCATTGATCCCACCACGGGCGGGCTCGGGTATGGTCTGGAGTATTCTTACTCCGTGATGGAACGGATCCGCATGGCCGCCCTGACCCAGGAAGACGACAAACTCCAGATTCCCATGATCTCAAACGTGGGCAATGAAATCTGGAAGTGCAAAGAAGCCGGTCAATCCATCGAAGATGCGCCGACCCTCGGAGATCCAGAGAAAAGAGCGATCATGATGGAAAGCGTTGCGGCCACCTGTTATCTCCTGGCGGGCGCGGATGTGGTGATCCTGCGTCACCCTGAAAGCGTGCGCCTCGTTCGCTCCTTCATTGACCGGATGGTGAAGGGCGGTACTGCGATGGATGTGAAGCCGCTCGCCAAGAAGCTTCCCCTCAAGGAAGCGGATCTGGCGGCTGTTTCTCCGGAGCCGCAGCTGGCCATAGCCAAAGAGGAAGCGCCGGCCAAAGAAAAACCGGCCCCCAAAGCCGCAGCAGCGGCACCCAAGAAAGAGGAAGCCCCCAAAGCCCCGGCCAAGGCGGCGGAAAAGGTCGTTGAGCTCAAGCCTGAGGCCAAGCCTAAGGCCGAGCCGGACGCCAAGGCCAAAGCAGAAGCCGAGGCCAAAGCCAAGGAGGAAGCACAGGCGAAAGCCAAGGCCGAAGCCGAGGCCAAAGCCAAGGAGGAAGCACAGGCGAAAGCCAAGGCCGAAGCCGAGGCAAGAGCCAAGGCGGAAGCGGAGGCCAAGGCCAAAGCGGAAGCGGAAGCCAAAGCCAAGGTGGACGCGGCGGCCAAAGAGAAAGACGAGCTCCAAGCCCTGAGAGAGAAGAGAGCGAAGGAAAAGGCCGCGGCTCAGGCAAAAGAGGAGCCCCAAGCGCAGAAGGAAAAGATAGCCCAGGAAAAAGAAGCGGCCGAGGCCGCGAAAAGGGCCAGAGAAGAGGAAAAGGCGGCCAAGCGTATCGCCAAAGAGCCGGAGACCCTTGTGGACCGTCTGGTGAAGAATCTGGACAGGATCCACAGGCGAGGCTGAGACCGGTTCTGAAACAGTCAGGAAGGGCAAGCCCTTGGGGCTTGATCATACATTAACATTCTAATGCCTCTTAAGAAGGGAGGAAACAAGGTATGTCGAAACTCGTAGCATTTGCAGCAATCCAGGGAGCCTACAATATCGTCTCGAAGGCGGAAGGAAAATACAAGCAGGCTCTGGAAACTTTCGGTGGCAGCCAGAAAATTGGATTTCCAAACACCGCATACTTTTTGCCGATCATCTATTCCCTCACGGGAATGAAAGTGACGGATCTCGACTCTGCCAGAAAACCGCTTGAATTCGCGCGAAAGCTTTTGCCGCCTCACATCAAGAAAGACTGTCACGTCCCCTACCTGGGTCCGCTGTTGGATGCCGGCATGGCGGCCCTTTTTGCCGAGGAGATCGTGGAAGCGATTCGGTACGTGGAAGACCCCGATTTCTATCAGCCGGAAGTGGAAGATCCGGATCTGGAAAACGGCAAACTCTGGCTCGGCGCAGCGGACGACAAGATCATGAGGAAAAGAGGCGTCGAGTTTGTGGACGGCACGGCTCCGGGATTCGCCGCCATTGTCGGCGCAGCTCCGGATTCGAAAACAGCCAAGAAAATGGCCGAAGAATACCAGCTCAAGACCATCTACGTCTTCATGTGCGCCAACCAGAACGGAACCACCTTTGCCCAGCAGCTGGTGCAGGAAAAGGTGCAGATCGGCTGGAACACGCGACTGGTGCCTTTTGGCCCGGATATCTCGGCTGCGGTGTTCGCCCTCGGATTTGCCAACCGGGCAGGCATGGCCTTCGGCGGGATTCAGCCCGGGGACTATAAGAAGCAGCTCAAATATCAGAAAGACCGTGTGTTCGCTTTTGTCAATGCCCTTGGAGAGGTCAACGCGGAGTGGGCCGCCAATGCGGCCGGCTGCGTGAACTGGGGATTTCCCACCATTGCGGACACGGACATTCCTGAAATTCTCCCCACCGGCGTCTGCACCTACGAGCACGTGGTGGCCAACGTCGGCCACCATGAGATGGTGCAGAAATCGGTGGAGGTGCGCGGCCTGAAGACCACCGTGACCAAGGTCGACGTGCCGGTCTCCTACGGCCCGGCCTTCGAGGGCGAGCGCATCCGCAAGGACGACCTGTTCGTGGAGATGGGCGGCGGCAAGACCCAGGCCACCGAGCTGGTGGAGATGGCGGACATGGACGCCATCGAGGACAACAAGATCGTCGTCATCGGCCCCAGCCTGGCCGACCTGGGCGACAAGGGCGGCCGGCTGCCCCTGGGCATCTACGTCCAGGTGGCCGGGCGCAAGATGCAGCCCGACTTCGAGCCCATCCTGGAGCGCCAGATCCACCACCTCATCAACGGCGCCGAGGGCATCTGGCACATGGGCCAGCGCGACATCGTGTGGACGCGCATCTCCAAGAAGGCCCAGGCCAAAGGGTTCAAGATCCGCCACTACGGCGAGATCATCCACGCCAAGCTCATCAACGACTTCCCCTCCATCGTGGACAAGGTGCAGGTGACCATCTACACCAACCCCGAGGACGTGGAGAAGTGGCTGGCCACCGCGCGCCAGGCCTACCGTTACCGCGACGAGAAGACGGCGGGGATGACCGACGAGACGGTGGACACCTTCTACTCCTGCACCCTGTGCCAGTCCTTCGCCCCCACCCACGTGTGCGTCATCACCCCGGAGCGGACCGGCCTGTGCGGGGCCTACAACTGGCTGGACGGGAAGGCCTCCTTCGAAA
>Ga0101944_10004095_pt1 | contig 18727 bp, 17 predicted proteins | sample DewCreD2012metaG_FD_75245 | JGI IMG/M metagenome (GOLD analysis project Ga0101944, IMG submission 75245) | Hot spring sediment bacterial and archeal communities from British Columbia, Canada, to study Microbial Dark Matter (Phase II) - Dewar... ... | reverse complement strand
AAAGCGGGATTGCTCGGGCGACCGAGACGTCGTGCCGACTCCCTTCGGTCAGACACACATAGGTGGGCAGATACCCGTCGTGGTCCAGGAGCATGTGAAGCTTGACGGCTCCTTTGGTCTGTCGAAACTTGGCCCAGGGGAACAGGGAAAGACACAGCGAAAGGGTTGTCGAGTCCAGGGAAAGCAGTTTGTTCTTGAATCGGAACCGGCTCTGGGGAGCCGCCTGCCTGCACAACTGGAGCGTCTCGTAGAACAAATCCCGAAACATCTGCCAAGGCCGATGGGCATTGGCGTAGGAAAGGGTGGACTTGTTTGGTCCCTGCCTCATGCCCAGATGCTTCATCTTGCCCATGCAACAGGCCAGGCCCCCGCAGATCTCCCGCAGACTCTTGGCCTGCGCCAGTTGGCAGAACAGCATCGCGACGAAATGGTCCCACGAATTGAACCCCTTAGCATACCGCTCGGCTCGATATTTGACGACGAGCTCGTGAAACTGCCTCCGATAGAAAAGGCCCATCAGTTGACTGAAAAGGCTCGCACACCGTACCATCTGAACGCCTCCTGGTCTGGGGTTTGTGATTGCCTGGTAAATGTACCCAGCCAGGAGGCTTTTTTTCAATCAGACTCCCTTACTTTCCCAAAATCGATTTTGGACAAGAGTGTATGGATATATGTTCAGCCAGGCGACGAAGAGTATGATATGGTCGTTGCCGAAAAAGAACTGATGAAACAGGATATTCAGGCAAACGAAATGTTTGATGCTTTAAATAAAAATGGGTTCATTGCCCTTTACATCAATTTTGAGACGGGTAAGGCCGACATTAAACCTGGATCACAAGAAATTATTGATCAAATAGTTCAGATGCTGAAGGACAATCCAGACTTAAAGATCAGTATTGAAGGTCACACGGATAATGTTGGAACTGCCCAGTCTAATCAAACGCTTTCGGAAAACAGAGCCAAGGCAGTGATGGACGCTGTTATAGCAAAGGGGATTGATAAAAGCCGTCTTTCATCGAAAGGATGGGGACAGACAAAGCCTATTGCAGACAATAAAACTGAGGAAGGAAGAGCAAAAAACCGCAGAGTGGAAATTGTCAAGAAGTCTTAATGGTGTCTTGAGAGGTCTTTAGGAAACTGGAGGTTTCTCGGGCCCTGGCCTGGTCAAGGGCTCCTCCCTCGGCCGGGCTTCCGGAGGCGACGGCTTCACGAGCGTCCATGGCGGGGAGACTGCCCGAAAGGTCGATGACTGCGTGGAGTGGACCGAGACCTTGCAATGGGAGCTGCGGTTCTCACAGCCTCCGGAGAAGAAGGGACTCCCTACCGGCGGAAAACCAGACAGCCGAGCGGCTTCTCTCGGGCTCCTGGGCCGTCGAACACGCAAGCAGCGCAGGACCGCAGCTACCCGTCTCACTCCTGGCGCACAGCGCCGGACCAGTGCACGCCAGGCGCTCCGGCCCGTTCAGCCGCTGCCTTGAGTTTCTCCATGTGCTCGCGACTCATGAGGGGCGCCTCCCTCAAGGGAAAGGGCATGCCAAGCCGGTCGTACTGGCCGATGCAGAGGTTGTTGAAGGCGAGTAGATCGTAACGGACCACGTTCGGCATGTGGCGGGCGATAAAAGCGGCCACGGCGGATACGTTTTCCACGGTGTCCGTATGGCCCGGGATGATGGGGGTCCGGATCCACACGGTCACCTGCAGTGCCCCGATGCGGCGCGCGTTTTCCAGGATGGGATCGAGCTTGACGCCGGTCATGCGTTCGTGGGCCGCGGGATCCATCTGCTTGAGGTCGAGAAGGACAAGATCCACATAGGGGAGCACGGCCTCGTACCGGGCCCAGGAAGCGAACCCCGAGGTGTCCAGAGCCGTGGAAAGCCCTTCCTCCTTGCACCTCTTAAGAAACTCGGCCACGAACTCGGCCTGCAGCATGGGCTCGCCGCCGCCCAGGGTCACGCCTCCCCCGCTGTTGCGGAAAAAGGGCTCGTCCTTCTTGACTTCCTCCACCAGATCCTCGACCGACCAGGGCTTGCCGATCACTTCGAGGGCCGCGGCGGGGCAAGCCTCTTCGCAGAGCCCGCAGACCGTGCACCGCTCCCGGTCGATCCGCATCCCCTGAGGGGTAAGCTCGAGAGCCTTTTCCGGGCACGCGCCGAGGCAGTCCCGCGCGCCGATGCATCGGTGGTGATACCAAAGGAGCTGCGGCTTGGGGGACATTCCCTCTGGGTTGTGGCACCAGAGGCACGAGAGGGGGCAGCCTTTGAGAAAAACCGTGGTGCGGATGCCCGGGCCGTCCTCGGTGGAGAAACGCTGGATGTTGAACACGATGGCTTTCATGGCGGCGTTGATCCTTTCAGCCTGGCAGGGCCTTTTCCCGGGAATTCCCGGTCCTGGATTGTTCTCAAGGCCGGGCCGCGGCCACGCGGTCCGTCGCTTTCCGATAGAGCATGAGAAGGGCTTCGGGCAGGGCGGCAAGGTCCTGGATGACCATGTATCGGGACTTGGGGCACATCCTGCCCAAATAGTCCTCGCCGTTGCGGTCGACCGTGATGCAATAGGTTCGGGTGCCCTCCTGCTCGAGCTCGGCCAGGGCGCGGGCCGTGTCCTCGACCGCATACTCGTGGCCGGCCCGGCGCGGACCGTAGTCCTGGTCCTGGGGAAACCCGTCGCTCAGGAGGATAAGGTTCCTGCGCCGGGCCTGTTCCCTGCGCAGGCGATATTTGCAGTGCCGCAGGGCCGTGCCCATGCGGGTGCTGCCGCGGGGCTCGATGCCGCTCAGCCGCTCCTTGACGGGCAAGGCGTAGGGTTCGGAGAAATCCTTGATCGTGAAAAACTCGACGTGCAGGCGGCCCGAGCCCGAAAAGCCAAAAATGCCGTACCGGTCTCCCAGGGGCTCGAGCGCCTCGGCGAGCAGGACAAGGGCTTCCTTCTCGATGTCGATGATCCGCTTCGCTTGAGAAGATGGCTGCCTGGACAGGATCGGTTCTGGGCCCTCCGCGCCTCGCGCCTCCGCCAGAGCCCATGAGATCTGCGAGAGGACGTCCGCCTGGCCGCCAGCAGGATGCGGGCGGGCCGCGTCCTGCTGGCGCGGGCCAAAGGGCTGCGCCTTCACCCGTTCGTCCGTGCTGGAACTCATGTCCAGGAGAAACAGGGTTGTGACGTCGCGCTCGTCCTTTCTGCGCCGGCGGTAGAGCCTCTCCCTGCCCGGCAGGCCGCAGCGCCGGTCGATCAAGGATTCCACGGCACGGTCCAGGTCGATTTCCTCGCCGTCGAGGAGGTCCCGCTCCGGCCGCATCTGCTCGGGCCTGAGCCTCTCGAACTGCTTCCGGAGCGAGGCGAGGAGCGCCCCATGGACCGAAAGAACGTCCTGGACGAAGGTCGCCGAACCCGAGCGCGCTTGCCGTTCGATCAGGCGGCACCAGTCCGGCCGGTAGTCCTCGATGAGGCAGTCCCATTCCCGGTAATGGAAGACTCTGTCGGCAGGCGTGCGGAAAGAATTCCGGGATTCCCGTCTAAGGGTCCAGATCCTGCGGTAGCGGGCGGCGTCGGAATCCTCGAGTATTCTCCTGAGCGGCGGGAGAGCCTGCGGATTCCGGGGGCCGTCGAAGAAAAAGAGAAGCCCTTCCTCGCCTTCGTCGCCGGGTGCGAGGCTCAAAGCGGGTCGGATGCCCTGCTCAAGCAGGCGCTTAAGCTCCTCCAGGGGAATCGATTGCCAGGGACCGGGGTTTCCTGAATCGGAGGCTGTTTCCGGTTGAGCCTCTCGCGCCTTGAGGCCTTTCTGGGTGGCGCCGAGGTCTGTGGCTCCCCGTAGTTCGATCCGGAACTTCAGCTCGTCGAGTTCGAGAGACTCGACAGACCCCTCGGCCAGGTCTGAGCGCGCAACAGCCTCGAGAAACGGAACGGGACCGAGGGCCGGCAGCTCGCCGCATGGATCGGTCTCCCTCCATTCCTGCTGCGCGGCTTCCTCTGCCGAAGCGGCTGCTCTCGCAAGAAGCCGGCCCAGCATCCCGTATAGCAAGGTCGAAGCAAGGGCCGAATCCTCCACCGAGGAGTCTGGACCGAAGCACTCCAGCAGGATTTCCCGGATCTTGCAGGCCATCCGGAGTGCCTGCGCACCGCCGCCTTCCTGAGCCGTCTCGAGGCCGGCCTCAGGATCCAGGGAGAGACGGAGAAGGATTTCGAGGAAGGCGTCGCGCAAGGGCATCCCTTTCAGGGCCGGCCGCCGCGAGAGCACGTCTTGCACGAAGAAGCGCATGTCTGCCGCGAGTCCCGGATAGCGCCTGCGCAGGTGCGCGTCCACGCGGCCGTCCTCGACAAGCGTAAAGATCGTGCGCATCAGGGCCGGGTTCGCAAAAAGCGTGAAAAACACCTGGAGCGGGGAGAGGAACTCGGCCGAGGAATCGACCCGGCCGAGATTGACTCTTGGCTTCCAGCCTCTGAGGAGCGCGTGGCCTTCGGCTTTTCGCAGAAAGGCGAACAAGGAGAAGGCGAAGGTGCCGGCTTCGAAGTACCCGGCCTGGTGGGCGCTCAGGATCTTGTAGTAAAGGGCGTTCTCTTCACACGTCGGATAAAGGTCCGCCTGCGGGGGCAGGTAGACCGCAAGGCCGTCCGTGGCCGGATACACCCGGCCGAGAAGCCCGGCGTCTTCCGAGGCAAGGCCTTCCGTTGTGCTGTGGACCTGAAGGGGGACGCCGCTCAACCCCTGTACGAAGAGCCTGAGGACCTCGCGCACTTGGCCCAGAAGAACCGTCCGGTCCGGAACCGCCGCTCGGGCTCTGCCAGAAGAGGAGGCCAAAGAAAAGAAAGCCTCGCCAGCGTGCGCGTTGCGTCCAAGAAGCCTGATCCCCTCCTCGGTCCATCCCTCGAGGCCCTCTTTGCCGAGCGCTCTGTGGATCCGCACGAGGTGCGAGAGAAACCCGTAGGCCGCGCGGCCGGAGGCGTGCGAGATACGGCGGGCCAGGCAAAGGGCCGAAAGGGCGTCCTCGCCGGGAAGCATCTCGAGCAGTTCGGGCAGAAAATGGACCAGGGCGCGGCCGAGTTCCGGCGCGGCTTCGGCCACCCGGGTGATCACTTCGAGGCTGTTCCCGTAAGGCTCTGGGTCCAGCCGCTCTCGAAGGGCCCGCAGGCTTGCTTGAATCCGTAGGCCCGCACGGGCTCCCGGCGGGACCTCCCCTTCGATCCTGGCGAGAAGCGCTCGCTCCGAGGCGGAGAGCGGTCCCTGCGGCTGCCGGCCGCCGCAGGCCGGAATCCTCTGGGGCTCAAAGGGGCTATCCACTCTCGAAGAATCCTTATTCAGAGGGCTTCCGGACGCTCTCGGCAGCGGCCTTCACGGGAACAAAGAGTCGATTAGGTGGTCGATGGCCCGGTTCATTTCCGGGTCGTCGGTCAGGGAGTGAGACAGCGTGACCCGGCAGGCTGTCCTGGGGGGGATGCCGCTCAGGATGAGCCGCCCAGCGTAAATGAGGAGCCTCGTGCTGACGCCTTCTTCCAGCCCTTGCTGTTTGAGGTGCAGGATCTTCTCGCCGAGCACGGCGAGCTGGTGAGCTTCGGGCAGGGGAAGGCCGCTTTCGTGGGCCACGATCTTCGCGTTGAGCTCGGCCGGCGGGTACCTGAACTCGATGGAGACGAACCGCTGCCGGGTGCTCTGCTTCAGATCCTTGGCCGCACTCTGGTAGCCCGGATTGTAGGAGATCACAAGAAGGAAATCCGGGTGGGCCTCCAGGATCTGCCCCCGCTTTTCGATCGGCAGGAAGCGCCTGTGGTCCGTGAGCGGATGGATCAGGACGAGCGTGTCTTTTCGCGCCTCCACCACCTCGTCGAGATAGCAGATCGCCCCGGCCCGCACGGCCTTGGTGAGAGGTCCGTCCACCCACACGGTTTCGTTGTTCTCGATGAGGTAGCGTCCCACAAGGTCGGTTGCCGTGAGGTCCTCGTGGCAGGCCACGGTGACCAGAGAGAGCGAGTCCAGGTCCCTTTCTATGGCCTGGCCGGCGCTGGCCGGCTGCCCCGCGGTGACGAGTCCTCCCCTGAGCTTCCAGGTCATGTATTCGAGAAACCGGGTCTTCCCGCATCCGGTAGGGCCCTTGAGCAGGACCGGGAGGCGGTTCGCGTGGGCCGCCTCGAAGATGGAGATCTCGTCGCCCGTCGGCAGATAGAAAGGCTCAGCTTCCCACCGGGCGGGGTATTCCCGAATAGCTTGTTTTCGTTTGGATTCGAGCATGAATTGAGTATATCTTCCGGCTTCCCGGAGGGTCAACGGGCCAGGGTGCGCGAACCAAGGCGCGCGCCTCAGGCCGCCTGCTTGCGAAAGCGCGCGACAGCCAGGGTGAACACGACCGCGCCCAGGGCGAACAGGAGATAAAACTCTGGCGCGAGAATCCTTAAGCTGTTGCCTTTGAGGATCACGCCGCGGACGATGACCAGAAAGTAGCGCAAGGGGTTGGCGTAGGTGAGCCATTGGACAGGCTCCGGCATGTTGGCGATCGGGAACATGAGGCCCGAAAGCAGCACCGAGGGCATCATGACCAGCAGGGAGACGAAGATGGCCTGCTGTTGGGTTCGGGAGACCGTGGAGATGAGCAGCCCCATGCCGAGGGTCGTGAAAAGAAAGACCAGGGCGGCCAGATAGAGGAGGGCAAGGGAGCCGGCCATGGGAAGGCCGAAGTGCCCGACGGCCACGATCAAGATTAGGGTCATGTCGATCAGGCCGATCACGACAAAAGGGAGCATCTTGCCCGCCAGGAGCTCCCACGGCCTGATCGGCGTGACCACAAGCTGTTCCATGGTCCCGATTTCCCGCTCGCGGGTTATGGCCAGGCTCGTGAGCAGCATCGTGACGATGAGCAGGATCATGGCCAGAACTCCCGGCACCATGTAGAAGCTCGACTTGAGCTCCGGGTTATACAGATACCGGATCTCGGGGTTCACCGGAAGCCCAGGTCTTCTGGCCAGACCGGAAAGCGCGGACAGGCGCGTTCCTCTTTCCTCGATCACCGAGCGCGTGTACGAGGCGAGGATCTTTCCGAGGTAGCCGGCGCCGACCGAGGCCGAGTTCGACTCGCTTCCGTCGAGGAGAACCTGCAAAGGGGCGGTCTCGCCGCGGTCCAGGCGGTCGGCAAAGCCTGCCGGAAACACCAGGACCATGTCGCACCATCCCTTGACCAGGGCCTTTGAGATGGCTTCTTCCGACTCCGCGCTGCCTTGGTCCGAAAAATAGCCCGAATGGAAGATCGAGCGGACGAGTTCGCGGCTCGCCGCGGACCGGTCGAGGTCCATCACGGCCACGGTGATGTTGTGCACGTCCTGGGTGACGGCGTACCCGAACAGGAAAAGCTGGAAGATCGGCGCGATGAAGATGATGCCGAACATGCGGGGATCGCGGAAGGCTTGGATGAATTCCTTTCGGGTGATGTGCAGAATCCGGCCCATGGGCGTCGAGCCCCCAAGAGATTCAGAGTTTCTTTCGAAACCGTGCGATAGCCAGGCCGAGCAGAATGGCGCCGAAGGCGGCCAGGAACAGGGCCGGCCTCGTCACATCCTCCAGGGGCTGCCCCTTGAGCAGGATGCCCCGGCAGATCGACACGAAGTACCGGGCTGGAACCGCGTACGTGATCGCCTGAACCCAGGGCGGCATGGATTTCACGGGGAAGAGAAACCCTGAAAGGAGCATGCTCGGCAGCAAGGTGGTCAGAAACACAATTTGGTTGGCCAGCAGTTGGCTTCCGGCCACCACGCTGGCCAGAAGGCCGATCGAAAGGCCTGCCACGGTGAAGACAAGGGCCGTGCCGATGAACAGGGCCGCGCTGCCCACAAAGGGTACATCGAAGACGAGGACACCCACCACGGTCGCCAGGACCGAGTCCGCCAAGGCGATGAGAAGGTACGGGAGCATCTTGCCCAACAGGATTTCGTGCTTGCGGACCGGCGTTGCGATGAGGCCTTCGAGGCTTCCCATCTCCCGTTCCCGGACCACCGTGAGACTGGTGAGCAGGGCCGCGATGACCATCATGATCATGGCCACCAGGCCCGGAACGATGGTGCTCGTGCTGTCGAGTTCGGGGTTGAACCACACCCGCACCCGCGGGTCGACCGGCGGCAGGCCTCCTGCCGGCAGTCCCCTGCGCGACAGGATTTCCTTGACGTACGAGACGTTCAGGGAGTTGAAGATCGCGTCCACGTAGCCGGAGGCGATCGTCGCGGTGTTGGACTCCGACCCGTCGAACAGAACCTGGACCGCAACCCCTTCCCAACGGGCGAGTCTGTCCGAGTAGCCCTTGGGGACGACCAGGGCGATCTGAGCCTCGCCCCGGTCGAGCAGGCCCGGCAGGTGGTCGGCCGAGGGCACCTCGGCGACAAGCCGAAAGTATCGGCTCGCCGAGAAGCGCTCGACGAGGGACCGGCTTGCCCGCGTGCGGTCTTCGTCCGCGACAGCCAGGCGCAGATCGCGGATGTCGAAAGTGATGGCGTACCCGAAAAGGAGCAGGAGCACCAAGGGCAGGACAAAGGCCATGGCCAGAGTCCGCCAGTCCCTGAGGATGTGGAGGAGTTCTTTTTTCGCGATGGCCGGAACGCGGGTCTTCATTGGGAGCGGCCTTTCCGATCCGCGGCGAGAGCGTCTTCCCGTTCGATGAGATGGATGAAAGCGTCTTCCAGGGTCGGCCGCACGGGCTTGACCTGGCACGGCCCCACAAGGCCCGCCTCGGCCAGCAAGGCTTCGATGCGCCGGGCGCCGCTGGCTTCGTCAGGCCCGCGATCCACGAGCACCCGGGCCGAGGAGCCGTACACCTGGGCCGCCCGGATTCCCGGCTTGCCGCGCAGAGCGGAGACGATGGATGCGGATGGCGGCCCCGAGACGGCAAACAGGCTCCCGCCGGAGAGCGCCTCGGCCGCAAGCTGCCTCGGCGGCGCTTCGGCGATCTTGCGGCCGCCATAGATGAGGACCAGCCGATCGCAGTGCTCGGCCTCGTCCATGTAGTGGGTGGTGACGAACACCGTGGTGCCCTGAAGGCGAAGTTCCGCGATGAGGTCCCAGAAGGCCCGACGGCTTGCCGGGTCTACGCCTGCCGTGGGCTCGTCGAGAAAAACGATTCTCGGTTCGTGGAGAATCGCCGCGCCCAGGGCGAGCCGCTGCTTGACCCCTCCGGCCAGGGTGGAGGTGAGCCGGTGTTCGTGTCCCCTGAGCCCCGCGATCTCGAGGGCGAAGTCGATCCGGGCTGGGCGCTTCCGGCGCGGGATCCGGTAGATGCCCGCGTAGAACTGGAGATTCTGCAGCACCGTGAGGTCTCCGTACAGGGAGAACCGCTGGCTCATGTACCCGATCCGCTCCTTGATCCGGTCCGCATCCCGAGCGAGATCCAGGCCCGCCACGGTGGCCCGTCCCTTGGTGGGGACCAGAAGCCCGCAGAGCATGCGGATCGTCGTGGTCTTGCCCGCGCCGTTGGGGCCCAGAAACCCAAAGATGGCTCCCTCGGGCACCTCGAAGGAGATGCCGTCCACGGCGGTGAAAGGGCCGAAGTGTTTGACGAGGTTTTCCGCGTGGACCGCGATCATGATGGAGGCCTTCTCACGGGCGAGGGGTCGGCTCTTTCCGGTCGCCCTCGCGGGCCGGTTGTTCCCGCAGGGAAAGGAAGACGTCCTCGAAGGTCGGCGAAGACCGCTCGATCGAGGAGGCCGAGATTCCCGCGCTTTCGAGGATCTTCGCCAGATCGCTGGCCTCGGTTCCTGGGCGGCAGGCGATTTTGAGAACCCCTGCGGCCGGATAGGCTCTCACCACCCCCGGGGCTTTCCCGAGGGCGGTCCTGGCGCTGCTTATGTCCGGGACCAGAGCCTCGAAAAGCGTCTCTTGGAAGGCGCCGAGCACGGCCTGGGGCCGGTCCGCGACCAGAAACCGTCCCGCTGACATCAGTCCCACCCGATGGCAGCGCTCGGCCTCGTCCATGTACGGCGTCGTAACCAAAATGGCCACGCCTTCGGCGGCAAAGGCGTACAGGATGTCCCACAGTTCTCTGCGCGAAAGAGGGTCCACGCCGGTCGTGGGTTCGTCGAGGAGCAGAAGCCTCGGCTGGTGGATCATGCTGCAGGAGAGGGCGAGCTTCTTGTACATGCCGCCCGACAGTTTTGCGGCGGGCCGGGCCGCGTAGGGCTCCAGGCGGGAGAACCGGTAGAGCCGGGCCAGCCGCGCCTTTCTCTCACGCCGGGGCACGAAATACATGTCGGCAAAGAATGCGAGGTTCTCCTGGACCGTGAGGTCGCCGTAGAGACTGTACTGCTGGGGCATGTAGCCGAGTTTTTCCCGGGCCCGCTCCGGATGGCGGCCGAGAGAGATCCCGTCGATCGTAACCTCGCCTTGGTCTGGGTCGACGACCCCCACCAAGAGCCTGAGGGTCGTGGTCTTGCCCGCGCCGTCCGGCCCCACGAGCCCGAAGATCTCGCCCGGCTCCAGGGCCAAATCGATGCCGGCAACCGCCTCGAGATCGCCGAAACGCTTGCGCAGGCCAGTGGCTTTGAGCACGGCCACGGCGCGTCCTCCTTGCGGGTTTCTTTAGGGCTCGATGAACCAGGCGTCCACGGGCATGCCAATCTTGAGGATTCCGTCCGGATTCGGAACCCGCACCTTGACCGCGTAGACGAGCCGCACCCGTTCCTGCCGGGTCTGCACGTTCTTGGGCGTGAACTCGGCCTCGTCCGCGATGGTCGCGACTTCGCCCGAGAAGACGCGCTCCGGGGATCCGTCGGTGCGCAGATCGACCCTCTGGCCCAAACGGATTCTGTCGAGCATGGGCGCGGGCACGTACACCTTGACCTCCATGGTGCCGAGATCCGCCAAGGTGACCAGGGCCGTGCCCGGGAATACCGTTTCGCCGAGTTCCACCGGAACCCTGAGCACGGTTCCGGCCACAGGAGAAAAGACGCGCGTGTGACCGAGCTGCTCCTTGGCGAGCCGCAGGGCGGCCTCGGCCTGTTGCCGCTGGCTCGCGACAACGGCCTTTTGGGCTTCCAGGACGGACTTCTGCGTTTCCAGGTCGTCGAGCTGCATCTGCGTGGCCGAACCCGAGGCCAGAAGCTTTCGCACTCGGTTGAGGTTGGTCTCGAGGCCGGCAAGGTTCGCCTCAAGAACCTTGAGCTGGGCCTCTGCGGTGCGCAGGGCCGCTTCGGCCTGATCCGCCTGGGCCCGGTACGCGGTGTCCTCGATGGCCGCGACCAGGCCGCCTGCCTCGATCCTTTTTCCCTCTTCGGCCGGAAGCTCCACGAGCTTGCCCGACACCTGGGCGCTCAGGGTGACTTCCACGGCCTCCACCGTCCCGTAGAAAAAACGCTCCTCCCGGGCCGCCTGCCTTTTCACCCAAGCCCGATGGCCGAAATACCCGACCACGGCAAGAACCAGAATGAGCGGGATGATTCTCTTGGGCATGGCTTTATCTCCCGATCGCTTCGAGGTCGCCCGTGGCCGCGGCCAGACGGACCCGGGCCACCCGGTAGTCGTAAAGGGCCTTGAGATGGTCGAGCCGGGCGGTCGTCGCGGCCAGTTGCGCGTCGATCACCTCCAGGCTCGTCGAGGCTCCGGCCCGGTAGCTTTCTTCTGCTATGGCCAGGATGTCCTGCGCTCGGTCCATGTTGCTCCGGGTCGAAGCGATCCTCAGGGTCGTCTCGCGCAGTTCGAGCAGGGCCGATCGAACCTCGACCTGGATGTCGGCGGCGGCCTGGGAGGCGCTCTCGCGGGCGGTCGCGGCTGCCGCGCGGGCCTTTTTCATGCCGTGGTAGGCTTCCAGGCCGTCGAACAGGGGGATGCGGATCCCAACGCCGACCGTCCAGTTCCGCTCCCAGTCGTCGATGGCGAAATAGGGCTTCTCGTAACCAAAGGTTCCGGTCAAGAGCACCGAGGGCAGCATGGCGCCTCTCTGGGCCAGGGCCTGATCCTGTGCAGCCCGCTGCAGATGGCCAAGCGCTGCCAGTTCGGGACGCATGCGGAGTGCCCGTTCGAGGGCCTCGGCCTCGTTCACCTCCTCGGGCGCAGCCTCGATCGGGTCTGCCAGGGTAATCGGCGTGCCTTCCGGCAGGCCCGCAGCCCGGCGGAGGCGGGCCAGAGCGAGATCCAGCATCTTTTCGGCCTCGGCGACCCGGGGCTCCCGGTTTGAGACCTCTACTTCTGACCTGAGAAGCTCGAGCCGGGTGGCGGTGCCGGCTTCGTGTCGCCTCTGCACCTGGGCGAGATGAGACCGCGCCGCCTCCAGAGACTGGCGCTGCACGTCGACCGCCTGCTGCGCGATCAGGGCGGCGTTGTACGCCTCGGCCGCGGCCCGGGCCACCTGGAGCCGGACGGCCTCGAGGCGCGCCCGCTCGGAATCGATCTGGCTCGATGCGGCCCGGTGCGCGTAGTAGACCTTGCCCGAGGCGAAAAGAAGCTGGTTCAAGACGAGCTTGGCCTTGTAATTGTCGTTCGCGCCGATCAGAGCCTGCCGGTTGATCTGGAAGGGAGGGATGAGATCGCCCGGCGGATCCACCGGGAAGTCGATCGCGATCCGCGGCACGTTGTCGACATAGGTGTAGCCCCCTTCGAAGGACAAGTCCGGAAGAAAGTTGGAGAACACCTCGGCCCGGGCTTCTTCTGTTTCCTCGATCCTGCTTGCCGCAACGGCCAGGTCCGGACTGTGCTCGAGGCTGTATCCGACCGCGTCGGCAAGGGTCCAGTGTACGGATTCCTGGGCCGCGACCGGCGGCAGCGCAAAAAACGAAAACCAAAGGACCGCGGCGGCCGCAAGGGCAAGACAGCGGAGGAAGCCTCCTTGTTTGCGAGTCCGTGCAGAGTTCATCTTTTGGTCCTTGTTCCAGGGGAGGGCTTTTGCTTGGCGGCCGAGCGCCTGCGCGTCTTGGGCGGCGATCGGCGGGGCGCGACCCGGATCGTGGTTCCGGGACCGGCTCGGCCCGTGGTCGAAGACCGCGTCAGAATTCCCTCCAGGAGAACCTTCCGGAAGGTGCCGACGAACTGGCCCAAGCTCAGATCCTGGCCGAGCAGGAACCGCGGGTTGGCCAGATGGGTGATGACGCCCTGGATGAGCTTTCCGGCGGTGTCCGGATCGATGTCGGGCCGTATGTTTCCTTCCTGCTGGCCCCGGCGCAGCAGGTCGGTGAGCATGCCGACGACTTGGGTCCGGAAACGCTCGATACGCTCCCACACGGCTGGCAGGAAGTTCTGCACGTCGGCCATCATCCGGGTGGAAACGTTCGCAGCGAGCCCCTGGGAGACAATTTCGAAGTGCCGCTCCAGGATGAGGGGGACCGGCTGGTTCGACTGGAGATTCTCAAGGACCTGCGGCCCGAATTGAGCGAACAGGCTATCGACCAGCTCTTCGACCAGAGTCTCCCGGTCCCGGAAATGACGGTAAAAGGTCCTCTTGCTCATCCCCAGGCCGGCGCAAAGTTCCTCCACCGTGACCTTGTGAAAGCCGCGGTCTGAGAACAGGCGCCGCGCGTGGGTCAGGATTTTTTCGCGGGTCTTGTTGTGGCGGGTGCCGGTCAATCGGCCAGGCTCCAAATGTGGGACACTAAGTAAACGAATAATCCAACTTTCGTTTATTTAATGCCACAATTTACAAATTGTCAAGAGCCTGCCGCGACGCCTCGTCTCCTTTGCGCCGGCTGCGGTCCGGATGCACGAGGAACTCGAAGGCGGGGCCGGCCGTTCGGGGAAAGGCCTTGCAAGTGAAACCGGGCCGCGGTGCCAAGAGGGAGGGTTAGAAAGCCGGCTTCCGGGTCCCCAAGCTTCTGGGCCTGGGCTGGTCGATTCCCGGGGCGGGTCGTTTACGCTACGACCGGAACCCCGTGATCCGCGCGGTCCGTGAGGATTTCGAATGCGGCGCGGTGGCGGGTCACGAGGGTGCGCGGCGAAATTCCGGGCCTCCAGACCGTCACTTCCGCGCTGGCCAGCTTGCTGTTGAGGCAGGTTTTCACGCCGCCGGGCGGATTGCGGTAGGAGAGGCCCACGAAGGCGGTTCGCGGCGCCTGAATGCGGACGGAGACTCGAGCCTCCGGTCCCTGGGAGTCGATCTTCCAGGTGAAAAAGTCAAAGCTCCCCGAGGCCCGCATCGCCTGCACGAGTCCGTTTAGTGCGATCTGACGGCCCTCGTCCCGGAGCACGACAAGGCTGAAACGCGGACTCCAGACCGGCCCGATCCTCACCTGGGCGGTTGAGCACTCCAGAAAGGCGTCCGGAGCGTTGTCGAAGCCCGCCACCTGGCCCCAGGCGTAACGGTCCGTGTGCCGGGAGCCCCAGTTGTGGTTCTGACTGCCCTTCCATCCTTCGATGTCGAACCGGACGCCGTCGACCTCGATCGAGCCGCTGAACACGGCGTTCGGAGACCCGACCATGGCCTTGGCCTTGGGGAAAGGGCCTTGGTAGAGCTTTTGGGGAAGCAGGAGCAATGGCGGCTCAGGGCTCGTGTACCGGAGAGCCCATTTCAGACGATGGGCCGGAGTCGTGGCCGATCCCTCGAGATGTCCCTCCGTGAGCGAGGCTGTGCCGATGCGCACATCGAGCCGCGCCGGATCGAACCTGCAGGCCTCAAGGGGCGACGTTTCCTTGGCTGCCGCGATGCGACCGGTCTCGCCGTCAAAGAAAACCGCCCACAGCTCGCCTTCGGCCTCCTGGGGCCTTCCCCGGGGAGAGAAAACCGTGTAGCGGATCCAGAACGCCAGAGGCCGGCTCGGGTGGTTGGCCCGTTGGAAGTAGCTCTCATAGAATCCTCCGGGCTCGCCGGGCCTGAAGCGGGAGCCGTTGGAAGTCGCAGGCGAGAAGATCATTTTTTTTCTCCTCCCTCTGCAAGAGGCTTGGGCACCCCACAGCAAGCGTCTCATTCGTCCATTTTCACCAAAGCCCTGGGCCGGCGCTGCGCCCTGGGATCCGGGGGCGGCTCCCTGCGGCCGTCCAGCCAGTGAAAAAGGGCCAGCACCGGGTGGCGGTAAAGCATCCGAGGGCCGGCGTACCGCATGACCTCACGAATCTGGTTGCGCCGGTCCGGCCGGTAGCAGTGGATGGGGCATTTGGCGCACGTGGGCTTGCGCTCGGCGAACGGACACTTCTCGGGTCGGCTCTGCGCGTACTGAAGCAGGGCCGAGCACTCCGGGCATAGGCCCTCCGAGGTCCGGTGACGGCCCTTGCAGGCGAGGCCGATCATGGCCTCGATGGTTTTTCTTTCTCTTTTGAGACGGGAGGAATCCTTCATCATTCGTCCGGACCCCGCCTCGCGTATCAGGGAAGCATATAATCAATATACAATAAGGATGCCGAAATTCCTTGTTGCGGATCTCGCGGGGACCAGGCCCTTCCCCCACCCCCCTGGCACCCACTCCTGGAGATCCTGGCAAAAAGCGGGCTGTCGATGCAGCCGGGCCATTCTGTGCGAGCGATTGGCCAACCGCAAGGCGGCAACCTTTTGCGGAAACCGATTCGTTGCGTGCTCGCTATCGCACGGCCGTCCGGACATTGCGCGCGAGTTCTGGGTACAAGGTTGTGGTGCTACCGCGAAGGATCCTCCCCGCTACGGATCTTCGGCAGGCTTTGGAGCGCGACATATGGCGATGCCGAGGGGCCATCCAAGCCGAGAAGCTGGCCGAGCAGAGCACTGCGGCCGACGCCCGACGGACTGTGCTCGCGCGTCGCTGCAGCTCTTGGGCGCTGAGCGCTAGAGTTGGTCGGCTTTCTCGGACACTCTCACGGCGAGCCTCTCATAATAAACTTCTATTGACGCGAAGAAGCGAAAGCAGGTATTTTTGACGTGACAGAGCCAGTCGATCCCAGAGTGAGGACTGTGGTGATTTCTCCCCAGACGGCGACGCAGGAACCCGGCCTCGGTCGAGCTTCCCTGATTCGGGGCGCTCAGCAACCACCCGCCTCCACCCTGCCGCAGGCGCCCAAACAGCGTCTCCTCGATCGCGTCCGCGAAGACTTGCGCCTCCACCATTACAGCCGAAGGACCGAGAAGGCCTATGTGCATTGGATCCGCCGCTACATCCTCTTTCACGGCAAGCGTCATCCTTTGGACATGGGGCCCGAGGAGGTCACACAATTCCTTTCCTCGCTGGCCACGGAATCCAAGGTAAGCGCCTCGACCCAGAACCAGGCCCTCAGCGCCCTTCTTTTCCTTTACCACGACGTGCTTCGGGTTGATCTGCCTTGGCTCGATGAGGTGGTCCGGGCCAAGCGTCCTGAGAGGCTTCCGGTTGTTCTGACGGGCGAGGAGGTTGCCCGATTGCTGGCCCAGCTCAGGGGAGTTGTGCGCCTGATGGTGGCCTTGATGTACGGGAGCGGGTTGCGGCTCTTGGAATGTTGCAGGCTCAGGGTCAAGGACGTGGACTTTGCCCGGCATCAGATCATGGTCCGAACCTACATCTGCAGGCAAACCGGACAGAGGCGCCGGCACCATCTGCACGAATCCGTGGTTCAAAGAGAAGTCAAGGTGGCAGTCCGCCGGGCTGGGATCCCGAAACCGGCGTCCTGTCATTCGCTACGCCACTCCTTTGCGACCCACCTCCTCGAGGACGGCTACGACATCCGGACCGTCCAGGAGCTGTAGTTCGACCGCAGAGGATGGATAGCAGAGGTCACGGCGAGGGGAAGATAGTGGACCCAAACTTGGTCAAGGCTGTCCGATGGGCGGTGATAGCCTCCGCCGTAGTAGCGGCGGCGACGGTTGGCGTCGTCTATCTTCTCATGTATTTGAACTACGCGCCTTTGTGGCTACGCGTCTACAGCGCCTGTGTCGACTCACAGCCCGAGGTAGTATCGATCACCGAAGCGCTTCGCCACCGCTCACAGTGCATGCGGTGGGCGGTAGAGGAACAGATGAGGCTCGATCAGAACCTCCAGTAGGAAGCGGCGATGAGCGCGACGCATCTGATGGGTGTCCCACAAGATGATAAGGCTCTACCGGCTTTGGTGTGGGTAGAGATCGAGCCCTCCGCAGTGAAAGTAGATGGCGATCTTGAAGTGCTCTGGGTTCCGAAACCCCCGGGCGGTCTTCTTGACCCATTGGATGACGGCCTTCACCGCCTCGAGGCCGGCATTGGTGATCCCGTGCCGCAGGTAGGTGAGGACGTTCGGCAGGTGGCGACGGATCAGCTTGGCCACCTCGGCCATCGGTCGGAGTCGGCTGTGGGTCGCCCACCAGAACCAGCGGGCGAAGAAGTTCCGGGCGGCTCCCTGGTAGGTATACTCCCAGAACTGGCGGAAGCGCTCCTTGAGGGCCCAGGCCCGGGCCACCTTGAGGGCACTGCGTGTGAGCGAGCGGAACGTGGCCTGCTGCTCGGCTGTCATATCCTTGGGCCGCATAAGCCAGAGGGACTTGGTCCCCGTCAACCGATCGTCGCCCGTCTGCTTCAAGGTCCGCTGTTCCGCCCGGCGCACGCCGTCCACGGCCTCATGGAGATGCTTGGCGAGATGGAACTTGTCGAAGACGATCTTCGTGTCGGCCTCCTCGAGATGGGCCCGCGTCGACTGGATGTACGGCTCCCACATGTCCATGGCGATCGCCTGGATCCCGTCGCGCTGAACGGGGGTCAGCGTCGCCCAGAACCCATCGAGGCTCTCTTGTTTCCGGTCCTCGGCCAGATACAACACGCGGCTGCGATCCAGGTCGGCCACCACCGTCAGGTAGCGGTGCCCCTTGGCGATGGCTTTCTCATCGACGCCGAGGTGAGGGACGGGGTCATGGGTACGCCGACTCAGCCCGCGGGCGACGGCGCGCTTCTTGATCCCCCAGGCCTCATCCCAGGTGATGCGCAACAGCCCGGCCGCGCCTGTGACCGAGCACTCCCGGAGCAGATCGATGGCCAGGCGCTCGAACCAGGCCGTGAACTGGCTGCCGGGTTCGGCCCACGGAACCGCGATCGGTTTGACCCCGTGGGTGGGGCAGCTCACCCGAGGGATGTCTGCCTGGATCCACGTCGTGAACTGACAGGTATCCAGATGCCGCCACCGTCGGCGTTTCCGATCGTAACCCGGGACGCGCTCTTGACACTCGGGGCAGGGATAAGGTCCCGGGCCCGCATCGACGGTGACCATCACCTGCTGCCCAGGCACATTCAGCTCCACGTTGATGACGCTCCAGGGGGCCTGCAGCCCCAGCACAGCTTGATAGAGTTCGAAGTCACGCATCGCTCGGCGCCTCCTTTTGGGGCCCCGAGCATAGCGCAAGAGGGATCAGTTACCCACACGATTTCCTGATGAGCCATATTTAAATGTGCCGAACAAAGTGGGAGTATGTTGACAATTGGGCGTCTGTCGTTAGGAGCTCAAGTCCTTCCGTCATGGCCTGGGCAACCAACATCCGATCGAACGGATCTCGGTGGTGCAGCGGTAGTTGTGCCAGCGTTATGGTGTGCACGGTCTGCATGGGCAGTTCCAGAAATCCGCTTCCTGCGATGCCGTCTTTCAAACCTTGTGGATCTGCGTGTAGTCTTCCAAGACCGATTTTGATGACCGCTTCCCAAAGAGATACCGCACTAACATACACTTGGCTGGCTTTCCCGATGGCTTTTCGTCTCTCTTTCGTAAGAGCTTTCGATTCGGCCAAATACCAGAGATACAGTTGGGTATCGAGCAAAACGTTCATTGTATCCCTTCGAAGCTCTGCTGTACGACCTCCGGAAGCGGCGCGTCAAAATCCTTTCCGATGCGTATCTTGCCTTTCAGAAAGCCAGGTTTGCGCTTCGGCGGCTTCTCTTCAACCGGGACTAG
>Ga0101944_10004094_pt1 | contig 18733 bp, 18 predicted proteins | sample DewCreD2012metaG_FD_75245 | JGI IMG/M metagenome (GOLD analysis project Ga0101944, IMG submission 75245) | Hot spring sediment bacterial and archeal communities from British Columbia, Canada, to study Microbial Dark Matter (Phase II) - Dewar... ... | reverse complement strand
GGAAGTGGTAGAGCTACATAATACTTTCCAGGTGGTTATGAACTGGGTTCAAACCCATCCGGATACGCTGGTTATTGTAACTGCGGATCACGAGACGGGCGGCCTTTACAACGTAGTGAACAGAGGCGCGGGAAACTATCCGACGGGGAATTGGAGCAGCGGCGGACATACTGCCGCTAATGTGCCGTTCTACATAACCGGCGCGAACAGCACTCTGGTTAATAAATACATTGCCGGAGGAGTTATTGATAACACCAATATCTTCCAGATAATGTATGAAGCATTCAATACTCCAATACCAGAGCCTGGAACACTGCTGGCGCTGGCTGGCGGGTTTGTTGGGCTGATCGGGGTTTCGATTAGAAGAAGGCTCAGCTAAACCAAACAAAAACACAAGCCTGTAATGAAAGCCGCTCACAGTCAAATTAGGCTGGGGCGGCTTTATTTTTTAACGCCGACAAGGGTTTTGCGTGTAGAAAACGTATTGACAGCAGGTTGATTATGCGAGATATTCTGTGCATAAAAGTAAATTGGAGAAATAGAGATGGCTGAGCTATTTGGCAGAAAAATGACAAAACAAGAGCTACTTGAAAGAGTAGGAACGATCCATCAGGCGGCTGGTGTTAAAAAAGTAAGGTTTGCAGATGGCGCTGAAGAAGGCGTGGAAGCATGTATTTTTAGAACGGGTTCAGGTCTGAGCTTCACGGTGGCTGCCGGCAGAGGGATGGACATCGCGCACGCCGATTGGTGTGGAAGATCATTGGGATTTTTGACTTCGGTTGGAGAAATATCGCCGCAGTACTACGAGCCGGAAGAAAAAGGCTGGCTCAGGAGTTTCTTCGGCGGACTGCTTACAACATGCGGGCTGACGCAGGTTGGCTCGCCGTGCGAAGACAACGGACAGAAACTTGGACTGCATGGAAGAATATCGAACATCCCTGCAAGAAACTTGCACTGCGGCGCTGAATGGCAGGACGATGATTACATATTCTGGGCGCAGGGTGAAATGAGGGAAACGGCGTTCTACGGCGAAAACCTGCTCTTGACGCGAAAGATAATCGCGAAACTCGGCGAAAACTCGATATGGATTAATGACACAGTGGAAAACCAAGCGTTTGAGACGGCGCCGCACATGATGCTTTATCACTTCAACGCGGGATTCCCTTGTGTTGATGCAGGATCGCAGATAATGCTGCCTACGCTGTCGGTAACTCCCAGAGATCATGGATATTCAGAAGAGGGTTTCGATAAAGTCGGCGCGCCTACGGATGGAGCTGCAGAGCGAGTTTACTACCATGAAATGCAGGCAGACTCCGATGGAAAGGTTACCGCCGCCATAGTAAACCCGAATATTGGGGGTGGATTCGGATTTTATATACGATATAACAAAAACGAACTGCCGTTCTTTACCGAGTGGAAATTGGAAGCGAAGGGCAGATATGTGGTAGGACTTGAGCCAGGGAACTGCCATGTGGAAGGCAGGGTTAAAGAAAGTGAGCGGGGCACGCTTCAGACTCTCTCGCCTGGAGAAAAAAGATGTTACAGCCTTGAAATAGGAGTGATAACATCAAACAGAGATTTAGAGCAGATTCTCAGACAGACGAAGACGAGGTAAGCGCAGCATCAACTGATGATAACATCTGTGGAAACATCAGTAATACTCCGATAATGATATCGGAGGCGTGCCAAAAATGGTGCTGGCTTTCATTGCTGGATGGTTTGTTGGGATTATATCGTTTTATGCGTATCTAGCGCTTACCGCGCAGGAGCCGCCGTATCCTGAATGCATGGACTGCAAAGCAGAGAACTGCAGAGGGTGCAGCACTCTTGCAGTTATGCGCGACGATTACTACAAGCTGGCGGCATAACCGAGACTTTTATATATAACCGCACACAAAAAGCCCGGCATCTAAACGTCCGGGCTTTTCGCATTCAAATCGTTACGCAAACAAATATTAACGAAGATAACCAGCAAACGCGCTTATCACTATGAAAGCAACGGCGCTCCATTTGGTAAGCTCTGCAATTTTTTCTTCGGTGCCAGGCTTGCCTCTAAACACAGCGTCAGCCTTGCCGCCGATGGTGCCTGTAAGCCCTTCGCTCTTTGTCGCCTGAGACATCAAAAGTCCAACAAGCAAAAGCGCCGCCAAAACCTGAATCCAAGAAAGCACACTGCTTAATACATGCATCGTTATTACTCTTCCCGAAAACTATGTTCTTAACCAGCCGCACGCAGCCGGAAAGTAATGTTATCACAGGAACAGACATACGTCAAGGGTTGAGATTGCTGGGCTGCAATTATTCCACAAAAACAATTTTTATTCTCTGTGCCGTTGATAGATTGAAAAGATTGAACGATTGGCACAAATCTTGCAAGAGAAAGGGTAGAAGATAGCATTTGGAAGAGGATCGAAGAACCGATCTTCTGCCTATGTGCGCATTTGCGCATCCTTAAATACCGGCTGAACAAGAAAGGTGGTGCAGGGTTAATGAGGAAGTTTGTTTTGTTTACAGCGGCAGTGGTTTTAGTATCTATGGCGGTCAGTTTATATGGCGCAGTGGATCCTGAGCTTGCGAGACGCGGAGCGTTTCTAAACCAGAAAGTTGACAGCGTAAGCGCGCTGGTCAAACAGGTTTCAAGCGATCCGGCGGTTGCTCAGCGCTACGCAAAGCATTTCGGCACTACGCCGGAGCGGATAAAAAGCTACTTCGCAAACAATTTGAAGGCTGTAACTTTGAAAAAGGCGACTAAGGTTACAGTTTACTTCATCAATCCAAGCGGGAAGACATATACAACCAAAAGGCTTCTGCCTGCAGGCACGCGCATCTTTGCAACAAAAGATGGACAGCCTCTGCTTGAATGGCGATGCGGAAATCCGCTGACGCGGTCGCTTGCTATGGCTGTGGAGCCGCCTAAGGCTACCACACCTACGCCAGCCGTCGCTGTGACACCGACTGTCCCTGAAACTCCCGTAACTCAGGTTGCCGGAGTGGAGCAGACTGCGACGCTGACCGAGCTTCCTCCGGCTGCCATGAGCATACCGCCGGCTGAGATTATAACGGAGCAGGCGCCCGTGGTAGAAGCGGTTCCGACCGCTGTATCGCCAGCGGAAGTGGTTTCTGTTCCAGTAACCGAAGCCATAGTCCCACCGCTGCCGATAGCAGGACTTGGACTGCTGCTTCTGCCTGCATTGGTAGTTGCATCAAACAGCAATCCGCCGGTTATACCGGAACCTGGAACGCTGCTGGCGATGGGAATGTTCTTAACAGCAGCTGCCGCTGCGCGCAGAGCAAAGAAACACTAGCACCACATAACATATAGAACTAATAAATGCAGGGCGCGGCTTGAAAATACTTCAGCCGCGCCCTGCCTATGTACGCTTGCCGCTTATGGGTTTTTACATTATAATCGGCTCGTGAGCGAAAACAACAGGATGAGAAATCTGCCGTCGGTTGACCGAGTGCTGGCGCATCCAGCGGTAATGGAAGCTGCTTCTAACGCGCCGAGGAGCACAGCGGTCGAAGCCGTGCGCCTTGCTGTGGAAGAAGCTCGTCAGGCAATAAAGGCTGGGGCGTCAGGTAAATCTTTATCCATAGACGCCATAGCGTATAGAGCATGCGAGATCATCGGTCAAGTGACGCTTCCCTCGCTAAAACCAGCAATAAATGCGTCCGGCGTGATAATTCACACAGGATTGGGCAGATCCGTGCTGGCGGAGGAAGCAGTTGAGGCTCTAAGAAGAGCCGCATCACAGCACTGCACGCTTGAGATTGACATCGAAACAGGCAGACGGGGATCAAGAATATCTCATGTCGCAAACCTGCTGTGCAAACTTACTGGCGCTGAAGCGGCTGCTGTTGTAAACAACAACGCGGCGGCGGTTATGCTTGCTATAGGCACGATTGCTCGCGGAAGAGATGTCTTGATCTCGCGCGGAGAGCTGGTGGAGATAGGCGGGAGATTTCGCATGCCTGAAGTGATAGAAGCCGCCGGATGCAGATTGGTGGAAGTTGGCACAACGAACAGAACGCGGATATCGGATTATGAGGCTGCGGTCACAGAAAACACTGCGTTAATCCTTAAAGTTCATCCCAGCAACTACTGGATAGTAGGGTTTACCGAAGAAGTATCTATAGAAGAACTTGTGGAATTAGGCAGAAAAGCGCGGGTGCCTGTTATGCATGATATAGGGAGCGGCGCGCTTATTGATATGAATCAATTCGGGCTTAAAAACGAACCGATGGTGCAGGACAGCATGCGCGCAGGATGCGACATAGCAGCGTTCAGCGGCGACAAACTGCTTGGATCCGTGCAGGCGGGGATACTGGTAGGGAGAAAAGATATCATCGAAGAATGCAGGCGAAACCCTCTCGCAAGAGCGTTCAGGGTAGATAAGCTGACACTGGCAGGGCTGGAAGCTACGCTAAGGATAATGATAGAGCCAAACGAAGCGTTGAAGAAGATACCGACACTTCGTTATATAAGCAGACCTGCCGACGAGATAGCAGAATTGGCAAATAAACTTGCCGGCAGACTCAAGAAAACACTCGGAAAGGAATTTGATGTCAGCACAGAAGAGACAGCGTCTAAGGTTGGAGGGGGGTCGCTGCCTGGGCAGGATATACCGAGCACAGCTGTTGTCATTAGAAGCAAAAGGATGGGCGCCGAAGAAATTGCGGCTTTTTTCAGAAAACACAGCACGGCTATAATAGGACGCGTAGAGAACGAAGCATTTATGCTGGATATGAGAACCGTTGAATCGGATGAAATAGATGAGATAATAACACGAGCACAGGAGATTTAGAGGCTGGATTATGCAGATGAATAGAGAAAACGAACAGCAGGGCATGGAGCAGTATTATCGCCAAACAGTAGAAGCGCTTATAGCTGCGGCTGGAGAACGCGACAGCATAGCTGAAGCTCACAGCGAGCGCGTGAGGCTTTACGCTGAAGCGATAGGAAGAGAGCTGGGCACGCTTTCGGAAAAGGAGAGAAAGGATCTCGGCTATGCGGCAAGTCTTCATGACATCGGAAAGATAGCGATATCACGCCGCATATTAAACAAGCTGGGCAAACTGACCGATGAAGAGTTCAAAATTATGCGCCAGCACAGCTTGATAGCAGAGAGGATACTAGCCAAAGTTGACGGACTGCACGACTGCATACCTATGATAAGGCATCATCACGAACGGTATGACGGAACTGGCTACCCAGATGGACTTGCCGGCGATGATATTCCAATCGGCGCAAGAATTATAGCAGTGGCGGAAACATACGATATTCTTACTTCGGACGTTCCATGGCGCCCTGCGCTGTCTAAAGACGAAGCACTTCAAGAAATAGAACGCTGCGCAGGGACGCAGTTTGATCCAGAAGTGGTGAAAGTGCTGAGAAAAGCACTGGAGAATGTGAACAAACCTAAGAGCTAAGCCGGCACCTTAACAGTAAGAGCGCGCGGCACAACTTCGACTTTCGCTGGAGTGCTTCCCCACTCGTCGCCGTCAAGCTGCATAAGCACATTCGGCGATGACCTAACTTCAAGCTCCTTGACGCGAAAAGTTTTTACGCCAAAATCGGCGGCGCGCACGCCCATAAGAACCAAAGCTGACTGGCATAAAAAGCCTACTCTGTTAAGCTTCGATTTCTCGAATACGACTATGTCAAGCAGTCCATCATCAATCTCAGCGTCAGCCGCAACCTTGACGCCATAAGCGTAACAGGCGCTGTTCGCCGCAAGAACAACGCTTGCTTCGGTTTCAATCAGGCTGCCGTCCAAGTCGAGCGAATAGCAAGCTGGCTTGAGTTTGGCAAGCTCTTTGGCAACGGCCGCCGCATACGCACCTACGCCAATCGCCCTTTTAGTTCGCCGATCAACGCTGTGCACCACCGCCGCATCGAAGCCGAAGCCAGCCATCGCGGCAAACCAGCGTCCGGAAGCGCGGCCAAGGTCTATTCGACGGCTGCCGCCAGAAACCACTATAGAACAAGCCGCAGGAATATCGCCAATCGGGATATCCAGCTCGCGAGCGATTACATTTGCAGTGCCAAGCGGGATTATTCCAACCGTTACACTACTGCATGCAGTTGAATTGACAACCTCGTTTATGGTGCCGTCGCCGCCCGCCGCAATCACAATATCAAAACCCGCGCCTGCAGCCTGACGCGCAGCTCTACCTAATTCTTCTATCGAGTCGAAGACTTCTGCATCTAATTCGCCAATCGAGGAAAGGTGCGCGTAGAGATAGTCTACCGGTTTTTTTAGTCCGGACGCTCGACCTGCGGCAGAGTTGATCACAAGCAGTGCATGCGCCATCGCAGCTGTGTCCTAATTTAAACTATCTGGGCAGAACTCTTACTCGCCTGCCTTCAACAACCAGCCTGCCTTCGGCAAAAAGTTGAATTGCTTGGACGTAGGTCTTGTGCTCTTCGACAAGCACACGCGCGGCTAATGTGTCCGGCGTGTCGTCATCTTCTACTGGAACAACAGTTTGAAGAATTATAGGTCCAGTATCGTAGTCTTCGTCAACAAAATGCACCGTACAGCCCGATACCTTCACGCCTCTTTCTATAGCCGCTTCATGAACATGATGTCCATACATTCCCTGTCCAAAGAACATAGGAATGAGCGCTGGATGTATGTTCATTATCCTGTTGCGATAGGCATCTATAATAGGTCTGCCAAGTTTGCGCATATAGCCTGCAAGACATATAAGGTCAGCCTGCACAGAGGCAAGGGTAGAAAGAAGTTCGCGGTCGTAGTCGGCGGGATCGGCAAAATCCTTAGGATTGAGGATAAAAGTTCGAACGCCTGCGGCGGCGGCTCTTTCAATAGCTGGCGCATCGGGTTTAACGCCTATTACAGCCACAACTTCGCCGGATATCCGCCCATCCCTGCAGGCATCTATTATCGCCTGCATATTTGAGCCGCGTCCCTGCCCCGATACCAATATGGCTATCTTGATTTTGCTCAAATAACGGTCACCTCTCTGCCGCCTTTGTGCACTTCACCAATTATCCAAGCCCTCTCGCCGAGTTCATCGAGCCTCTGAGCAATTTCGATGGCTCGATGCTTAGCCACTATAAGCACCATACCTATGCCCATATTGAACGTGCGGTGCATCTCAAAATCGCTTATGCCGCCTAATTGCTGTATAAGCTGGAATATCGGCGGCACAGGCCAACTTCTGCGTTCAAAAATAATCTGGCAGTCCTCTGGCAGCACACGAGGCACATTCTCATAAAAACCGCCGCCGGTGATATGAGCTGCGGCGTGTATCTCGAATTCTTTCATCACGGTCGAGACTGATGGATAATAGCAGCGGTGAACCTCCAGAAGCTCTTCGCCCAAAACTTTTCCAATCTCAGGAACATACTTATCGAGCTTAAGCCCGCCGACTTCCAGCAGCACTTTTCGCGCAAGAGAATAGCCATTGGTATGAAGGCCGCTTGACGCAATTCCAACAGCAGCGTCTCCCACTGCAACCTTGCTGCCGTCAATTATCTCATCACGCTCAACCATACCAACGATGCAGCCGGCTACGTCGCACTCGCCTTCTGCGTAAACGCCTGGCATCTCCGCCGTCTCGCCTCCAATAAGCACACACCCAACAGCCCTGCAGGCTTCAGCCGCGCCGCGCACAACATCAGCCGCAACAGCCGGCGACAAAGCTGACGCGGCAAAGTAGTCAAGGAAAAACAGCGGTTTCGCGCCCTGCACAAGGATATCGTTAACGCAGTGGTTAACCAAGTCCGCGCCTATGGAATCCCACCTGCCCACAGCAGATGCAATCTTAACCTTAGTGCCAACTCCATCAATGCTGGCTACAAGCACAGGATCGCGGCAGTCCGAAGGCAGTCTAAACATCCCACCAAACGACCCAACATCCGTCAGCACCAATTCATTGTATGTGGACTTAACGGCGTCTTTCATACGATGCACGGCTTCTATCCCTGCATCTATGTTTACGCCGGCACTTTCGTAGGTAATCTCATCGTCCATATCGGCAACCTTTCAAGGCTTTTAGGGTCCGGCGTCGTAGCTTACAGACGACAGCTCTCCGCCTGGCTCGGTTGGTTCGCGTTCAAATATAAATTTCTGAACTTTGGCTTCATCGGATATCGGTATAGGATATTTGCCGTCCAAGCAGGCGCGGCAGAAGAAATCCTTTTTAACGCCAATAGCTTTTATAAGACCCTGCAGGCTTAAATAACCAAGGCTGTCCGCGCCAATATAATCGCGTATCTCTTCAACCGAGAGTTTCGCAGCAATCAACTCATCTTGAGCCGCAGTGTCTATCCCATAAAAACACGGGAACCGATAAGGCGGCGAAGCAATGCGCACATGCACTTCCACGGCTCCGGCATCGCGTATCATCTTCACCGTCTGTCCGGTGGTAGTGCCGCGCACTATGCTGTCTTCCACCATAACCACTCTTCTGCCGGCAAGTGTTTCCTTAAGCGGCGTGAGCTTCATTCTTACGCCTAAATCGCGCATGCGCTGATCAGGCTGGATGAAAGTGCGGTGTATATAGCGGTTTTTGATGACGCCTTCGGCATACGGTATCCTCGAAACTTCAGCAAACCCAATAGCCGCCGGCGTGCCAGTGTCTGGGATAGGAAAAACAACATGCGCATTAGGCGCAGGATGCTCCAGCGCAAGCTGATGTCCCATCCGCCTCCTAGCTTCATGCAGCGTGCGGCCGTACATCAAACTATCAGGCCTTGCAAAGTAAATGAACTCGAATATACACAGCGCATGCCGCTCGAGCGGAATTGCTCGGTTCTCATGAATGCCATGATCATCTATTACTATCATTTCGCCTGGTTCAACTTCGCGCATATAAACGGCGCCGACAACATTAAGCGCGCACGTCTCCGAGGCAACAACATAACTGCCGCCATTCAATCTGCCTAAGCAGAGCGGGCGAATTCCATAAGCGTCGCGTATAGCTATCAACCTATCGCGAGTAAGTATCACAACGCTGTAAGCGCCTTTTATGCGGCACATCGTTTCAATCACCGCTTTTTCGAGCGAATCTGCGCTGCTGTTCGTAATTAGCTTCGCTATGACTTCGCTGTCGTTTGTGGATTCAAACGAAATGCCGCGCGTCTCCATTTCCGCCCGCAGCTCCGCCGCGTTGATAAGATCGCCGTTATGCGCCACGGCAAACTGTCCAAATCTGGACTCCGCCAAAATCGGCTGAACGTTTCTAAGCACACTCGAGCCAGTGGTAGAATACCGCGTGTGTCCTATCGCAATGCCGCCTGTGAGGTCGCTGAGCAACGCTTCGTTGAAGACCTGCGTAACAAGCCCCATATCTTTGTGCACTTTGATGCTCTGTCCATCGCTTACAGCTATCCCCGCGCTTTCCTGTCCGCGGTGCTGAAGCGCAAAAAGCCCAAAAAACGCCAGCCTTGCAGACTGCTCGCCAGGAGCATACACACCAACTACACCACACTCTTCGCGCACATCTTTAATATCAAACATCAGCATCCGCCTTCCATACGTCTGTGAATAGCTTTACTCCAAACTTCGGCAAGCTCTGAAACCGGTTTGTCAACCACAACGCTGCCTTCGACTTCTATAGTAAGTCGATCGCCGCGCAAAATCCCAAGCACTGAACTTGGAACAATATGCCTCTCGGCAATCTCATGCAGAATAGGGACTTTATCCGGATGAACAGACACAATAACTCTTGACTGAAACTCTCCAAACAGCGCCGCAGAAGGTCTGGCGGCAGGCGGAATCTTAGCTCTAAGCCCAATGCCGCCCACAATACAAGATTCGGCAAGAGCAACCGCTATGCCGCCGTCAGAACAGTCATGCGCCGAAGAAATGATGCCTTTCTCTATAGCTTCCAGCAGGCATCTGTGGAGCCGTTTCTCTGCCGCCATATCAAGCGTCGGCGGCGCCCCCGCAACTCTGCCGTGAACGACTTTCAGATACTCACTGCCGCCTAACCCTGCCGATTCGGTCTCATCCAAATCCAACCCCGACGCGGCAAGCAGAACAACCACATCGCCGGCTTTCTTAAATCCTATCGTGCACCGCGAATCAACATTCTCAATAACGCCAAGCATACCTACAACCGGCGTCGGGAAAATAGCCGTCTCAGGCGTTTCATTATAGAAGCTCACATTGCCGGAAACGACCGGAGCGTCGAAAAATTCGCATGCTTCAGCCAGCCCTTCAATAGACTGCTTGAACTGCCAAAACACTGCCGGTTTTTCCGGATTGCCGAACGACACACAGTCGGTGACTCCCACAGGTCTTGCACCAGTGCAGGCAAGGTTTCGCGCCGATTCAGCAACAGCTATTTTTGCGCCAGTGTAAGGATCCAAATAGCAGTAGCGGCTGTTGCAGTCAGTTGTTATCGCAATCGCTCTATGCGTGCCGCGAATCCTAAGCGCCGCAGCATCGCCGCCAGGCAGTACCACCGTATTGGTCTGCACCATATGGTCATACTGACGATAAACCCATTCCTTACTCGCTATAGACGGCGAGTCCAAGAGCTTAAGCAGCACCTCGCCGTAGTCTCTAGGCTCAGTAAGGGCGTTGAAATCAAAGGCTCTGACCTGTTTTAAATATTCAGGCTCCTCAGTCTCCAAGTAGTATGTAGGCGCTTCATCAGCAAGCGACTTTGCCGGTATTTCGGCGACAAGCTGGTCGCCCTCCCACACTCTAACCAAACCGCTTTCTGTCACATGTCCGATCACTACCGCGCTCAGTCCCCACTTTTTGAATACAGCTTCGACTTCAGCCTCGTGACCCTTTTCTACAATAGCCAGCATGCGCTCCTGCGACTCAGACAGCATAACTTCATACGGCGTCATACCTTCCTCGCGGCGAGGAACCTTAAGCACATCGATATCCATCCCCGTGCCGGCTTTAGCAGAAGTTTCGCACGTAGAGCATGTAATCCCAGCGGCGCCCATATCCTGAATGCCTACAACATGCCCAGTGGCTAAAGCCTCAAGCGTAGCCTCAATGAGCAGTTTTTCTGTGAAAGGATCACCTATCTGAACATTGGGGCGGCGAGATTCAGATTCTTCCGAAAGCTCAACCGACGCGAAAGTGGCACCGTGTATGCCGTCTCTTCCAGTGCGAGAGCCTACATACATAACAGAATTGCCTACTCCTGATGCGCAGGCGGATGCGATATTGTCTATCTTTACCAATCCAACCGACATTGCGTTCACAAGACAATTGCCGGAATAACACTCATCAAACATAACCTCTCCGGCAACAGTCGGCACCCCAACACAGTTGCCATAAAACGCAATGCCTGCAACCACGTTTTCAAATAAATACCTGTTGCGAGGGTCATCAAGCGGCCCAAATCGAAGAGAATCCAAGCACGCAATAGGTCGAGCGCCCATAGTGAAAATATCGCGCAGTATGCCGCCTACACCAGTAGCCGCGCCCTGAAACGGCTCTACAGCTGAAGGGTGGTTGTGAGTTTCCATCTTCATAACGACGCCGTAGCCATCGCCAATCGGTATCACTCCGGCATTCTCAAGCCCAGCGCCTTCCAGCGCTTCTCTATATTTTCTGAACGCCTTCAGCACCGGACGCGAATACTTATAGCCGCAGTGCTCACTCCACATAACAGCATACATGCCCACCTCAGTATATGTAGGATGCCTGCCGAGCGTCTCGACCACACGCTCGTATTCGCTGTCAGAAAGCCCCATCTCCCGATATACTTCGGGCGGGATAGGAACGGTTTTATCTACTGTTTTACTACCTGGTTCTTTAATTTTAATCCCCTCTAACTAACGCTGACGCGATTTAGCCCACTCAACCACCGATTTTAGTATAAGAAGTCCATCCGTGCTACCCAAACACTCTTCAACCGCACGCTCAGGATGCGGCATCATGCCGGCAACATTACCTTCTTCGTTTATGATGCCAGCAATGTTGTTGATGGAGCCATTAGGATTGGCTTCCTTAGTAACATCTCCATCGGCGCTGCAGTAGCGCAGTATAACTCTGCCCTCAGACTCCAGTTTCTCCAAAACATCTGGCGCGCACACATAATTGCCGCCTTGGTGAGCAATAGGAATTCTAAGAACCCTGCCCTGCTCGCACAAATTCGTCCAAGGCGTATCGACATTCACTGGAAGAAGATTCACATAACTGCACACAAACTTTAAACAGTCGTTCGCAACAAGCGCTCCAGGCAGCATATGCGCTTCGCAGAGTATCTGGAATCCATTGCATATCCCTATCACATATCCGCCGTTCTCGGCATGTTTCTGCACAGCCTCCATAACAGGAGAAAACCTAGCCACAGCGCCGGTTCGCAGGTAATCGCCGTAAGAGAACCCCCCAGGTATAATGACACACTCCGCACCTTTCAGATCTTTATCCTGATGCCAAATGTACTCTACCGGCTCTCTCAATATATCGCGCACGGCATAATAAGCGTCCTGATCGCAGTTTGAGCCTGGAAACACGACAACGCCGAACTTCACTCGCTCACCTCAAATCGGTAATCTTCGATAACCGGATTTGCAAGCAGCCTGCGGCACATTTCGTCAACCTGAGACTCAATGTCCGAACCTTCACCTTCCAACTCAACCTCGATGTACTTGCCTATCCGCACTCCCCGCACATTAGTATAGCCCAAGTTTTCAAGTGCGGTTTGAACAACGCGTCCCTGTGCGTCAAGAAGAGTAGGTTTTAGTGTTACGTATACCTTTGCTTTTGCCAATCTACGCTCCTATTTGTAGTCTATCAACGCCAAACAGACTAGTTAAGTCCAAGCCGTTCGAATATAGCGTCAACATTTCTTAGATGATGTTCCAAGTTGAAACACTCATCAAGTTCATCCGGTTTGAGCACTGATGTTACGTCAGGATCATTCTCAAGCGCTTCCTTGAAAGAAACCCCTTCATCCCAGCACTTGGCGGCGTTTCTCTGACATATCTTGTAAGCATCTTCTCGGCTTAGTCCCCTGCGCACCAATGCAAGAAGCACATGCTCGGAAAACACTAACTGCCCCATCTTTTCGAGATTAACCAGCATATTGTCTGTCTTTATCTCCAGCCTGCCAACCAGCTTAGTGAGTGACTGAAGCATAAAATCGAGCGCAAGACAGCTGTCGGCTATTATAATCCTCTCGCATGAAGAATTGGTGTTATCACGCTCATGCCAGCTGGTAATGTTCTCCAGAGCAGGAACTATATACGAACGCACCACGCGAGCTAATCCGACTATCGTTTCAAACCGCCACGGGTTTCGTTTGTGCGGCATTGCAGACGAACCCCGCTGACCCGGCAGAAAAGCTTCCTGAACCTCAAGTATCTCGGTGCGCTGGAGGTTTCGCATCTCCGTAGCGTAATTCTCACACCCAGAAGCGGCTACGGCGATTGCGGATAAAAACTCGGCATGCCTGTCTCGCTGAACAATCTGGGTTGACACCGGAGCAAAATCTAAATCAAGTTTTTTGCATACATACTCTTCTATCTTAGGATCAACATTTCCAAATATCCCAACAGCTCCGGATATCTTGCCGACATTTATAGCTCTGCGAGCAGACTTCATTCGCTCTGTGTCGCGCCTAAGCTGAGAATACCAAACCGCCATCTTAAACCCAAAAGTAATAGGCTCGGCATGAACGCCGTGTGTGCGGCCGATCATAGGAGTATATTTGTGCCTGCGCGCAAGCTCCGCAACCGCACAAGACAGAGATTCTAAATCTTCAATCAGAAGGTCGGCGGACTCGCGCATCCGAATCGCCATAGCGGTGTCTTCTATGTCATAGCTGGTTACGCCATAATGCACATACCTGCCCTCATCGCCCATGTTCTCGGTAACAGCCTTCACGAAAGCAATCAAGTCATGATGCGTTTCGCGTTCCATTTCCTCTATGCGCTCTACGGTAAAAGCCGCACCCGACTTGATCTTATCCGTCACGCCTTTCGGAATTATTCCGTAGTGCTCGTGAGCTTCGCAGACGGCAATCTCTACATCAAGCCATTTGCGAAACTTGGTTTCCTCGCTCCAAATAGAGCGCATTTTTGGCAGGGAATAACGATCTATCATAATGCTGCGCTACCTAATTAAGAAAACTTCTTAAAAACCATCAGGTTCAAGCGTAATGTTTCAATCGAATCCAGCCTATATGAAACTTACTCCGCCATCCTGCGTTTGAACTCTGCAACCTTCGCCCTAATCTCAGGGTCTGAAACACCTATAATCTGAGCGGCGAGAACCCCTGCGTTCTTCGCGCCATCAATTGCTACCGTAGCCACCGGTACGCCATAAGGCATCTGAACTATCGAAAGAAGAGAATCAAAGCCATTCAGCGCCTGACTCTTAACCGGAACACCTATTACAGGCAGTGGGGTCATAGAAGCGATCACGCCAGGCAGATGAGCGGCTCCGCCTGCGCCTGCAATTATCACGCTAAATCCGGCATCTGCCGCGCCGGAAGCAAATTCAGCGCATTTTTTCGGATTTCTATGCGCAGAGATAACATATATCTCGCTCTCTATGCCAAACTCCTTAAGCACTTCCGCCGCAGGCTCCATAACCTGCATATCGGATTTGCTGCCCATCACAATTGCCACACGATAACTCACAGAACCCTCGCTCCTATATCCTTTCTAAAATGCATCCCTTCAAACTTTATCAAGTCCACAGCGCGATAAGCGTTTTTCACAGCCTCATGAAAATCTGCGCCAAGCGCTGTTACTCCAAGCACTCTGCCTCCTGATGTAACAACCCTGCCATCGCTACTGGCTGTTCCCGCATGAAAAACCAGCGCGTCTTCGGCTTCAGCATCGGCAATGCCGCTAATCGCCTCGCCAGTCTTGTAGTCACCCGGGTATCCGCCGGATGCCATAACCACACAAACCGCCCTCTTATTGTACCATTTCAGCGTAATCTCGTCGAGTCCGCCCTCCAAGGCTGCTTCTATAACATCCACCAAATCGGTCTCCATAAGAGGCAGCACAACTTGGGTCTCAGGATCGCCAAACCTGCAGTTATACTCAAGCAGCTTGGCGCCGTCGGCGGTAATCATAATTCCTGCATACAAGACCCCGCGGTATCTAATGCCCCTATCCATTAAGGCAGTAAGCGTCGGACGAATTATTTTCTCGATGGTGAAATTGTAGATATCTGGTGTAACAGCTGGAACAGGCGAATAGCAGCCCATGCCGCCGGTGTTTGGTCCTTCGTCGTTGTCAAAAGCGCGTTTATAATCTTGAGCAGGCAAAAGCCCCTTCACGCGCTCGCCATCAACAATCGCCATAATAGAAGCTTCTTCGCCTTCCAGATAATCTTCGAGCACTACTCGATCACCAGAAGCACCGAAGACTTTTTTAACCATTATCGAATCTATAGCCTGCACAGCCTCTGTCTCATCTTCAGCAATTATGACCCCTTTTCCAGCAGCCTCGCCGTCGGCTTTTATAACCAGCAAACCTCCATCGCAGCAAAAATGATGCCTCGCCGCCATAAAGGCTTTAGTCGGATCGTCAAAAACCTGAAATTTGGCAGTCGGCACGCCGCAGGAATCAAGCAGCTCTTTAGTAAACACTTTGCTGCCTTCCAACTTAGCCGCAGCCATACTCGGACCAAATACTGGAATGCCTTCAGCCTCCAACCTATCCGCCAAACCTGCTATAAGCGGCGATTCAGGTCCAACAACGACTAAATGTATGCCCTGCTCGCGGCAGGCTGAAACGATACCTTCCAAGTCAGAAGCCTTAACCGGCAAATTCTCAGCCAGCGAAGCCGTGCCTGCATTGCCCGGCGCGCAGAAAACCTTAGATACACGCGGACTTGCATTAATTTTCCATGCAAGTGCATGCTCTCTGCCGCCGCCGCCGACAATCATTACTCTTAACCCATCGCTCTGCATAATCAACAACCTCTGCGCATCTAAACAATTTGTTCACAAATGACAGCGCCCGGTGCCAAGCGCCGGGCTGCATACCATCGCAACATCCAACCAATAAAAACGCTCCCCGCCTGCTCTACCCCTCTTCCCTATGCTTCTCGAGCTCAACAAAATGAGCATAGTGAGTCATAAACCCAAGCTTTATAGTTCCCGTAGGACCGTTGCGCTGTTTGGCGATAATAAGCTCGGCTTCTTCGGTTTCAGCCAAACCTATCTCACGCTTCTTTGGTCTGCCGGTTTCAGGATCAATGCCGACAGTCTCTTCAGCGTCAACGGTTTCCTTGCGCTGATAATATTTGGGACGGTAAAGTAAAACCACCAAATCAGCCTCTGCCTCTATAGAGCCGGATTCTCGCAGATCTGAGAGTATAGGTCGCTTATCGTCTCGCTGTTCAACCCTTCTGGATAGCTGCGATACAGCAATCAGCGGAACATTTAGCTCCCTCGCCAAACTCTTCAGCGCTCTGGCGATTTGGGAAATCTCCTGCACACGATTCTCAACATTGCGATGCCAACTGATAAGCTGCAGGTAGTCAACGATAACAAGTCCCAACCCTTTCTGTTCCGCCTTAAGCCTGCGGCACTTGGCGCGCATAGCCATAGGCGTTATATCGGTTGAGTCATCAATAAACATCGGAGCCTGATACAGCATATTAGTAGTCATAGAGATGCTGTCTATCTCTTCGTCAGCCAAAAACCCTGACCTAAGACGCTGGGACTCGATTCGCGCATGAGAAGATAAAAGTCTGTACGCCAGCTGCTCTTTAGACATTTCTATGCTGAATATGGCGACTGGCATCTGTTTTTTAATGGCAACATGGCTTGCAATATCCAGCGCAAGCGAAGTTTTGCCCATCGAAGGCCTCGCGGCGATTATCACCAGGTCTCCATTTTGAAGCCCAGACGTCATAAGATCAAGATCTTTAAACCCAGTCTCCAATCCAGAGATAAGATCGCCGCGCTCGAACTGCGCCGCCAACTTTTCCCAAGACTGAGCTACAAGCGGCGCTATAGGCGTAAAATACTGACCTAACCTGCGCTGCGAAACCTGAAATATAAGCTGTTCGGATTTATCTGTAATCTCATCAACATCCTCAGACTCGGCATACGCCATCGCCGATATCTCCGAACAGGCAAAAAGCAGCCTGCGCAGCACGGCTTTTTCATCAACTATCCGAGCATAATGTTCGACTCTAGCGGCAGACGGCACCACTGAAAGCAGCGCCATAAGATACTCTGTACCACCCACTTCTTCCAGCCTGCCGCGGCTTCGAAGCTCTTCTTGAAGAGTAATAAGGTCAACTGGTTCATCCCTTGCGGCAAGAGAGCATATAGCGTCGAATATCTCTCCGTGCGCCGGACGGTAAAAGTCCGAAGGCTTCAGCATATCCCCTACTTTCTCTATAGCCGCGCGGTCGAGCATCATAGAACCGAGCGTTGACTGCTCAGCCTCTATGCTGTGCGGCGGCACTCTATCAAGCGTGGAAATATGCTCCATCAAAAACTCCCTGCTGCAATAATTTTACGATATCTCAATTAGCTGTCAGCCACAACCTCTACCTGCAGATCAACCGCTACCTCATTATGCAGTCTTACTGGAACCGAATGCATCCCAGCAGACTTTATGGGAGTTTGTATATGAATTTTCCTCTTGTCCAAATCTATCCCAGTCTGCTGCTTCACGGCGTCTGCAATATCCTGCGGAGTAACCGCGCCATATAGCTTAGTAGTTCCGGCTCCGCCTTTATGATGCACAACTATAACAGCGCCGGCAAGCTTCTCTGCCACACCCTGAGCTTCTTCGCGCGCTTTTTCGCCTTTGCGCGCGAGCGCTGCATGACGTTTCTCGCGCTCCATCAGGTTTTGCTCGGTCGCCTCAACTGCGAAATTCCTAGGGAATAGAAAGTTTCTAGCATAGCCAGGGCTTACATTTACAATGTCGTCAGCCTTGCCAACACCTTTGATATCCTGCTTTAGTATAACCTTCATAGATGCATACTCTCCAAATGTCCTTAGTTATTTGTGATACTGAACGCCAATCAATCCGCCTTCACCTTCAAACAAATCCTCCACCCCAATAACAGCCCTCAAGTTTGGCGCCAACTTATATCCAATCTTCGCCTCAAGCGTAGGATCGTTGGGTCTATATAAATCCAACTGTATATCCAGTCTATCGTTAACTATTTTATCGTAACCAACGCCAATACGCGAAGAATAAAACCCATACCGAATAGAAGTTTCATCGTCAATTTTTCGTCCAATCTGCGCGTTCAGTTTGTTGCTTTCGCCTATATCGTAAAGTCCTAACCTATAGAACTCCCTGTCCCTGCCAGGAAACGTATAATTAAAATCGAAGCGAAAATCGCCATTTGATTTTGCGTATGCGTCAAATCGCGCGCCTTTTCCCAACACAGCGCCGCCATCAGCACCTTTCGACTTGCCGCCAACAGACAGCACTCTCTGCGCTTTATCAACTACCGCCGCAGCTCCAGCCGCCGCATCGTAGGCGTTCTTCAAAGTGCCGCGTATCTGCGCCTCTATTTCAGGGTCTTCCGCAAGCTTTCGCAGTCGAGCAGCGGCGGCTTCAAGATTGTCCGCGGCAGATTTTGCGCTGGCGAGCGTTTCTTGAAGCTGGTTTATGCCGCCTTTCTCGACAGCCGCGCGAATATCTCTGCTTACCATTTCAAGGTTCTTCGCCGCCGCTGACGCGCTGTCAAGCACACTGGCTACATCAGGTCTGCTGTCGCCCAGCAATTTCCTGGCGTCCGCCACCAGCAGCCCAACGTTTTCGGATGCGATCCTCACATTTTCCAAAGTT
>Ga0101944_10004093_pt1 | contig 18734 bp, 16 predicted proteins | sample DewCreD2012metaG_FD_75245 | JGI IMG/M metagenome (GOLD analysis project Ga0101944, IMG submission 75245) | Hot spring sediment bacterial and archeal communities from British Columbia, Canada, to study Microbial Dark Matter (Phase II) - Dewar... ... | reverse complement strand
CACCTTGGTGATCCGGTGTTCGTAGCACTTGATCCGGGTCACTTCGCAGTTGGGCAGGTCGTCAAAGGGGCCGACGCCATAGCTGGGATGCAGGTTGAGAATGGCCGCGCCACCGTAGGGGCGCAACACGCGGAAGATTTCACGCAAGACATTGTTGCTGCACACCGTCGGATCATACGGCCGCCATTCGTTATTGGCGTCAAGGGCGCCGCAATTCTTGCGATACCAGGCGCCGTGGCGCGTCTCGTCGGTCAGATACTCGTGAATCGGATACGGACGCTCGGTGACAATCATGTGCGCCGAATACGAGGGCAGGTCGGCCTCGACAAAGTCCTCGGCAATGACGTGAACCTTCTTGCCATACAGGCCGCACAGATTCATGTCCTTGCGGAGCCGGTTGGCCTTGGTGACATTGGGTTCAAGGACGATGATGTTCAGATCGCTGACGCTGGCCAAGGCCTTGACAAGGCGGAGGCTGCTGACGCCGAACACCAGACAGTTGCCCTTCATGCCATTGCGGTAGCCCGCCGCGTCCATCAGGCGCCGGGCTTCGGTGAGGTAAGAGGCCGGAATATCATTCGGCGCCGGCGTGTAGGGATACGCCTTCTGGCCCGATTGGGATTCGCCCTGGCCGTAGCAATAAATCCAGCCGTCGGTCGTGCTGACGATCAGATAGCCATTGGCCGCCAGCAGACCGGCGGGCCGGGCGGGAAACTGTTGGGCGAAGCTGCCGCCGACGACCTGGAACGTCTCGGGCGCGCCCGACAGGCCGCCGAAGAGCCGTCCGCCGTCAAAGATCGTCCCGCCGACGTTGATCTTCAGTTCGCCTTCGCGCATCGTCTCCGGAACCGGTTCCGAGACGGCGCTGCCATTGGACAGATTCAGCGCTTTCGGGACGTCGGTGTCCGAATTCATGAAGAACCGGGCGCCTTCGGAGGCGACAAAGTAGCCCACCCCCGTGCCGCTGCCGATCAGATGGTAGAGCAGGTTGCCGTTGGAACGGTCAAAGCAGGCGGGGCGGTTGCGGCCATTGGGGACCAGCAGCTTGCCGCCGAGGCCCGTGCACAGGTAGCCCTGCGGGCCGTTGCCATTGTAGCCTTCGGAACCGCCATGGGGATTGGTTGTGAACCGCAGATACGCGCCGTCATTCAGCCAGACCGTCTCGCCGGTTTCCTTGTTCAAGGCGTGAATGAACGTGCCTTCAAACGGATAGACGCCCGCGCCAAAATACAGCACGTTGGTGTCGTTGAGGATCGGGTTATACTGTGGCGGGGCCGGCGGCGCGGTGGGCAGGTCCACCAGCGAATCGGTCTGCAGGTTCAGGACCGGGCCGGCGCTGGCTTCGTCCTGGGCGTCCGCGCAGCGCACGCCGTTGCCGCTGACGTATTCAATAATAAAGGTCACAGCGCTGTTGGCCGTCCAGTCCGGACAGGTGAGCATCTCATTAATGATGGGGCTGAGGTCCGGGGTCCGGGCTTCGGGGCCGGTCGAGTTGACAACGGTCCAGTTGGGCACTTCCCAATCCACGTAGGCCGTGGTTCGCACCCGGCCCGAAACGCTGTCGTTGCCCGTGGTAAAGGTGGCCGAGGCGCCGGACTTTTCGCCGTAGATACGCACCGTCAACGGCAACGTGCCGTTCTTCAACTCATCCACGCGGAACTGGATGGTCGCGTTGGAGACGTTTCCGTTCGGGACCAGACCGAAGAAGGCGTTGGAAAAGCGGATGCCAATGATCTGCATGCCCCCGTCGTTCATCAGTTCGAGGTCGGAACTGTCAATATACGTGTCAGTCCCCCCGACCATCTCTTCCGCGTCATCGGAATTGGCAGCGATTTTGAACTGATTCCGAGCCGCGTTCTTGCTCGCCAGCCAGGCCGTATAAGCGGGGTTCTCGCTGGGCGTTTCGGCGCCGGGAACCACCAAGCCGCCGCGAACGGGCCAGTTCGAGATCATGCGGTCATTGCCCATGACTTTGCGGGGCGACGGGCCGCCGCGCTTTTTCCACTGCAGCACGCCCTTGGTGTTCAGGCAATAGACGTAACCATCGTCGGCGCCGAAGTAAATCTTCTCATTCATGGCGACCGGGGCAAAGCGGATGGGGCCGTCGGCATAAAACCGCCACAACTCCGCGCCCGTCCGCAGGTCCAGCGCGGTCAGGCTGTCGTTGTTCATCGAGGCGACATACATGCGTTTGCCCATGACGACCGGCTGGTAGGCGATGTCAAAGGCAAGCTTGTTGGTGATCTTGTTCGGGGGGCCGCCATAGCAATACTCTTCCTGCTGCTTGTCCCAGGCGGGTTGAGGGACCGAATACTGGCGCTTCCAATGCAACTGCAGATTCGCCGTGTCCAGCGTTTCGGAGGTGCAGGCCGTGCGGCTGGAATTGGCGCGCCACATCGGCCAGTCGAGCGCCATGGCCGCATAGCCGCTGAGGACCAGCAGCGCAGCGACGACCATGACTCGGATGTTTCCTGGCGATTTCATACGCATGTGCTCCCTTTCATGTCGAGTGAATTGAGACCCGGCGTTGGCCGGGTCACTGAACTGAAAACAGACCCAAACAGCCTTCCCTCAAACCGGCGCTTCAGACGCCGGCGGGGAGGCGCTTCCAATGATCTCATGTCTCCTTTCTCGCAAAAACGACTCGGTCTGTCGCGTGGCGCGCGCATCCGCGCACAAAGGCGCCACGGGGGTTTATTCTTGCAACCGGCGCTTTCTATCGCATTCCGACCGGGCTTCGGCGATCGCGGACACAAGATTCTGATATTCGGTTTCAGTCAGTGTAAAAACCGCCTGCGGGCTGTCACAGTCGCAGCTGCCCGGCATTGCCCGGCGCATGGCCGCCAGCGGCGTGGCGATGGAGGCCAGGACGGCGGCGGCCGAGGCTGCGCGGCCCAAGCGAAGGTCACACGCGGCCTCGCCCGCGGGAATCAGAATGTTCATGAGAAACTCCGGGAGACCGGGAACGGCCTTTGCCTGGGTGTTGCCCGTTTCGAGGGTCGTCTCCATGGCCTGAAAGGAAGCCAAGGCCGCGCGCGGATCGCGCCGCGCCAGACCGTCGCGCGCAGTCGCCAGATGGCGCCCGAGCGCGGCGGCGGCATCGGGGCTTGCCGGCCACTGTCTGGCGGATGCAGGCCCCATGATGCCGTCCGAAGCCAGCAGACGATCCGCAATCGAAATCAAGGCCGGTTCAAGCAACAGGACCGGCGCAGGGCCCGCAGCAACGCGATCATCGCAGGCGCCGGAGGCCGCCGGTTTGTCCGTGGCCGCGAAACCGTCCAACCAGCCATTTGAAACCCCCTGCGCCACTCCAAACACAGCCAGACAGCAGGCCGCGAGCGCATAGCCGAGGGCAGGACGACTGGTCAGAAACTTCCAGTCCCACAAGCGTCTGGCTGGCATGGAGGGTCGGACCGGGGGCAGACGGCGCCGGCACGCCCGCTGGACGCGGCGAATATCGGCAGGCGTAACCTCCGCCACCGGCGCCACGCTCAACAGGTCGGTTTCCCGGACGGTGTCGCGGCAGGTCGCGCAATCCCGCAAATGAAGCAGAAGGCGTGCGCGTTCATTCGGCGACAGGCCGTTGTCGGCATAGGCCGCCAGCGTGATTTCATCCGGACAGCCATTGAAGGGAGAGTTCACGTTCTCGACCTCGTTGTTTTTATTGGGCAAGCGCTGTGTCATGACGCCGGTTCCCGGCGCCGGAGCGCCGTTTCGCCTTTTCGATTGGAGGGTTCACTTGTCTATACAACGGGGAGGCTGCGAAGTTCCCGACCTTGACAAACTTCTTGCACGGGTCTAACTAAAGTCCGGATCAGGCCCGGCCGAAGCGCGCGCGCAGCTTGGCCAGCGCCTTGGATTTGCAGTTATAGACGGTCTTGAGAGACACCTGCAACTGATAGGCAACCTCCTCCAACGGCAAGCCTTTGCAATAATGGCCATCAATGACCGCCTGCTCGCAGCGCGACAGAACGCCGGGAGGAATGCGCAGCGGTTCTCTGGGGCCGTCGCCGGGTTGACGGGAAAGTTCGGATTCGCTGACTTCCTCCAGAGGCACGTGCGCCGGCGGGGACTGATTCAAACAGTTGAGCGTCGTGCTGCGGGCGATCACCACGAGCCAGGTCTTCAACGTGGCGCGCCCAGGGTCAAACTGCCGCAGGAGCCGGTAGTTGTCCTTGATCAGGCGCAAATACACATTCTGAATGACGTCATCGGGGTCATGGCCGCTGCCATCGGTGTGAAGCGCCAGCGTGTGGCGAACCGCGCTCTTAATGTGCGGCAGCGACCAGGCCACAAAGCCATCCCAGGCAGCCCGATCGCCCGTCAACAACCGGAGGGGGTCGATGACGGAACCGCCGGGGTCACTCGGAAAGGCTGCCCTTTCCTGGGGCTTGTTCTGGTAAAAAGGCGGCATCATTCCACCAAGCCGTTTTTTATATGGCGGCGCCGTGGCGCACGGACTGCGGGACGCCGACGCGCAAAAACCGTTGGACGCAACAAGCGTCGGAAAGAATGAATGCGTGAATAGGTAATCGCAAGTGCGGATGTGATGAGAAAACAGCTATTGATCCGGCCACAAAGAAATAACCCGCGGCGCCAGTTGCAAAATGAATGGAGCGGGGGTTGTGAAGCGCGGCGATGAGGCTTGACAGCCCCGCGGGGGCGGTCGGATAGTCGGCCCGCCGGTCGTTTGGCAGATTCTGCCGGCGCCGGCCCGTTGGGGCGCTTCGTGCTGAGATTGTACCCATCGAACCTGATCCGGATAATGCCGGCGAAGGGAACGGGCCGAAAGATGAGCAGGCGTCCGCCTGACAGATTTCCCATCCCGCGACAACTGGGTGTCGTCGAGCCACCGGGCCGTTCCGGCGGAGCGTGATTTTTCATTGTTTAGGAAGGAAGCCGCGTCATGGAAGCCACGATTTCACGGGCGATTTTGCAGGGCTATGCGGCCAAGCTGGACGGGTGTCTGGAGTGCGACCTGGCGGTGGTCGGCGCCGGCCCGTCGGGAATGCTGTGCGCCTACTATCTGGCCAAGGCGGGCAAAAACGTCGCCATCTTCGAGAAAAAACTCGCCCCCGGCGGCGGCGTCTGGGGCGGCGCGATGCTGTTCAACGACGTCGTCATCCAGCAGGCGGCCGTGCGGTTTCTCGATGAACTGGGCATCCGCTACGAGCGGCTGAGCGACCAGCTTGTCCGCGCTGATTCGGTCGAGCTGGCCGCGTGCCTGATCTACCGCGCCGTCCACGCCGGCGCGCGGCTGTTCAACGGCGTCTCGGTCGAGGATGTGGTCTTCAAGGGCGAACGCATCGGCGGCGTCGTCATCAACTACACGCCGATCCTGCTGGCCAATCTGCACGTCGATCCGCTGACGGTCGAGGCGCGCGCCGTTCTGGATGGCACCGGCCACCACGCCGAGTTGACCGCCAAGGCCGCCCGCAAAGCCGGCATCCGTCTGAACACGCCCACCGGCGAGCTGATGGGCGAGAAACCGATGTGGGCCGAGGAAGGCGAACGCGCGACGGTCGAGAACACGCGCCAGGTCTATCCGGGCCTGTATGTCTCGGGCATGGCGGCCAACGGCGTGTATGGCAGCGCGCGGATGGGTCCGATCTTCGGCGGGATGCTGCTGTCGGGCGAACGCGCGGCGCAGCTGATCCTTAAGGATCTCTCCACGGCCTGAGACAGCCGCGGCGGGTCTTTCCGCTTGAACCGTCCGCTTGCCTGCGCCGATGATCCGGCAGCCCTTGCGGATATTATGAAAACCTTTAGCGCGCAAGATGTGACTCTGCATTCGTGCCTACGCGAGGCGCGCAAGAACCGCGTCGTCGTCACCAGCGGCGGCAAGCCCGTTGCCCTCATTCTGTCGATCGACACCGAGCAAGTCGAACTGGGAAAAGATTCATCCTTCTGGAGCATGATCGAACAGCGTCGCAGACAGAAAACGATCTCCCGCAAGGAACTCGAAAAGCGCCTCGCGGGCCGCTCCGACGCCTGAATCCTCGCCGCGGAGGGATGCGATGTGGAAGATTGACGCCCATTGCCACTGGACGCTGACCGCGCGGCTGGAACAGTTTGACGCCTTTCTCGACCGCTTCCAGCTGCGCCTGAACAATGTCGTCGGCGGCATCACCAATGATCCGAACTGGCGGACCACCGGCCGCGCCGCCCGCGCCCGCGCCCTGCACGAGCGGGCGCCCGACCGCTGCGCCTGGGGGACGAGCTTCGACTATCCCGGCTGGGACGACACGGCCGCCTACGTCAATCGCGTCCTCCAGGGCCTGAAGGAAGACTTCGCCGCCGGCGCCTCCAGCGTCAAGGTCTGGCGCAGCGTCGGCATGGAGATTCGCAAGCCCGACGGGACGCTCTTGCAGATGGACGACCCCGTCTTCGACCCCATCTACGAATTCATCGCCGCCGAAGGCAAGACGCTCCTGTCGCACATCGCCGAGCCGCTGACGCGCTGGCCGGGCGTCGTCGCGGCGGGACGGCGGATCGGACTTTATGGCCCCGAGCTGCCGCCGTGGGCGAAAAACACGCTCGATCCCGCGCAGCCCGGCGCCAATCTGACCGAAGCCGGATACGACCGCATCATCGGGGCGCGCGACACTGTGCTGGAAAAGTTTCCGAAACTGCGCCATGTCGGCGCGCACCTGGGATCCATGGAACACGACGTGCGCGAAATTGCCCGGCGCCTCGACCGCTTTCCGCACTTCGCCGTGGACATGTCGGGGCGCGAGGTCGATCTGGCCGCCCAGGACCGCAACGCCGTGCGGGACTTCATCCACACGTATCAGGACCGCCTGTTGTGGGCGACGGACTTGGGCATCGGAGAGCCGGCGACCGAGGAGCGGTGGGAGGGCCTGTGGCGCTGGAGCCGCGAGGCGCTGATCGCCAACGAGGCATATCTGGAGTCCGAGCTGGAGTTCCGCTGGCGCGAGGTGTCGTGGCGCGGCTTGGGCCTGCCCGAGGCCGTCTTGAAGAAGATTTATACGGACAATGCCCTGCGCTGGTTTCCAGGGCTGTTCTGAAGGGGGCCTCCCTTGAATGGGGCGCCGGCCATGATCGAAGTGACAAACCTGACGCGGCGGTTCGGGACGCTGACGGCGGTGGACGGCGTTTCGTTTGCCATTCAGCGCGGCGACATCTTCGGCTTCCTCGGGCCCAACGGCTCGGGCAAGTCCACCGTCATCCGGATGCTGTGCGGCCTGCTGGCGCCGTCGGAGGGCGAAGCCACGCTCGACGGCATCGACGTGCGGCGCAATCCCGAGGCCATCAAGCGGCGGATCGGATACACCTCGCAGAAGTTCAGCCTCTACGAAGACCTCACCGTTGACGAAAATATCCACTTCTTCGGCCGCATCTACGGGCTGGCCAACGCGCGGCTGCGGGAGCGGCGGTCCGCCGTGATCGAGATGATGGGTTTGGCGCCGTATGCGGGACGGCTGGCGGGCCGGCTGTCCGGAGGATGGAAACAGCGGCTGGCGGTGGCCTGTTCGCTGCTGCACGAGCCGGGCATTGTCTTTCTGGATGAACCGACGGCGGGGATCGATCCGGTGGCGCGGCGTGAGTTGTGGGACGTGCTGTTCCGGCTGTCCAGCGAAGGCGTGACGCTGTTCGTGACGACGCACTACATGGACGAGGCCGAGCGGTGCAGCCATGTCGGCTACATTTACCTGTCGAAGCTGATCGTGTGCGGGCGGCCCGACCAGTTGCGGACGCTGCCCGAAGTGACGCCGGCGGGGCACTGGCGGCTCGAGGTGACGTGCGACGAATCGCGGCGGGCGCTCCACCGGCTGCGGGCGCTGGACGGCGTTGTGGATGCGACGCTGTTCGGCCAGCAAATCCACGTTCTGGCGCGCGAGGATGTCAGCGAAGCGGCGTTGCGCCATTCGCTGGAGAGCGAAGGCCTTGCCTGCCGCGACGCGCGCCCCATCGAAGCGACGCTGGAAGACGTCTTCGTCATGCTGACGCGCGCGCGGGCAAAGGGCGCGCTTGCGTCCAATGGCGCCGGCCTGGATTTCGCTGGACGGCGGGAGACTCCTGCGTAACAATCATTAACATGAGCCAGTTGCATAATAGGGGAGCGCGGGCGTCCCGCCCGTAAAAGTTATTGAAATGCCAAGAGAATCAGCGGGCGGGACGCCCGCGCTCCTATCGCCTTCCGCATTCTGCAATTGGCTCACTTATTTGTTAATATCCGTTACACGATAACAGACAATCTGGAATTCATCGAGTCTCTCCAGCGCATGGCTCGGGTGAAGATCGCATGTTGCACGGTCTGTGGGCCATCACCTACAAGGAGGTTTTGCAGGTCCGGCGCGACCCGGCGACGCGGTTTGTCTTTCTCATCCCCGTCTTCCAGACCATCATCTTCGGCTTCGCCATCGACATGGACATCCAGCACATCCGGACGATCGTCTATGATATGGACCGCGGCGCTGAGAGCCGCCGGCTGGTCGAACGGTTCGTCAACACCGGCTCGTTCAATGTCATCGCCGAGGCGGACAGCGAGGCCGCCGTCCGGCGCGCCATCATCGCGGGGCGCGCGAAGGTGGGCCTGATCATTCCGCCCGACTACAGCGCGAAGCGGCTGCGCGGCGAACAGGCCACGGCGCAGATGCTCGTCGATGGCTCGGATTCCACGGTGGCCAACAGCGCCGTCCAGACTTCGCGCGCCGTCGGCCAGGTCGAAACCGCGCTGCGCTCAAGGACCGGCCCGGACGAGCCCACGGTGGACGTGCGCCCGCGCGTGCTGTTCAATCCCGATCTGCTCAGCGCCAACTTCTATGTCCCCGGCCTGATCGGCATCATCCTGCAGATCGTCACGATGATGCTGACGGCCTTTGCCATCGTGCGCGAGCGCGAACGCGGCACGCTCGAACAGCTCGTCGTCACGCCCGTGTCGCGCGCGGCCCTGATCCTTGGCAAACTCATCCCCTACGCCGTCATCGGCATGCTTCAGACCGTCTTTGTCCTGCTGCTGATGCGCCATGTGTTCGAAGTCCATATCCAGGGCGACGTCGTCCTGCTGCTGGCGCTGTCAACGCTGTTTCTGCTGCCGGCGCTGTCGATGGGCATCCTGATCTCGACGGTCGCGCACAATCAGGCCCAGGCGATGCAGATGAGCATCCTCATCATTCTGCCATCGGTGCTGCTGAGCGGCTTTGCCTTTCCCCGCGAGACGATGCCGCTGCCGATCTACGCCATCAGCTGCGTGATCCCCGTGACCTACTACGTGCAAATCCTGCGCGGCGTCATCCTGCGCGGCGCCGGGCTGTGGGCCTTATGGCCGCAGACGCTGGCCCTGGCCGGCTTTGCCGCCGGACTGGTCATCGCCAGCGCCGCGCGCTTCCAGAAACGGATCGCCTGACGCGGCCAAATCGGCGGTTGACTTGGAGACGCGGGGGCCTGAAGTTGTTGCGCGCGGCTCGCGCCGCCCCAGACACCGGCGCCAGCGCGCATGGAGCCATGCGATCATGTTTGACATTCATCAGATGCAGGACATGCAGGCGAAGATGCAGGAACGCCTCGAGAAAATCCAGGACGAGATGAAGGGCAAGCGCATCGAGGGCAAGGCCGGCGGCGGCGCGATGCGGGTGGTGTGCGATGGCAATCAGGAGATTCTGACGGTTGAGATCGCCGACGGCGTCGTCGATCTGGACGCCGAGGACATAGAAATGCTGCAGGACCTGTTCATCGCCGCCGCCAACCAGGCCATCGAGCAGTCCAAAAAAATCAATCAGGAAAGCCTGGCGCCCCTGACGGGCGGACTGCATCTGCCCGGGCTGACGCTCTGAGCGTCTGTGTATAAGGGCGCGCTGCGGACCGCTTTCGCAAAGTCTCCCGCAACGGCCCGCGGCGGCGGCGCGCGCGCCCGGGGAATATCCGCATGACGCTTCGGATCGGATCGCTGGAAATCTCACGAGACCAGGCGCGCATCGTCGCCTCGGTGGGCTATGAACGGCGCCAGGCCGAGGCGCAAGCGGCGATGCGTGAAGGCGCCGACATTCTCGAGCTGCGCCTGGATTTCTACCCCGGCATCGACGACCCCCTCCAGTTGCCATCCCTTGAGAAAAAGATTGAGACGCTGCGGGGCCGCACGGGCGCGCCGCTGCTGTTGACGATTCGGGGACGCCAGGAAGGCGGTCGATTTCCGGGCGACGAAGCGCGGCGTGGGGAGGCCTACTGCGCCTTTTTGCGTCATGCGCAGGCACTGGACGTCGAGTTGAACGCCCGGTTTGTCCGCCGCGTCGTGACGCGTGACGCGAAGGCGCGCGGCGTCGCCCTGATCCTTTCGTATCACGACTTCAAGGGCTGCCCGTCGAATGCGCGATTGCAGGACCTGATCGAACGCGGTTTCCGCGCAGGCGCCGATCTGGTCAAACTCGCCGTGACGCCGCGGCGCCCGGCCGACGTCGTCCGCCTGCTCGATTTGACCGAACGCAACGCGAAGCGGGACATCGTTATCATCGCCATGGGCGCGCTGGGCAAGGTCTCGCGCGTGCTGTTCCCGCTGTTCGGCTCGCGCCTGACCTATGGATACGCCGGGCGGGACGCCGTCGCGCCGGGACAGATGCGGATCGGCGCGATGAGACGGATCATGCGCGAAATGGCGGAGGGAAAGTAAAGCGCGGCACACGGCACACGGCACAAATACCAACATCCAATGAAACGGGAGACGCAAAACCATGAAGCGTTACAAGAAGGCCGGAGACATCAAGGTGGGGGTCATCGGGTATGGGGGCGCGTTCAATATGGGCCGGGCGCATCTGAACCAGATGCGCGAGGCGGGCATGACGCCGACGGCGGTGGCCGAGATCGACCGCGAACGGCTCAAGGTCGCCGAAAAGGATTTCCCCGGCATCCAGACCTATGACAGCGTCGCGAAGATGCTTTCAAAATCGGACGTCAACCTGCTGGCGATCATCACGCCGCACAACACGCACGCTGCTCTGGCGCTGCAGTGCCTCAAGGCGGGCCGGCACGTCGTCTGCGAAAAGCCGCTGGCCATCACGACGGCCGAGTGCGACGCGATGATCGCCGCGGCCAAGAAGAGCGGCGTCGTCCTGTCAACCTATCACAACCGCCACTGGGACGGGTGCATCCTGCGCGCCGTCGAGCAGATTGGCTCCGGCGTCATCGGCGAGATCGTCCGCATCGAGGCGCATATGGGCGGCTATCGCGCGCCGCGCGACTGGTGGCGCACGAGCAAGACCATCTCCGGCGGCATCCTCTATGACTGGGGCGTCCACCTGCTGGAATACTCCCTCCAACTGCTTCAGGCCGATCTGGTCGAGGTCAGCGGCTTCGCCCACTGGGGCTACTGGAACGACAAGACAAACTTCGGCAAGGACACCAACGAGGACGAGGCGTTTGCCGTCGCACGGTTCAAGAACGGCGCCTGGCTGACCCTGTGCATCAGCAATCTCGACGCCAATCCCAAAAAGGGCTGGCTCGAAATCACGGGAACTGAAGGCGCCTACATTTTCGACGGCGGACGCTGGGAACTGATCAAGAGTGTGGACGGCGCCAAGGTCATCCGCGAAGGCAGCAATCCCCCCAGCGAGGGACAGAAATACTACAACAACATCGCCGCGCATCTGACCACGGGCGAGAAACTCATCATCACGCCGGAGTGGTCGCGCCGGCCCATTCACATTCTCGACCTCGCCTGCCAGAGCGCAAAGAAGGGCGCCGCGATGAAGGCGAAATACAAGTGAAATTCGGGCGCAACGCCATCGGGCATGCAGGTTGACTCCACTCGCTGGCGCTCGTGTCGTCTCCGGGCGTCTGTTCGAATGCCCGCTGATAAATCTGCGCGCAAAGCGCAGCCTATCTGTTTGAGCCAAAGGAAATTGAGGCCATGCCCAGAATCGCATTCATCGGCGCCGGCAGCTACGGCTTCACGCACCGGCTGCTGTTCGACATCATCTGCTATGAGGAACTGCGCGACAGCCAGTTCGTCTTCATGGACGTGGACGACGAACGGATGCGCCGTCTCAAGATCACGGTGAGGCTCTTCTTCGAGAAGCAGGGCCTCGATTTCTCAAAAGTCTCGTTTACGAAGAACCGCAAGCGCGCGCTCGAAGGCGCAGACTTCATCATCAACCTCGTCAAGATCGGGTTCCATGAGATGGCCTGCATGGACCTGGACATCCCCAAGAAATACGGCCTGAAACAAACCATCGGCGACACGTCATGCCTGGCGGGCGTCTTTCGCGCGCTGCGGACGATGCCGTTCTGCATGGAGATGTGCCGCGAGATCGAGGAAGTCGCCGCGCCGGGCGCCGTCGTCCTCAATTACACCAATCCGCAGGCCATGCTCGTCATGGCCTGCGCCGCCGTGTCGCGCGTCCCGTTCATCGGACTGTGCCACAGCGTGCAGGGGACGACGCGGATCATGGCGCGGATGCTGGGGCTGCCCTACTCGGAATGCCGCTTCGAGGCCGCCGGCGTCAATCACATGAGCTGGGTCACGACCTTCGAGCACGACGGCCGGGACATGTATCCCGCCTTGCGCGCGCTCGTGAAGCGAAAAGGCATCTTCGGCTGGAAGCAAAAGGGCGACGTCATCGAGCCGTTTCTGGGGCCGACGCGCCTCGACATGTTCAACCGCACGGGCTACGTCGTCACCGAGTCGAGCACTCACTTCGCCGAGTATGTGCCGTATTATCTGCGCACGGACGAACTGGCGAAGCTCTATCAGGTCCCGATCGACCAATACAAGAAAAACATCGAGCGCAAGACGCGGGACCACGAGGCCTTCTATGCGAACGCCTGCAAGGGAATCCTGCCCGATTTGAAGCGCAGCGTCGAATATGGCCCGCACATCATCCACTCGATGGTCACCGACGAGCCGGCCTGTGTGTATGCCAATGTGATGAACGACGACCTGGTCTCCAATCTGCCGCGCAACTGCTGCGTCGAGGTGGCCAGCCTCGTCAACCGCAACGGCGTCCAGCCTTGCCGCTTCGGCGAACTGCCCACCGTCCTGGCCGCGATGAACACGATGGAGATCCACGTCCATCAACTGGCGGTCGAGGCGATCCTCAAGCGCGACCGCCGCGCCGTCGTCCACGCATTGATGATGGACCCGCTGACACACTCGAAAATGACCCTCGACGAAATGGAAGAAGTCGTCGATGCGCTCGTCGAAAAGCAAAAGACCTATCTGGGCAAATACCTGCCCCGGAAGTCATAGCGACTCTTTACGAACCACGAACCACGAGCCACGAACTGCGAGCCACAAGGAGTCCACTCCATGGCAAAATCGAAAGGCTGCTTTGTCGGCATTCAACTCGACGGACACGTCCTCGACGGACGCGACGCCGCCGAGGTCATCGATGAAATCCAGGCGCTGACGCCGCTCAACGCCATCATGCTCTTCCACGGCGACCGCATGCGCCGCAGCGCCGACCACAGCGCAGGGACGCCCTTCCGCCATCCCATTCAGGGATTGGACGACGACGGGCGCGACCTGCTCGACCGCCTGCAAGCGCCTGCCCAAAAACGCGGCGTCCAGCTCATCCTCGGCATCGGCGAAGACCGCTGGGGCTATCACCCCGCCTATCACGGCTACACGTCGATCGCGATGGTCGATTGCTTCGGACGGACCAACCGGCAGTCGTGCGTCAACCATCCGGTCTGGCGCGCCTTCCAACTCGCCAGCATCGAGGACATCGTCCGCGAACACCCCTTCCTGTTCGGCGTCATGTTCATGCACGAGCGCGTCGGCCCGCTGTCGGCCGTGTTCTACCCCGGCGAATGGCAGGGCGGCCGCAATCCCTGGTGTTTCTGCGAGCACTGCGACCGCAAGGGCCGTGACCGCGGCATCGACCCCGAACGCGCCAAGGCCGGATACAAGGCCCTGCTGCGCCTGTTTGACGACGGCGCCGCGCGGCCCTCCGATGGCTGGTTCATCTCCTTCTGGCGCCTGATCAGCCGCTATTCGGAAATCCTCGCCTGGGACCAGTTCCAGTGGGATAGTCTCCAAGACTTCCGCGCCGCGATGGCCGGCGCCGCCCGCGTCGCCGCAACAGCGGCCGGGTCAAAAACAACGTTCTCCGTCGGCTTTCACTTCCAGCATGCCACCCTGCTCGGCCAGATGTTCTGGCGCGCCATGGACGATCCCCAGCGCGTCATCGAATACGCCGACTGGGTCAAGCCCTCCGTTTATCCGGGGTGCTGCGGCACGCGCTACTCCAATTCGCTCAACGCGATTCACAAAACCCTCCTGGCCGATTTTCCCAAGGACGAGGCCCACGGCTTCATCTCGCGCCTGTTCCTGCGCGATCCGGCCATCGGGGCCGACCGCGTCCGGAGCGGCGAGAACAAGCACAGCGCCTTCCCGCCGGCATGGGTTCGCGGCGAGGTCGAGCGCCTCGTGAAGTCCTGCGCGCCCAAGCCGCTGTATGCGGGGCTGGGCATCGGTATTCCCGGCGGCGAAAAGGCCGAGACGCCACGACAGGTCGCCGCCTGGACCGAGGCCTGCTTTGATGGCGGCGCGCACGGCATCCTGCTGTCGCGCCACTATAGCGAAATGAAGCCGCCGCTGCTGCGCGCCGCCGGCGCCGTCATCCGCCGGCGCGGCGGTTTCTAATGACTGCCGGATGCGGCGGGGCCTGGGGAGGGCCGGTGAAGATGATCCCATCCCATTCGAACAGACAAGACCTCACCCGAACAACCCTTGCGGTCCTGTGTATCAGTATCCTGATTGCCGCCAGTTTCTGGATCCTGCGGCCGTTTCTGATCGCCATGATCTGGGCCCTGATCATTGTTGTGGCCACCTGGCCGCTGCTGCTCATGGTCCAGGGACGGCTGTGGGGCCGGCGGGGGCTTGCCGTCGCCGTGATGACGTTGATTCTGCTGCTGGTCATCGTGGCGCCCTTGATCGCCGCCGTCTCGGCTATTGCCGTCAAGGCGGACGACATTGTCGCCTGGATCAAGTCGCTGTCGTCGATGAAGGCGCCCCCGCCTCCGGAGTGGCTCAACAAGATTCCCGTCGTCGGCGGGGAGATCGGGGAATACTGGCGGCGCTACGCGGCGCTGAGCCCTGAAGAACTGTCGGCGCTGGTCACGCCCTATGCGCTGAATATCATCAACTGGTTTCTGGCCCAGGCCGGGAACCTGGTGGGGATTGTCTTTCAATTCCTGCTGACTGTGATTATCGCCGCGCTCATCTACGCCAATGGCGAGACGGCCGCTTCGGCCATCCGCGGCTTTGCCCGCCGCCTCGCCGGGGCGCAGGGAGAGGCGGCGGCCGTCCTGGCCGCCAAGGCAATCCGCAGCGTGGCTCTGGGCATCGTCGTGACGGCGATTATTCAGACGGCGATCGCCGGCCTTGGCCTGATAATCGCGGGCATGCCCGCGGCCTTCGTGCTGACCGCCGTGGTCCTCATCCTGTGTCTGGCGCAACTCGGTCCCATTCTGGTCATGGTCCCATCGGTGGCATGGGTTTACTGGAAAGGAAGTATTCTCTGGGGGACCGTGCTGCTGGTGTTTGCGGTCATCGCCAGCACGATCGACAACTTCATTCGACCGGTCCTGATCAGGAAAGGGGCCAACCTGCCCTTGATTGTCATTTTCGCCGGCGTCATCGGAGGCCTGGTCGCCTTCGGCATCATCGGCCTGTTCATCGGACCCGTGGCGCTAGCGGTCACCTACACGCTGCTGAAGGCTTGGGTGTCTGACGCGCGCCCGCCGGAACGGCCGCTGCCGGCAGCCTGCCTGCGGTTTTCCGCGGCGCGCGCCGGCCGGGGTCGCCGACGACGGCGCAGCTCCCATCCGCCCCACCTGAAGGCCTGTTTCCCGTCCCAGGCGCAGACGCGGCGCCGGTGATGAAGGTAGTTTTCGAGGCTGACTTCTTTGGGGACGGCGTGGTCGCAGGTGGGATAGAAACCGCCGCGTTCGACCATGAACAGTAGAATGTGGCGCAAATGGGCGTCGATGGCGTCCTTGCCGGCGGCCCGAACGCGCTTGTCGATCCCCCCGCTCAGGATTCAGGCTCCTTTACGAATTTGGGAGATGATTTCCCGCGAAGCGTTTTGCTTGGGCGCGCCGGCGATCAGGATGTCAATGCCGAGGGCGCGGGTGGTTTCGCGCTCCGGCACGGTGTCGAGGGTGTAGTCCGTGCCCTTGGCGTGGATATGGGGTCGCAGCGCTTCGAGCAGGCCCATGACGGTCGGCTCGTCAAAGACGAGAAGATAATCGACGTATCGGATCGCGTCGAGCAGCGCGAGGCGTTCTTCTTGCGGCAGGATGGGCCGGTCGGGGCCTTTGATCTGGCGCATGGAGGCGTCCGAATTGACGGCGACGATCAGGCAGTCGCCGGCCTCGCGCGCGGCCTGAAGATAGGAAATGTGGCCGCCGTGGAGGATGTCGAAGCATCCATTGGCAAAAATGACGCGCTTGCCTTCGGCCTTCAACCGGTCCACAATCGATTTCAATTCTTCGACGGATTTCAGTTTTCTCAAGTTCAATGGGCTTCTCCCCTTTTGCCAGTCCGGCGATGATTGCGATGGGGCGCGTCGATCATTGCTTTCCGAGTCGCCCCCGTCCAGCGGAGGCCGGCTTGCGCGGCCCTGTGCGGCGGATGGCTTGCGAAAGGCCTCGCCTCACGCGTCCCGGCTCATGTCCCGGAGAATCCAGCGGACGGCGGCGGCGAGGTCCTTGACGATAATGTCCGGCTCGACCTTCCACTTCGCGCGGTTCCAGCGCAGCTCGCCTTCGCCGTAACCGGTCCGGACGAGGACGGTCTTGAGGCCGCGCGCATGGCCGCACTCGATGTCGCTGGGCTTGTCGCCGACCATATAGGAGCGCCCAAGGTCGATGCCCTGTTCGCGACGGGCCTTATCAAGCATTCCGGGGCGGGGCTTGCGCAAGGGCGAATCGCGCCGATAGCGGGCGATCCTGGCCTTGGGATGATAGGGGCAGTAATACAGGGCGTCCCAATGGGCGCCGCGTTGGGCAAGGAGGTCGGCGAGGACGGCGTTGCACTCGGTGAGGTTCTGCTCGGGAAAGTAGCCGTAGGCGACGCCGGCCTGGTTGGTGACGATGATGACCGGCACGCCGGCTTCGTTGAGTTGGCGGATGGCTCCAGCGGCGCCCCGCAACAGATGAATGCGCGAGGGATGGTTGATGTAACCCAGGTCCTCGTTGATGGTCCCGTCGCGGTCGAGAAAAACTGCCGGAAAGGGACCGTGCTTTTTTCTGGCTTCAATCAGACGCTTCATAAAAACTCCTTTTGGATGGGCCACGGATGAAAGAACGCCATGAATGCCTCGCCTTTGAGGGGCGATAATCCGCGACGTTGTTTGATTTGTGGCTCTTCATCGCAAACACTTCATTTTCGGCATTCGACCGCGAACAGATGCATCAATCTGTTTCCGAAGTTGGCAATAACCCCAAAACGCAGACCGAGATGCTTGAGATGCGAGAGCATTTGCAAGGCGTCCTCCGTCCATCAGGTTTTCTCTCCAACGCGCCCCATAAAGACCCGGTAGGATTGCTCGACGCCCGCCACCATGGCATCGGCCGTGAAATGGTTCCGGGCGAAGTCGCGCGCGCAGGCGGACAATCGGGCGCGCAACGCTTCGTCGCCCAACAGCCGGATGATGCCATTCGCCAGCGCCTCCGGATTCCTCGGTTCAACAAGCACCCCCGTCTCCTCGTTCCGCACCAGATCAGGCACGCCGCCGGTCCGCGTCGCCACCACCGGCACGCCCAGCAGCATCGCGTCGATGACCGACGTGCACAGCCCCTCCAGATGAGACGACAGCGCGAACAGGTCGAACGCGGCGAAACACGCCTCGACATCGTCGCGATATCCGGCCAGCCGGAAGCGTTCCCCCAGCCCGCGTTCCCGAATGCGGCGTTCGAGGTCCGGGCGCAGTTCCCCCTTGCCCACGATGCAGAAGCGCGCATGGGGCGCCTTCTCAAGAACTCGGCCGGCCGCCTCGATCAGGTAGCAGTGCCCCTTGTGATCCGTCAGCGCGCCGACGTTCCCCACCAGCGCGTCGCCCGGCGCGCATCCCATCTCCGCGCGAAAGGCCGCGCCGTCCCGGCCATACTGGAATCGGGCGGGATCGACGCCGCTGTGAACCACGCAGACGTTCTCCGGCCGGACCCCCCCGGCCACCAGAACGTCGCGGACGCCATTCGAGATCGCGATATAGCGGCACAACGGCGACAGATACTTGCGCCGGGAAAGCCAGCTGCGCCCCACTGCGAAATCCACACGGCGCGACACGACCAACAACGGCGGCGATTCCGCCCGCCCGACCACGGCCAGCCCCAGTCCGTGCGCGTGCGCCGTATGAGCGTGAACGAGGTCGGCGTGAAAGTCCCGCGCGGCCCGGCGCAGGCGCCAGCGCGCCCTCACGTCCCATTCCCCGCGCATCGCGATCTCGGCGACCGCGAAACCCATGTCGCGGGCGCGGCGCGCCAATTCACTGCCGGGCTGCGCCGCGAACAGGTTTTCGTGTCCGCGCCCGCGCAATCCCATCGCCAGCAGCAGCGCCTGATTCTCGCCGCCGCGCCAACCGTGTTCGGTGTCGATATGCACAATCCGGAAGCTCATTGGGACAGCAATCGCTCGACGGCCTGAACGACCTCCAGCGTTTCGATTTCCCTCATGCACTCATGTTGCTGCGGACATTCGCGCAACATGCACGGCGCGCACGGCATCCGCTTGCGGACGATGACGGCGTTCTTGGCCCACGGGCCGGTCTGCTCCT
>Ga0101944_10004091_pt1 | contig 18745 bp, 14 predicted proteins | sample DewCreD2012metaG_FD_75245 | JGI IMG/M metagenome (GOLD analysis project Ga0101944, IMG submission 75245) | Hot spring sediment bacterial and archeal communities from British Columbia, Canada, to study Microbial Dark Matter (Phase II) - Dewar... ... | reverse complement strand
GAATCANGCTCAGCGGGGTTTCGCGCGGCGCCAGAACCAGCTTGCGGCCCTCCTTGAGCTGGCAGTCGGCGGCGCGCAGCAGGAGGTTTTCCGTGTGCCCGGAGGCCAGTGCCCCAACCGATTGCATCGAGCAGGGGATGATGGCCATGCCGCGCGTGCGGAAACTGCCGCTGGCGGGGGGCGCCGTGAAGTCCAGCGGATCATATATTTGCATCCGCCCGCAAGCGTCGGCGCTCATGTCTTCACGGCCGCAGAAGGCCGCCGGATCGAACCGGCCGGCGTCGGCGAACGTCAGCCCCATCTCATTGTGGATCACGGCCAGGGCGCGGGGCGACACAATCACATGCAGGCGCAGTCCGGCGTCGAACGCCGCGCGCAGGAAATCGGCCGCATACGGCATGCCGCTGGCGCCGCTGATGCCGACGATTATATCGTCGGATGTTTCCAGATTCCGAACGGCCATTGGCGTTTCATTCCCCTGGCATTGCCGCCGTGGCCGGCACGGTCCGGTGATTCCCGGAAACAAACCCGGCGTTTGGCCCCAAGGATCGGCCTGCGGCTGCGACGACTTCATCATACAAGGCTTCCATGCGCCGCGCATGCGTCTGGATCGAGAATCGCGCGCGGACCTTGTCGCGCGCGGCGGCGCCCAGTCGCGCCCGCAACGGCGCATCGCACAGAAATTTCATGGCGGCGGCCAGCGCGCGCGCGTCGCCGGCCTCCACCAGCAGACCGTCCTGTCCGTCCTCGATCAATTCCGGGATGCCCCCTGTCCTTGCTCCAATGCTGGGCGTCCCCAAGGCGCCGGCCTCGATAATCACGCGGCCGAATCCCTCGTCGTTGGATATGAGCAGATTGACGTCCAGCGCTTGAAACGCCGGGACCGGATCGGTCTGAAACGGCTCGAATCGCACGCGCTCGCCCAAGTCGAGTTGATCAACCAGAGCGCGGATCATGCGGTTGTAGCCGTCTTCGCGCGGGCTGACCTCGCCCATGATCAACAGCCGCGCCGGCGCGCCTTCCCGGCGCGCCTGCGAGAGCGCTTCGATGGCCACATGCTGCTGCTTGCGGGCGCTGATCAATCCCAGCATTCCGAACAGGACTTCGTCCTCGGCCACGCCGACCCGCCGGCGCCATTGCGCGCGCGCGCCGGGTCTTGGCGCGAACTCGTCCAGGTCCAAGCCATTATAGACCGTCGTGACCTTGCGGGCCTTGTCGGGCCAGTGGTTGAAGCAATCGCCGGCGGCGTTGGAGACGACGACAATCCGGTTCGCGCGGTCCAGCAGATAGTTGCGGGTCTGGCGCGGCGTGACCGAGAGCCGCATGTGCGTCACAACGGGAATCCCCAGAGGCGCGGCGGCGCGCACCGCGTAGGGATTGGGATAAATCTCGTTGCAGTGCAGCAGGGCGGCCTGCTCGTCACGCGCAATCCGGCGCAGTTTCCAGATGGTGAACGGGCGGAAGACCAGGAACTTGCCCTTGCGCCAGGGACGGAAATGGATGATCCGCGTCGCGATGCCCGCCGCGCGCAGCTTCTCCGTCATGACGCCCTCCTCCTTGGCCAGAACCACCGGCCGCCAGCGCGACCGGTCCAGCGCCGTCGCCAGCGCCAGCAGGCTGCGGCGCGCCCCCAGCAGCCGCACGCTGGGCGTCAGCATGAGCACTGTTCCTGGCTTGGCCACGCCGATTGTCCTTGTTCGGGTCTGTGTGACAATATCGCCGGGCGCAGTTTCGGCCTGTTGCGGCGAATAAGTCAAAGGGTGTTTGTCCCGCCGGAGCCGACTCCGCGCCCGGGGCGGAGTGAACGGGCGCGCCCCCGTCGCGGGGGGCGCGATTCTGGGCTTTCCTACACGTGAAAGCCGCCGCAGGCGAGCGCGTCTTCCCAGTTGAGGATGCCGAGGCGCTTTTCCCAAGCCTGATGTTGGGCGACCATGTGGGCGGCGCGATCGGTATGGACGCCGGCGAGGTCGTGGAGTTCGCAGCGGTCGGCGTCGAGATCGTAGAGTTCCCAGGCGCCCGTGCGCGGACCGGTCCCGACTTTTTGCATCTCCTCATGGATTTCGTTGTAGTAGCAGACCAGTTTCCAACGTCCATCGCGGAGAGCGCGGTTGCCCTCGTGTTCCCAGAAGATGGTTTCATTGCGCGCCGAGGCGGGATCAAGCATGGCGTGAAGGAGACTGCGGCCTTCGAGGGGCTGGATCGCGTGTCCGGCAAAGGTTTCGGGATATGGGGCGCCGGCCGCGTCGAGGCAGGTGGCCATGAGGTCTTTGACGTGTCCGATCTGGCGGCGGTTCCAGCGACCGCGCGGGATGGCGTCGGGCCAGTGCGCAATGAGGGGCGTGGCGATGCCGCCTTCGTGGGTCCAGTGTTTGAAGAGTCGGAAGGGCGTGTTGCTGGCGTTGGCCCAGGGGAGGAAATAGCCGGTCATGGAGTCGGCGGGACCGGCGGGCGCCTTGTTGTCTTTGCCGAAGGGTTCGGCGCAGGCGCCGTTGTCGCTCAGGAAGAGGATGAGGGTGTTTTGGGCTTGGCCGGCGTTTTCGAGCGCGGCAAGAACCTGTCCGACGCCCTGATCCATGCGGTCCACCATCGCGGCATAGACGGCCATGCGATGGGCCATGTCGGCCTGATCGGCCTTTTCCCAAGGATAACTCTCGGCGTCGCGTGGCGAGAGAGGGAGGTCTTGGCCGAACAAGCCGAGTTCCTTTTGCCGGGCGAGGCGCTGTTCGCGCAGCGCGTCCCAGCCGTCGCGATAGGCGTCCTTGTAGCGGGCGATGTCTTCGGGCCAGGCGTGCAGCGGCCAGTGGGGGGCGTTATAGGCCAGATAGAGGAAAAAGGGGCGGTCGTGTTCGGCTTCGGCGATGAATCGGGCGGCGTTTTGCGACAAGGCGTCGGTGATATAAAAATCGGGCGGAGTGGTCGCGACGTGGGCGCGGTGGTCCATCAGGAGCGCGCCTTTCCAGCGTTCGGGTTTCCAGTAGTGACAGGCGCCGCCGACAATGCCGTAATAGCGCTGAAAGCCGCGATCCATCGGGCGCTGGCCTTCGGCGCTGCCGACGTGCCACTTGCCCGACATGAACGTCTGATATCCGGCGGCGCCGAGGGCTTCGGCGATCGTGACGCACTCGCGGTTGAGCGCGCCTTGATATTGCGGAGGGTTCAGTTTTTCGAGCAAAGCCTTGTTGTAGCGGTTGCCCGGCTCCATGTATCCGATGCCGGCCTGATGAGGATACAGGCCGGTGAGCAGCGAGGCGCGCGTGGGACAGCAGCGGGCGCAGTTGTAGAACTGCGTGAAACGGACGCCGTTGGCGGCGAGCCGGTCGAGATGGGGGGTTCGGATTTCGGCCCCGTAGCAGCCGATATCCGAGAAGCCCATGTCGTCCACCATGATGAGGATAATGTTGGGGCGTTTGGCCATGGCGCTGCCGCCACCTTCGGTTTGTAATCAACCCGTCAGTCTGTGGAATCCCATCGCCGCAGGTCGCGTTCGAGTTCTTCGGGTGTTTCGAGCGGACGATAGGAGAAGTTGTGGAAGCGGGCGCTTCCGCCGCCGCAGGCGAACAAGGCGGCGTGGCACGCCCCCCACGCTGAGATTTCCATGCCGGGCTGCGTGACGCGCCAGGCGCCCGCGTCGTCCTGGTAGTAGAAGCGGATGTCCTGCTTATCGTTGACGATGCGCAGTCGCGCGCGGCGGCCGCCCAGAGTGGAGTCCTGCCGCCAGCGATAGTCGCGGCAGCCCTGTTGGACGCGGCGCAGGACGCCGTCGGGCGAGATGGAGAGGCCCAGATAGGTCGAGGACGAGGCAAACAGCATCAGTCCGGCGGACGGAGAAATGGGAGCGCCAGCGCCGGAACCGGAGGCGTCCGGCGCGGTGTCGCCCGGCTCGATTTCAACCTCGACCTCGATTTCGTAGGCGCGATGCAGCGGCTGAACGCACAGCGGATGAGAGACGCCGGGATGCGCGCCATGTCCAGGCAGGCGCAGTTGGCCACCCCCAACCTCGAAGGTCCGTGTTCCGGGCCTTCCGGGGATTTGCCATTGTATGCCCAACTGCGGCGCGCGGAAATCGTCGCTGAGTTCCATTTCGGCGCGCGCGGGCTCGTCCCAGCCGGCGGGCCATTCTTCGGCGGCGCGGAACCAGCCGTCAACGGTCCACTCGATGGGTTCGATGAGCGTGCAGCGGCCCAGCGAACGGTAGCCGTTCATGATGCCGTGCAGGATGCAATACCAGCGCCCGTCCGGGCCTTCGAGGATCGTGCCGTGCCCCTTCGACCACCACGCCTCGTTTCGGCGCCACGTGCGGATGATGGGATTGTGGGGCGAGTTTTCCCACGGCCCCAGAGGACCGCGCGAACGGGCGGAGCAGACGAGGTGGCTCGTCGAGGGGCCCGTGGTTCCGCCCTCGGCGCTGGTCAGATAGAACCAGCCGTTGCGCTTGAGCAGTTTGGGGGATTCGAGACAGAAGCACTCGATGGCCCAGTCATCGGGGATCGGCCAGCCCTCATAGACCTTGCGCGGCGTGGATGTGGCCTTCAGGCCGTCGTCCGACATTTCGACGGCATGACCGCCGGACAGATGGATGTAACGCTTGCCATCGTCGCCGACAACATGTCCGGGATCAATCATCGGCGCGCCGATGGGCACAGGCTCGCTCCACGGACCTTCAGGCGAATCGGCGGTGACGACCCAGTTCTCGCCGGCGGCAGGATAATAGAGGTAGAAGCGACCATTGTGTTTGATGAGGTCGGGCGCCCAGATCGAGCCTTTCTGGGACTGGGCGGCGCGCGCGACTGGCTTCCAGTTGAGCAGGTCGCGCGAGCGCCATAGGAGCAGTCCCGTCTGCGACTCGAAACTGCTGTGGGTCATGTAGTAATGACCGTCATGAAGCACGACGGTGGGATCGGGCCAGTTGCCGATCAAGAGTGGCTTTGCCCTGGTCGAACGCGGCGGAATCTGAGGGCTAAGATTCTGTGTTGTGGCTGCCATCGGCTTATGCTATCTCCTTGGGGTGTGGCGCGAACGAAACCTCAGATCTGTCGGACCCGTCTGACTTGTCTGATGAGTCCGACGAGTCTGACGAGTCCGACGGGGCTGACAGGTCCGAAAAGCCGGATGATCTGGATTGGCAGGGCTGTGGGGTTGTTTGCTGTTTGCGGGCTTCGATACGCGAGGTGTAGAGCCTTTCAGTAAATCCGCCATTCCGCAGAAAGGCTCTTTCTTGACTCTGAAGCTGGCGCTTCAGCAGATAGGCGGCCTGGTTGATGGCGCAGATCATCGCGTTGGCGGCGAGTTCGGGATCGGCGCGCGCGACAAAGTCGGAGAGCTCTCCCAAGCCGGTCAATCGCGGCTTGCCGTTGCGCTCCGGCGGCAGACGCGCAACCTGATCCTGCTCCAGGCGTTTGCGCAGGGTCAAGGCTTCCCTCGAGTCCTTGGGCCAGATGCGGAGTCCTTTTTGAATCAGGAAACTCTCGTAGTCGGGCAGGAGCTCATCGGAGAGGCTCGCGCGAGCGACGTTTGTCAATTTCATTTCGGTCTTGCGCGAAGTGGCGGCGGCGCCGCTGCCTTCGCTGATATTGCGCACGCCGCTGCGGGCGGCCTGGATCATCTGATCGGTCATGCGGCGGTCGTTTGCGTAGAAGCGGCGGCAGAAGACCACCGTCGCGTCATAGACGGCCTGGGCCACTTTGTAGCTCCGGAGCTTGCGATAGCCGCCATGGGGCAGAAGGGGACCTTCTGGGCACGGCATAGGAGTTCTCCAGAAATAGTATAGGCAAACCCGTCGGACCGGTCAGATCAGTCGGACCAGTCGGACTTGTCGGACCGGTCAGACCAGTCGGACCGGTCAGACCCGTCGGACCCGTCGGACTTGTCGGACCGATCCGACAAAGATAGATGCGTCAGCAAGCCCCAAGCGCTCAAAGCGCGCTCACCACGCCATCCAGCCGCCATCCACGGCCAGAATCTGGCCGGTGACATATTTCGAAGCCTGGCTGCCAAGGAACAGCGCCACGCCCTTGAGGTCGTCTTCGATGCCGGTGCGGCCCAGGGGGGTGCGCTTGTTGATCTTGTCGAGGACATCGCCCTGCAGAATCATGCGGTTCTGATCCGAGACGAACGTCGCGGGGCAGATGCAGTTGGCCCGGATGCCGTGACGGCCCAGATGGGTGGCCATGTCGCGCGTCAGATTGACGACGGCGCCCTTGCTGGCATGATAGGCCGGAAACTCGAAGAACGTGTTGACGTCGTCCACGTAAAGCGACTTGTCCAGGCCCGCCAGACCATAGATCGAACCGATGGTGATGATGCTGCCGCTTTTCTGTTTCTTCATCTGCTCGACGACGGCGGCGCAGGTCAGATAGGTCCCCGTGATGTTGACGGCCATGATTTTGTTCCACTTTTCGAGGCCATCGGGCGACAGACCGTGCATGTCGTTGATGCCGGCGCTGGTGATGCAGATGTCGATGCGGCCCAGCTGCTTTATCACGTCCTGGACAGTCTTCACCGTCTGCTCGCGATCCGTCACGTCCATCGGATAAGTGAGGACTTTGCGCCCGAGCGGCGCGAGTTGCTTCCGGGCCAGTTCGACCTGCTCCGGTGGATCGACCGACGCCAGCGCGACGTCGGCGCCCGCTTCGGCGAGGCCTTCGGCCATTTGCAGCCCGAGGCCGCGCGTGCCGCCCGTGATGAAGGCGACTTTGCCCTTCAGGTCATACAGTTGCTGGATTGTCATAACGCCCTCCTTTGGATTTGGTCTTTGAAGTTTTGCAGATTGGATTGTGTTTCGCGATTGACGAGATTGGCTGGCAGTTCGCCGCCATCCCACAGCCGACGGACATTGTCAATGAACATTCGGGCCGTTGTGCGATAGGCGTCCACGGACACGCCGCCCTGATGCGGCGAAAGCGTGACGTTGTCGAGGGCGGCGAGGGGATCGCTGGCGGGCAGCGGCTCGCGCATGAAGACGTCGAGGGCGGCGCCGGCGATTCGGCCGGAGCGCAGGGACTCGGCGAGCGCGGCCTCGTCCACCAGTTCAGCGCGCGCCGTGTTGATGAGATAGGCCGTGGGCTTCATCAGCGCGATGAGTTCGCGGCTGATGAGTCCGCGCGTTTCGGGCGTCAGTTTGGCGTGGATGGAGATGAAGTCCGACGCGCGCATGAGTGTCGGCAAATCCGTGAGCGCGACGCCCAGCGCGGTGGCGGCTCCGGCGTCCGCATAAGGATCATAGGCAAGGAACTTCATATCGAAGCCGCTGAGGCGCTTGACAAGGAGCCGTCCGATGGCGCCCAAGCCGACGAGGCCCAGCGTGCGGCCCGGCAGTTCCGGGACCGATTCGTCGTTGGGATACTTCTTGCGCCATTCGCCGCGCTTCAAGGCGGCGTGGCCGCGGGCGATGTTGCGCGCCTCGCACAGCAACAGGCCGATGGCGTATTCGGCGACGGCCTCGGCGTTGCGCCCGACCGTGTTGAGCACGCAGACGCCGCGCCGTGTCGCCGCCATCACGTCGATGTTTTCGACGCCGGAGCGCCCGACGCCGATGACCCGCAGGCGCGGCGCGGCTTCGAGAGCGCGCGCCGAGACGGGACAGAACTGCGTGAACAGAATATCGGCGCGCGGGATGGCGGCCAGCAGCTCGGCGGGTGGATCGATGGCGTCGGGGCCGCGCTGTTCGCATTGCAGATTGATGCGCTGAAGCGGCTCTTTGCCGCCGACGTTCCAGTCCAAGGCTTCGAGAACGGCGCCAGAAGGGAGGCGCGGTGTGATCACTTCGCAAAGGGTGGCGGCGTCGAGAAAAGGATCGCCGATGGCGATGATGTGGATGGGTTCAGTCATGTCTGTCTCGTTCGACTCATTTGTGGTTTGTGGCGCCGGCGTGTTTGGGTGTGGGCGGCTCACTCCCCTGCGTTCCGTATCGCTGAGTTTGAGCCGGTGTCATCTCATCAGCATCCCGCCGCTGATGTCCACGGTGGTTCCGGTCATGTAGCGGGCGCGCTCGGAGACCAGGAAGATCGCCACGCCGGCGACTTCCTCTGGCTCGGCGATGCGGCGCAGCGGGATGCGTTCAAGATAACTTTCCAGGTTTTCTTTCAGCGTTTTTTCGGTGGCGGGCGTCCAGGCCATGCCCGGCGCCAGGGCGTTGACAGTAATGCCCTTTCCGGCGACTTCGCGCGCGATGGACTTCGTCAGGCCCAGGATGCCAGCCTTGGCGGCGGCGTAGTGCGCATGGCCGGTGGTGGCGCCGCGGAAAGCGGCCTGCGATGAGATGTTGAGGATCGAGCCTTGAGCGCCGCGCGCAAGCATCGAGCGCACCATCGCCTGGCAGGTCAGATAGTAGGAGGTCAGATTCACGTCGAGCGTCTGGCGCCATTGGTCGTCGGTAATGTCGGTGAACCAGGCGTGAGGCCAGAGCTGGTGGGAGTTGATGAGGACGTGGAGATCGCCGAATTCCTTCTCGGCGGCGGCGAAGGCGGCTTCGACCGATGGGCGCCGCGTCACGTCGCACTCCAGGGCGATGGCGCGCGCGCCTTGGGATCGCGGCGCCGATTCGGCGGCCTCGCGCGCGGCCGTGAGGTTCAGATCAAGAATGCAGACGTTGCATCCTTCGCCGGTCAGTCCCTTGACGATCTCGCGTCCGATGCCTCCGGCGCCGCCGGTCACGATCGCTGTCTTTTTGCGTAATCCCAAGTCCATAGATATGCGTCGAATCCCAAGTGAAGTTATAGAAGTCGAAAGTGGCGTCGCAAAACCGACCTTGCCGCCGCACTCCAAATCACTGGCGCACGGTGGACGGGCCTGATTTCGGAGGCCGCAAATGAGCCGGACGCCTCAAGGCCGCCAGCATGTCCGCTCTACGTGGAGCGAGCGTCCGAAAGGGAGAGTTCGTCCCAGACGGGCGCCATGAGTTCGGTGACGCGCTTGTAGCGGGCGTATCGCGCGTCGTAGGCGGCGCGCAACAAGGCGTCCGGCTTGTGCGCGCGCGCGGCGCCGGCCATGCGTTCGGCGGCGTCGGCGAGGCCGGGAAAAACGCCCGCGCCGACAGCGGCGCACATCGCGGCGCCCAGCGCGCCGGTCTCCTCGGCGCGCGGAATGATGACCGGCGTCCCCATGACGTTGGCGAACATCTGCGACCACACCTCGCTTCGCGCGGCGCCGCCGGTCAGTCTCACCTCTTCGACCGGCTCTTTGAGCGCGCGCAGCTTTTCGACGTGGTGGTTATGGCTGAAAACGACGCCCTCATAGAGCGCCGCCAGCAGGTCGGCGCGGCTTTGCCAGCCTGCGAGGCCATAGAAGCCCGCGCGCGCGTTGACCTTCGTGTTCGAGCCATACAAATAAGGATGGAAGAATACCTCGGTCGAGGCGGGCGAAACGCCGGCGACGATTTCATTTATGAGATCGTAAACCGGCCGTCCGCGCCGTTGCGCCTCGGCTTCGAGATCGCCGCAGGCGTTCTTCACGAACCAGGTCAGATTCGCGGTCGAAGAGGCCGAGGCTTCGAGTTGCTCATAGACGCCATCGACGGCGTAGAAGGAAAGGCCGAAGAGCCGCTCGTCGATGACGGGCTTCTTCACGAAGAGCTGATTGATGGACCACGTGCCGGCGACGATGCAAAGCTGTCCCGCGCGGACAACGCCGGCGCCCAGCGCCGAGGCGTCGATGTCCGCCGTGCCGTTGACGACGGGCGTTCCCTCACGCAGTCCCGTCGCGCGGGCGGCTTCGGGCGTCACGGCGCCGATGACCGCCGAGGCCGGCGCCAGCGGCGGCAGCCGGTCCAGCATCGCTTCGAGGCTGGCGAGCGACAGCAGCTCGCGCGAGCGCTGTCCGCTGAAAATGTCCAGAAGTCCGACCTTGCTCTGTTCGGAAGGATCGCTGACGTATTGACCCGTGAGGCGATACTTGACGTAATCCTTGATGACGAAGACCTTGGCGGCGCGGCGCAGGGCGTCCGGCTCGTGTCGGGCGAGCCAGCGCAGGACGCACAAGGTTTGTCCCGTCCAGAGGGTCTGGCCGTTAATGGCTCGAAGGCGGCGGGGCAGATCGGTCTTCTGGTCCGCGTCGATCATGGCGCCGGCGCGATTGTCGAGGGCGAAGACGCCGTTGCGGACGGGCGCGTCATCGCCGTCGAGGAGGAGGCATCCGTTTCCGGCGCCGGTGGGGGCGAGGGCGGCGACTTGCTGCGGAGAGACCTTGCCGCCCTCGAAGAGGCCGCGCAGAGCCTTGGCGGCGGCGGCCCACAGGTCTTCGGCGCGATATTCCATCGCGCCGGGTTGCGGCGAGACGCCTTCGAGGCTGGCGGCGCTGACGGCGATCTCGGCGCCGCTGTCATCGAAGGCCGCCGCCTTGATGACGGACGTCCCGCAATCCAGTCCCAGAAAAAGCCGTCGCATCGCTGTCCTCCCTTACAGCCCGAGATTCTTCCTTGCGTATTCGACGGCCTGGCGATTGTGCTGGTCCTCGATGGCGACGATCTCGTCGTCGGTCAGGCCCGATTCCTGCGGCAGGCGGATGCCATCGGTAAACTTTTCGCGGCTCTTCTCGATCAGCGCCGTCAAGGCGGCCAGGTCGCCGATGCGGCGGCGGGCGAAGTCCGTGACGTAGGCGGTGGACAGCAGCGGGATTACGCAGCGTTCGAGCGGATTCTCCAGCGTCACGAGCAGCGTTTTTTCCGGCGATTCGTTGCGCACGATCTTGAGGGCCGCCGCGTTGTCCACGACGCCCTGGCCCAATAGCACGCCGACCAGATCGAATCCCTTGGCGCTGGGCAGAACGGCGTATTCCTTGAGATGGACGCCGCGCGTGTAGGGCGCGAGCGTCCGCGCCGTGTCGATCGGGTCTTCCAGCAGGGCGATGGAGTTGCCGGTGTCGAGCCACACGCCGACGCGAGGCGAACCGACCGACTTCATGATCGCGGCAAGGTCCGCGCTGACGTAGTCCTGATGATTTTCGATGGCGAGGGTGACGCCTTCGCGCTCGGCGACGCGCGCCGCCTTCTTGAGGTTGGCGATGATCTGCCTGCGCGGCAGGGGCGGCTTCATCAACCGGAACGGGCCGCAGGCGTGGCGGACGATGCGCGCGCCGAGTTCCTTTCCGGCCAGGATGGCCTTCTCCAGTTCGGCCGGTTCCGCGGGACCGTATCCGGCGCCGATCAGTTCGATGCCGAGCCGCTCCGCCTTTTCACGGAGCGCCTTGCGCACGCTGACCCCGCCGTCTTCGAGGTTCAGCGCGAGGCTGACCTGGACGCACTGGAGATTCAGTTGCGCGGCTTTGTCGAGAATCTCGGAATCGCCGATGCGTTTGGTCCGGAACTTCGACAGGAAGAAGGTGAAGTCGGCGTAGCCGAATTTGGTTTTCATGGGAAGGCTCCTTGGGTGGATGAAGTGGATTGGGTGGACGAAGTGGACACAACGAGAACGAGCTGCGCTGCCTGTGTCTTTGGCGCTCCTGCGAATTACTGTTTGAGGGCGAGACGCGCCAGGTCTTCGGCCATGACAACGTCCGGGAGGGCCTGATGGCCGTTGGTCAGCGGTTGTTTTCCCTCGAGGACGCACTGTGAGAAATGCTCATGTTCGAGTTCGAAGGGCCAGCGGTATTCGAGCATTGGCGTCGTGACGGTCTGCGATTGGGCGTCGGTGATCGTGACAACGCCGGGGGTGTAGCGCTGCGAGGGCGGCGCAAGGTCGAGGCGGACGCGCTTGTTGCGTCCGTAGATTTCGATGCCCTTCTCGAAGCGGCGCTGGCCTGTTTCCACATTCTTGAAGAAGGTCTTATACGTCCCGTAGTCCAGCATGGCCCACAGGCCGGACTTCGGAATCCACTTTGCGTATTCGATCCCCTTGGGTTCTCCGATCAGGACGCGCATCAGGTTGATGACGTGCGAATCGAAGTTATGAACGTAATGAAGCAGTTGGATGTAGGGATCGGTGGGGCGCGTTCCCGGTTTGACGGGTGTCGCGCTGCGGACGGTGGAGCGATAGGCGCCGGCATCCCAGGCGCCATGATCTTCGCAGAAGAAGACTTCGGCGTAGAGGATGTCGCCCAGTTCGCCGGTTTTGAGCATTCGGCCCACGTATTCGGTCGCCAGATCATAGGTGTGATTGTAGGCGATCATGAGCGTGCGGCCCGTCGAGTCGGCCGCCTGAACCATTTGGCGGGCGTCGTCGCTGGTGACGGCCATGGGCTTTTCGACCAGGACATGCTTGCCGGCCTGCAACGCCGCGACGACGATCTCGGCGTGAACGCCGGTCCAGGCGCACACGGTCACCGCGTCGATGTCTTTTCGCTCCAGCAGGGCGCGATAGTCGGCGTATGCGTCAGTCTCTTTCAGCCCGTTCAGGACCGCGATCTTTCGCGCCAGATCCTCAAACGAATCCGACACGGCCACCAGTTGTTCTTTGGGGTTGCGCAGGATCGAAGGCAGATGCGCGTGTTGCGCAATCCCGCCGCAGCCGATCACTCCCGTTCTCACGATGTCACTGCTCATGGATTTCTCCTGAAGTTTGGGTTCACCGTGCAGGCAGGGGCCGATATCCCCACACTGCATGCAGTGGAATCAATAGTAGTTTTGGGGGCGCCAGTCCTGAATGACCAGCCCCTCATTGAGTCCTTCGAGCGCCCGCATTTGTTCGTCGGTGAGCTCAAAGTCGAAAACGTTGATGTTCTCGCGAATGCGCGAGGGTGTGACCGACTTGGGCAGGACCACGACGCTCTTCTGGAGCAGGAATCGGATCATCACCTGCGCATTGGACTTGCCATGCGCGGCGGCGATCTTGTCGAGGACCGGATGCGCCATTTTCTGTCCGCGCGCCAGCGGCGAATAAGCCTCGACGACCATTCCCTTCGCGCGGCAGTAGTCCACCAGCTTCGTGTCGAAGTTGAAGACGTGCGCCTCGAACTGATTGACCGCCGGAATCGGCACGCCGGGTTTCAAAAAGGCTTCCTCGAATCGCCGGATGGTGAAGTTGCTGACGCCGATTGAGCGGCACCGGCCGTCGGCCTTGAGCGCCTGCAGCGTTTCCCATGCGCCCTGCAGCGGCGGATCGGCCATCGGCCAATGGATGAGATACAGGTCCACATAGTCTGTCTGAAGTTTTTCCAGACTCTGCGCAAACTCGGCGCGAATCTTCTCCGGGCTGAGATCGAAGGGGGTCTTGGTCGTGAGATAGAGGTCTTTTCGCGGAATGCCGCTGCGGGCAATGGCCTTTCCGACGGATGCTTCGTTGCGGTAAATCCAGGCCGTGTCGATGTGGCGGTATCCTGCCGCGAGCGCCTCAGACACGGCGTTTTCGCACGCGTCGCCTGAGGCGATCTGGAAAACGCCGAATCCGAGCATTGGAATCGCGCCACCGTCATTGAGCGTCAGTGTGGAATGGGCCGTGAGGCCGCCGATCTTTTCAGGCATGGAATACGTCTCCGCTGCGGTCTAATCAGTCAAAAAAGGCTTACGCGCGTAAGTTATTCCGCCGGTCGCGACTTGTCAAGCCCAAATTCACGCGACCAATCCACGCCCGATGAACCGAGGCTTCGCCGCCGCGCCCGCCTGGATATTTGCGCCCTTGAATCGCCCCAAGAGGGTGGGGCACAGTGCGCCCCCATGACTTGTGATTCTCATCGCACTGGCCTCGCGGCCAATCATTCGCCGGCGCTCGAGCGGCTTCGCGCCAGCGGCTCACTTGGTTTTAATGTGGTCTCCAAGGTCAGCGACTGGAACTCGCTCAATGACGTCCGCCGACTGTCCTGTGCCGCGTCTCCACCGCTTCTGCTGCATCTGACGCTGGTGTTGGGCTCCCCGACGCCCGTCAATCGCGCGCTGCCAATCTGGCATGACCTGCGCGAACTGGTTCCTTTGACCCGGACTCCCTATCTGTCTGCGCATATTGGATTCAACTGCGAGGTGGGTTATGCGCCCGACGGCACGTTCATCTTTGGCCGCCGCATCTCCGAGGACGCCATCATCGAAAACATGAAGCGCAACGCCGACATTCTGCGGGACACGTTTGGCCTTGACCTGATACTCGAAAACCAGACGTGCGTCTATGGAGGTTCCTACGTCCCTCTGTATATGGAAGGATGCGCCTCCCCCGGCTTCCTCAATCGAGCGCTGGAGGCGACGGGATGCCGCCTGCTTCTTGACCTGGCCCATGCCCGCGTCAACGCCGCCTATCTGAACGTCCCGCTGAATGAATATCTCGGCGCTTTGCCGGTCGAGACGGCCCGCGAGATTCATCTGTCGGGATGCCGCGTCGTCAAAAACGATTTATTGAGCGACGAACACCTGGAACTCGAAGCGGCTGACTACGGCCTCGTCAGCCAGGTCCTGAGGCGCGCCACCCCCGATTATCTGACGCTGGAATACGCCAGGGACGAATCGCGCCTGCGCGACCAGCTCACTCGGCTTGCGACGCTGATCGCGCAGGTCGCCGTCACGCCCGCCAGTCCGACACGGCCTCCGACGCCGCCGATTGCAGCGCGCCGGTTGCGGTCTCACAAACGGTAATAGCGGCGCCCCCGCTTTATGCGTCAAAGCGCCCGGCGTTTGCGCCTGGCCTGAAATGCTGGAATCAGCCATATCCCGAGCAGCGCCACGATGCCAAGCCCGCTTGTTGCCAGTCCCACGAAGACGGATGCCGGGCGATACAGCAACTCCACGCGATGGATTCCCGCGGCCAGGGGCACGGCGCACAGGCTGTATTGGGCGCGGTGAAGACGGACGGGCTGGCCGTCGATTCTCGCGCGCCAACCCGGCAGGAAGGTTTCATGCATCAAAAACCACCCCGAAACTGGCATCATCACCTGCCACTGCCGCCGGTTTAACGTCATTTCCCTCAAACGAATATCGGCCGCCTCCGGCAGGGGCGCCGTTGCGAGACGAGGGTCTGTGCTGTCGCTTTTGGACGGCCCGTCGGGCGGCGCCACCGGACCTTCGATGAGAAGAACGTCTTCTGGTCTGAAGCGCAATCGCGGCCACATCGCCGATTCCATCTGCGCCGGGGTGGCCGGCACGGCGTCGCGATAGATGCGCGCCCGGGGGTATCGTTCGGTCATCTCCAGCAGGGCATACTCGGTGTCTTTGTAAACTTCCCGCCAGCGCGAAGAGACGGGCAGTCCCGCGGACTTCGCGAGAATGTGGCGGATCGAAAGCCAGTAGCAAAACGGCTCGGTCGGGCGGTTGAAGACGGCGCGGTGGCGCGCCCGGGGTTCGGCTTCGGTCATCCAGCACGCCACGCGGATGAAGTCCGACGGCATCGTGACGGTGTAACCGTTGACCTCTTCGAATCCATCCCGCATGGAGTAGTTGACAAACTCGTTGACGACGTTCAGGACCCGGCCGCCTTCGCGGTCGGCCTTGAGTATGGCGCGGATGCCCTCGGGGATTTCGCCGGCGGGCAGGCTCGGCCCCCCTTGGAAGTAGCGGCTGTTCAGCGTCAGCGCCTCCAGCCAGACAACTCCGGCGGCCAGCCATCCGGCAGCCACGCTCCAGCGAGGGCGCCGCCGAAGCAGATACGCGCAGGCCGCCAGCGCGCCCACGAACAAAGTCGAGCGCCCCACCGACAGGATGGAAGCCGGAGCCGACCACCGGGCGGGCTTTGCGACCCACAGGAAGACAGCGAAGAATCCGAACGCCAGCGTCAGCGCCAGGAGGCGCCGGAAGGCGCCGCCGGCGCATTCCGATTCGCCGCGGAAATGCCGTTCGAGCGCATCCACGCCCAGTGCCGCTCCGAGGCTCAGGGCCCAGGACACGGCGAACAGAAACCGGGTGGCGCCCGTGACCAGTTGCATGGGCGGCAGGGCCAGCTTCAAAATGGCATACACCTTGAGTTGCCAGCCCCACGCCAGAATCAGGGCGGCGACTCCGATCAGCGCATTGACCCGGCCGAGCAGGCGGTGGGCGCCTCCGAGGCTGAAAAGGCAAGCCAGCGCCAGCGCGCCAGCCCCCGCCGAAACGGCGGTCTCGCTGAAGAATCCGCGGCCCCAATAGCCGGTGATTTTGTCGCCGAAGAAATGTGGAAAGGCGAGCGCCAGCGTTTGCTCGAAGGGGTAATCCAGGTCCGATTCGGGATATTCCGGCGCCAGTTGCGCGCGCGCGCTGTGGCCTCCGGCGGCGGCCACGGGTATCCATTCGGCGCCGGCCAGCGAGATGGCCAGGGCAGTCGCCATCAAGGGCCGGCCCAGGCGCGTCCCGCGTGCCCATGCGCGCATCTGCGTGTTCGGGGAGGAGGCCGTGGCCGCGTGGGACGACTCCAGCAACCTTCGAGCGAAGACGCTGAGGGCCGTGACGATCAAGGCAAACATCCATATCTGGGGCGCGCCCGCCAGACCCATGGCCGCAAAGCCCGCGACCGCGGCCGCCCAGTCCCTGGCTTGATCGGGCGCGGCATCGGGGGGCCGCCCCGCCAGACGATATACGCCGCCCCAAGCCACGGGATACCATGCCAGCGCCTGGACGATCGTCAGATGTCCGTCGAACAGCCGTCCAATCATCGCCCCCGAAAACGTCCAGGCGGCCGCCGCGGTTGCGGCGCCGGCCCGGCACAGACCCAGTCGCCGCGCGATCCAATACGTCAGCGTCAGCGCGAGGAAGAAGTGAAACGCCAATTGCGTGTCAATGGCGTCATACGAGTTCAGCGTGAGCGTCAGCCAGTTGGGGGGATAAAACAGCCCGTTTTGCCCGAACATGGCTGCGGGCATTCCGGCGCAGACGTAGGGATTCCACAGCGGCCATTCGCCGCCGGCCAGCGCGCGCTGATAGTAGGAATGGAAAAAGGCGAACTGGCGGGTGATGTCATTAAAGCCCGGCGCGCCGGCCACCCAGTCCCGCCGCCACAACACATCGCCCCAGAGCAGTAGTGATGTCAGCGCAAAGGCCGAGAGCAGCAGCAGGCGGCGGATGGAGGGAGTCATTTTTCAAACCGGCAGACCGTTTCGACATGATAGGTCTGCGGAAACAAGTCCACAGGCTGGATGCGCGCAAGACGGTAACCCTTCCCAAGGATGTCCGTCAGGTCGCGCGCCAGTGTGGTTGGATTGCAGGAGACATAGATCAGCGCGGGGGCCTCGAGCTCCAGCAGGCCGGCCAGCGCCTTCTTGTGCATGCCTCCGCGCGGCGGGTCCACGATAACACAGTCGGGCCGGCCATGCAGCCCTTCGACGGCCAGGCGGAGCGTCTGCCGGATGTCGCCGGCGATAAAGCGGCAGTTCTCCAAGCCGTTGAGAGCGGCGTTGGCGCGCGCGTCCCAGACCGCTTCGGTGATCAGTTCCAGCCCCCAGACGGCGCCCGCGCGCCGGGCGCAATACAGGCCGATCGAGCCGGTTCCGCAGTAGGCGTCGAGAACCGTTTTCGAGCCGTCGAGTTCCAGGCCGTCGGCAATGGCGTCATACAACACCTGCGTCGCGCGCGTGTTGGTCTGGAAGAACGACCGGGCCGAAATGCGGAAGCGCGTGCTCCCAAGACGCTCCTCAATGCGATCCTCCCCTTCGCGATACAGGACCCGCTCGACGTTCATCACATCCGCAGGTTTGTCATTCGCGCCCCAGACGAAGCCGCGCGCCTCGGGAACCGCCTCGCGCAAACGTCGCGCCAGCTCGGCGTATTCGGGCGTCGCTTCGGCTGGCGGGGTCGCGCTCGTCACGACCACGAGCAGCGAGCCGGTCGCGACACTGTGGCGCATCATCAAATGGCGCATCAGACCCGTGTGCCGGACCGGGTCATAACATGACAGGTCGCGCTGGCGGATGAACTCGCGGCAGACCGCCACAATCCGGTCCATCGCCTCGGGCTGAATCCGGCACGTCTCGATGTCGAGCACATGGCGGAAATTGTCCGGACGGTGAAATCCCAGCGCCGGGGCGCCGTCGGGCGTCAGGCCGAACGTCAGGTCCATCTTGTTGCGGTGCCGGTATTGGACAGGCGACGGCAGGATCGGCGAAACGGCCACGCCGCGCAGCGACGCAATGTGTTCGATCGCTTCCTGGACGAGCGACTGCTTGGCCTCCAGTTGCCGGGCGTAGGAGATGTGCTGCCAGGCGCAGCCGCCGCAGACCCCGAAATACGGACAGGGCGGCGTCACCCGGTCCGGCGACGGCGCAACGATCTGGACCACCTGAGCCTCGGCATGGCTCTTCTTGCGCTTGATGATCCGCGCGCGGACCACGTCGCCCGGCGCCGTGAACGGCACGAACGTCACCAGGCCATTCAGCCGCCCGACGCCGGCGCCGCCAAACGCCAGCCGGTCGATCCGAACTTCGACCTCTTCGCCTTTTCTGACTTCGTTGTCCATGCTCATGCCGTCCTGAGGCGTGTTCTGCGAACGCGCCGCGGATCATTCCTGTGGGGCGGTTGCCGCGTCAATCCGTAAACGGGAAACCGCGTGACGTCCCGCATCCGAAAGAATGTCTTGCCTGCGGCGCGGCGCGTCGCGAACATCTTTCTCACCAACAACTGGGATTCCGGGTTGGCGAAGTTTTTGCGGGAAAACGGCTTCACCGCTTTCCAAGGAAAGCGAGCGGCCAATGCTCTCGAACTCATCGCAGTCAGAAACGTCAACATCCAACAAACTGGTCTGGCGTCAGCCGGTCAATCGGACGCTGGTCGCGCTGCATCTGGGGATGGGCCTCGGTCTGAATCTGGAGGAGCGGGACGCGGTGCTGGACCTGCCGGTGGAGATCTCCGACAGCCCAGGGGCGATCGATCTGCGCGACGTCAAAGGACACGTGCGGTTCGATGACGTCACGTTCAGCTATCCCGACGAAAGAGGCG
>Ga0101944_10004090_pt1 | contig 18757 bp, 14 predicted proteins | sample DewCreD2012metaG_FD_75245 | JGI IMG/M metagenome (GOLD analysis project Ga0101944, IMG submission 75245) | Hot spring sediment bacterial and archeal communities from British Columbia, Canada, to study Microbial Dark Matter (Phase II) - Dewar... ... | reverse complement strand
ACCGCCGTTCGAACCGCGCCTGCAAGGCGTTATAGTTAGCGGCCGCGCGCGATTCGAGAATGCCCACCGAGCCGAGCGCCGGGTAGGGGAAATTCTGCCGGAAATCGGGCGGCTGCGGCGGGAAAGGAATCGGAACGCAGCCAGTCGGTGATCCGGCTTCCCATGCCCGCGGCCATCGCCGGCATTGCGGCAGCACTCCTCGCGGCATGCGGGTTGTGGATCGCTTTGCACTCTTTCAACGCCGTCAAAAAGCCGGCGGCCAGCCATGAAGCGGCCGATGCCCGCGCGCCGCAACACGCAGCTGTTGAATGGCTCATGAATGCTCAGGAGTCCGACGGAGGATGGAGAGCCGGATCAGGAACCCAGAGTGTTTACAATGCGGGTGTCTCAGCCCTGGCTATGCTTGCCATAATAGAAGCGGCCGATGAATCGCCGATTCAAAGAACGAGAGAAACGCTTGAAAAAGGCGCAAAGTACCTGCTCTCAATACAGGATCCTGAAGGCTTGTTCGGTCCCCGATGCGCCGGCGCGCCCTACAATCAGGGGCTTGCAACCCTGGCCATGCTGGAAATGTGGAACATCAACCGCGCGGTCGGCTCCTACCGCATGGCCTGCTCCAAGGGCATCGCGTTCCTGAGGAAAACTCAGGACGAACAGGGAGGATGGAGTTACCTCGGAGAAGACTCTGAATCGGCCAACACATCCGCCAGCGTGTGGCCCATTCTCGCCCTGCTGAGAGCAAAAGAACTTGGCTTCGATGATCTCGATAAACCAATGCGACGCGGCCTGGAATGGTTGCGCACAAGGGTCAGCCCGGACGGCTTCATGGGATATCGAAAGGTCAACGATGAGCCATACGGACCGTACACTCTGACCGCGGCAGGCGCACTGTGCCTCATGAAAAGCCCGTATCCGCCCGACCGCCATGCAGCAACCATGATGCTGCCCATTGTCAGGAAAACAGCGGCCGAGCCATTCCCTCAGCCGGATTTCTACAGGTTTTTCTTTGTAACTGAAGCGCTGAAAAAGGCCGGCGACCCATCAGCCGGCCCGATTCTCGCGAACCTTCGCGCAAGGATCGCTGCGCGCCAGAAATACGATGGAATCAGCATCGGCACATGGGACAAGGGCGATCCTTGGGCATCCGCAGGAGGTCCTGTCTACTCCACAGCCATGGCAGCAATGACCATCGCATCAGCCATGCAGTGATTCCAGGTCTTGCGATCAGGATCAAAAGAGTTGTCCGCTCAAGAGTCATTTTGTCTCCTTATCCTTGTTGCAAGCTTGAAACAAATGAGTCTACTTGTCTCTTTATTCGGATGTCTATTGCAGCGGATCAATGTTGTAACAATTTGATATATCAACACTTATGCAAATACAGGAGAGACAAATATGGACTGGCATGTCGGTTGCTATAGTCCAAACCGAAAAATCTGAAAGGAGGTGACGGAGATGCGCTTGACTGCGACACGAGAATGGCCGCTCCTGGACGAGTTGATGCGGTTCCAGGAGGAGTTCAACAGCCTGTTTGATAACCGCGTGCGGGAATATCCCGCGATGAACGTATGGATGTCCGACGACAAGGCCGTCGTTGACGTTGAGTTGCCGGGCGTGCAGCCCGGGGATGTGGAGGTAACCGTTCTTGAAAACACGTTGACCGTCTCGGGCAACCGCCCAACAGACGGGGACGATGGGAAAAGGACATGGTTCAAGAGGGAACGGCCGCTGGGCGAGTTCCGCAGGACTCTGGAGTTGCCGTTCGCGGTTGAGGCGGACAAGATCGCGGCTTCCTATCGCAACGGCATTCTCCGGATCACTCTGCCTCGGGCCGAAGCGGACAAGCCCAGAACTGTTCCGATAGAGACCGCGTGAGACCGAATGGCTCTGAGAGGAGGTGAGTGTCATGGCAACGGCCGAACTTGAAAAGAGGAATCAGACCGCTCCGGAGGCGCAGGCCGTGCGGAATTCTCGCGACGCCTTGATGCCCTGCGCGGACATTGCCGGCTCGGACAAAGAGGCGGTCATATTGGTGGATATGCCGGGCGTTGATGAGAAATCCGTAAGCGTAATTCTGGAGCGGAACGTGCTTACAATCACTGGCACTTCTTCGACCGTGGCTCCCGAGGGCTGCAAACTGGTGATGGAGGAATTCCCGACCGGAGAATTCCGCCGCGAATTTGAAATCAGCGACGAATTCGATCCGGCCGGGATCAGAGGCCGCATCAAGAACGGCGTCCTGACAGTTGTGCTGCCCAGGGGCGAGGCCGCGATGCCGAAGAAAATAAGCATAGCCGCCAACTGAGGCGACAGGCTTTCTGTCCAAATGTCGGACAGCAACCGGTTGAAAAGGAGGTGAAAGATCATGGCAATCAGAGATCTGGTAAGGAGAAAGGCAACAGGCAATGTGCCTGTGAGGAAAGCTGACTGGTTCGAAGAGAGAATGGCGTCGCTTCAGCGCGAGATGAACCGGCTGTTCGACGGGTTCTTCCGCGACTGGGCACCGGCGCCATTCGACGAATTCGAACGATTGGCTGTGGGCGACTTCGCCCCGCGCGTGAACGTCTCTGAAACCGACAAGGAGGTCGTCGTATCAGCCGAACTCCCCGGCATGGACGAGAAGGATATCAACCTCCAGGTGGATGAGGACGCTCTCACGATCAGGGGAGAGAAGAGGAGCGAGCACGAAGAAAAAGGGAGGCACTGGCACAGGATCGAGAGCTCCTACGGCACGTTCCACAGGATCATACCTCTGCCCCGCGGGATTGATGCCGCAAAGGCCAAGGCTCAGATGAAGAAGGGTGTGCTGACGGTCACTCTCCCGAAACGGCCCGAAGAGGCCGCAAAGCGGAGAACCATAGAAATAAAGGCGGAGTGACCGACCACCTGGCGCGTCCCGATCCAGCCTGTTCATGGACCGGGGCGCGCTCTCCCAATGGGAGCAGCGAAGGGGAAATTCGCCGGTATTGCCCGTGTAATGGCTTCTTGATAATTGGGGCGCAGATTGACATGTTTCAGGCGCGAAGTGGAGGCATGATATGTTCTTCGATCCGCAATACCTCATGTGGATGCTTCCGGCCATCGCAGTGGCCGCTGTAGCGTCCATTTACACACAGAGCACGTTTTCCAGATTCTCGAAACGTTCGAGTCGCTTCGGATACACAGGAGCCGAGGCTGCCCGCGCCCTCCTGGACGCCAACGGCCTGAGCGATGTGAGAATCCAGCAAGTCGGAGGATTCCTCAGCGACCACTATGATCCTATGACAAGAACCCTGCGGCTCTCTCCTCCGGTGTACGGTTCCACGTCTCTTTCGGCGATTGGTGTGGCCTGCCATGAAGCCGGCCACGCGATACAGCACGCTTCCCATTACGCCCCGCTTGCGCTGCGTACGGCGCTGGTTCCGGCGGCGCAACTCGGCAGCTATCTTTCGTACATCGTATTCGCGCTCGGGCTGATGCTGAGCAGCTTCGCCATGGTGAAACTCGGAATCATCCTGTTCAGCGCCACAGTGGCATTTGCGCTTGTGACGCTTCCGGTCGAGTGGAATGCCAGTTCACGCGCGAAGTTCCTCATGGTTCAAAACGGCATTGTCACTTCCGACGAGGCGCCGTACGCCGCAAAGGTGCTCAACGCCGCGTTCCTGACTTATGTCGCCGCGCTGTTCTCGTCCCTGATGACCCTTCTCTATTTCCTGGCCAGGGCAGGCCTCCTTGGCGGAGGGGACAGGAGAAGATAACGTCCGGCGGACCCGCTGAATGCGAAGCGGCAGGTCATGCAAGCCGGCCATTTCTTAAACGCAAGATACGGGGTTATTTCTCCAGGCGGTATATCACCGTCTCCGGCGCGTTGATCCGCACCCTGATTTCGGTCGCGTTGCGGCCGAGCAGCCGCCCATTGATGACGTCAATGACCCTGAACCGGCCGGGCAGGCGGATGACCTTGACCCCGGATTTCACGCTGTGAACCGCAACAATCGTTTCGTCCGCCATGAGGACATCGCCCGTGTCAATGTACACATGGGCTCCGGCGTATCTGGCGATGTTGCGCCAGAGCGCAGCCGGCAGAGGAACGGCCGCAGTGAAGACTGACGCCCAGTCGCCGTCCCCACGGTTTCCGCCGCCATCCGCGCGCGCGCCGCGGCCGAACGATTTTACTGCAAGTCCGCCGATCATGCGTCCCTGTTTCGCCCAGGCAAGCCCCAGCACGATCGCTCCCTTTTTCTCCAGCGGGTACAATGCCGGACCGTAAGGAAGCGGGCTGCCGTATATCGTATCAGGCCCAAGATCCGCGGTGATGGGATGATCGAACTTCACGATCTGGACGCGTCGCGGACAGTTCGCATTCCTGGCCTCGAAGGAGAAGCCTGTGAGAATCTCCGATGGAACCGGTTCCTCGGCATGGGCTGCGGCCGACGCCGGCGAGGCCGGCAGACAGATCCGCCTGCCATCCGAAATCCCGGAGCCAGGCCCCCACACGACCACGTTTCCGTCCCGCATGACCCTGGCCCTCAGCAGACCCATCCGTTTCTCGTCCACTCGGAACAGGTTTGGAAAATAGAACACGCGGTGGGGCGGAAAGTTCGAAAGCGCCATATCCTCGAAAAGGTATATCCTGAACGGGACTCCGCAACGCGGAAGGCCCATCCTGACCTCGGCCATGACCGCTTCATTGAAGAAATGCCCCGAGCCGTTTGTCTCCAGAACGGCGCTGTCGTCCAGCACCACCGCGATTCCAGGCACATCCGCATGCTTCCATTCGGCCGACTCCCTTATGACGCTGACCTGGCGTTCGATTATCCGATGAATGGATTCGTTTCCGAACCATCCGCGCGGCTGCCCGCACAGGTCCATCCAGTACGAGCTTGCGCCGCGTGTGAAGGACGCCGCAAGATTTCTCCATGTGACAGCCGCATATTCCCTGTCGTCACGGGCCGATCCGTAATCAAACGGCGGATTGTTGTATGTGCGCGTGTCCATCTCCACGAAGAAAAACTTTCCCCGCAGAATCATCGAATCAACCGCGCCCTCCGGCTCGTATATTCCGCCTGCGCCTCTGCTCTGGTAGTCATGAGGGGTGATGAGCCCATCGAAGCCCGGCTCATCGAAAAGCTCAGCCACGCCGATGTACCCTCCGCCACTCATCATCTCCGGATAAAAGGGCATCCACGACACGCCCGAATCGAAAAAACCCCGCAGGTTCCACCCAAGCATCGGCATCTTGAACGCATCGTACAGGCAGAGCCTTCCTCCGGCTGCGGATGCGGCTTCGGCCATGATCCTCCGATACCCATTCCTCACAAGCGATGAAACCAGCTCAAGATAATCGCGGCGCGCAGCATTGGCCGGACCCGCCTGCCAGTACGGAATCGAAGCCGCGCTTTCCGCCGGTCCGAGCAGGCCGTCCCTCGGAACGCTGATATTGTCGAATGACGCGGTTTGGTCCCCATATGTCTCCCGAAGAGCCTGCTCGGCTCCGTATTTATCGCGCAGGAACCTGCGCCAGCGTTCTGTCATCACCGGGCTGTGGTCAAAAAGCCTGTACCTGTACAATGGCTCGTATGTTCCCTCCCCGAACATCCCCACCCAGTAACCGATGACCCTGTCTGACCATGCGTGCGAACGAACATGCCGTATCGCTGCTCCGGCGGCATTCGCCAGCGCTTCCCAGAAGGCCTCGGAAGCAAGAGACGGGACATCCATACGCTCGCCGTACTCCGATACAAACAACTGATCTTCGTGCATCCTTCTCCATGACGCGGGCGGCCAGTCGGGCAGATTCCGCACAATGAAGAGCGCTTCCGGATTGCGTTCCAGGATGAATTCTGCCTGTTCGTCGAGCGTCGGATGTCCGCTGCGCGCCGGAAATGGGGCGTTCGTGGAAATCGTGTCGCCTTCCCAGACCACTGTGGCCCCGAAATCGTCCGATCTCGAACGGGTGAAACTCAGCATGTAAACGTCCATCCTGTGCTCGGCAAAATACGGCACCGCGCTCGTGAAATGTGTTCGCGACCAGCCCACCGGACTGTAGATCGCAAGAGAGCGCGGCCTGCCGTCAACGAACACTGTCGGACGACCGTTGTGCACGCCGCAGCTGACCTGAATCTCCGCCCACGCATCATGCCAGCCGGCGCAACACACAAGTCCAGCCGCAATCAGCAAGGCGGCACAATATGCGAACCGTTTCACGCTCATTCCCGCACAGGCTCTCTCTTCATGTATCTCTCGATGTGGCCTGCGATGACGGATCTCAATTGCCCGGCATCGTCCGGCAGAAGATCCAGAGCTTTCGAGGCGAGTTTGACAGCCGATTCGTAATCTCCGCATTCTGCGTATGCAGCGCCGAGAACATCGAGCACGAGCGGATCGCGGTGCCCTGCCGCCCGGTCGGCTTCCATGGCGTTTTCCAGGGCACGTCTGCCGTTGCGCAGCGCCGCATCCTTCGACACGGCCAGCAGCCAGGCAAGGTCCCGTCGCGCCTCCACGCAGGCCGGCTCTGCCTCGACCGCCTTTTCAAGCAGTTCGACAGCGACGCGCGGGTCGCCGGACTCCAGGGCCAGCCCCGCAAGCCCCCTGTACGCAAGCGCGCCGGCCGTCCTGTCGGTCTCGATCACATGACGCCACTCTTTTTCGGCCTCGTCCCTGCGGCCCTGAAGGTAAAGCACCAATCCCAGATTCGTCCTTGCCGACGAGAAGCGCGGAACAGCCGCCAGCGCCGCCCGGAAATGCCGTTCCGCAACCTCGAGATCGCCCCTGCGCTGAAAAACCGACCCCAGCACGTTGTGCGCGCTGGCTCTCAAAGTCTCGACATCCGGGTCAGCCGGCCCGCACGGCGCAGGCGGAAGACTGCTGAGGACAGAATCCAGAATTGTCCGGGCTTCGTCGAGGCGGCCCTGCGTGGTCAGCGCTGCGCCAAGCCCGAACCGGGCCCTTACATTGGCCGGATTCACCTGCAAAGCTGACTTCCACAGTATTTCCTCTGACCTGTAATCCATGTTCCGCGACAGCGTCGCGGCCGCCAGCACGGCAAGGCACGCCAGCCAGAGAAAAACGCCGGCAGGCACGAAGAGGCGTCTGTTCAGAAAGCGCGCAAGGAACCGCTCCACTCCGATCACAGCAAGAGAGATGACCGCTGCAAGCGGCAGATACATGCGATGCTCGGCAATTATATCCGGCAGCGGATGGAAACTCGATGTCGGCGCCAGAATCGCAAAGAACGCCAGCAGGGGGAAAGCGAGTGGAGCCCCGCTGAACAGGCCGGCCATTGCGGCAAGAAAAATGGCGGCCACCGCGATGAACGGAAGAGCGGTTCCGCTCCAGTCTGCCGCAACTTTCCATCCATAGTCGAGGCACAGAGGGTGAGGGAAAAAACTCAGCCGAAGGTAATGCAAAATCACCGCTGATTGCGATCTCAGATACTCCCGCCAACCCGTGCCGCTGACCAGAGAGCCGTAGCCGGCAGCCATCGCCCCGCCCTGGCTGGCGAGCATCATGACCGGCTGGGCGAGCAACGCGGCGAAATGGGCCGCATGAACGGCCCATCGTTGCCTGAACGCAGACCGAAAAGAGCCGGCGACAAGAAGCCGGTCGTACAGCAGGACGACGGGCGGCGCTGCAACCATGACCTCCTTGGCTCCCATGCCCAGAAGACATGCGGCGATTCCGGCATCATGCCACACACGGGGCCGGGCCGAATCCGGCGCACGCGCAAAACAGTACAGGGTCAGGAGGAAAAAGAACCCCATCAATCCCTCGAACCGCTGTGCCACGTACGCCACGGTTTCAGTCTGCATGGGATGCACCGCCCACAGGGAGGCAACCGCCGCCGCGATCGGGCAGGCGGAATCACGAAACCTTTCCCCAAGAACCGGCATCAGAAGGCTGCGGCGGACCAGCCCGAACAGAAGAAGAGTCGAAGCCGCATGCAGGCAAATGTTTCCGAGCCTGTGGACCGCCGGATCCATACGGCCTGCCGCATAGGTGAGACGAAATGAGAAATACGTCAGCCATCTCGTGTACGCGGGGCAGACGCTCCAGCCCTTATGCGCCCTCCGCGATACATCGTAAAGCACCGGTATATCGTCAAAAACGAGGGGATTGGGCAGGCTGTTCAGATACACCGCGATGGCGACTGCAGCCAGCAGCGTTCCTGCAATCACGCGTTTTGCGACTGGCCGGCTCCACAGGCTGTCTGCCGCCGGTATGGTTTCGCATGGCATTTCAGCGGCCGAACCTCATGTTGTTGCGTATCGTCCTCCACGCCACGCCCAGGTTCCAAAGAAGCCTGTACGCGGGCGATCCCAGACGAAGCCTGTTCCACTCGTCATAGACAGAAGCCATCTCCCTGACCGCTATGTGCTGGTAGCCGTGCCTGATCTGGATCGTCCAGGTCATCGCCTTCATCAGCCCGGAATCCGCGCAGTTCTTGCATCTGGAATGCCACAGTTCGTCGCACCAAACCTCTTTCGTGGAGGCAAACGGCCCTGCGGAGGCCAGGCGCAGAAGGTAGTCGTAGTCCATGCACCAGTGGATGTCCTCGTCAATGTAACCTATCTTCTTCACCGCCTCCATCGAGAAAAAACACGCAGGCTGCGACACGTATCCGCTCCTGTACCAGTCCCCGAATCCGTCGCGGGTCAGGTTCCTCGGCTCATAGACGGCTATTATCCGGCCCTCAGGGTCCACGCGCCGGCATGCTCCCGCCCATGCAACGCAGCCCGGATTGGCCGCCGCAAGCCGCGCCACACCGCTCAGAGCATTCGGCAGAAGATAGTCGTCGGAGTTTAACCAGTTGAGGATCGCGCCCGTGGCGCGTTTCAGCCCCTTGTTGATTGCATGGCTCTGCCCCCTGTCCTTCACGCTTTCCCAGTAATCCAACCATTGTCCGTACTTCTCAATTACTGCCGCGGCGCCGTCGGTTGATCCCCCGTCGAATATCATGTATTCGAGGTTCGGATACCCCTGGAGCAGAACAGACCTTATTGTCTTCTCTATGTATTCCCCCTGGTTGTATGAAGGCGTGACGATCGTGATGCGCGGCCAGGGATTGCCGTCCTCCATTCTGTCCGGCAGCGGAGGAGAGGCCTCTGTCCATGGCCAGCCTTTCATGCCTGCGGGCGGCTTTGGCAAATCCGACAGCAAGGGAACTTTTTTCACCGCTGAATCCCCCTTTCCGCCAGCGCCCTTTCGTATATCTGCAGGTACTGGCCAGCCACAACCGCCGGCGCGCACTTTCTCTCGATCTGGGCGCGGCTCATGGCCGAGAACTCGGATCGCAGTCTGACGTCTTCGAGAATCATTTTCAACCCCCGACCCAGATCCGAGGCTGAAAACGGTTCGGCAAGATACCCGTTCGTCATGTGCTTAACGAACTCCGGAATGCCTCCGATGCGAAATGCCACGCAGGGTGTTCCACATGCCATGGATTCGAGCATCACGTTGGGCAGATTGTCCTCCAGCGAAGGAACAAGCGTCGCATCGGATGCCGAATAACACGCAGCAAGAACATGCGGATCAGAAACATCGCCGAGACACTTCACGGGAACAGGCAGCCCGTCTCCGATGCCCCTGCCGGCCGCTCCTGCCGTCAGCACCATCAGGCGCATCCCCCCCGCCTCCCGGCAAAGCGATTCAAGCGCGGGCTTCAATAACGCCGCTCCTTTCCTCGGCTCGTCCGCCGCCGCGCAGAATAAAACGATCCTGCAATCCGGCGGAAGAGCCAGCCTGGCCCTGCATTCCGCCATGGATCCCGGCCTGAACACATCAAAATCAATCGAATTGGAGACAACCTCGACTCTGCGCCCCTGAAAGATCGAGCTTGACCGGGCGAGGTCGGCCATCCACCGGCTCGGCGCCGCCGCGGTCACTGCCGCCTCCGAGAGAACTTTCCTTTTCCTGCGCCATTCCTGTCTCGAGATATCCTCCTGGTTCCTGCTCCTCAGAACCGGACATGCTCCGCACTGCTCCCTGTACCTCAGGCAGTTGCCGCTGTAGTGACACCCGCCCGTCATGGGCCACATGTCATGAAGCGTCCACACAATCGGCCTTCGGAACGAGCCAAGAGACTCCGGCTTCAGGCACTCGTTCGCCACCCAGTGAAGATGAATGACATCCGGCCTGTGCTGAAGTGCCCGACGCGCCGCGTCCTCCCGCCGCATGTTCACGCTGAATGGAACAGAGGGACGGTAGATGCGCCTGAAAAGCCAGGACACCAGAAAATCGAGCCCCCGCCGCACAATTCCTCGCTCGGACGGAGACGGACCGATCACCGTCTCATCGCCTGAGCGCTTTTCCCTTACAACCATGACGGAATCCACGCCGGCCGAGACAAGACAGCGGTGAATCCTGTAAGCGGCAATCGCCGCCCCGCCGGCCGTGTCGTACGTGCTTATGTGAACGACCCTCATTGCCTAACGCGAGCCAAGCACATACTCGAACGCCGCCGCATAACGTCCGACGAGCATGTGAATATTCATCCGCGTCCTGATAATTTCCTCAGACCGCTGCCCCATGCGGGCCGCAAGCCCATCGTCCGCAAGAATGCGCCCCACTTTTTCCGCGCAATCAGCCTCGTCCTCAGGCTGGAAGATGTATCCGTTGCCGCCCTCTTCCACAAGGTCCTTCTCCACGCCCTCGTAAACTGAACAGACCACCGGCTTTCCGAAACACATCGCGTCGTTTATCGCAAGCCCCCCTCTTCCCGCAAGGACGTAAACCCTCGAGGCCCGGAAATACCGGCCCAATGTTTCCGGATCGTGAACCGCACCCACAAAACGCGCTCGATCGCCCAGGCCGATTTCTTGCGCCAACCGTTCGAGATTGCTCCGTTCAGGACCGTCGCCGACAACGAGAAGCTCCAGATCCGTGAAACGTTCGCTCAACAGGCGCGCGACCCTCAGCAGCAGGTCCACTCTCTTCTCCGGCACGAGCCGACCCACGTGAATTATGCGCCGGGGGCACGGCGGCAGAATCGGCGGCAGGCTGCGGACCCTCGCTGCTGCTTCAAGCAGCGTGTCCGTGTCCGGCGAGTTGTATATCGTGAAGATTTTCGCCGGCGGGACTCCGTAGCTGGTGTAGATGTCCCTGCCCGCGTCAACGTAAACGACATGCGCGTCCGCTCTCCGGTACAGGACGCGGCATCCGGCAAGTATCGCAAGACCGGCAAGAGCCCGGGGAGAAAAAAACATCCTCAGACCGGGATAACGGGCCCTGAGCTCTGCCATGCGTTCGTCATAGGTTCTGACTCCGTACGGGATGGACTTCATTATCAGACTCGTGCCCGCCATTCCGGCGGCAAGAATTGCCGGTATGTTGAAAAGAAACGTGGCGAAATAGTAATCTGTGCACACTATGATCGCCGGTTTGCGCATGCGGATGACCCTGCCCAGCCCGCGGAAGGTGTGATACCTCACCGATGGAGTATACTCAGGAAGGCGCACAACCTCGAACTCTATGCCCTGCTCGGTCTGGTAAACTCCCGGAAGAACGTGGCCGGGTCCCTTGGCGGAGACGATGTTTACGATCCTTACGCCGAGCTCCCGCTGCAGTCTGTTGAGAAGCGGATTGTGATAGTGCGCCAGCCCGACGCCCATGAAGAGAACCGTCTTGCCCCTGAGCGCGCCGGTTCTGCCCGCGCGGTCACGGTCTTGTTTCTCTTTCTCCTCCGCGCTGATCATGCCGCTGTCCACTGCCCGACCTACCCCTTCCCCTCCATGGAACTTTCATCCTGATCCAGTCTCGGCACAGGCCACAGCAGGGCTGCTGTGATCATTCGGCCAAGCCTGAACTGCTGCGGATCCAGAAAACAGGACAGGTAACCGGTGACGGCTCCGCCTGCAAGGGCTGCGACCGCCACTCCTGTTGCCCCGTAACGCGGAATGAGAAGAAGATTGAGCATTATATTCACGACCGTTCCCGCCGCCATGGCGGCCATGGCGGCCAGGTGGCGGTTCTCTGCCATCAGGCAGGCGGTCCTCGCGAAGCTCACGCAGAGGAAAAGCAAGCCCCACGCCAGAATCGCCAGCAGGAAAGCGGATCTTGCGTACGCCGGCCCTAAGAAAATCCGTATGCCAGGCGCCGCAAAGATCATCACCGCAACGGCCATGCAGTAGCCAAGCGCAGCCATGAGTGAAAAGTACTGCCGCAGCCTGTATTCAAAAAACTCCCGCCCCCTTTCCCGGGCAGCGACGACAGCTGGAAACACAGAAGAACTCACCACCGACGGCACAAAGAACAGCCCCTCGTAGATTCCGGCAGCCACCGAATAAATGCCAAGTTCCGCCTCCCCCGAGTATCTGCCCAGCAGCACCCGGTCCATTCGCGAATAAATCATCTTCAGTATCGCGGAGACCACCAGCGGAGCGCATGAAACTGCCATCAACTTGAGCCATTCCGGAGAGAATCGCCAGTGGACAATTTTACCATTTCTCCCCATGTAAGCGACAAGGAGCGCCACCGCGTTGAGAACGTACCCGGCCAGGAAAAGGCGCGCATATCCTTCCGGCCCTGCGCCAAAACGAACGCATAACAGCGTTCCCGCGATCACCACAGCGTGAGCCGCTCCCCGCGCAATCACGACAACCCGCGATTCGACGCGGGACTGATACCAGAAATCTATCACATCAAGCGCCTGGAACACCCCCACACAGGAGACCGTAATAACAAGCCGGTGAGTCAGCTCCATGCCACGATTGAACAGCAAAGAGGCCGCGCCGGCGGCAATAACCGCAATGATGCCGCCTGCGGCTCTCATCAGCGCCGCTGTTCCCAGGATCGCAGGAGCTTCCGCCGGTTTTCTGAGCAGTTCGCGCACCACAATCGGCATCAGGCTGAGGTCCGCAAGCGGACAGAAAAGCGCCGCGAACGACATGGCATAGCTGAGCGCGCCGAGTCGCTCCGGACCGAGCTGGCGCACGATGAGTGAGCCCAGCAAAAGCCCGATAACGGCCCTGGCAGAACGATCCGTCGCAAGCCATAACGCGTTGGCCGCGACACGACGCTGCTCCGGCCGCGCATTTTTCCACAGACTTGCCGCAAGTCTCAGCACTTCAAAATCTCCCGTCTCTCCGGCTTCGTTCCGGTCATGGAGTCTGCGACCCCCGCTCTCTTTGTCTGTAGGGCTGATGCGCCAGATACAAACTCATTCTTTCGCGAAGTGCAGCAACGTAAGACGGCGGAGCGGACTCGGCAACAGCCAGCCGTATTGCCTCCTCTTCAGCGCGCACCGCCTCGTCCCACTGTCCGCATTCCGCATGGGCCGCCGCAAGCAGGTCCTCGATCCTCGAGTTTTTCGCCCGCATCCGATCGCGCAATTCTCCGGCAATGGCCAGTGCCTCGCATCCATTCCTTGCTGCCGCATCCGGCGCTGTTGCCAGCAGCCACGATATTTCGGCCTTGATGTCATGCGACTCCGGATTCGCGGCGAGCGCTGCGCGATAGCTGGCAACAGCCTCGCGAAATCGGCCCTGTTCCGCCAGCATGAAACCCTTGAAAGCCAGGCTGAGAGAGCGCCGGGGCGCAAGACCCAGCGCCGAGTCAACGGCCGCTGCCGCCTCCTCCGGCAATCCTTCCTGAAAAAGGGCCACAGCGAGATTATGATACAGATCCGCCGACGGCGCCAGCCGTATCGCCTCTTCGAGACAGGCGCGCGCTTCCCTCGTCTGTCCCCTCCTCATCAGACACAGCGCCAGGACGTCAAGGGCCTTAGGCATCAGTCCATCCACATGATTGGCGCCTATTCTCAGCCAGCCTTCGCAGGGATTCTTGCTCGAGAGCCTCATTTCCTCAAGAAGGCTCCGCGCATGGCGCTCGGCCTCGCCGTATTCCCCACCTTTCATGAGTTCTGTTGCAAGTATGAGGCGCTGCCTGAAATTGCGCGGCCGGCTTTCCAGCACGTTCCTCGCCATTCTCACGGAATCGGCATAGACCGTGTTCCTCTCCAGCGTCAGATACGCCTCCGCCGCAACCAGAATCGCAAGAAGCATCCACCCCGAAACCGTCAAAGCCCTGCCGAATCGCGGCGCCAGCGTCCGAACCCGGTATCCGAGACCAGCCGACAACATGACCACGCCGGCAATCACCGCCGCAAGAGGCAGATACATGCGATGCTCGAAAGCCAGGTCGCTCAGGGGAACTATGCTGGAGGACGGCGCAAGAGTTGCGAAAAACCATGCTGCGGCAAAACCCGCGGGCTTTTTACGCAAAACGCCCACCAGCGACAACACCGCGGCCAGGGTCAGCGCGACCGCAGGCAGCGCAACATCACTGAAGGAGCCGACCGGCGGCCACGCGTAATCAAGACACAGACCCACCGGCCGAAACACAAGCGCGAGGTAATGGGGAATCACCTCCGCCTGAGTCATGAGATATTCCATCCGTGAAACGGCCGCGCCGGGGCCCGTCACAATGTCGTAGCTCACAGCGGCCCGCATGAGCATGAGTTCCGCAAGGAACACCCATGAAAGCGCAAGCATGGCGTAGTAGCGAAAGCGCTCTGCCCGTGTCCGGTCCCCTGAGCGCCCCATGAATACAAAGTCATACAGACCGGCCAGAACCGGCGCGACCACCGCGGTCTCCTTGCTCCACATCCCAAGGAAACACGAGGCGACGGAAATGCGCCCCCATTTCAACGACCCTCCGGCCCCTCCCCACCGCGCAAGCCCGTACAGCGTCAGAAGCACGAACAATCCCGCCACGATCTCGCATCTCTGCGAGATGTAGGCCACGCTTTCCGTCTGGAGAGGATGCGCAGTCCAGAGCAGCGCGCTCGCCCCGGCCAGATCCTCCGCCATCCGGTTCGCCCATCTTCCACACACCGGCATCAGAAACGTGCGCCTGAGCAGGCCGTAAAGCACAAGACCGGCCGCAAGGTGGACGGCCAGATTCACCGCATGATAGCCGGCAGGCTGGCCCGGATCCAGCATGCTGTTCACGGCGAAACTCAGAGTCACGAGGCCGCGCGGAGTCAGTCTGTTCCGCGCGAGCCGCAGCGACAGGAATCGCGCTGACGCCTCTGCGGCATCGTCAAAAATAAAAGCATTTCCGAAGGTGTTCGAGTAGATCAGCGCACCGACAACAAGAATCAGCGCAGGCCAGACCATTCTGCGCGCTTTCTCCGAAACGACACCGTGAGATCCTGATCCGCCGCGGCCGGCATCGCTCAACTGACAATCGCCCTCCCGACCCGGATATTGCAATTGGCCCGAGCCCTCTTTGTGAACTGCTTTCAGCACAATACGTTCCAACATGTTGCAGGAAACCGGCCATTTCTCAACCGCAGGAGCCGGGCTCACGAATGACTGTAATCCGCGGCCGCGCCGCCGACAAGCCGCAACAGCCATTGATCCGCCGCCCCGCTGATGGCCCGAGTGCGGCATTGCAATTCGCCAGCCGAACGTTCAATCTCTCCCTCGCGTTTGGTATGGAATGAAAACATTCAGGAAATTTGCGTTTCCAGTTCTTGCAACGTGCGTCCTGTGGGCTGCGTATTCATGGCCCCTGCCGCGCCATTTCCGCTCAGCAGTGCCATGGACCGCATCAGCGCCGGCCGGCCCTGTTGTTCATGCTCCGAGGCCCTGCGACTCATTCCAGTTTCTCTATCACCTGTGGCTGTTCAGGGACATGCTTGCCGGCAGAACGCCTCCCATGCACGATCTCTATCAGTTCAACACAGGCGATGATGGGGAACGCTTCAGGCTCAAGACGTTCTCTTTTCCGTTCTCCCTCCTTTACGCCGTGTTCGAGACGCCGCTCGGCCGCGCCGGTGCTTACAATCTGGTGGGTTTGACGGCTCTCGCGTTCGGCGCCCTTTTCACCACGCTTCTTCTTCGCCGATTGGGCGCAGGCGAGATGGAAGCGATCATTGCCGGGGTGGTGGGCTGCGCCTTTCCCTACACATGGTTCAGTCTGATGAACGGAAGCCCCACCGGCCCCGCCATGATGTGGTGGCCTGCCATCATGCTGGGACTCGATATGGCAATCGTTTCCGGCAGGAGAAGCGGCGCATGGCTGGCCGGCATCGGACTCCTTTTCGCCTCATGCACCGATCCGCATGTCTTTTTCTTTTCCGCGCTCGCCTCGCCCTTCTGGGCGCTGTTCAGCGCATGGCGATCCGGAATGAAACTCCGCCCAGCCCAGCCCTGTGAAGTTGCGGGTGTTCTACGCTGTCTGATCCCGGCCGTGGCACTCGGGGCGGCCGCTGTCGTATGGTTTCTTGCGGGGTTGAACCGTCACTGCAGCGGAAACATCTTCGAGCAGAGCGCGCCCATTGCCATGGCAGCGCTCTATTCTCCCATGCCGGCCGGACTCTTCGACATTCACGCGACAGGAAAATCCGCGTTCATCTACCTCGGAATCGGCATGACGCTGCTGGCAGTCGGAGGCGTCGCTGCCGCAATGCGGCTCCGCATGCGGCGGGACAGACGGCCGGCGGCGCCGGACCAGCCGGATATTTTCGTCGTGCTGTTGCTGGCATGCCTGGCAATCATCATTCTTGCGCTCGGAACCAACGGCCCGTTTTGCGGCAGGATTCTGTTCGCCCTGCGCAAGGTCTTTCCGCCGTACGCGATGATCAGACAGCCCCACAAGATCTTCTGCCTTCTGCCGCCGATCGCGGCAGCGGCTTCCTTCTCCGCACTTGCTCTCTGGAGGCGGCTGTTTCCTGCTCAGTCGGCTTTGAGGCTGTGGATCGCGCTCCACCTGTTGATATTTGTCGAGTTTTCAGCCAGAATTTCGCCGGGGCTTGCAAGGGTGCCGACCGAAGCGCCGGCCTACGACGCGGCGGCGCTCGACGCGGCTCTGAACGCGAGGGAATGCAGAGCGGTTGCGATCCCTCTGCGCAGGGGCACTGAGCATGACTCCTCCCTGCCGGTGTATTGCGCATCGCTCCATCGCGTGCGTCTTGCAAACGGATACAGCCCGGTCGTGCCCAGATCGTACGCGAAGAAATTCCTGCCCGCCTTTGCCTCGCTCAACTTCGGGGTGGTCTCCGACAAACAGATCCAGGATCTCGAAACGCTGGGATTCGGATATATCATCTTCCATGAGGATCTGTTCTTCGACAACACAGATGTCCTGCCCTCTTCCGCAGCTCTTGAGCGGCTGTTCGACAATCCGAGGCTCACCGTGCTTCGCAAGCACGACGCGACATGGTGCTTCAGGATTCTGCCGAACCGCACTCCCTCCAAGCCGCCAGCGCCTTCCCTTCCGTTCTTCGCGTCGAATTTCCGGTGGGAGGCGGAGGAACACGGCTTCATTCCACCGGCTGAACTCGTCGCTGACAGCTCCGCGGGCGCCGGCAGGGCTGTGAACATGAGAGGCGGAAGCATCCTCAAGGGCCCTGAACGAATGGTTTTTCCTGATGGAAAGCTCTGCTGGTTCGTCCGCGCAAAGGGAAGCGGCAAACTGGCCATAGCCACAAAGTCAGGTGATTCCATCCTTGAAATGAGCGTGTGCGAACTGAAAGCCGCAGACTGGCAGTGGATCAGCGCATCCATTCCGGCGCGGACATCCCCTGTCTCCCTCCGGGCGCAGATCGAAATGGTCGAAGGATCTGCGCAGGTTGATTGCTGCGCGCTTGGCGATGCCCGCTGGCAGTCTCCGGAAAAGGGCATGACGCTTCTCATTCCGGCCAGATCAATGTTCCATACCGGCGCAAGCTCGCCCGACATGGACGCGGTGGCGTGGGATCCATCCTTTTCGCCGCCGGGGTCCGCGCTTCACGGCCCCGGCCTCCCGCTGGAGAACGGACAATACAGGCTCACGGTGGAATACAACTCCACCGCAGAACAAGGCACGCTGATCGGGCGCCTCCAGGCCAGATGGTCAGACACAATGGAAACTCCGCTGAAGGACATTGTCAGCGGATGCGAATGCGTTCTCGAATTCACTCAGACCTGCAATCTGCCGTGGGAGATTATTCTGCATTACGAAGGAACAGCGGATCTGCATCTGTACGGCTTCCGGCTGACGCGCGTCGAACCCTGATTCCGGTTTGAGAACCCCGGATGCGGCAAGCGCCTCAGCCGTCTCGCCTCAATGTTTTGTGCCGTTCCGCCGCAGGGCTTCTCCTGCATGGAAAAACATGGTCATTTTCTTGCTTGCCATTCTCCGGCCCATTGCGTAGTGTGCCGCCCCATGAAACACATTCCAAACAACAGCAGGGGTAATGTCGGTGTCCAGGTTGTCGTGGGAGTACTGGCCATAGTGGCCATCATTCTTGGATTGGTCGCAATCCAGGCCGGCACAAGCAGCAAGAAAGCTGTCGCCGATCTCGATGCCAGACTGTCCAACGAACTGATGGGCGTGCAGCAGACTGAAACCGAGCTGCGCGACCTGCGCTCCCAGATGGCGACCAAGCTGAGCGACCTCTACGCCCAGGTCACTGCGGTCAGGGAAGAGGTCAAGAAGCTTTCCGCTCCCCCGCCCCCTCCGGCCAAGGAAACCGGCGGGAAGGAAAAACAGGGCGAGCAGACGCCGGCAGGCCCAGGCACTTATCATACGATCCAGGCCGGAGATACGTTCGGCAGATTGGCCAAACAGTATGGGACCACGATAGCCGAAATAGAAAAGCTGAATCCCGGTGTCAGTCCCTCACGGCTCAAGATCGGCCAGAAAGTGCGCGTCAAGTAGGGGTGGAGTCCGACGACGGTCAGGGTAACGGACACCGCATGCCTTCTCTCTGTTGATGGGGGGAGGGCGCTTTCTTCTTTTGAGCGTGTTCGGGTCATGCCCTGAACATCTGGCCCATTCTGCGGCCCATCAGCGC
>Ga0101944_10004089_pt1 | contig 18762 bp, 17 predicted proteins | sample DewCreD2012metaG_FD_75245 | JGI IMG/M metagenome (GOLD analysis project Ga0101944, IMG submission 75245) | Hot spring sediment bacterial and archeal communities from British Columbia, Canada, to study Microbial Dark Matter (Phase II) - Dewar... ... | reverse complement strand
TAAGATTTATGAATTAAGATAGCAAACAACTCCGACAGCTGACAACTGATAGCTGAAATCCGAATTCTTTTAACTTTCAACTTTGAACTTTTAACTATTTATTAATTTTGCTTTCTACTTTCTACTTACTACTTTCTACTTGGATCTTTCATAATGCAGATATTTTCTTCCGACTAACTTCGACTGAATTCCGACAGCCGATATCCGACAGCCGATAACTGAAGTCCGAAGTCCGTCTTTACCCACTGTTTGAAGCTAGTCAACACCCGGTGTTGGATTATTTGCTTGAGGTTTTCTCCAGCTTGCCCACTTGCAATCAGGATAACGCGAGCAGCCGTAAAATTTCTTGCCCTTTGCAGTTCTTTTAACAACCACTTCCCCTTTTTTGCATTCAGGACAACTAATTCCAATTTTCTCAACATACTTTTCCCTATATTTACACTCAGGAAAACGAGAACAGGAAACAAACTTACCAAACCTGCCTATTCTAATCACCAAGTCTCCTTCTTTGCACTCAGGACATTTCTTGCCCAAAAAATCGGCCTCTATTTTGACCCTTTGCGAATTTGCTTCAACACTTTCCAAAATCAAAACAAAAGGGCTCCAAAAATCCCGAATCACATTCTGCCAAACCAAATTTCCTTTTGCTATCAAATCAAGATTATCCTCCATTCTTGCAGTAAACGAATAATCAAAAATATCATTAAAGTTAGGTATCAGGAAATCATTAACTGCAATTCCAATTTTGGTGGGATAAAACTTCCCTTCCTTCTTTTCAACATAATTGCGAAGCTGGATAGTTGAAATAATCGGCGCATAAGTTGATGGCCTGCCGATGCCAAGCTTCTCAAGAGTTTTGATCAAAGAAGCCTCTGTATAACGAGCTGGTGGTTGGGTAAACTTTTGCTCTGGCGTTAGTTTTACCAAAGACAACTTGTCTCCTTTTTCAAGCTTTGGCAAAACAACATCCTCTGACTTTTTGGAATACAAGACTTTCCAGCCATCAAATTTCATAATAAGTCCGTTTGCGCCAAATAAATAATCTTTTGAACCCTGAGCTCTAACTTTGACCTTTGTCTCATCATAAACAGATTCAGCCATCTGACTTGCCATAAAGCGCTTCCAGATAAGCTCATAAAGCCTATGCCCTTCAGGCTCAACATCAATTTCAGGAGAATAAGGTTTCAAAAATGGATCAGCGGGGCGAATTGCCTCATGCGCTTCCTGCGCAAGTTTGGCTTTCTTCTTAAAAACTCGAGGCTTACCTGGCAAATAGGCTTCATCAAAATTTGTCTTAATATAATCTCTTGCCTTCAAAAGCGCGACTTCTGCGATATTAACCGAATCTGTACGGTGATAGGTTATCAAACCTTTTTCATAAAGCCTTTGAGCAATACTCATTGTTCTTTTTGAAGACCAAAAAAAGAGGTTGGCAGCTGCCTGAGTTAAAGTAGAAGTGGTAAAAGGTGGATGAGGAGCTTTACGAACTTCTTTTTTAATAACATCTAAAACAAAATAATTAGATTTTTCAAGATCTGAGACAACCGCTTCTGCCTCGTTTTGATTTTTGACCTCGGCTTTTTTTCCTTCTATCTCCAAAAGTTTGGCTACAAATTTCTCTTTATCTTTTTCAAGCTCAGCTGTTATCTCCCAATATTCCTGAGGGGAAAAAGCCTCAATTTCGCGCTCTTTCTCAACAATTAGTCTTACTGCAACTGTCTGAACACGACCAGCAGAAAGACCTCTTCTTACTTTTTTCCACAAAAGAGGCGAAAGCTTATAACCCACAAGTCTATCCAAAACTCGCCTTGCAGTCTGAGCATCAACTAAGTTGGAATCAATAGCAGAAGGCGAAGCTAAAGCTTGATACAAAGCTTCTTTGGTAATTTCGTGAAAGGTAATTCTTTTTAAGATATCTTTTTTAACCTTGCCCTTATCCAAAATTATCTCAGCAACATGAGAGGCTATCGCTTCTCCCTCACGATCAGGATCTGTCGCAAGTAAAATTAATCCATCTTCACCAATTTTTTTTACCGCGTTAAGTATCTTATCAACAACTTCTTTCTTTTTGGCAACAAGAAGGTAATCAGGTTTAAAATTATTTTCGATATCAACCCCCAGCTCACTTTTGGGCAAGTCTTTGATATGGCCCATCGTAGCCTCAATAACATAATCCTTACCCAAAATTTTAGATAAAGTTCTTGCTTTTGTTGGACTTTCTACAATTATTAAGTTCATATTTTTGTGACAAGGTCCGTCCTTGTCAATCCTATAGTTTCTTATAGATGCCGCTGCCTAAGCTTTTGACCATCCCTTTCATTTCCATAACAATAAGTTTAGATGATACCAGAGAAACTGAAAAGCTACAAATTCTAGCAATTTCATCAAGATGCAAAGGCTCACTTTCCAAAGCCAAAAGTATCTTTTCTTCTTCCTTGTCTTTGGGCATAACTTTTTCTACTTCAGCTGTATCAACTTTAAATTGAAGATCTAGCTCTGAAATTATATCGCGAGGTGAAAAGGCAATCTTTGCTCCGTTTTGAATCAAAAAATGAGGAGCAAAAGAAAGAGGAGAGGTAATTTGACCCGGCACCGCAAAAACAGTTCTTCCCTGCTCTGCCGCATGAGAAGCAGTAAGCAAAGTGCCGCTTTTTTCAGCTCCTTCAATCACGAGAACTATCTTTGAGAGGCCTGAAATTATCCTATTCCTTGCAGCAAAATTAAGTCTTAAAGCAGGATAATCAAGCGGATATTCAGAAATTAAAGCACCGTCTTTGGCAATTGATAAAGCAAGATTGGTATTTTCAGGAGGATAAATTCTGTTTAAGCCAGAGCCAACAACTGCAATTGTTCTTCCTCCTCCCTCAAGAGCGCTTTTATGAGCCACGGTATCAATCCCTCTTGCCAGGCCTGAGATAATTGTTACTCCAGCTTGGGAAATCTCATAAGCAAATTTTTCCGCAACCTCTCTGCCATATGAAGTCATTTTCCTTGAACCCACTATTGCTACTGATTCGGTGTCTAACGACTTTAAACTGCCTTTAACATACAAGACTAAAGGCGCTGAATCTATCTCAGCCAAATTTTTGGGATAATTTTCTTCTCCTTTGATAACACAGTCGATGCCAAATTTTTTAAGTCTCTCAAGGTAAGCTTCAATATTAAAATTGTCGCGAAAAGAAATAAATTCCAAAGCCAATTTTTCTTTAATTCCAACTTCCGCCAAATCAGAAAGAGAAAGACTCCAAACTTTTTTGGCGGTCTTAAAATAGGATAAAAGCAAAGAAAGACGAACTGGTCCAAAAGGAACAAAAGCAGAAAGAGCAATTAGATAATTTTTTTCAGTCATTTTTGGGCAGCCCATTTTTACGACTAAACCAAAAATCAGCAATCGCACGACCTAGTGGGGCAGCTTCTTTTGAGCCTTCCCCACCTTCTTCAACAAAAACGGTAACCACTATCTCAGGGTCAAAAGCTGGCGCAAAAAAGGTAAACCAAGCATGCGTGGTATCCTTCTTGCCTGTCTCAGCTGTTCCAGTTTTACAGGCAACTTTCTCCTTAAAATCAAAGAAAGGAAAAGCAGTGCCGCCAGTTTGGCAAACCTGAATCATACCTTCCTTAACAAGACTAATATCTCCATCATTCAAATCAAGCTTGCGGCAATTTTCTCCCCCCACAAGATGAGGTTTGCATAAATAGCCGCCATTTGCAATAACTGCTATCGCCTGTGTTAATTCAATAGGACTAACTGCCAAATCTCCCTGGCCGATTGACATATGATAAGTATTACCCAAAAACCAACTTTCCCCTTTCACTCTTAGTTTCCATTCGGGATCAGGAACTAATCCTGAGACCTCCCCAGGTAGATCAATTCCTGTCTTGCTACCAAAACCGAAAATCTTTGACCACTTGACTAAATTATCTATACCCAAAATCTCACCCACTTTATAAAAAAATGTATCCGTTGACCGCGCCAATGCCCGAACCATATCAACCTTCCCTTCAACCCTACCATACTGAGAAAAGTACCAATTGCCATATTTAAAAGTGCCATAAGGAGTATCCAAAACTACCTCTCCTTTATCCTCATAGGTAAAATCCTTATCTATTTTCCCCTCTTTTAAAGCAGCAAGAGAGACAAAAAGTTTAAAAGTTGAACCCGGATGGTAAATTCCCGAAATAGCGCGATTAAATAAAGGTTTTGCTTCATCCTTCAAGACATCTGCTACTTTCTTTGTATCTTTATTAATAAACCAATTAGGATCAAAAGAAGGTGAAGAATATAAAGCAAGAATTTCGCCTTTTGGATCGCTTACAACAACAGCCCCTTTTTTGCCTTCCATGAATTCAGCCACTTTTTCCTGAAGCTTGTAATCAATAGTCGTTTTCAAATCAAGGCCTGAAACAGCTTTTTTCTCTCCCAAAAGTCTTATCTTCTTGCCAGTTGTATCAACCTCAATTAACTTCTCACCTGGAATTCCTCTCAAAAGACAATTGTAACTTTCCTCAAGTCCACCTCTTCCAACCAAATCGCCCGCTTTAAAAGGACCTTTTTCCTTGCAAAGCGGATCAACTTTACCCACTTCATCAGCGCCAACTTCCCCCAAATAGCCAGTGATATGCCCGGCTTTTGCGCCAAGACTATAATCACGCTTCCACTCGGAAATCTTATCCTCCTCTGATGCTCCTTCCAAATTTTCAGTTTTAAGATACCCCTCCTTGGGATCAAAAATTATTCTTTTCTTTATTTCAGTGTTACTAACTAAAACCTCACCTCCTCGAGCAAGAATCTTGCCACGAGGGGCGCTAATTTCTATTTTCCTTGTGCGATTATTTTCAGAAAGCAAGCGAAAATAAGACCCCTTAACAATCTGGAGCTCAAAAGCGCGAGCAAAAAGGATTGAAAAAACAAGTATTAAAACTCCTCTTGCAAAAAGGATAAGCCAAGAGTTTTCTTCATCTTGAAAATACATATTTATAGTCCCCTTGTTAATCTTACACGATAGAGAAGATCAGGGTTTTCAAGAAGAGCGCCACAACCACGAACCACACAAGCAAGTGGGTCTTCAACTATATTAACAGGAATTTTAATAGCCTCAGAAATTACTTTATCAATCCCCTCAAGCAAAGCACCGCCACCTGCTAAATAAACCCCTTGCTCCATAATATCTGCCATCAATTCAGGGGGTGTCTCTTCAAGTAAATCTGCTATATTGCCAACAATCTCATTAATAATAGGAGAAAGAGCCTCTTGGACTTCCATATTTGAAAGCTTGATTGATTTAGGTAAACCTCGCTCCAAATCCCGGCCACGAACAACATAGAACTTTTCTTTTTCAGGCCGACAAGTACCAATTTTTATCTTTACATCTTCTGCTGTCCCCTCTCCCAAAAGAAGAGAATATTTTAGCTTAACATAATTAATAATTGCCTCATTCATCTCATCTCCTGCAATTCTGATTGATTTACCTAAAACAATACCCCCCAAGGAAATAACCGCTATTTCAGTTGTGCCACCACCAATATCAACTACCAAGATTCCATCGGGCCTGGTTACTTCAAGCTTTGCACCAATTGCAGCAGCCAAAGGCTCCTCAACCAAATGAACTTCTCTTGCGCCTGCAGAAAGAGCAGCATCTGACACCGCCCTTCTTTCAACTTCTGTTACTCCCGAAGGAATACCAATGACAACTCTTGGCCTTGGAATTTTGGGGACTGCCGTTCCTGACTCATGAACTTTCTTGATATAAAAAGAAAGCATACTTTCTGTTGCGTCAAAATCGGAGATCACACCATCTTTAAGGGGTCTCACAACTTCAATGGTAGCAGGCGCTTTGCCAAGCATTCTTTTTGCGGCAGTCCCAATCGCCAAAATTTCCTTTGTTTTTTTGCGCCTTGCAACAACCGATGGCTCCCTGATCACAATTCCCTTCCCCTTGACCCAAACTAAAGTATTGGCTGTTCCAAGATCAATACCAACATCAAAAGAAAGAGGACCAAGAATCTTGCCAAAAACAACTTTTAAAAACAAAGGTTTGGGATTTAGACTGTCAAACTTCAGCTTTATTTTGCCCAATTTAAGCTTTTCAAAATATTCCCTCATCGGCCTAAAGTATATCTTCTCACAAAATAATTTCAAAGGGGAAACAAAAAGAGAACAAAGAACATAGGACAAAGAATAAAATTACAAATTCCAATAAACAAATCACAAATTACAAACAATATACAATATACAAATTCCAATATACAAATTCCAAATTCTAATTTCTAAATCCTAAATTCTAAACAATTCTACAATTATCCAATTTTCCAAATTACAAACTAGTAAATTCCAACTTTGAACTTTTAATTTTGAACTTTTTATTTTTGCTTTCTACTTACTACTTTCTCCTTCCTACTTGTATTTCCTGCATAATACATAATACAAGATACTAAATACTAGCTTCCTACCAGCTCCGGCCATCCTCGACCACCCTTTAAAGGCCAGGCCTTTAAAGGGTGCTTGACAAGGTCCGTCCTTGTCATCTTACGCAATTAAAATCTAGCAAATTAACTTTCAACTTCTTCAACTATAAATACATCGATGTATTTGTAGTAAACTTCAGGACAGGGTCCGAACCTGTCCCTATTCAATCATCCTAATTTTGGCCTTTAAGTTGACCTATACCAATTAGATCTCTTGCTTCAACAAAAAGCTCGTATACTTTATCAAGAAAAGCGCTATCTAATACCTTCCCCTCCTCAACATACTTTCTAGCCAAAGGCACAAGTCGAGAAGCAGAATACAACCTCCATTTCTCCAGCACGTTGTTTTCTTTTCTTAGAACAATCTTTTCCTGCTTTGAAAAATATTCATCAGATGGAAAATTAAAATGCTTTTGAGCCAAATACCCATGAGGCAAAAGCGACTCGGCGACCGCTTCGTTAACAAAAACCCTCAATGAAGGGCTATCATCAAAATTAAGCATTTCATCCTTCTCTTTAACAAACTTCTCCACCATATTCTCATATCCATTTATCATCCAAAGAGAATGAGCTATCTCATGCCACATAGTCAGAACAACAGGACGGACATATTCTAAAGGTGTCTGAGAAAGCTCTAGGGTAACTACTCCTGGTCCCAAGTTGCCACCGCCGCCAGCAAATTTATTAGGAAAGCTTATTAAAAACACTACTTTTACAGATTTATGCTTTCTTTTTCTTTCAGTACCAAAAAAGAGAGCATCAAGATCAGAAAGCAAGGCATCGGGACACAATTTATCCCTTATATCATTAAAGCGATCACGCCAAGCCAATAAATTTTCGCGGTCAGTTTTCCAGATTGCCTCAAAACGAGGTTTAAAAACTTTATATATTTCCTCTAAACTCTTAAGTTCTTGTGGTTCAAAAAATCTTTTAGCTTTATCCCAAACTTCCTCTTCAGGCTCCCTCAAAAAGACCAAACCCCAATATCTATCACCAAAGCCATATTTAGCAAAAATAGCCTTAGCTTTAGCAAGGGCTTTGCTTTCAGTTGAAGTTAATTTACCTGTTCTCGACAACCAATAACTGTTATAAAACTTCCTAGTGCTCCAATGCCACTCCGAGAGGTTGGAAATGAAGAAAAAACAATTAGCCCAATAAGATATCATTGGTTGAATCTTAAAATTAGCCATTGATTAAAAATAGCAAAACATAAACAACAACTACACCCAAGCCGAAGATTAAATATACTTTAAAAATCTATCTCTTTAATGGCCAACCACTATCACTCCAAGAATCAGAATGATTTGGTCCATCATTCCAGTTATCACTCCATCCCCCGCTATCAGAATGAGTAATCTGGTCCGAATAATCAGGGTATTCGGAATCTCTTCCTGCATTAACATTTTTCATCTGAGCCTGTGATTCTTCTACCTCATGCCTCAATGCTTCTAATAGTAAAGACATTTTTATCACCTCCTCTCTCCAATTATCTTATAGCCAAGACTCTCCAACCTGCTACTTATATTATAAAACAAATATTTATGGGCTTGACAAAAAGGCATTTCTTGAATACTAGTGATTTCTTTCAAACCAGACCATTCTCTCATACAACCTGACTTACAAATATCTAACCACTCGCAACCATTGGAAAGACAATCACTTAATGCTCTTGCTCTACCTGAATAATAGTTTACAAAAGCAGAACCACTTAAAAGAGTGTCTAAACTCTGCGATACAATATTACCCAAAATAAAACTCCCATTTAGAAACTCGTCACAAGGATATACATCTCCATTATAATCTATAGTAATAAATTTATAACACTCTCCTCTAAACTTACAAAAGGATGGATATCCACCCATCAAACCTTTTACTATATCGTCAAGAGGGCGTATTCTAAAATTTGGGTCATCAGTCTGAACCCAAAGATCAAAAAACTTTAAAAGCGAATTTGCATACTCCATAGGAGAGATCTCCAAACGCTTCAATTCACCAGGATCTGACGGCCTCGCTGAACAAGGATTTACAGAAAATTGAATCTTATTCCTATACATAAAATCAAATATGTCTTCCTCCTTACCTAAAGAGAGAGAATTCATTACCACTATGGCTCCGAAATTTATATTTTTCTCCCTTAAGATTTTAATACCTCTTTGTACCTCATTAAAACTTCCTCTTCCTGCCGCGTTTACTCTTATCTGATCATGTATGTTCTGGGGCCCATCGATACTCAAACCAACACGAAAATTACCTTTTCTAAAAAGATCAGCCCATTCTTCATCAATCAAAGTTGCATTTGTTTGAATGCAATTATTTATGACTTGCCCCGGTTTTACTATCTCACCTTGGATTTCCAAAACCTCCTTATAAAAACTTTTACCCGCAAGAAGCGGTTCACCCCCGTGCCAATAAAAAGTTACCTTGGGGGAAAAATCCAAAAATCTTTTCATAACAACGCCAACTGTGTCTAGGCTCATTGACTTAATATCTGGCTGATGTCCACTATAAAAACAATAGAGACAACGAAGATTACAACCGCCCGAAACTACCTTTATAACAGGGCTAAAAGCAACACGACGGAATTCTGATTCAGGAAACAAACCAGAACAGTCCAATTCCTTCATTTGCCACATTATAACTCATCATGTCAAACTAAAGCGAAATTCAAGAAGTTTAACAGATCTTTTAAGGTCAATAGGGATATGTTTATACCCTGCTCTCTACTTCTTCAATTTGTTGTAACAGCCAAAGATAAGATCTAAAACTCTCAAAGCAGATTTTCGTACTTCTTTAGTCCTACCACGTATATAAAAGCTTAATTCCCCACTCATTTGTAAAAGGCTATAAAATTCTTTACTACTTTTTTCTTTTCCTGACACAACACCACTCTCCCACCACAAATAATTAGAGATAGCAGAAAATTCATCAAGAGAAAGATCACCTGTTAAAAAATCGTCAATTGTTTTAAGGAACAAAGCCTTTAACTTGCTCTCTCCAGCTTCCCTTACTGAGGAGAGCCTTAAAGTGTGTAGATACTTCTCCACCTTCTTTTTAGGCAAAGGCACTTTGATTGAAAACTTGGTTTCTTCAGACTTGGTCATGGAATATGCCACTTATTATACCGTATCAATTACAGGCTATTTGATTTAGGGCCGAAATTCAAGATCTACAAATTGAGGAATTAAAAATTTATAAATCAGATCCTTGAAAGGGTAAGCTTGAATGCCGCCAAGCAAGAATTAAATTCCACTTCCTCTTTTTAAGTAACTTTAAGTAAAAGGTGTAAAATAAAATGGTTATTCTCCAATAAAACAGAAAAATGACAAAAATTAATCTCAAATCTCAAGCACAAGACGAAAAAGACTTAATATGTTATAGTGAAGGCTTTTACGAAACTTTCTACAAATACTTAAAGGAGGTTGTAAAAAAAGGCAATCTCATAAAAGAAGAGCACATCAAAAGCATATTTCTAATGGCCTTAAGAGACTTTTTTAAAGGGAAAATTGACTTACATTCGCTATCATCAATCAGTTGTGAATTATACTACGAGATTGGCAAACCATCTGAAATAGATGCTAATTTTGAAAAAGAGTTAGCAAGAGCTTTATTTAGCGCAACTGAGATTTTCTATTACCAGCTAAATAAAGAAAAAGACGCTCACAATAAAGATATTTACAAAAAGCATTTACAGAATCTTAAAGAATACTACGAGAAACACAAAAACAATATTTTATAATTTCTAACCGTCTAGGATAAGAAATTAATAAATTAGACTTAAGAATTTCCCTATTCCTTATTACTTTCTAGCCATATATCCTTTTATAAACCAGACCCCTTAAAGGGTAATTGACAAGGTCCGTCCTTGTCAGGACAGTGTCGGACCTTGTCCACCACCATCAATCACCCCATAACTTGACTTTTATCCTTTTTTGCTAAAAGAAAAATAAGGATTTACCTCAACAGCGGGGAAAAAATCCTAAGCACATTTAAATTCAGTTTTGGAGGTGTAATTCTAAGTTGAGAGCCTGGAGAGCTCGAATCACATCATCGGTCAAGAATTTCTAACAAGTGAGGTGTGAGATGACTAAGTTATTCGACTTGTTTAACTCTCAACGAGATTCTCTAATAATGGGAGATGACTGGTGGAGACAGATAAATATACTTGATCCTAACACCGGTCATCTTACACTGTTGGGGCAAACTGGTCCTGATGATAAAGGCATACGAGTAAGCTTTAACTTAAGGGGAGAACCCAATATTCACTTAACAGACCAGAATGTTCCCAAAGGGGATCCGGGCCGTCATCCATTAAAATAAGGCATGTCACCAACTAAACAAGTGGCAAGGAAAGAGGGTTGTCACTTAGGAGATACCCATGTTGCCACCATGGTAGGCCAAAGCCCAGCCCTCTTTCCTATTTTTCCTTTTTGATCTAAAATCTTAAAAGGTTATGAGGGATTTCAAAAATAACATTAAAATATTTAAAAACAAAACCCAACTCCTTAGCTATTCTCAACTATATTCTTATCTTAAAAAGTTTTTATCCTACAAAATAAGTCCTCTCATTACTAAAAGAATTTTTCTTCTGGCAACTTACGATTTCCTAACAGGCAAGATAGATTTTCCAACTTTTGTTTACATTATCAGCGAGCTAGGATTCCAATTGAACAACTTTTCTGATCTCCTTGACAGAGAAGGTGCTTTAGCATCGATAATACTAGATTTAGACGAACTAGAGGAAGAAAAACTTTTTAGTCTGAAAGATAAAGACATTCTAGACTTAGAAGAAAAACTGATTAACTACTACAAATCCTCTCTGCCAAAAGAATACCATATTAGAAAGACAGTCATTAATAAACTCCAATATCAGGTCTCAAAAAGTAAGAGCATATCAGAAATAAAGGATTTGCTAGTATCGCTTACAAGGGCTAAAAAGAAACCCAGCCTCGGAGAAATCGCTGCTTTTTCCAGAATGGCGGTTTCCAGTATTAACAAGCTTCAACAACCAACAACCAAAAATAAAGAAGAGAAATATTTCATTCACATATTAGAAAGAGTCTCCGATCTAACCACCAACTGGTTTCTAGAAACAGAAGAAAACTATAGTTCCCTAATCCAAACCTTAGCCGATATCGCTGTATTCCCCGAAAAATCGGATAGAATATTGAAAAGAATTATTAAAGAGTATTTTGACAACAAAATTTCAGCCTCAATCGCAACAAAAGCTCTACTTGATGTTCGCAACTGGGCAGTTTTTGTTCAAGATAGAAAAATAATAAAAGCCACAGAACCGCTCAAAGATTTATCTACTCAAGGCGAACAAGAAGCATTGAGAAACTCACTTAATAAATGCCTTAGAACCTTAGAAGGGTAAGAAAGTGTTTACCGCACTGGTTTCCCTCTGGAAAAATAGTGTAACTCTTAGCTGATAGAAATTGGGCAAAACTAAATAATTAGGTTTTACGAGGAACGGCTCCGTAAAGGAGTAAAGTCTGTACCTACCAGATGAAGGCTTTAGCCTCCATTCCTCCTTTTATTTTCAAAAACCAGTCTTGAAATGCCAAATCAATCAAATAAAATTAAAATGGAGAAAGTGAAAAAACAACAAAAAAATAATGAGCTACCTTCTGAAAAACGGGATAAGTATTGGGAAAAAATAGATAACTACCTCGGGAAGACTCTTAATATCAAACACAGACTAGAAAAAGGAGAGGTTATTCCAGCAACAGAAGTTAAAAAACTCCTCCGCGACAATTTTGAAAGTTATTTTAAGGGTGAGGTAGATCAAAAGTTTACAATTAGTTTAGGGGCAAGAATCTATGAGCTATGTCTTTCAGATATAGAAGGTCCAGAATTAGAACAAATATTAGATACAGTTTGCCCACTCGACGATATTACCGCAGGTACTTCTAAACAAAAGTCATCTCGGGAAATTGACCAATTAATTCATCAGCTCTTCGAAGAATATCTCAAAGAATGAGCTTTTCTTCCCTTTAATTTACTGCAAAATATTCAGTCTATTCAACAATTCAATTAATTTTTGTCTTGCCTCTGCCGAAACTGATAAAATTAAAAAGATGCTCTCACAAAAAATAGAAAAAATATTAATAGAATATCAGATGAAATATCGAAAAGCAGGCTTAGATGTTTCATTAGACAATATTAAACAAACAGCAAAGGCAGGTATCAAGGAGGCAGAAAAAAACTACACAAGACTAGAATCGCCAAAAACATCATGTAAAGAAACTTATATTACCTATTGGGTTAGGGAAAATCTAGAAAAAGATCTGGCTCGGAAAACTATAATAAAAATTGATCGCAGAAAATTTCCATCAGAACCATATTTTCAAGCCATATCCGAATATTTCTCACTACTTCCTATTCCTCTCCTCTATAGAATCAACCAAGAGATAAACAATACTTCTCCCGCCAAAAGGGAAAAATTATGGAAAGACCTCAATTTCCCCATTGAAGAAGCTAAGAGTAAATTCATCAGGCTAATTTCAACTCGCATAGAATATTTTCTTAAGAAGGAAAAAATGTCACCATTAGAATTTTCTCTCAAGCAATTTAAAATACCAAAAAAAGATTTTCAAAGATTTAAAAGCGAAAAATATAAAACAATCAAAAAATATAATGAACTTTTTCCTAATACTGGCAACTTGCCTTTTTGGTTTTATTCAGAATACAATCTACCCTGTTTTGTTTGCAGGCTCGCAAAATTCCCCTTTGAAAAACAAAAAGAAGCACTTGACTTCGTGTTCCAAAAATATCCATCCTTTTCTGCTTTTAAATCCAAAGTAAAAATTAAAACAGGCGAATCCACATCAATAAAATACGACAAGACAAAAGACAACTTCTTAATAACCATTGATAACTATGCTAACTTCCGCCATCAGATAATGGGTCTTATACACGAGATGAGCCACGTAATCAGCTTTTTAAAAAATTTTCAAAATGGACTAGATCCTCTTGAAAAAGGAAGATATTTTCAGGAGAAAGATGCAATAAACATAGAATTCTCCCTTCTAAAAGATCTATCAGAAGACCTTTTTAGAGCAAGTTTAGCTAAAGCACTAATTGCCTTTTGGACAACTATTTTTGAAACGGAACTTTACAAAAACCCCAATCAAAATGATATAGAAAAACTATATGCCAAAACCTTCAATCTTTGCTTCATCAAAGCAAATCAAAAAAGAAATCCGTTCTATCTCTTAAACGATAAAATACTTACCGCTCCATTTTCTAGCCTACCACATGTTGTGGCATACACAAACATTCCCCTCTAATTTAGTTTTGTTGACAAGGTCCGTCCTTGTCAGGACAGGGTCGGACCCTTCCACCACCATCAATCACCCCATAACTTGACTTTTATCCTCTTTTTGCTAAAAGAAAAATAAGGATTTACCTCAACGGCGGGGAAAAATCCTAAGCACATTTAAATTCAGTTTTGGAGGTGTAATTCTAAGTTGAGAGCCTGGAAAGCTCTAAATCGGGTTAGTCAATATCTTTAAACAAGCGAGGTGTGAGATGAATACATATGGACCTGGGGATAAAAAAGATAAGTATGACGGCTACCCGTCAATTGAGGTCGGAGGACGAACGATGTACCCAGATATCACAGGTGGTCTCCATACCACCCCCTCAGAGGCGATCTATGAAAACATGCGTCGCGAAGGTGACTTTAGCAGGGGCACTAGTGGAGGGTGCCACCAAGATCCAGACAGGATAGCACGCGATAACGAGCGCCAAGATACAGACAGAGTAGCACGCGATAACGAGAAAGATAAATAACACAACTCAATCCTTCAAAACTAAATAGGTGATTAGAGCTTAAGGAAGGGTGCTCTGTTAACATGGAGATAAAGCACACAATCACTGTGCAAGGGCTCCCGCGCCCCACCCTTCCTTTTCTTTATCATATTTTTTAAAATAATTAATTAAATATCTCATGTTACCCAAAAATCTCAAAACTATCTATGAAGAATATCTTCCTGTTTACCAATCAAGACCAAAGTTATTTAAACCTGATAAACTAAGAGCTTTAATACTCAAAAGTGCCAAGGAAGCAAAAACAAATTATGAAAAGTTAAACCGTCCAATAACATGCTCCAAGAACATTTACATTAGAATCTGGGTTAGAAGAGCCATTGATAAAGACTTAGTCTCAAGAAGCACCCATGATACATCTCCCAAGCACTTTACCTCATTGCTTAAATCTTCGTCCGAATACTTTTTACTTCTACCTGAAAAAAAACGTCATCAGATCAAAAGAAAATTTTTTGCTACCCCTCCCGAAAAACGCAAAGAAGTTTGGGGAAGTTTTAATCTCCCTTTCAAGAAAATAGAAAAAAGCTTTATCAAAATGACCACAGAAAGAATTAAACTTGCCTCCAAACAAGGATATGATTCTTACCTTAGCATGCTTTTAGACAAGAATAAAATACCCCAGACTGAGTACAAAAGCTTTGTCAAAAATAATAAGAAAATCATCCAATACTGTAACCAACAACTACCTGATATTAACAATTTAGCTACATGGTTTTACTCAGAATTTAATCAACCCTGTTTTATATGTCAAATACCTAAATTCCCCTTCAAAACCATTGATAATGTAATAGACCTCTTTACAAGTAAATATAAAGTATTAAATAGATTCAAACATAAAGTAGACATAAAACTAGGCAACAACTCACAAATGTTCTATAAAGAAGATAAAGACATATTTAAGATAATTATCAACAGAAACAATAATATTCGTCATCGAATTACTGATTTAATTCACGAATTAAGCCATGTGGTCAACTACCTTCAAAGTTTTAGCAGAGGAATTAATCCTCTAGAAAAAGGGTCATATTGGCGCGAGAAGGAAGCATTCAAGATCGAGCTTTCAGTAATCAAAAAGGTCTCACCCTTACTTCTAAAAGCCTCATTTGGCGAAATCCTGAGAATTCTTTGGAGATTATCTTTTGAAACTGAACTTTATAAAAACCCTAATCAAGATTTAAGTAAACTATATGCAAAAACCTTCAATCAATATTTCAAAAAAGCAAAACAAAAAAGAAATCCATTATACATTTTGGACGATTGGATAATCCTTCAACCCTTCATGACTCTAACTCACGCAATTGCTCAAAGCCAAGTGATTTATGAAAAGTTGATTAAAAACAGATAACATCCAACCTTGCCCTTACAAACAAATCACAAATTCCAAATTCTAATTTCTAAATTCTAAACCCTGAACCAGAATAAATTCGATTCAGGGCAGGCAAATTCCAAATTACAAACAAAAAATTCCAACTTTTAACTCTTAACTTTTAATTTTGAACTTTTAACTATTTATATTTTTGCTTTCTACTTACTACTTTCTACTTCCCTACTTGTATTCCCTGCATAATACATAATACAAAATACTAAATACTAGCTTCCTGCCAGCTTCGACTAACTCCGCCGCAGGTGCAGACTAACTTTGGCCAACCTTGCTCTAAGCGAGGACCAACTCCGACTACTTTCCCCTTGCCTTAAAGCCTCAATAAACCTAAAATTAATCTGTGATACAAAAAATAGAAAAAGCGATATATTTTTCCTTCTCTCTCCTTTTTTTTCTCTTGCCCCTTATTGTCATTCCTGTTACATCTGAACTTTTTGAATTCAATAAAATCGTTTTTCTCTACATTTTAACCACAATAATCACCGCTTTTTGGCTTGCCAAAATTATCATCAGCCAAAAACTCAATTTCAAAAAAACTCCGCTTGATTTGCCTCTTATCACTTTTCTTCTTGCAAACCTCATCTCAACCTACTTTTCAATTGACAGGCATATGTCTATTTTTGGCTATTACTCCCGCTTTAACGGCGGACTTCTTTCAATTATTTCCTACACGCTCCTTTACTTTGCCTTTGTCAATAACATTAAAAAGGAAAAAGTAATTGATTTTATAAAAATCACCTTTGCCTCAAGCGTTATTGTTTGTCTTTATGCCATCCTTCAAAAAGCAGGCATTGATAAAAACATCTGGGTGCAAGATGTCCAAAATCGCGTTTTTTCAACTCTCGGCCAACCCAATTGGCTTTCCGCCTTTATTGTTTTTATCTTTCCAACAAGCCTTGCTTACGCTTTTTATCTTGGTAAAAAGAGATTGCAAAGAAAATTTTTTATACTTGCCTTAATTTACTTTCTGGTTCTTCTTTTTACTAAATCGCGCTCGGGACTTTTGGGGTTTGTTGCAGCAAATATTTTATTTTGGCTCATTTCTTCCTTTATCAACAAAGCTAAAATCAAAAAGCAAGCTCTTCTCTTCAATCTTTCAATCATCTTTATTACTTTAATAATTGGAACTCCTTGGACTCCCAGTCTAAAAGAGCTGATTTCAAAAAATAAAAATGCTACCCCTCCTCAAGCAGGCACCGTTCTTGAAACAGGAGGAACTGAATCAGGAGAGATCAGAAAAATCGTCTGGAAAGGAGCCCTTAAAGTCTTTAAAGATTACCCTGTCTTTGGCACAGGACCTGAAACATTTGCTCTTTCCTATTTCAAATACAAGCCAGCCGAACATAATCTCACATCTGAATGGGATTTTGTTTACAACAAAGCTCACAACGAATACCTAAATTATCTTGCCAATACAGGCACTTTGGGTCTTTTTAGCTATCTTATCCTTATTCTTTCATCAATTTTAATGATGGCAAGAGAAATTAAAAAAACAAAAGATGAAAAAGAAAAGTTTATAATCCTCGGCCTTCTTTCAGGATATATTGGCTTTCTTATAACCAATATCTTTGGCTTCTCGGTTGCTGTCACTAGTTTTCTATTCTTTATTTATCCGGCTATTGCCTTCTCTTTCAAAAATCAAGCCGAAGAAAAAGAAGAAAAATATTATTTTGACGCTAAAGCAAAAATAAGCCTTTTAATTTTAGGTTTCATTTCTATTTTTATAACCTATAAAATCATCAACTACTGGCTGGCTGATTTTTACTATAGCCGGGCCAAAGATTACAACAGAAGCAAAAATTACACTTTTGCTCAAGACTCTTTAAATAAAGCCATAAAACTAAACCCAAAAGAGCCGGTTTATCTTGACGAACTTGCCAAAACCACTCTTGGCCTTGCAATTTCTGCCTTTAATAAAAATAACCAAAATCAAACAGAAGAATTAGCAAACAAAGCTCTTGACCAAATTAAAGAAGCTGTTAACCTTTCGCCAAACAACATCTTTTTTAGAAAAACATACTCTTCCATATTAATCCAGCTTTCAATTATTGACCCCAAACTTACCACCGACGCCGAAAATTCGCTACTTGATCTTTCTCAATTTGCTCCAACTGACCCTAAAGTTTATTATAATCTTGGCCTGATTTATCTAAGATCAAATAATCCCCAAAAAGCAAAAGAAGTGCTTGAAAAAAGCGTTGAGCTTAAAAGTAACTACCGCGACGGAAGGCTTGCTCTATCGACCGCCTACAATAAACTAGGAGAAAAAGAAAAAGCCAAAGAAGAGCTAAAATACATTCTTGAAAAAATAAACCCCAACGACGAGTTTGCCAAAAACCAGCTAGAAGAGATAAAATAGCCGATTTTCTGATATAATATTAATATGATAAGAAAAATAGTCCTCTCAAAAGATCCTGTGATAAGAAAAAAAGCAAAGCCAATCAAAAAGTTTGATAAGAAAATCAAACAATTGGCAGAAGACTTGATCGATACTCTTCGCGTCCAAAAAGACCCTGAAGGAGTCGGACTTGCCGCCTGCCAAATTGGCAAATCCCTCGCTGTTTTTGCCTTCCTTGATAAGGATAAAAAAATAAGAGTAATTGCAAACCCCAAGGTGGTTGAAACCAAATACAATAAGAAAAAAACAAAAAAATCAATCCTTGAGGGGTGTCTTTCAATCCCAGATTACTACGGGCATATTAAAAGACCAAGTGAAATTACTATCAAATATCAAGATCTTGAAGGCCAGGAAAAAACAGAAACTTTCAAAGGCTTTCAAGCTCATATTATCCAGCACGAAATTGATCACTTGAATGGCATTCTTTTTATTGACCACTTGATAGAACAAAAGCAACCGTTATACGAATTGAAAGGATCAGAATGGGAAAAGGTAGAAATATAATTAACACCAAGATAGTCTTTTTTGGAACACCTGATTATGTTGTCCCTATCCTTGAGGCTTTACACAAAAATTTCAGATTTAAAGACGGAAGTCAGATAATAGCTGCTGTTATCACCCAAGCCCCAAAACCCGCAGGAAGAAAAGGAGAACTTGCCTATTCAGCCGTTGATAAATGGGCTTATCA